>Ga0247727_10003618_pt1 | contig 33878 bp, 31 predicted proteins | sample WisWelCaveWW1625_FD_202498 | JGI IMG/M metagenome (GOLD analysis project Ga0247727, IMG submission 202498) | Biofilm microbial communities from Wishing Well Cave, Virginia, United States - WW16-25 | ecosystem: Environmental > Aquatic > Deep subsurface > Groundwater > Cave microbial mat | place...
CCGCTTAATTCACGAATCGGCTGACGCCGATTCATGAATTGCGCGCCCTTCGGGTCGCTACGGCCTCCTACGTCGGCCTCCGCGAGACAGCCCCGCCCGTCGCGCCACGACAAGGTGTCGAAGGTGTGGCGCGCCGGCTCGGCGGTTGATTCGCTCCTCGATGGGTCTCGCAGCGAATCCAGCGCGCATTTTCACGAACGCGTGTCCGCGCGTTCGTGAATAATGCGGGCTAGACGCTGAAGCGAGCGCCGGACGGGTTGTGCTTGCCCTGAGCGAGGGGAGCGACGCTCCCCGAAACGCCGGCGGGCTTGCCCTGAGCAAGGGGAGCGACGCTCCCCGAGTCGAAGGGCTCTTCCGCCCGGTACGAACTCCGCACCAGTGGACCGCTCTGCACGTACTGGATCCCGCGGCGCTTCGCCTCGTCCTTCAGCTGGGCGAACTCGTCGGGCGTGTAGTACCGGTGCACCGGAAGGTGCTGCTTCGTCGGCTGGAGGTACTGGCCGATCGTGAGGATGTCGAGGCCGATCGACGCGAGCGAATCGAACGACTCGAGCAGCTCGTCCCACGTCTCCGAATGGCCGAGCTGGATGCCGGTCTTCACGAGCATCGTGCCGCGCTTCTTCGTTTCACGGAGGACGAAGAGCGACCGCTCCCATCGTGCGCCGCTGCGGACCTTCTTCTGGAGCCGCGCGACGCACTCGACGTTGTGGCCGAAGACGTCGGGGCGCGAGTCCCAGACGAGCTCGAGCGCGTCGATCTCGCCTTTGAAGTCGGGCGTGAGGAGTTCGACCCGGGTCTGCGGAGCGAGCGCGCGAACCTGTCGGACCGTCTCGGCGAAAATCGCCGCGCCGCCGTCCTGGAGCTCGTCGCGGTTCACGCTGGTGATCACGGCGTGCCGGATGCCGAGGTCGCGGATGGCTTCCGCGGTGCGGCGGGGCTCGTCGAGGTCGAGTTCCGTCGGCATGCCGCTCTTCACCGCGCAGAAGCCGCACGATCGCGTGCAGATGTCGCCGAGGATCATGAAGGTCGCCGTCTTGCGGCTCCAGCACTCGGCGATGTTCGGGCACATCGCGTCCTCGCAGACGGTGTGGAGCTTCTTCGCCCGCGCGACGCGGAGCGTCTCGGTGTAGCCGGGGCCGGTCGGCAGTTTCACTTTGAGCCACGCGGGTTTGCGCTGATGCGCAACCCCGCTCCTCGACTCAGCGCCTGGCGGCGCCTCGCTCGGGGCAGGCCACGCGGGCTCTCCTGCGCTCACATCACCCGTCACGGATCGTCCCTTCCACTGGCTACGTCTTGTCTTCTACTAGCTGCTGTTCACTAGCTACCAGCTACTTGATCGGCGTGGTCCATTCCTGCAGCAGCTGCTTCACGCGCGCCATGAACTGGTCGGCGACGGCGCCGTCAATTACCCGGTGGTCGAACGAAAGGACGATGTAGCACATCGGGCGGATGGCGATCGCGTCGTTGACGACGACCGGACGCTTCTCGATCCCGCCGAGCCCCATGATCGCGACCTGCGGCTGGCTGATGATCGGCGTGCCGAAGAGTCCGCCGTAGATGCCGGGGTTCGTGATCGTGAAGGTGCCGCCCTGGATGTCGTCGACGGCGAGCTTCTTCGACCGCGCGCGCTCGGCGAGGTCGTTGACCGACTTGCACAGGCCCAGGAAGCTCTTCTCGTCGGCGTTTTTCACGACGGGGACGATCAGCCCTTCGGGCAGTGCGACGGCGATGCCGAGGTTGACGAAGCGCTTGTAGAGGATGTTGCTGCCGTCGACGGAGCTGTTGATGATCGGGAAATCCTTGATCGCCTGGATCGCCGCGCTCGCGAAGAACGGCGTGAAGGTCAGCTTCGTGCCGTAGACGCGCTCGAAGTCAGTCTTCTCGGCCTCGCGGATCGACCAGATTTTCGAGACGTCGACTTCGAAGACGGTGGTGACATGCGCCGAGGTGCGGCGCGACATCGTCATGTGCTCCGCGATCTTGGCGCGCATCGTGGACATCGGGACGACGTCGACGCGGCCCGCGGAAGTCGCGTGGGTCGCGGCCGGAGTCGGCTGCACCGGCACCGGTGAGGGCGTGGGCGTCGCGCGCACCTCGACGGGTGCCGGAGCGCCACCGCGCTTCGATTCCAGCGCGCGGATGATGTCCTCCTTGGTGATGCGGCCCTGGATCCCGGTGCCTTTCACCGTGCGGAGGTCGATCCCTTCGTCCTTTGCGATCTTCTTGACCAGCGGCGACGCGAAGACGCCTTCGGTGCTCTCTTCGGTGACGAAGCGTGCGGTCGTCGTGTGGATGACTTCGGCGGGCTGTCCGGCCAGGGCGCCGACCGGCTGGAGGTTGCGCACCGGAGTCGGGGCCGGGGTGGGCACCGGTTTCGGAGCTTCGACCTTCACAGGTGTCGGGGCAGGCGTGCTCGATGCACCGCTGCCTTCTTCAACTTGCGCGACAACCGTGTGGATCGGCACTTTCGAGCCGACCGCCACGACGATCTTCACGAGGCGGCCCGAGACCGGCGACGGGATTTCCGTGTCAACCTTGTCCGTCGAGATTTCGTAGAGCGCTTCGTCCTTCTTGACGGCGTCGCCTTCCTTCTTCAGCCACTTCGTGACGGTGCCTTCGTAGATCGACTCGCCCATCTGGGGCATCTTGACGTCGGTTGGCATGAGCTTCGGTCTCCGGGAAAGAGTGGAACGGCCTACGGTAGCAAATGAGGAAGTCGGTAGCCAGTCAGCGTTCGCATCAGTACCTGGCCAGCTTCCGCGCCGCCTTCACAATGCGTCCGACGTTGGGATAGAACGCGTCCTCGAGCGGCGGCGAGTAGGGCACCGGCGTGTCGGGCGGCGTCACGCGGACGATCGGCCCGTCGAGCTTGTCGAAGCACTCCTCGTTGATCGTCATCGCGATTTCGCCGGCGATGCCGCCGAAGCGGATGTCCTCATGCACGATCATGACCTTGTTCGTTTTCGAGACGCTCGCGACGATCGCCGCGCGATCGAGCGGGTAGAGCGTGCGGAGATCGACGACCTCGGTGCGGATGCCGTCCTTCGCCAGCTCCTTCGCGGCGTCGAGGCAGAGCGTCAGGAACGCGCCGTAGGTGATGATCGTGAGCGCGTCGCCTTCGAGCGCGACGTTCGCCTTGCCGATCGGCGTGACGACGTCGTCGTCGAGCGTCGCCTTCAGCCGGCGATAGAGCCACTTGTGTTCGAGGTAGAGGACGGGATCGGCGTCGCGGATCGCCGCCTTCATCAGGCCCTTCGCGTCGCGGACGGTGCCGGGCGCGACGACCTTGATGCCCGGGCTGTGGGCGAACCACATCTCCGGCGTGCGCGAGTGGAACATGCCGCCGCGAACCATGCCTCCCCACGGGCCGCGCAGGACGATGTGCGCCGGCACGCCCCAGCGGTAGCGGCTCGTCGCGGCGAAGTTGACGATCTGGTCGAAGCCGCAGGCGATGAAGTCGATGAACTGGAATTCGACGACCGGCTTCATCCCCATGTAGGCGAGCCCGATCGCCGTACCGACGATGCCGTTCTCGGCGATCGGCATCTCGAGCACGCGCTGATCGCCGAATTTCTCGAAGAGGCCCCGGGTGACCTTGAAGGCGCCGCCGTACGGTCCGATGTCCTGGCCGAGAAGAAGAACGCTCGCGTCGCGCTCCATTTCCTCGTGGAGCGCTTCGTTGATCGCGTCGAGGTAGGTTATCTCTCTTCCCATGGCGTGTAGGGGACGATGGAGTCGTCGGCAAAAACCCCGCGGACCGTCTCCTTCGGATCCGGAAACGGCGCGTTGATGGCGAACTGCTCCGCTTCGGAAACCTGCGTGTTGATGCGTGCGATGATGTCGTCGCGGTGCTTCTCCGTCATCAGACCCTCGGCGAGGAGCGCCTTCTCGCAGCGGTCGATGGGGTCTTTCTTCTCCCACTCGGCGACGAGCTCCCTGGGGACGTAGTCGGCGGGATCGTGCTGCGCGTGGCCGCGCATGCGGAGCGTCTTGAACTCGATGACGCGGGGCCCGCCGCCGGCGCGCGCCTCGTCGACGTACTTCTTGGTGAGCCGGTAGACCTCGAAGACATCGTTGCCGTCGCCGATCGCGTAGGGGATGCCGTAGGCGGCCGCCTTCGTCGCGAGGTCCTTTACCGGCGTCTGCCGGGCGACCGGCGTGGAGTAGGCGAACTGGTTGTTCTCGATGATGAGGATGAACGGGACCTGGTAGAGGGCGGCGATGTTGAGCCCCTCGTGGAATTCCCCGGTCGATGTCGTTCCGTCGCCCACGTAGGTGAGCGTGACGATCGGCTGCTTTTTCAGCTTTGCGGCGAGCGCCATGCCGGTCATGACGGGGACGAGCGTGCCGAGCATCGAGATGCAGGCGATCACGCCGCGATTCTGGACCTCGCCGAAGTGGGTCGAGTTGTCCTTGCCGCCGTTGGGGCTGGTCGCCTTCGCGAGGAAGCTCGAGAAGACGTCCTTCGGGGAGTAGCCGCGGACGAGGACGGCGCCGAGGTTGCGAATCATCGGCGCGATCTTGTCCTTCGGTTCGAGCGCGAGCGCGGTGCCGACGGAGATCGCTTCCTGGCCTCGTCCGCTGAAGTTGCCGCCGTGGATGTGGCCGCCCTTGTAGAGCTTTTCGGCGCGCTCTTCGACGGCGCGCTGGAGGCGGAGGTAGCGGTACATCTCGCGCTTCAATTCGGGGGAGATTGACGAGGCGTCGCCGGCGGGTTGTGTCTTGCGGGCCATCGAGCGGGAGATACTACTGCGATGCGCCGGGCGTCGCAATGAACCCCGCTTCGCGCCGTTAGGGGGCGCTTCGCAGGGCTGGCGCGGCCGGGTGCTCCGTCGTGCTGCGATCGAACACCGCGCCGAATTCGCGAGCGGCCCGCCGTGCGGCGTCGAGGAGGTCGACCGCGCGCCCGATCTGCTTCGCGATCGACGTCACGCCCTTGCCCTGGATCCCGCACGGCACGATCCGCGCGAAGTAGGAAAGATCGGTGTTCACGTTGAGCGCGAATCCGTGCGACGTCACCCAGCGCCCGACGCGAACTCCGATCGCGCCAAGCTTCGTGTCGCCGACCCATGCGCCGGTGTAGGGCGGAAGGCGCGACGCCGTGGTGCCGTAACTCGCCGCGACGCGGATCATGACCTCCTCGAGCTGTTCGAGGTACCACTTCACGTCGCGCTTGAGCGCGTTCAAGTCGACGATCGGGTAGCCGACGAGCTGGCCCGGCCCGTGGAACGTGACGTCGCCGCCGCGGTCGCACTCGATCACTTCGGCGTCGCCGGCGTTCAGGATGTGCTCGCGTTTCGCGACCTTGCCGAGCGTGTAGACGGGGGGATGCTCCAGCAGGAGGAGCGTGTCGGGGATTTCGCCGGCGATGCGACGCCTGACGAGGTCCTTCTGGAGGGCGACGGCGTCGAGGTAGCCGACGCGGCCGAGCCAGTTCCAGGAGCAGGGAAGCATCGCGCGGATTGTAGCGGCAGAGCGGGGCTACTTCTTGGCGCCGCGCAGAAGCTCGGCCGCCTTCTCCCGGCCCGGCCATTTGGGAGGAGCGACGCGCAGGCACTCCTCGTAGTCCGTGACGGCGCTCGCCAGGTCGCCCTTCCGCTCGTGTACCATCCCCCGGTTCAGGTACGCCTCGGGCCGGTTGGGGTCGAGGCGCACCGCCTCGTTGAAGTCCTCGAGGGCGCCGTCGAGGTTGCCCTGTATCCAGCGAACGCCGCCTCGATTCACGAACGCCGGGGCCAGCGTCGCATCGGCGCGAATCGCCGCCTCGTAGTCTTCGAGAGCGCCGTCGAGATCTTTCTGCTCCTGCCGGAGGGCGCCCCGGTTGACGTGCGCCTCGGCGTGCGCCGGCTCCAGGCGGATCGCTTCGTTGTAGTCCGACATCGCCCCCTCCCGGTCATCGGCCCCGGCGCGGACCCCGCCGCGATGGTAGTAGTGATCGGAGCACGTCGAATTCAGGCGGATGGCCTGATCAAGGTCGCGCAGGGCGCCGTCCGGATCCCCGTCCTCGTCACGCGCCGTTCCCCGGTGCGCGAAGGCGTGGCTGTAGCCTTGGTCCCGGGCGATCGCGGCATCGAAGTCGCGGATGGCGCCCTTCGGATCGCCAGCGTCGCACCTGGCCTGGCCGCGGACATCGTAGACGGCTGCCGAATCGAGCCCGCGTCGGATGGCTTCGTCGAGATCGCGCAGCGCCCCCTTCCAGTCGCCCAACTTGCGGCGCGTCGTCGCCCGGTTCATGTAGCCCTGCCCATAGCCAGGCTCCAGCTTCAGCGCCTCGTCGTAGTCCTTGATCGCCCCTGCAAAGTCACGGCGCGCATGGCGCAGCGCCCCCCGGTTGTCATAGGCCCCCATGAATCGCGCGTCTAGCCGAAGGCACTCGTTGAAATCGCTCATCGCACCGTCAGGGTCTCCCAGCTTGCGGCGCAGGGCGCCCCGGTTGTTGTAGGCGGCTGCAAGCAGCGGATCGAGCTCAAGTGCCTTCTCATAGTCGGCCTTCGCGCCATCCAAGTCGCCACTGGCGCTGCGCACCGATCCCCGGTTGACCAGGAGGAGCGCCTGGCGCGGATCGAGTCGGATGGCCTCGTCGTACTCCCGAATCGCGCGGTCAAGCTCTCCCCGGTCAGCCAGGATCATGGCGCGATTGCCGCGCGCGGAGACGTTGGCCGGATCGATCCGGAGCGCCGCCTCGAAGTCGGCGAGCGCCTCGTCGTGGCGCCCCTGGAGTTCCCTGCAGCCGCCCCGGTTGCAGTAGGCGACGACGGAGTCGGGCTCCAGGCGGATGACTTCCGTGAAGTCGGTGATCGCCTCATCGCGCTGCCCCTCGGCCATGCGGATCGTGCCCCGAAGCAGTCGCGGCCACGCGTAGCCGGGGGCCCACTCGATCGACTTGGCGAGCCATTCGTTGTCGTGCATCATCCCGAGCGCCGCGGCGTACTCCTCGGCCATGCGCCTGTCGATTGCGGACTTCAGGAAAGCCACGGCGCCCGCGCGGTCGTGATGGAGGTCGAGCAGGGCCAGTGCCTTGGCAACGCCGGTGAGCACGTCGTCCTCCGCCGTCGGTGTGAGTCCCCATCGCGCCGCGGAATCCTCCGGCACGGCCTCGGCGCGCTTGAATTCTTCGACGGCGAGTCCCGTCAGCCGCGCCATTTCGCGGCCGCGTGCATCGTCGGACCCGCCGAGGCCGAACTCGAGCGACTGCGCCGTCTCGATCAGGATCATCCCCTTCAGCCGGCGCGCCAGGTAGAAGTCGGGCGCGAGCTTGAGCGCCTGGTCGACGTCGGCGAGTGCCTCCTTGTGCTTCAGCAGGTAGAGTCTGCCGCGGGCGCGGAGATAGCAGCCCTGGGGGAGCGACGGGTTTTCGCGCGCGAATAGATCGATGGCGGCGACGGCGGCGACGAGATCTTCGCGCGCCTTCGCGACGGGGACGGCCAGGCGGCGCAGGTCCTGCTTGCCCTGGATCACCTTCATCCAGAGGGTCGAGAGCCGCTTGAGCTGCGCCACGGTTCGCTGCGATTCCTCGTCCTTCCGCGCGAGCGCGCCGGACGACTGCATTCGCTGCACGATGAGTGCTGTTCCGCCTCCAAGCAGCAGGACGATCGACGCCGTCACCGCGGCGGTGAGGGGGCGATTCCGCCTGACCCGGCGCCACAGCCGTTCCACCGCGGAGACGCGCCGCAGGTGCGAGGGCTCCCCGGCGAGCCAGCGGTCGAGTTCGCCCGCGAGGAGCGACGCCGAACCGCAGCGCTGGGCGGGGTCCTTCTCCAGGCAGGCCAGCATGATCGTCTCCAGGTCGCGGTCGATCGACGGCGCGAGGCCTCGCGGCGCCGGGGGATCCGTTTCCTGCACGGCCTTGAAGAGGGCGGCGACCGAGGAGCCGTTGAACGGCCTGCGTCCCGTGAGGATCTCATAGAGCACCGCGCCGAGGCTCCAGAGATCGGTGCGCGCGTCGAGGGTCTCCACCCGCGTCTGCTCCGGGCTCATGTAGGGGATCGTTCCGAGGATCATCCCCGACACGGTGAGGTCGCTGACGCCCTGCGTCGGCCGTGCCAGGCCGAAGTCCATCAGGTACGCGCGCCCGTCCCGGTCCACCATGATGTTATCGGGCTTGATGTCGCGATGAATGAGGCCGGCGGCGTGTGCGTGGGCGAGGCCGCGCGCGGCGTCGCGGACGATTTCGACGAGCCTCCGTCGGTCCGCCCGGGGGAAGGACTTCAGCGTTCGCCCGTCGACGAATTGCATCGCGATCCAGTGGCTTCCCTGGGTCTCGCCGACGTCGTAGATCGCCGCGATATTGGGATGCACCAGCCGGCCGGCGGTCTGCGCCTCCCGCTGGAAGCGGATGATCTCGCGGTCCTCCGTCGCCTTGAGGAACTTGAGCGCCACCCAGCGGCGCAAGTCGGAGTCCCACGCTTTCCAGACCTCTCCCATGCCCCCTTCGCCGAGCTTCTGGGTCCGCACGAATCGTCCGAATCGGGCGGAGGGGAGCGCGTCGGCCACCTCCGCCGGCACGGGGGCTGCCGCGCCGGCGCCCGGCAGCGTGGGACCGGTCTCGGACCCCTTGATCGTCCCTGCGTAGGGATCGGTGGGGGGGAGGCCGCCGAGCGTGGGATCGTCCGTGGCCATGTGAGGATCCTGAGTATACCCCCGGGCATGCGACGCGGCCGAGCCGGATGGAGGCTGCGGGCGTTTTCGGGGAGCGGACGCGATCGAGTTTCAGCCGGGGAACCAGCGAGCTCAAGCGCTGAGGGGCTTACTTGTCCAGAGTCACCGGCAGGTCGGTCGCGATGCTCTTCTTCGTCTTCGAGTTCATCTCCACGCGCAGGATCGCCGCGCCCGGCGCCGCGTTCAACGGGACCGCCACGGGCCCGTCATAGAGGATTCCTCAGCAGTGCTCCTTGATGACCGTGCGGACTTTCAACTCCCTGCCCTCGGTGTCCTTCGTGATGAGCGTCGCGACGAGTTCATCCTTGGACAGATCCAGGAAGTTCTCGGTCACCGCGCAGAGCGTATCGCTTCCCGTGCCGTTGCAGCCGACGATGATGTAGACCTTCCCTGCGGCGCCGATCTTCAGCGAGACGCCTTTCTCGCCCCACGTGTAGAGGCCGAACGACAGCGTGCCCTCGGGCGTCGGGCGCAGGATCGGCGCGGTCTTCGGCGAATCTCCGTAGACGGTCGTCTCGAAGCCGACCTGGCTGTAGCCGCCGCTGATTTCGTGCTGGTCGCTCCAGTGCATCCGGAACCAGATTCCGACGCGCCCCTTCTTGGACACCGTGCTGAACTCGAGCCCGGTGTGCGTGAGGCCGCCGATCTTCAGGTCGCCCGGGCGGATTCGAAGAGCCACGCCCGCTGCTTCGCCTTCCTTGTTGTAGGTGCCGGTGAATCGCTCGCCGTCGTCGGTCAGGTTGCCGTTGCCGTTCTTGTCGAAGTAGAGCACGTCGTAGTAGTCGAGATCGGCCTTCGACTTGTCGAGCACGGCCCAGATCCGGGTCTTCGCTTCGCGGTCGAAGATGAAGAGGGCATAGAGCGGCTTGCCGACGTAGGCAGGCTCCTTGCCGATGGTGCGGTCGACCCTGGCGAGGTCGGCGTCGCCGGCTTGCGGCGCGGCGAGGAGCGCCATGACGAGGAGTGTTCTCATGAAGGTACTACGCTTCGCGGCTCGGCTGGGCTCCAGGCGAATCGGTTCCGCCGATGTCGACGTGCGCGCCGCAGTAGGGGCAATCGATCGACTGCGGGATCGAGCCTTCGGGCACTTCCAGCGTCCGCCCGCACTTGCACTCCACCGGCTCCATCGGGATCGTCTCGGTCGACGGATTCTTCCTCATCGCGCGGAGTGCCGCAGCGATGATCTGGCGCGCCGTATCCGCATGCTTTTCCCGAACGACCAGCACCAGCGGCGTCGCGGCGGTCGCCAGGCCGACGGCGAGGTGCGCGGCGTTCTCGTTCTCGATCGTGCACTCGATGCCGTGATCGATGAGCGCCATGCGGAGGAAGTCGGCCTCCGGCGGCAGCGTCGTCGCGTGCACTCTCATGAATTCGTTCATGGCGGGAGCCATCCGGCGAGGAGTCGGAGGACCCAGTAGCCCACGAGGCCTGTGATGAGTCCCATCGCGGCGAACGAGACCCAGCGCGAGTTCGGGTCGGGCAGGGAGCTGCGTCCGGTGAGGAGGCCGGGGAGGCTCAGGGCCCAGAGCGCGCCGATCACGCCCATGAGGATGGGGCCGAAGAGGTGCATGCGCAGGGCGGCGACGAAGTCGAGGTGCATCGTCGCGGTGACGGAGCGCGTGAGTCCGCAGCCGGGGCAGGAGACGTTGAACATCCGCTTCGACATGCAGATGGCGACGCCGCCGAAGTCGGGCGGGCGGAAGATGGCGGGGAGGACGAGAAGAACTGAGGTGACCAGGAAGGCGATCACGCTGTTGAGGCGCGAGGGCTTCTTCGCGGCGTCGGACATGGGGGGCATTATGACTTCGGCGGGGGAGGCCGGAGAGACGTTCCCGGCGAGCCGAGGATCGGGCGGGCGAATTTCTCGATCGCCTCAACGTGCGCGACAACGTCGGCGCTGAATTCGTCCTTGAGGTCGATCGTCGCCAGCAGCACCGTTCCGCCGTACGGCACCTCGATCGCGCGTCCAGGCGGAGGCACCACGCTGCGCACGGGCCACCGCCTGGTCACGTACGTGGCCCAACCGAAAACCAGTTCGCCCGGTCGTTGGGGAGCGTTCGCGCGGCGGGGCAGATCGATGAAGGCGAAGTCGGGTCGGAACGTCTTGACCATCGTGTCGAACAGCCGCCGCAGGGTGGAGGTCCGGGGAGGCGGGGCGGCGTCGCGACCCAGCCGCAGCTCGGCCACGAAGCCGGGCTGGCCGCCCCACGTGAGATGCAAGTCGACGATCGCGTCCGGCGCGGCGGCCTGGGTGAAGAACCTCACCTCGTGCGTCGGATCGGTTGGCGCGCGTCCGGCCGGATTGGAAAGCGCGGCACTCTCCAGAAACCGCCGCAGGGTGTCGTCCTCCTTGCTTGTCACGGGCACGGCCTCGAGGGCGGTGGTCGTCCCGAAGAACTTCAAAGGGAGTGCCGCCAGCAGCAAGTCGAGCGGGGTCCGCAGATCCTCGGGGCGCGCGACCGTGGCCGACCTCACGACGCAAAGGCGGTAATGGTCCTCGGCGACCATGCTCATGCGAGCAGTGTACCTTCCATTCGCTCCGCTGCGATGGTGACGTCGTGATGACCGCCCTGCGGATCGTGAGCGCGGAATACCGTAGACTTATCGACAGACCTCATGACGCCATGGATCGCGGCCCTGCTCCTCCTCGACACCTCGCCGAAGCCGACGATGCCGCCCGGAACGGTCGCCTCCTGGTCGTTCAGCCGCAGCGGAGTTCGCGAGGAGCGAACGGGGAAGAAACTGGACCTCGTCGATTCGCGAACGACGCGCGACGGCCTCGTTCTCTCGACCGGCTACGCTACAACGAAGGACGACAAGGTCGGCGCGGTGTCGGGGTCGTTCACGATGGAGGCATGGGCGAAGCTCGACAAGTTCAACTACCCTTGGGCGATCATCGCGGCGCGCGGAGTGCAGGGGCGGTCGATCGGTGAGAGCTACGGGATCTACGTCGGGCAGCAGGGGGAGGTCTATTTCACGGTGGCCGGCACCGCGCTGCTGGCGGGCAAGGGGTCCGTGAAGACAGGTGAATGGACGCATCTCGTCGTGACGGTTGATCGGGAGACGGCGCAGATGCGGATCTACGTCAACGGCCGGGAGATCGCGACGGGAGCGGGCCCGAAGGGAGGCGTGCCGGATCGCGGCGGGCCTCTCTATGTCGGCGGCTGCGACGTGGTGCCGTGCCACGTCGATTTCACGATGCGGTCGCTGCGGATCTACGACCGGAGGCTTCCCGCCGCCGAGATTGAAAGGCTGGCGAAACGGCGTTAGCCCCCGAGCCCTTTAGATGTGAATCGCATGCCCAAAATACGCATGCGCCGCCTCCGCCACTGCCTCGCTCAGCGTCGGATGCGGATGCATCGCGTGCGCCAGGTCCTCCGCGCGCATCTCGCCGTGGAGCACGGCGACCGCCTCGCTCACCATCTCGCCCGCGTGCGCGTGGACGATGTGCACCCCGAGGATCTCGTTGTACTTCGCGTCGCCGATGATCTTCACGAAGCCGTCGTTCTCGCCCTCGACCGATGCCTTGCCGATCCCCATGAACGGGAACTTGCCGAGCTTGACGTTGTGGCCGCGCTCCTTCGCCTTCTTCTCCGTCAAGCCGATGCTCGCCACCTGCGGGTCGCAATAGGTCACGCCCGGCACGTGGTCGTAGTTGATCGGCGTCGGATTCTTGCCGGCGATCTTCTCGATCGCCACGATCCCCTCGGCGCTCGCCACGTGCGCCAGCTGCGGCGTCGGCACGATGTCGCCGATGGCGTAGATCCCCGGCTCGTCCGTCTGCATGAACTTATCGACCTTCACGAAGCCGCGCTCCAGCTTGACCTTCGTCCCCTCGAGACCGATGCCCTCCGTCATCGGGCGGCGTCCGACAGCGACGAGCACGTACTCGGTGTTGACGGTCTCGTTCGCGCCGCCGGAGAGTTTCACGTCGTATCCGCCCGTCGCCGGCTTGATGAGCTCGGTCTTCGTGCCGGTGTGAATCCTCATCCCGCGCTTCATGAGGATGCGCTTGAGCTCGTTGGAGCACTCCTCGTCCTCGATCGGCAGGATGTTCGGCATCATCTCGACGACGGTCACCTTCGTGCCGAAGCTGTTGAAGACCGACGCGAACTCGATGCCGACGGCGCCCGCGCCGATGACGACGAGCGACACGGGGAGCTTCTTGAGCGCGAGGATCTCGCGGTTCGTGACCATCCCCTTGCCGTCCGGCTCCATGCCGGGGAACCACTTCGCCTCGGAGCCCGTCGCGAGAATGATGTTCTTCGCGGAGATTTCCGTCGTGGTCTTGTCGGCGTGGGTGACTTCGACGAGCCCCGGCTTCTTCACCTTCCCGAAGCCGACGACGGTCTGGACCTTGTTCTTCTTGAGAAGGCCCTCGACGCCCATCGCGAGCTTCTTGACGACGAGGTCCTTGTGCTTCTGGACGTTTTCGAAGTTGAGCGAGAACTTCTCGATGTCGACGCCGAACCGCTTCGCGTCTTTCACCTGGTCGTAGAAGTAGGCGTCGTGGAGGAGCGCTTTCGTCGGGATGCAGCCGACGTGGAGGCAGGTGCCGCCGTACTTGCCGTCCTTCTCCACGATTGCGGTCTTGAGTCCGAGCTGGCCGGCGCGGATCGCGGCGACGTAGCCGCCGGGGCCGCTGCCGATGATCACGACGTCAAAGCCGTCGAGTTTTGGCATGAAGTCCTCGTGAATTCGGGGGTATTCAATCAGCGCCCGGACCGACCGTCAACCGCCGTCACTCGTCGAATGGGTCCGGCGGCGCGCCGCCGCTCCAGCCCGAGCCGGCGTCGACAGTCTCCGTCATCGCGCGGCGATAGAGCGGCGAGTCGGATGGCGCGAACTCGACACGTCCCGCCTTGATCAGGACGAGGATGCCGGAGCGATGGCCAGGGGCGGCGTCGCAGGCGACGACGCCCTCCTCGGGGATGAGCTCCCACGGGATGGCGGAGCCTCGATAGACGCCGAGGCGGCAGGAGCGCGAACCGCCGAGGGCTTCGAGCAGCGCCTGGCCGCTTTCGCCGTCAAGGAGACGCTCCGTGCGCGGGAGTCGGCGTGCCTCCTGGAGCTTGAAGAGCATCATGTTCATGGTGCGCCGGCACTCCTCGACATGCTTGGCTTCCATGGAGTCCTTCATCGAGTGGGTGATGTAGAAGGCGCCTCCGAGGCAAAGGACCGCCAGGAGGGTGAAGCCGCCGAAGACAAGCCAGAGCACGCCCGAGCCGCGCGTGGGCGCGTCGGTGGGCGGGAGGATCGGCGGGACGCCGAAGCGGGGAGGGCGCGCGGGGCGGTCGGGCTTCGCGCCGACGAGGCTCATGCCCGCGCGGGCCGGCTCGGCGAACTTCACGTGGCAGTGGCGGCAGAGCACGGCTCCCTCGCGGATGCGGCCGCCGCAGGCTGGACAGTTCATCTCCGGCGCCGGGACGGGATCGGGAACCGGGCCGATCTCGATCGGAGGGCAGTAGAGGCAGGCGCCATCGGGCGGCAGCGTGGCACCGCACAACGCGCAGAGCATGGCCCCAAGCTACGGGAGAGCGAGAAGGAGGGAAAGAGAGAAAGAGGGAGCTTGCCCTGCGAAGCGCCAGACGCGGGCGCGAAGCAGGGAGCGAGGACGCGGCATCCTGCCGCACGGGCGTGCGGCGATCCGCGCCATGGGGCGGCCCGCCTCGCGAATGCTCCACGCAATTGAAGGTTGTCACTGGCATGGCCTTTGCATTCCTCCCACCGGTTCCTCCTTCGCGCCTGAGGGTGGCGCTTCGGAGGACTGGCGGGTTTGCGATTCTGGAGGTTGCACATGGACGAACAGACGCCGGTCGATCAGGGAACCGAACAGCCCGCGGAAGCCGCCGTCACGGGTGAAACGAACTGCCTGAGTCACGCTCCGTGGTGGCTCGTCTCGGCCGGCATCCACGTTGTCCTCGTGCTGACCGCGATGCTCATCTACGTCGAGAAGGCGATCGCCATCGAGGACAACGAGATCATCATCTCGCGTTCCTCGGAGCAGCCGACCCTTGTCAAGGAGCTGGACCGTCCCCGGGATCCCTGGGAGCGGAAGGGCATCCCGAAGGAGGAGACCTCGGCAGCACCGACGGAGGAAAAGGCCATCTTCTTTCCCGAGGCGAAACCGTCGAACCGCAACGAGTCGAACGACAACGAGGCGTACCAGCAGATGAAGGGCGATTCGAAGGACTACCTCTCGTACATCAAGGGTGAAGGCGGCGGGTTCCGCGGTCGGACGAGCGGCCTGAACCCGGGGCAGTACGACGTGATGGGCGTCGGCCGGGGCGCCGGCGGCGGCGGGCGGTACGGCGGACGGTTCGGCGGCAAGGAAGACCTCGTCGCGGATGGCGGCGGCACGAAGGGGACCGAGAGCGCCGTGCTCGAGGCGCTCAAGTGGCTCGCGCGCCACCAGTCGGCGGACGGAAGCTGGAGCGCCGACCATTTCTCGGACGCGTGCGTCACCGGCAAGTGTTCCGGCGGGGGCGTCAACAGCTACGACACGGGGCTCACCGGGCTTTCGCTGCTGGCGTTCCTCGGCGCTGGCTACTCGCACCTCTCGAAGGACGAGTTCCGCGATCCCGCCATGCCCTCGCGGTGGCTGAAGTTCGGCGACGTCTGCAAGAAGGCGGTCCGGTGGCTGATGGAGCACCAGGATCCGGAGGGCTGCATCGGCGAGCGTGGCGAGAAGTACATGTACAACCACGCGATCGCGGCGCTGGCGATCTCGGAAGCGTACGAGATGACCGCCGCGCCGATGCTCAAGCACCACGCCCAGAAGGCGATCGACTTCCTTGTCGCGGCGCAGAACCCGGGCAAGGGCTGGCGCTACCGCGCCAAGTGCGGCGACAACGACACGTCGGTGACCGGCTGGTGCGTGATGGCGCTGAAGTCCGCGGAGTCGGCCGGGCTCGACTTCCCGCGCTCGTGCTACGACGGCGCGATCGCGTGGCTCAACGAGGCGACCGAGGACGGCGGCTACTACCCCGTCGGCTACACGCACAAGGCGCAGGGAAAGACGATCATCCCCGGCAAGAACGAGAACTTCGACGGCCACCACGCGATGGCGGCCGTTTCGGTGATGTCCCGCATCTTCATGAACAAGAACAAGAAGGAGCCCGCGCTCAACGCCGTGCTGCTCCTCACGGGCGATCTGCCGAAGTGGGGGCCGGGATCGACGACCGACTTCTACTACTGGTACTACGCGTCGCTGGCGGTCTTCCAGTACGACGGGCCGAAGGGGCCGATGTGGGGCAAGTGGAACGAGCCGATGAAGAACGCGCTCGTGCCGAACCAGAAGACGAAGAAGGACAACTGCGAGAACGGCTCGTGGGACCCGAAGGATGAGCGGTGGGGCTGCGAGGGCGGCCGGGTCTACATGACGGCGATCGGCGCCATGACGCTCGAGGTCTACTACCGGTACAAGAACGTCTTTGGAACGAAGTAGCCGTGGTTCGCTCGATCGCGGTGCATGCGCCCTGGTGGGCGGTCTCGACAGGAATCCACGCGGTCCTGGTTCTGGCGGCGATGCTCGTCTGCCTCGAAAGGGCGATTGGAGTCGAGGACGACGGGATCGTCATCGTCGCGACCACGCCCATCTTCGAGTATTTCCCTTCGGTCGAGCCGCCGCGCGACGTCTTCGAGCGCCGCGGCATTCCCAAGGACGATGCGCCATTGCTCAAGGACGATCCGGGAATCTTCTTCCCGGAGGCGGCGTCCACGAAACACGGCGAGTTCGCCGACGACGGCGAGGACGAACCGTTGAAGGCTCTGCAGGGAGCCTCCCATCCCTTCCGTGATGACTGCGGCGGCTTCCGTGGCCGTCAGAGCAGCCGTGAGCCTGGCCCGTATGACGCGATGGGTGTCTCCTCTTGCGGCCGGGGACGCTACAGCTGGCGCACCGTTACGATCGTCTGAAGGTGTCACTGAGGGCCCTGAGGTTGCAGGGCTACCGAGAGCGCGGTCAGCGCTTCCTTGAAATGGCTGGCGCGCCACCAGTCGTCGGACGGCAGCTGGAGCGCCGATCGGTTCAACGAGCAATGCGCCGGCGGAGCCTGCTCGGGCCCCGGCGCGGACTCCGCCACCGCTGGCGTCACGGGGCTCGCGCTCCTCGCCTTTCTCGGTGCGGGCTACACGCATCTCTCGAAGGACGAGTTCCCCGATCCGGCGATGCCGACGCGGTCGCTGAAGTTCGGCGACGTCTGCAAGAAGGCGGTGCGGTGGTTGACGGACCACCAGGACGCGGAGGGCTGCTTCGGCGATCGCGGCGACAAGCACATGTACAACCACGCGATCGCGGCGCTGGCGATGTCGGAGGCGTACGGCATGACCCTCGCGCCCGTGCTGAAGGCCCCGGCGCAAAACGGAATCGACTTCCTCGTTGCGGCGCAGAATCCCGGCAAGGGATGGCGGTACCGCGCGACGTGCGGCGACAACGACACGTCCGTGACGGGCTGGGCGGTGATGGCGCTGAAGTCGGCGGAGATGGCGGAACTCGCGTTCCCGCACCGCAGCTACGACGACGCGATCGCGTGGCTGAACGAGGTCACCGAGAGCGGCAGTTACGCGACGGGATACACGGCAAAGTCGCAGGGAAAGACGATCATCCGCGGCAGGAACGAGTCCTTCGACGGCCATCCCACGATGTCGGCCATCTCGGTGATGAGCCGCATCTTCGTGAACCGGAACAAGCGCGAGCCGGCGCTCAAAGCGGTCCAGTTGATCGCGGCCGACCCTCCAAAATGGGGTGCGGGATCGTCGACGGACTTCTACTACTGGTACTACGCTGCGCTGGCGCTCTTTCAGTACGACGGGCCGGATGGAGCGATGTGGAAGAAGTGGAATGAGCCGATGAAAAACGCACTTGTTCCGAACCAGAAGACGGGGAAGGACGGCTGCGAGAACGGCTCGTGGGACCCCAAGGACGAGCGCTGGGGCTGCGAGGGCGGGCGCGTTTACACGACGGCGATCGGAGCGCTGACGCTCGAGGTCTACTACCGGTACCAGAACGTGTTTGGAACGGCGAAGTAGACGTCGTCGTCACAGCACCATGCGCTTGGAAATGACCACGATCCCGCCGTCGCTGACCGTGAACTTCTTCCGGTCCTCCTCGAGGTTGTAGCCGATCTCCATCCCCTCGGGGATCGTGACGTCCTTGTCGATGATCGCGTGCCGCACCTTCGCGTGGCGGCCGACGTTGACGCCTTCGAACAGGATCGAGTCGATCACCTGCGAGTAGCTGTTGATGCGGACGTACGGTGCGAGGATGGAGTTCTGCACCCGGCCGCCCGAGACGATGCAGCCGGGTGAAACGAGCGAGTCGATGGCGACGCCGAGCCGCCCTCCCGCCTCCTGCTGCGCGAAGACGAACTTCGGCGGCGGGGCATGCGTCGGCACGGTGAAGATCGGCCACGAGCGGTCGTACAGGTTGAGCAGCGGGGAGACGCTGATCAGGTCCATGTTCGCCTCGTAGTAGGCGTCGAGCGTGCCGACGTCGCGCCAGTACTTCGCCTCCTTCTTGTTCTCGTCGATGAAGCTGAAGGCGTAGACCGAGCGCTTGCCGGCCATCTTGGGGATGATGTTCTTGCCGAAGTCGTGCGAGCTCGACTTGTCGGCGGCGTCCTCCTCGAGCAGGTCGTACATCACCTCGGGACGGAAGACGTAGATGCCCATCGACGCGAGGCAGAGCTTCGGGTTGGACGGCATCGGCTGCGCGTCGGTGGGCTTCTCCTGGAAGCCGATGATGCGGTTCCGGGAATCGACCTGGAGGATCCCGAAGTTCGACGCATCGGCGATCGGCACTTCGACGGCGCCGACGGTGAGGTCCGCGCCGGTCTCCTCGTGCTGGCGGAGCATGTGGCGGTAGTCCATCTTGTAGATGTGGTCGCCGGCGAGGATGAGCACCGCCAGCGGCGTCTCCTCCTGCACCGCGAAGAGGTTCTGGTGGACGGCGTCGGCGGTCCCGACGTACCACTGTTCGCCGAGCCACTGCTGGGGCGGGAGGGGCTCGATGAACTCGCCGCGCGCGGGGTTGAAGTAGACGCTCCAGCCGTCCCGGATGTGCTCGTTGAGGGAGCGCGACCGGTACTGCACGAGGGTCAGGATCTTCGAAAGGCCCGAGTTGAGGCAGTTGGAGAGCGCGAAATCGACGATCCGGTAGATGCCGCCGAACGGCACCGCCGGCTTCGCGCGGTCGCGCGTCAGCGGCTCGAGGCGCTGGCCCCGGCCGCCGGCGAGCATGACGGTGATGACGCGGGTCAAGTCCATTTCGACTCGGCGCCTTACGGCGCCTCGCTCAATGCAAGCATAGCGACGATGCCGGTCTTCGGCCGGCTCCGCTCAACGCGAGCATACCTTTATAGATCGATGTCGATCTTCTCGATTTCCGGAATCGTGCCGAGTTCGCGCGTGATGTGCTCGATGTTGCAGTTCTGCGGCGTCCCGGCGGTGATCTCCACGGTCTGCCGCTTCGCCTTGATGTCCTTTTCAAGTCCGATCTCGCGGATTTCGACGCCGTTGCCCTTCAGGACCTCCTCGATCCTGCCGAGGACGCCGGGCATGTCGGTGCAGACGATCACCCAGTGGCGGCTCGTCTTCTCGATGATGATCATCTTTTCCAGTTTTCCGAAGACGAAGGTAGCCATGAGCGTGAGGAAGGTCGCCGCGAGCGCTCCGGTGTAGTAGCCGGCGCCGACGGCCATGCCGATGCCGGCGGCCGTCCAGAGGCACGCGGCGGTCGTGAGGCCGCGGATCGAGGATCCGTAGCGCATGATCGCGCCGGCACCGAGGAATCCGATGCCGCTCACGACCTGCGCGGCGATCCGGGCGCGGTCGCCGCCGTACTTGTCGCCGATCTTGATCGAGAGGATCATCATGAGCGAAGCCCCGAGCGCGACGATCATGTGGGTGCGAAGCCCGGCGGCCTGGCTGGACCGCTCCCGTTCGAGGCCGATGAGCCCGCCCAGGAGGCCGGCGATCGCGAGGCGGCCGAGGAACTCCGCCTCCTCGGGGCTCCAGAGCTGTCGTAGCCAGGTCATTCGAAGAGCAACCTCTGACGCTTCAGCAGCTTCTTGAAGAGCCTGTGCTTGGGGCCCAGCTTCGCGAGGTTGACCACGGCGGAGCCTGGGAGCGACATCGGAATCGTGGTGCAGCCGACGACAAGGCCTGTGTAGGGCGCCCGGATGTGGCCGATCTCGGTGCCGAACGGCTTGACGATCACCGCGATCTCCTCACCCTTGCGGATTATATCGCCCGGCTGGACGTTGAGCAGAAGGATGCCGCCCTTGTCGCTGCGGATCCAGCCGCGCTCGTCGACGATCATCTGGAACGGCGGAGAGACGCGCTCGAAGTCGTACATCGCGAGCTCGCGCATCACGTTCTTGAGGCCGGAGACGCCCTGGCGGATGAGGTGCTTCTGGAACTTCATCGGCTCGCCGGCCTCGTAGACGATGGTCGGGATGCCTGCGCGCGTCGCGGCCGCGCGAAGCATGCCCTTCTCGCCGGCCATGTCGAAGACGATCTCGGCGCCGAAGGCCGCCGCGATGCGGCCGACCGGCTTGAGCTTCATGTCGGCGCGGACGTGCGGCAGGTTCGTCCGTCCCGCGCCCGCCGTGTGCAGGTCGACCCCGTAGTCGGCGCGGAGGATGACTTTCTCGAAGAGCGTGCGCGCGATCTGGCTCGCGATCGAGCCCTCGTCGCGGCCCGGAAAGACGCGGTTCAGATCGCGGCCGTCGGGGAGGTCGCGCGACATGTTCATGAAGCCGATCGGGTTGGAAATGCCGACGAGCATGAGCGTGCCGCGCAGCAGCGCCGGATCAACGTCCGCGCGGAGGAGCCGGACCATCTCGATCCCGTTGAGCTCGTTGCCGTGGATCGCCGCGGTCACGAAGAGGCGCGGTCCGGGCCGGACCCCGTGGAAGATCGTCAGGGGGATGTAGACCGGGGAGGCCATGTACATTTCGCCGATCTTCAGCTTGATGTCGCGGCGCTCGGAGGGAAGGACCTTGATGCCGCCGATTTCGAACGGGTGCTGGACGTGCGGGTTGAGGCGGCGAAGCGTGTCCATGGCCGGTTAGTCCCACGTCCCACGAGAGACGTCCCAGGTCGGTCCCACGCTGCACGTCCCACGTGGATCCGCCGCCGGCGTGGGACGTTCGCCGTGGGACCGTCGTGGGACGTGGGACTTGGGACCTGGGGCCATCAGCGTTTCCTTCCCATCTTCACGGCGCACTTCACGATGAGCCGCGCGATGTTCTGCGCCGTCGCCGCTTCGAGCCCCTGGAACCCCGGCGAGGAGTTCACCTCGATGACCAGGGGTCCCTTGTCGCTTTCGAGGATGTCGACGCCGGAGAGCTTCAGCCCGGTCGCATCCGTCGCCTGGACCGCCGCGCGCTCGCACTCGCGCGTGAGCTTGACGCGCTCGCCGACGCCGCCGCGGTGGATGTTCGAGCGGAACTCGCCTTCGCGCCCGATGCGGCGCATCGCGCTCACCACCTTGCCGTCGATCACCAGCACCCGCAGGTCCCTGCCCTTCGATTCGCGGACGAAGCGCTGGAGCATGATGTCCTCGCCGAGGCTCCAGATCGTCTCCAGCGTCGATTCGACCGAGGCCGCGCTGTCCGCGAAGATCACGCCGGTGCCCTGCGTGCCCCGCAGCAGCTTCATGATGATCGGCGTGCCGCCGATGAGGTCGATCAGCTTGTCGAGGTTGCGCGGGTAGCGCGACATGAGCGTGTCCGGGACGCGGATGCCCTTGCGCGCAAGGAGCTGCAGGCAGCCGAACTTGTTTCGCGCCCGCGCAATGGCCTCGGGGTCGTTCATGCAGGGCACGCCCATGATCCCGAACTGCCGGATGACGGCGATCGAGTACTCGGTGCCGAAGGTCCCGATCCTCGGGATCACCGCGTTGATCTCCTTGAGCGGGCGGCCGTTGTAGAGGATCGTCGGGTGCTTCGGCGTCACCTGGAGGACGCATTTGAGCGGGTCGACGACGAGGGCCTCGTGGCCGAGCCCCACGACCTCCTCGATCAGCCGGTAGGTCGAGTAGAGCCGGCGCTGGCGGGAGAGGATGGCGATTCTCATGCGTAGACCCGGTAGTCGATCTCCTGGAAGATCGTATCGCGCTGTTCGATCTCGTGGAGCGCCGCTTCGTTCACCGAGCCGCCCTCGACGGCGTCCGCAAGCGCGTTGAACCGGGTGATGTGCTCCTTGAAGCGGCGGTGCGCGTACGGAACGGCGGTCCCGACGGTCATCAGGAACGCCCAGTCGCTTGCCTGAGCGAGCAGCAGTTCGCGTGCGGCCTGGTTCATCGCGCGGCGGGTGAGCCGCCGCGACTCGCCCTGCTCGCTCGGGGAAGGTCCGTCTTCGGCCGCGAAACGTCGCGCCAGCTGCACCATGCGATCCTCGGCGCGGTGCTGGTGGCGGTAGATCCAGTCGTTGCCGGGGTTCAGCCAGACTTCGCCGTACCCCTTGTCGCCCCAGCTCGACGTCGACGGCTCCAGCGTCTGCGCGCCCGGAGTGATCGTAAGCCATTCAGACGGGGTCAGCAACGCGATATCCGGAAGCGACGCCATGCGGCGGAAGAGCGTCTCGAGGAAGACCGGCCCCTCGAACCACCAGTGGCCGAAGAGCTCCGCGTCGTAGGGGGAGACGATGGCGGCCGGCCGGCCGAACTTCGACGCGAGCCACTCCGCCTGCTTCTCGCGGCACCACGCGAAGTGGTTGGCGTGCTGCATGGCCTTCTCGCGTGCCGCGGCGGGATCGTACGGCTGCTTCTCGTGAAGCTGCACGCTGCCGGTCACGCGGAAGTACTTGAAGCCGATGTTGCGGCGGATGCCGTCGGCGTGGAGGTACGGCTTGATGTGCTCCATGGGAGCGTCGTAGCCGATGTCGCGGTAGAACTCGCGGTAGACGCCGTCGCCGGGATAGCCCTCCTTGGCGCTCCAGACCTGCTTGGAGCTCTCGAGGTCGCGGGCGAAGGCGTGCACGCCGGCAGGAGTCTTCACCGGGGCGAAGACCCCGGACTTCGGAACGTGCGAGCCGTTCAGGAGCCCGTGGGAGTCGACAAAGAAGAACCCGATGCCGTGCTTCTTGAGTAGGGCGTCGATGCCGGGCGCATACGCGCATTCGCCGAGCCAGATTCCGCGCGGGGCGCGGCCGAAGTGCTTGCGGTAGTTCGCGACGGCCACCGCGATCTGCGCATTCGCGGCGGCGGGATTCCCGACGTGCGGCATGAACGCGTGGGTCGCGCCGCAGGTGACGATCTCCAGCGAGCCGCCGTCCTGCAGCGCCTTGAACGCGGGCAGAAGACGGCGCCCGCAGCGGCGCTCGAACCACTCGTGCGCGTTCGTCACCATCGTCCGATGGACTTCGACGGCGGCGGCGAACGGCGTTCCGACCATGCGGCCGCGTTCGCGGTCGGCGAGATCCATGAGGCGGGCAAGGCGGCGCACGTAGCGGCCCTGGAGGAGCGGGTCGGCGAGCATCTCGCAGAGCGTCGGCGTGAGCGTCATCGTCATCCGGAATCGCACGCCCTCCGACTGGAGGCGGTCCATCATCGAGAGCAGCGGGATGTAGGTCTCTGTGATCGCCTCGAAGAGCCAGTCCTCCTCGAGAAACTCGGGATGCTCGGGATGACGCACAAAGGGGAGATGGGCGTGAAGAACCGGGAGGAGGTACCCGTGGACCGTGGACCGTGGACCGTTAGCCGTCATGCCCCACCCGGGTAACCAATGGAACGTGGCGCGTCGGGCTGCACCGACAGCATTCGCAGCACCTCCTGCTCGCCCGGCGTCGGAGCCCACGCGGGATCGACCTCGTGCGCAGGACCGCGGCGCGGCGTTCGCACCACGTTCGACCGGCGTCCGTCGACCTCCACGACGTACGAGCGGCCGGGCTCGGCGGGGAAGAAGGCCGTGCCGATGGCACCGGCGGGGCGGGTCGCGATCGTGCCGCGTTCGACATCGACGAGCGACACGGAGGACGCGCTCGGGAATTCCCACCACGCCCAGACCGTTTCCGGATCGCGTGCAATGGCAAGCACGCGGTCGGCCCCGGTGCGCTCCGGGAGCGCCGGACCGTAGTCGATGTACGGATCGCCGGGCGGCGTCAGGCCGGGGTGGACCGGCTGGAAGAAGTCATGAGAGCTCGTCATTTCGAGATCCGATGCGTGAGCACGACGGTGTGTGTCGCATTCGGTTCCAGCTTGATCAGCCAGGTCGGCATGATCACGGTGCCCTGGTAGCCGAGTTCGAACCCGGCCTCCGACATCGAGACCGTGTTGATGGGGTACATCCAGAATTCCGCTTCGTTCGAGACGCGAAGTGAGAGGCGCACGTCGCGCCACCCGTCGCGGACCGTGAAGTCGCGGGCGGTGAACGACTTCGCCTGGCCGAGGGGGAGCTTCAGCCCTTCGATGATGGTGTCGGGCGCGGTGGGACTCAACGCGGCGAACAGGAACTCGACGCCGAAGCGGGCGGCCGCCGGGCGGCTCCCGGCGTTGCGCACCGTGTAGTGCACCTGGAACTCGGGGGCGCCCTTCTCGAGCGCGATCTCCTTCTCGATCGTGATGGGGATCGCCGCCTCTCCGGGAGGGCGGAGGATTCCGTCGCGGCGAAGGCTGACCGTGATGAAGGCCGGCGCGCGCCGCCCCACCTCGTGCCAGTACTCGCCGGCGGCGAAGTCGCCGATCTCGCGCGAGTTGCGCGACGCATCCTCGAGCGTCGCATCCGTCGCGTAGAACCGGTCGACCAGCGTTGCGCGCGGCTGCGAGTCGTAGATGAGGTGGCGGTCGAGGTCGGCCTGCTTCGCGAGCACCTGGTCGTGGATCGACTTCGCGCCGGGCGCCGGCGCGAGCACCGCCTGCCGCACCTTCACGTGGTAGTGCTCCTTGTGGCGCGAGAAGCCGGCCGTGTAGTTGACGGCCTCGGGACGATAGTCGAGCTCCGCGATGGAGCCGCCGCGGGACGGAATGATGAAGAGGTTGAGCTTGTCGTTGAAAAGCCGGATGTCCTCCCGGCCGTCGACGTCGAGGTCGACCAGCTTGGAGCCGTGGATCGGCTCCTTCTTCGCCTTCGAGAACTCGATCTCGTTCTCGGCGAGGATCGCGTGGCGGTAGACGGAGTTCCGGAGGTGGGGGAGGTAGAGCCCGCCGAAGACGCCGTGCCAGTAGCCGCAGTTGCACTGGCTTCGGTAGAGCTCGTCCTCGGCGCGCTTCCGCGCGGCGGTGCCGGCGGGCAGCTCGTTCAGGCGGCGCGAGACCGTGAGCGTGCGGCCGTACATCAGGTTGGCTTCGGGGTACTTCACGCGGAAGTTCCGCCACGTCCCGCCGGGCAGGAAGTGCTTGGTGCCGTCGAACCGGTTCTGGCGGCGGAGCTCGTCGATGAGCCCTTCGAAGTCGCCCTGGCTGCCGTTGAGCATCGACCATTCGCCCATCTCGCGATACGAGCAGCTGGGGAGGTAGACCCGGCCCGCGGGCGGATTCCGGCTGAGCGCCTCGTTGAAGGTGATCATGCGCAGCCACGAGGAGTTGTTCTCGAGCGCCGTGAGGAAGCGGTCGAGCCAGCCTTCGCCGAAAACGTGCTCCTTCGTGCGGGGCCAGACGCCGAACTTTTCGCCGTCATCGGCATAGACGAGGGTCTTCGAGCCGGTCTCGTCCGCATAGCGGGCGAGGTAGTCGATCGTCCACTGCGGGTCCTTGTAGGGGATCGCGTAGCGGAGGTCCTCCTTCAGGGGGAAGACGTTGAGAAGCGCGCCGCGGTCCTCGGTGAGGAAGTAGTTGGTGAGCTCCTCGTCGCGAAGCCCGGCGGCGCGGAAATGGAAGTCGTCGAGCACGGTGTACTTGAGGCCCGCCTTCGCGAGGGTCGAGGCGAGGCCCGGCTCCCAGACGCGTTCGGGCAGCCACAGGCCGGTGGGCTCGACGCCGAAGTCCCTGCGGATGAAGTCGCTCATGCGGCCGAGCTGGCCGAGGGCGTCCTCCTCCGTGAGCATCGGGAAGATCGGCTCGTACATGCCGCCGCCCATGAGTTCGAGCCGTCCGGCCTCGACGAGCTTGCGGATCTTGAGGAGGACTTCGACGCGGTTCTTCTGGAACCACTCCAGCAGCGGACCGGAGTAATGGGCGACGAAGCGGATCTTCGGATGGCGAGCGACGAGATCGAGGAACGGTTCGTAGCTGTCCTCGGTCGCCTTGGCCATGACGTGGTCGAAATTGTCGACCGGCTGGTGGTTGTGGAGGCAGAAGACGAAGTTGACGGAGCCCATAGAAGCGAGGGAGTGTAGCAAAGATAGAGAGCGGAATGAGAAAGAGGGAGAGAGGGAAAGAGGGAGAGAGAGAACGAAGGAATGGGCGCGCCTCTTGATACCCCCAGGGGGTGTGTCAACTAGGACAACCAGTTGTGAAAGTTGACACACCCCTGGGGGGTGTATCAACCGACGGGAGCGAACGCGCCCACGCGGAGAAACGAAACCGCGGGTGCGGCGGCGCGGTAGACTGGGCATGGCGATGACAGCACGGCCTCGCGCGGAATTCCCATCGACGATCTGGACGGCCATCCAGTCCGCGCCCGAGAAGGCGCGGGCCGCGGTGTGCGACCGGTATCGCGCGCCGGTGCTCTGCTTCCTGCTGGGGCGCGGCGTGCAGGCGGAGGACGCCGAGGACCTGACCCAGGAAGTCTTCATCCGGGTCTGCGGTGAGTCGTTCCTGAAGAAGGTCGCTCCGGCCAAGGGGCGGTTCCGCGCCCTCCTGCTGGCCGTTGCGAAGAACGTCCTCCTGAAGGCGCGCGAGAAGAGCCGTCGCCGCCGCGAAGTGCCGATCGTCGACGAGTTCGAGCCGGCGTCGCTGCCGATGGAGCGGGACGAACAGTTCGAGGGGCTGTGGAAGCAGAGCCTCGTGAGGGAGGCCCTTGAGCGGCTCAAGCGCGAGGAGACTCCCGGGGCCCCGCGCTACGCCGACGTGATCCGGCTGGTGAAGCTGGAGAACCTCTCCTACTCGGAGGCGGCGAAGAAGCTCGGGGCGGGCGTGACCGACGTGACCAACTGGGTCTTCCACGGAAAGCAGCGGATGCGGTTCCACCTTCGCGAGCTGGTGATGGCGTACTGCTCGACGTCGGCCGAATACAAGGACGAGCAGGATCTGATGCTCGCGGACTACCGGTAGGAGCGAGTCGCCCGCTACGTGCGGTGCGTCCCCCGGGCGGCCGGAATCCGCGCCAGCTCGCCTGCGATGCGGCCGATCGTCGCGATCGCGGCGTCCACTTCCGGAGACCACGTGCTCGCGTTGAGTCGCACGAAATGGCGGAAGCGCTGGCGCGGGGAGAAGATGTGGCCCGGCGCGATCGTCGCCCCCGCGCGGAGTGCCCGTTCGTAAAGCAGGAGCGCGTCGACGCCCGGCGGCATGCGGACCCACAGGACGTAGCCGCCGGCGGGCCATGAGACGCTCGTTCCCGTCGGAAAGCTGCGGACGACGGCGCGGGCGAGCGCGTGGATGTTCGCCGCGTAGACGCGCCGCACGTGGCGGAGGTACCGGTCGTAGCCTCCGTGGTCGAGAAACTCCGCGATCGCCATCTGCACCGGTGTCGATGTCGCGATCGTGCTCATCGCCTTCAGCCGCTGGATTTCACGCTGGAAGCGGCCGGGCGCGAGCCAGCCGACGCGGTACCCGGGCGCGAGCACCTTGCTGAACGAGCCGCACGCCAGCACGAGGCCCCGCGTGTCGTACGACTTCACCATCCTCGGCCGCGTCGTTCCGTGGTGGAGTTCGCCGACCATGTCGTCCTCGAGGAACGGCACATCGCGTGACGCGAGCATCCTGGCGAGCTCGCGCCGCTTCTCGTCGGGCATGCAGCTCCCGAGCGGGTTGTTGAAGCTCGGGATCGCGACGACCAGCTTGACACGGTGGCGGCGGAGCGCCGCCCGCAGCGCCTCCATGCGCATGCCCTCCTTCGGGTCGGCGTCGATCTCGACGGCGCGCAGCCCCTGGAGCTCGATCGCCTGGAGGATGCCGAAGAAGATCGGCGATTCGACGGCGACGGTGTCGCCGGGGCGGCAGAGGGCGCGGAGCGTGAGGCTGATCGCCTCCTGCGCGCCGCACGTCGTGACGAACTCGTCGGGCGAGAGGGTGCAGCCGCCGAGCAGCGCGCGCCGCGCGATCTGGACGCGCAGCGCCGGGCACCCGGGGAGGACGTCGAGCGCCGTCGCCATTCGCGGGGATCTGCGCGAGGCCGCCGCGAGCAGGCGGCTCAACTTCTCCGAGGGCAGCAGGTCGGGATTCGGATAGGCCACGCCGAGCGAGACGTAGCGCGGATCGAGCCCCTCTCGCACGAGGCGGAGGCTCAAGTCGATCACGTTGACGGGCGTCGGTTCGACGGGGGCGCGTGGCGGCGGGGGAGCGTCGGCGGGCTGGGGCGGGCGGGGGCGCACGTAGTAGCCCGACTGCGGGCGCGGCTCGATCAGCCCCCGGTTCTCGAGGATGCGGTAGGCCTCGAGGACCGTCGTGATGCTCACCTTCAGCTCCGTGCTGAGGGCGCGCACCGACGGCACGCGGTCGCCGACGCGGTAGGCGCCCGAGTCGATGAGGCGCGTCACGCGCTGGGCCACCACCTCGTAGAGCGTCGAGCCCGTCATGCCCTTCATTCTGCCTCCGCGGCGCGCGGCCGCCAGACACAGTCCCGCGGTTTCGTGAAGAGTACAGTTTATGGCTTCATTCAACTGTACCCTATCAAAATCGTATGTCCTGCATCTGTTATCCTCCGGGAACCGCGATAGACTTCGACCGGCTCGATTGTTGGAGAGGGCATGAACCACGAAGGGGCCGGACGGCGACGGCGGGTGATCCTCGCGTTCGCGACGGTCTACCTGGCGTGGGGGTCGACCTATCTCGCCATTCGCCTGGCACTCGAGACCCTGCCGCCGCTGATCATGGCGGGAACGCGGTTCCTGGTCGCGGGCGCGCTGCTATACGGCGTCGCCCGCCTCCGCGGAGCGGCGGCGCCGGCCTGGCGGTCATGGGCGGCGGCCGCGGCCGTGGGCGCGCTGCTCCTGCTGGGCGGCAACGGCTCGGTCTGCTGGGCGGAGCAGGCCGTGCCCTCCGCGATCGCCGCGCTCGTCGCGGCCCTCACGCCGCTCTGGATGGTCCTCTTCGCCTGGAGGCGCGACCGGCCGGGCCCGCGTGTCGTCGCGGGTCTGCTGGCGGGCATGGCCGGCGTCGCGGTGCTGGTCGTGCCCGGCTTCCAGTCCGGCGCGCTCAGCGCAACAAGCCTGGCCGTGCTGGTCGCGGGCTCGCTGTCGTTCGCCGCCGGGTCAATCTACGCGCGGCGCGCCCCGCTCCCGTCGGACACGATTCTCTCGACGGGCATGCAGATGCTGGCGGGCGGCGCGCTGCTCATGCTGGCGGGAGGCGCGGCCGGCGAAGCGGCGCGGGTCGACCTCGCTGCCGTCTCGATGAAGTCGATGCTCGCCGCGGGTTACCTCGTCGTCATCGGTTCGCTTGCCGGCTACACCGCGTACTCGTGGCTGCTTCGCGTCCGCCCGGCGGCGCAGGTCTCCACGTACGCGTTCGTGAACCCCGTCGTTGCCGTCCTCCTCGGCTGGATGGTCGGCGGCGAACCGCTTCATGCGGCGACGCTTGCCGGCGCCGGCGTTGTCGTCGTCTCGGTCGCCGCCGTCGTCGGACGGCGAAAGGAGAAATGATGGAAAAGCTCGAGTCGATCTGGATGGACGGCGCGCTCGTCCCGTGGGACCAGGCGAACGTCCACGTCCTCACGCACGCGCTCCACTACGGCACCGGCGCGTTCGAAGGCATCCGCTCGTACGAAAAGGCCGACGGCCGCGCCGCCATCTTCCGGCTCCGCGACCACGTGCGGCGGCTCTTCGACAGCGGGCGGGTGCTTGGCCTCGAGGTGCCCTTCAGCTTCGACGCGATCGTCGACGGCTGCCTGCAGACGCTCGCCGCGAACGGCCTTCGCGCCGGCTACCTCCGGCCGCTCCTCTTCATCGGCGACGGCGTGATGGGCATCCACCCTGCCGACTGCCCGACGCGCCTCGTGATCGCGGCGTGGAAGTGGGGCCGGTACCTCGGGGACGCGGCGCTCACCAAGGGCATCCGCGTCAAGGTCTCGAGCTTCTGCCGTCCCCACCCGAACTCCCAAATGACGATCGCGAAGAGCTCGGGCGGCTACGTGACGGGCGTGCTTGCCTCCCGCGAGGCGCGCGCGCTCGGCTTCGACGAGGCGCTGCTCCTCGACGTCGAAGGCTATGTCGCCGAGGGTCCGGGTCAGAACCTCTTCATCGTCCGGCGCGGACGGCTGAAGACGCCGCCGCTCGGCCACATTCTCCCGGGCATCACCCGCGACACCGTGCTGGCGTTCGCGCGCGATCTCGGGATCGACGCGGTCGAACAGCGGCTCACGCGGGACGAGGTCTACTGCGCGGACGAGGTCTTCTTCTGCGGCACGGCGGTGGAGATTACGCCGATCCGCGAACTCGACGGACGCGTTGTCGGGACGGGCGCGCCGGGGCCGGTGACGCGACGGATCCAGGATCTCTACTTCAGGACCGCCGAGGGCCGCGAGCCGCGATATCGGGACTGGCTTGAGTTCGTCGGATCGGAGGTGATCGCGCGCCGCTAAGATGACCGGCCATGGCCGCCGCGAAGGAACGGCTGCTCACCGCGCTGCGCTGGTCGCTCCGTGCCTGCGCACCCATCGCGCTCCTGTCGCTCCTCGTTGAGTTCGGATGGCCCCTGAAGTCCTGGGTCGTCTCCGGGCTCCACGGAATCGACCTGGTGATCATGGCCGTCTTCGTCGGGGACGTGCTCCTGCGCACGGCGACGGCGTCCGATCGGCGCGCCCACATCCGGCGGCACTGGCTGGAACTTCTGCTCATCGCCCTCCTGGCGGTGCACGCCGTCGGCTTCGCGATCTTCGCGAGCGGGATGCTGATCCGCCTCTACGTGGTGGGCGTCCAGATCTACCTCGTCGCCTCCTTGCTGCTGAAGGGGATCGCCGCGCAGGAAGAGCTCACCCACCGGGCCCTGCGACCCAACGTTCTTCTTCTCGGGAGCTTTCTGCTCCTGATCGTCGCCGGCACGCTCCTCTTGATGCTCCCCCTCGCGCACGGTACGACCCCGCAGGGCGGCCGCGTGACCTGGCGATGGGTCGATGCGCTCTTCACGGCCACGAGCGCGGCCTGCGTCACCGGCCTGGCCGTGAAGGACACGGGCGGCGACCTGTCGTTCCGTGGGCAGGCGGTCCTGCTCGGCCTCATCCAGGTCGGCGGCCTCGGGCTCGTGACGCTGACGATGCTCGTGAGCTTCCTGCGGCACCGGAGCTTCCAGCTCCGCCAGATGACCCTGGTGCGCGATGTGATGAACGTGAATGCCATCGGCGGCCTGGGCCGCCTGCTGGCGGTTGCGGCCCTCTCCACCGTGCTGGTCGAACTCATCGGGGCGGTCCTGCTCTTCCATGCGCGCTCCGATATCCCCCACCTCGGGGACCGCGCGTGGTGGTCGCTCTTCCATTCGGTCTCCGCGTTCTGCAACGCCGGTTTCTCCACCGACGCGACGAACCTCGAACCCTACGCCGCACGGCCCGGCGTCCTGCTGCCGCTGGCGGGGCTGATCATCGTCGGGGGGCTGGGATTCCCGGTCGTCGTCGATCTCCTGCGCTTCGAGCTGCGGACGCTGCCGTTCATCCGGCGATTCCGGTGGAAGCTGGCGGCCCGCGACACTGCTGCGCCGTCGCGCCTGTCGCTCCACACGAAGCTCGTCCTCGTCACGAACGGGGTGCTCATCGTCGTCGGCATGCTGCTCTTTTTCGCCGCCGAGTCGCAAGCGCCTACGCTGCGAGGCATGCCGCGGGACGGACAGATGGTGAACAGCTTCTTCCAGTCGGTGACGACCCGGACGGCGGGCTTCAACTCGGTCTCGATGGGGGCGCTCCAGCTGCCGACGATCCTGCTCTTTCTCGTCCTGATGGCGATCGGCGCGTCGCCGGTTTCGACGGGCGGCGGCATCAAGACGAGCACGGCGGCCGTGATGCTGCTGACGGTGCGCTCGATGATCCGCGGTCGCGATCACGTCGAGGCGTTTCATCGGACGATTCCCCGGCGGTTCGTGAACGGCGCCGTGGCGGTCATCGCCTTTTACGTCTGCTCGGTGCTCGGGATCACGACGATCCTGGTCCTGGTCCAGCCCTCGCTGCCCTTCATGAGCGTGCTCTTCGAAAGCGTCTCGGCCGTCAGCACGGTCGGCCTGTCGACCGGAATCACGCCGGGCCTGAACGACGCGGCCAAGGTCACTCTCTGCCTGGCGATGTTCATCGGTCGCGTCGGGCCGCTGGCGATCCTGTGGTCGGTGATGGCGCAGGCGCCGGCCCTGAGATACGAATACCCGGAAGAAGCCGTCATTGTTTCATAGAGTGCACGCATGAAAGTCGCCGTGGTCGGATTGGGGCTCTTCGGAAGGTCGCTCGCCGTCAACCTCACCCGCGCCGGCGCCGAGGTCGTCGCCATCGACGCGAATCTCGACCTTGTGAACAACGTGAAGGACGAAGTGACGATCGCCGTCTGCCTCGATGCAACCGACGAGAAGGAGCTGCGCGCCCAGGGGATTCACGAGATGGACGTGCTGGTGGCATGCATCGGCGACAACTTCGAGGCGAACCAGCTGCTGATCATGATCGCCAAGGGGATGGGCGTGAGGAAGGTCGTGGCGCGGGCGCCGTCGCCCGTGCACGAGCGCATCCTGCGGAAGATCGGTGCCGACCAGGTGGTCCTGCCCGAGGTCCAGGCGGCGGAAGATGCGGCGCGGCTGCTCGTCGAGCCGTCGTTGAGGGGCTACTTCGAGTTGATGGAGGGCCACAGCGTCGCGGAGATCGAAGCGCCTCCTTCGTTCCTGGGTCGGACCGTGGCCGAGCTCGATCTGAAGCAGACGCACCGCGTCAACCTGGTAGCCATCGCCCGCCCGAGCCTCGTGGAGGGAGCGAAGCCGTCAATCAATGTCGTTCCCCTGGGGACCGACCTCATCCACAAGGGCGACATCCTCGCGGTGGCCGGGCAGGACGCCGATATCAAGAAGCTGATCGGCCGGGGGGCACTGCCCTGAGGACAGCGCAGATACGAAGCACGAGGTTCGAAGTATGAAGGGAAGTACGAAGTAGGATTCGGTTAAAGGAGCGCACCCGCCGCGGGATGACCCATGGGGGATGGACCGCTTCCCGCGGAGGTCTTCATGAACCGGCTCTCGCGCCTCATCCTGCTGGCCGCCATCGTGCCAGGCTGCAACCCGCTCCTGGTGCCGGTCCTCCTCAAGGCGCTCAACCCGCCGAAGACGGAGAACAAGGTCGTCTCCAACGAGCCCGGCCACTTCTACCGCAAGGCCGACCACCACGACTTCCATGACACCGAGACCTACACGTGGCACAACTGCTCCGAGCAGGCGCTCGTCGACGGGGAAGTCACGCCGAGTTGCCCCAACTGCATCCAGATCCGGATGTGGGACAGCGAGGGAACGCTCGTCTTCGACGAAGGCTTCCACGCCCCGCACTGCTTCAGGAAGAAGAAAGACTGGGACCCCGTCGCCTCCGCGAAAGGCAAGCCCGGCAACTGGACCATCGAGTTCACGTTCGACCTGACCGGAGTGAATGACCTGATCTTCGACATCACGAGCCTCGGCGAGCCGCCCGTCGAGGTCATCACCTCCGACGGATCGCCGCAGGAGGGCGAAGAGGACGACGATCCCGATCGCGACGGCGACGGCGTCGATGACGACCAGCAGGGCGCCTACGTGCACTGGCACGCTCTCTGCACGGACGGCCGGACGAAGGCCGAATCCTACGCGCTTCCCGCGGCATGCGAGACGGCGAGCATCACCGCCTCCTGGGACGAGCTCACGTCGGGCGCGATGCGCGTGACGGTGGCCGATTCAGACGGCGTCGTCGTCTATGACCACACGTTCCTGCCGGGTGACCCGACGCCGTTCGCCGCCGTGACCACGGGCGGCAAGAAAGGCACGTGGACGGTGACGCTGGAGTCGACGGCGCTGTTCTGCGAGAACCTGACGATCAAGGTGCAGGCCGCGCTGTGCGGATGCGAGGACGAATAGCCCAACTTCCGCAGTTGGGACGATGTGAAAAATAATTCGGGGTCGTTCTCTGCGAACGGAGAGCAGGATCGCCGAGTGAGGCGGCCAATCGAGATGTAGTGCCAACCTACCTGGTTGCAGGTGG
>Ga0247727_10003619_pt1 | contig 33877 bp, 33 predicted proteins | sample WisWelCaveWW1625_FD_202498 | JGI IMG/M metagenome (GOLD analysis project Ga0247727, IMG submission 202498) | Biofilm microbial communities from Wishing Well Cave, Virginia, United States - WW16-25 | ecosystem: Environmental > Aquatic > Deep subsurface > Groundwater > Cave microbial mat | place...
GATTTTCCCTCAAGCAGAAACGGCGTCAACAACCTAATGCTTACTCTCAATTGGCGCAACTTGCTCTGCCCTTAGCTTGATGCGTATGAGATACTATCTTGCTCTACGAACCTATAGTATCTCGCACTACGACCTGCTGTATAATTAACTCATCTTACGCAGTTACGCTCCGAGGCGCTCTACCCTTTCGGGTACGATGTGTGGCCGCCGTGTTTGCAGGAAAGCCGCAGGGTCACGGACCCTGCGGGAGCAAGAGATTGCGTAAGGTGAGTAACTAACCAAGATGGCGACTCAAAATAATATTGAATATCAACTCAAAGAAGCCAGCCAGTTGTCCAAAGCGGTGTGGTCTGCTCTGGTGGAGCGCGAGGCGGGCAAGTGGCGCATCGTGTCGAATCACCATCTGGCGAAAAAGGATCAACCTGCCCTGATGAAGTTTCTGGGCAAGGCGGAAGTGGATTCGTGGTTGTGCGGCGCGGTCAGCGGCGGGCAAAGTCGCTCGGTCTCTTTGCCCGAGTCGAGCAAACTTGAAGTGAGCCGGTTATTTGCTTTTCCATTGAAGGGTGTCTCGCGTGTCGTCCTGGCAGGCGCGGATCAGTTAAGTAGCGATTCACAGCGTCTCTGGCGGTTGGTTGTTTCCGCGATGGGAAACGATGAAACTCCACCCGATAGCGCGGCTTCCGCTTCTGTCGCGGCATCGTTGCTCGTGCCTGATATGGATTCGGAGAATCCGTATGACCTGCCGCGCGCATTGGATCGCGCCCTCGCGTCCTTTGTGCGCCTCGTTTCTGTACAAGGGGGCTGGCTCGCCATCCGACGCGGCGACTCGCTGGAAGTGCGCGCGCAATGGAATGCGCCTTCCTGCGCAGACCTCGACCTTTCGATTGATTCGTACACCCTGCTCCGCCGCATGAATCGCAACCTGACGCCCATGGTTGTGAATCGCGGCGACGCGCTGTGGTCTGAGATTCCCCACAAAGGCTTGAAATCGAATACAAAGTTGTGGGTTTGTGTGCCAATCGTCATCGGTCAACGGTTGATCGGCGCGCTCGTCCTGTGGCGGACAGGCACGCTCAAAGGAGACGAATGGAATCGGCTCATTGACCTGGTCACGCAATCCGCGCCCGCCATTGAGACGATCATCACCTTCGCAGAAATGGCGGGTCATTTGCGGCGTTTGGCTATGTTGAATGATTTCGCGCTCACGGTATCCTCCGGGCGCAACCTCGACCAGATCGCAAAGCGCATGTTCGCATTGCTCGCGCGCGCATTTGGCACGGAACTCATCATCTTGTACCTGCTTTCTTCCGATAACCGGCTGTTGAATGAATATCGAAGCGCCGACGGAAATATGACATCCACAGTTCGGAGTGTGCAGGAACAAAAGATCGCTCCCCTGCTTAAGAGCGGTCAGAAAACAAGATTAGGCGATGCGCAAACCGAGGGCATTGCCCCTCTCTATCCTGGCGCATTATCCGGCTTGTACATTCCACTGCGATTCCGCGGGCAGACGATTGGCATCCTGAGTGTGGAAAGCACAAAGTCCGACGCTTTCAATTTTTACGATGAAAGTTTGATCGTCGTGATCGCCAGTCACCTTGCCAGCCTTGCAGATTACACGCGCCTGCGCGAAGAAGCGGAAGGGCGCGCACGGAACCTGGGCTTGATCCATGAAGTGGTCCAACAAGTGGTCGGCTTGACGAATCCGCGTGAGGTAGCGCAAATCACCGCCGAATTGCTGGCGCGCTATTTTGCGTATGAACTAGCCGCCGTGTTCATCGCAGACGCAAAGGGAAACCTGACGATTGGCGGCTTCGGCGGAACAAGCCAAAACGTGGTGAAGCGCGCGATGAAATCTTTTGAATATCCCGTCAGCGGAGGGATCACCGGTCACGTCTTCGAAACCGGCGATAGCCTCGTCGTCAACGACGTGTTGCAGGATAGCCGCTATCGTTCGATCAAAGGCTGGCAGGCCGGTTCTGAGATGTGCGTGGCAATCCGCGAAGGTGTAAAGATCCTCGGCATCATAGACGTGGAAAGCAGTTCGCGCAACGCGTTCACGCATAACGACTTCATGGCGCTCGAATCGCTCGCAGGGATCCTCGCCAGCGTGATCACCAGCGCAGATCAATACCAGCGATTACAGTTCACGGTCAGCCAGTTGCGATCCATGCAGGTGGAATTACATGACCGCATGGAAGCGCAGCGCAAAACAGAGAACCGCCTCATCCAAGCCGCGAAACTTGCCGCGGTGGGAGAGATGGCGGCAGGCATCGCCCACGAATTGAACAATCCACTGACGTCCGTCACAGGCTTTGCCGAACTGGCACTGGAAGAATTGCCCGAGGGAAACCAATCCCGCAAGGACCTTGAATTGGTGATGCGCGAAGCGCGCCGCGCCCGCGACGTTGTCCGCCGCCTGCTGGATTTTGCGCGCCAGAGTGAAAGTACGCGCGCACGCGCCTCCTTGAATGAAATCGTTGACGATGTCGTGGCATTGAGCCGCCACCTCATTCACACAACCGGCGTGGAATTAAAAATCAACCTGGATGTCAGCCTCCCCTGGGTTTTGGTGGATGCCAACCAGATGAAACAGGTCCTGCTCAACCTGGTGCACAACGCATTGCAAGCCATGCCCGATGGCGGCGAAATGGAAATCTCCTCAGCATCGAGATCACGAAATGACCGTAAGTGGGTGGTGGTCTCTGTGCGCGACACGGGAGTTGGAATTCCCCAACCGGAACAGACTCGAATCTTCGAACCATTCTTCACCACGAAAGGCGATCAAGGCGGCACAGGTTTAGGACTCTCCGTCACGTATGGAATTATCACTGACCATGGAGGTCAGATTGATGTGGAAAGCGAACCCGGCGCAGGATCGAAATTTACAGTATGGCTGCCGTTATAAAATTATGCTCCCGTCGCCGTCTTCGGCGGCGGGGACGCCGCCGAGAGCTATAGATGGACTCCCTTTCAATCCTCGTTGTAGATGACGAACCCGGCATTGCATCGTTGTGCAATCGCATCTTAAGCCGCGCCGGTTACGAAGTGACTTCGCTCACCGACCCGCACGCGGCGATTGATCAATTGCAACAAACGCGCTTCGATCTTTTGGTTGTTGACATTCGTATGCCCGAAGTGGATGGCTTCGATGTGGCATCGCGCGCCAAAATCGTCCAGCCCGATATCGCCGTGCTTGTGATGACCGGCTTCGGCACCGTTGAAACTGCCATCCGCGCGCTGCGTCAGGGCGTGGACGGTTTACTGCTCAAGCCTTTTGAGAAAGGTGACGAACTGCTTCAGGGCGTTCGCCAGGCGCTCACCGATAACCAGCGCAAGCGCGATACCGCGCGCGTGCAGGCGCTTCGTCCGTTGTTCAACGTCACCGAAACGCTGTTTGCAGAAACCGATCAAAACAAATTGCTGGATTTGATCGTCTCTGCAATCCGCGACCAGCTCAATTGCTCCAACGTTGCGTATTATCAGGTGGATCACGGCAGAGTCACTGTCATTGCGCAGCACGGCAAAACCTTTCAAACGGATGATGGAAATTTCGCCGCGCAACTTGTACAGCGAGTCGATTCAGATGGCGACCCGATCGTGATCCACGCGGCAGGACCCGGGGAGGAGGAGGCGCAGTCGCTTCTCTCCACGCTGGGGCTTGGTTCAGCGATCCTGATTCCGGTCGTACGCTCCAACATGCGCAACGTCCTGTTTGCCGCGCGCGAGGCATCCATGATCCCCTTCCGCGGGGCAGACCTGGAAATGTTCTTCGTGCTGGCGCGCCAGGCTGTGGTCGCGATGGAGAACGCGCGGCTGTATGCCGACCTGCGCGAATACGTCCGCCGTGTGGAAGATTCACAGCAGGCATTATTGCGCTCGGAAAAAATGGCGGCGGCTGGCAGGCTCACCGCTTCGATCGCGCATGAAGTGAACAACCCGTTGCAATCGGTGCAAAATTGTTTGCATCTCGCCGGGCGCGACGATGTGCCGCCGGAAAAACGCAAGGAGTATTTTGATCTCGCCCGCGCCGAACTGGACCGGCTGATGAAGACCATGCAGCGCATGCTCGATTTTTACCGCCCAGGCGCGGCGCGCGTGGAACACGTTGATTTGCTTGAACTGCTGACACATGTGATCAGCCTGACGTCGCAACAACTCAGCCAGCGAAACATCCAGATCAAAACCGACCTGCCCGATACGCTTCCCTCTGTGTATGCGGTGAGTAGTCAGATCCAACAAATATTTTTCAACCTGATCCTCAACGCCTTCGATGCCATGCCAACCGGCGGGGACTTAACGATTACCGCTCGCGCCCTCGAACTTGGCGTTGAAATGATCTTTCAAGATGCGGGAGCCGGTATCCCTGAAGATCGGCAGAACAATATCTTCGAACCGTTCTTCAGCACAAAGGAAGGCGGCACTGGACTGGGGCTGACTGTGAGTTACAATATCGTCACGGCGCACGGCGGCACACTGGACCTTGTGAACCGCAATGAGCCGGGCGCATGTTTTCGATTATTTTTGCCAATGGGAGATAAACAATGAAGTCAAATATTTTGGTCGTTGATGATGAACCGGTTGCGCGCCAGTCCATGACGGATATCCTGCGGCTGGAGGGGCTTTCTGTCAACTCGGTGGCAAACGGACAGGCGGCAATCGAGTACGTGCGCACACATCCGGTTGAATTGATGATCGTTGACCTGCGCATGCCCGGCATGGACGGTTTGGAAGTGGTGCAGGTCATCAATCAAATCTCGCCCGAGACCGAAGTTATTTTGTTGACCGCGTTTGGAACAACCGAATCCGCGATCCAGGCGTTGCGTTTACGCATCCATGATTATTTGCTCAAGCCCGCCTCCCCTGCGCAGGTAATCAACAGCGTGAAAAAAGGCTTGGCGCGCCGCGACGCGCGTTTGAAAGCGCGCGGCGGAACTGCCAGCGCCGAAGTGGACGAAGGCAACGCAGAATTTACATTGAAGGATGGGACGTACATTGATCTCTCGCGCAGGTTGATCCGTAAAAAGGATAACGTGATTCACCTCACCCCCGCAGAGGGACGCCTGCTCCGCGTGCTGATCGAAAACCCGGGACGCGTCTATTCGCACCGCGAACTGGTCCTGCTCGTGCAGGGATACGACACCTCCCAACGCGAAGCCCCCGAAATTTTGCGCCCGCTCGTAAGCCGCCTGCGCCATAAACTCGAATCCTTCCCTTCGCTATCAGATCGTATCGTCAGCGTCCGTGGCACGGGGTATTTGTATGAAGGGGATAAATAGGTATTCGAATCCTCATCGCGTGGAATTGTGTGAGCGGAGTATAATTTAAACTATCTGTGAAAGGATGATAGCATGTTAACCTCATACATTCACGAGGCAATGCGCCTGGCAAAGTACGAAATTTTTGAAGATCATACCTATTATGGTGAAATTCCCGGCTTTCAAGGCGTATGGGCAAACGCGGATTCATTGGATGCCTGCCGCGAGGAATTACAAAGCGTGTTGGAAGACTGGCTCATTGTGGGTTTGCGAATGAGCCATGAATTACCTGTAGTCGCAGGGATCAACCTTGCCCCCGCTGAGGCGCATTAATGCCTGCGTTTGGCTCCATCAAGCGAAGGGATTTCATCCGCGCATTAAAAGACGTTGGCTTTGAAGGTCCTCATGCAGGCGGCAGGCATGAGTTTATGGTCAAGGGGAATTTGCGTTTAACAATTCCGAATCCACACCAGGGAGAAATCAGCAAAGACTTACTTTCCAGAATTCTGAAACAAGCAGGGATTTCTCGCGAAGAATGGGAACAACTCTAGAAGCCCGCCCACGCCGGAGTCGAAGACGCCGATAGGTTTTATAGTGTCAATCATGGGGTTAAAGATTCAGGAATTGGTAAAACTCCATCAGCCGGGGAACAAGCCAATGTAAAATTGGGTTTTGGCGAGTTAGGGGCTGGGATTTGGCTATCAAAACAGCCAGGCAGTTCATACGGCAGGAGAGGGCGAGCCAGAAGAATAAAATATTCTATCTCGCCGCTGGTATTTTCCTCATAAAACACTCTGCTCATGTAGGATTGATCCAAAAAATCATAAACCCTCTTCGACTCATCACCTGTTAAGACAACATAAAGATCTTTCTCTGCGCCGTTCAAGTCTATTTTCGAAAACATTTCTGCAAGTGATGGCTTAGCCAACAACCACTCTTCTGGGTTTCCATAGTTTGGTAAATACCTTTTTTCAATTGGCAACATCCAAACGCCAAGTTTCTCGGGCTGATAAATTTCAAAATTTTCGACGGGATATCCGCATAGAAAATAATAGGCTTTTCGCAATTCAGGTGCAATTGTGGGCCACCCTTTACGCTCCGATATGTCGATCCCCTGTGCTTGTAATTCGTTTGCAAGCTCCCCCGTCAACTCATCTCGCAAAAAGTAACCTAGCTCATAATAGTCCCCATGATGAGATTTCCAAGCATTTATATCTATCATAGTCGAGCCATATGCACCTTTAACGATGGGACTGCCTCCAATAAACTCATAACTCAATGGGTCATAATCTAAATATCCAATTTCCTCAAATGTATTTAGATGTTGACAAATCTCTTGTCGATTTAATTTTTTGAATAGTATTTGCACGCGATACGTATCCTGAGTAATGTATGCATGAGTAATGAAAAGGCTTCCATCAGCATAAAGAATTAGATTCGGCGGAGGAGGAGCAGTAATATCACCTCCTCCGTCACCAGATGAGATATCAAATAGCATTGATACATTTTCAGGACACCATTCGTGTTCTGAGGCTGTATTGTTAGATGTTAGGCATGGGATAGGGGTAACAGTAGGGGCAGTAGTAGGGATATCAGTAGGAAAAATTGTTGATGTAGCCAATACAGCAATGGTTTTTGTCGGCAGAGGAGTATCAGACGACACTTGGGATGCAGGTGCAGGAGTGGAATTTGATACACAAGCTACCAACAAACCAGTAGTCAACATCCAAAGGATACAATTTTTCATCGAATATATCCTCTTGATATTAATATATTTAATCTTACCTCGCCGCTTCCACAAACTTCCTGAACAAATTTCGCGTTGACTCCTGATCCGTCAACCATTCGGGGTGCCATTGCACAGCGAGTCCAAAGGGGTGATCGGGAAGTTCGATGGCTTCAACCAGTCCATCCGGCGCGTGACCCGCCACACGGAGAGAGGGCGCGATGTCTTTCAGTCCCTGGTGATGATGGCTGTTGACTCTGACGATTGGCTCGCCCAACACGTCCGAGAAGTGAGTTCCCTCCTCAATTTTTACTTGATGAACCAACACTGTCCGCAAATCGCCCGGGTAGGAGTGATCAAGCGAGTTTGGGAGTTGGTCTGGCAGGTGGGTATACAACGTCCCGCCGAGAGACACATTCAGCAACTGGCAACCGCGGCAAATGCCGAGGAACGGTTTGCCGTCTGATGCCGCAGCATGGATTATCTTCAATTCAACGGAATCCCGCTCCGGTTCCACATCCGCGATGCGTGGATGCGGGTGGCCGGGAAAATGTTCGAGGGCGATGTCTCCGCCGCCAGAGAAGAGGATCCCGTCGAGGCGGGAATAGAGAGCATCCCATCCGTCTTCAGCAATGATGGATGGGATCAGAACAGGCACACCTCCCGCCTGCATGATGGCTTTGGCATACGATTGTTGCAGGACAATTCGCGTCTGCCCGTATTCATTGGTTGCAAGGTGAGTGGTAATTCCGATCAGTGGTTTCATGCCCCCAATTGTAAATCACCTTACGAAAAACGTCCCGCAGGCTTTGTCCTGAGCCTGTCGAAGGGTTTCTCCAACGCGGGGTCGTTTTCAAGGATAACCTGTGGGACGGTCAATGTATCGTAAAACAAAAAGTCCCGTAGGGTTTCGAAAACCCTACAGGACTGGTTGTTTAATTATCAAACTTCTGTTTGAGGCGGGCAGACTTGCCAGTGCGACCGCGCATGAAATACAGTTGCGCGCGTCTCACCTGGTTGTGGCGTTCCACCACCACTTTATCCAACCGAGGGGAGCGAAGCAGGAAGGTGCGCTCCACGCCCACGCCATTCGATGCGACACGGCGTACAGTGATGGATTGCTCGGTCCCGCCCTTGTGCAAGCGGATGACGGTGCCCTTGAACTCCTGAATGCGTTCGCGTTCGCCTTCCTTGATCTTCACATGCACGTTGACGGTATCGCCAGCCTGCATTTCGGGTACTTTTTCGTTTTTCCTGGCTTCGAGAGCCTTTATGATATTTGACATTTCGTCTTTCTTCCTTGCCTTATAGGGTTATCTTTTTGAGCGACGGCGGATTATAGCACGCATTTTCGTGTTATACAAGCAATTCTCGAACCGCCAGGTACGCGAAGAGCGCAAGAAAAACCTTCTAAATTTTCGCGTTCTTTGCGCCCTTCGCGGTTAATCTTTTCTCAATAACTTACGAATATTTCCGTATCGCCAGCACAGCGTTGTGACCCCCAAACCCAAACGCATTGCTGATCGCAAGCGTGATTTTCTTCTCACGCGCTTTGTTCGGGATGTAATCCAAATCACATTCGGGATCAGGCGTCTCGTAATGGATGGTCGGCGGCAGGATTCCTTCGCGTACCGCCTGCACACAAAAGATCGCTTCCAGCGCGCCGGTAGCGCCCATCATGTGTCCGGTCATAGACTTGGTGGATGATACAGGGATGTTGTATGCCATCCCCCCTAATGCGGCTTTGATGGCACGCGTTTCAGATAGGTCATTCAGCGCGGTGCCTGTCCCGTGAGCATTGATATAGCCAAGTTCATCTGCATTTGCCTGAGCCGAATCCAACGCCATGCGGATTGCCGCCGCGCCTCCCTCACCCTTCTCGTGTGGAGCGGTCACATGGTACGCGTCCGCAGTGGAGCCGTATCCAGCAAGTTCCGCCAAAATATTCCCCCCGCGCGCTTTCGCATGAGACTCGCGTTCCAACACGATCACAGCCGCGCCTTCGCCCATCACCAAACCGTCGCGGTTTTTGTCGAACGGTTGCGGCATCATGGAAGGATCATTGCGGCGCGACATGGCGCCCACGCGGTCAAACGCGGCAACACCCACCGAGCAGATCGTCATTTCCGCCGCCCCCGCAAGCGCCGCGTCAATCATCCCTGCTTTCAACATCAAAAAGGCTATGCCAATCCCATCCGAACCGGAAGCACAGGCGGACGCGACAGAAAAACAAGGTCCCTTGATTTGATTATCAATCGCGATCATGCCCGCCGCGCCGTTCGACATCAACATCGGAATCAAAAACGGGCTGACGCGGCGCGGTCCCTCTGTATGATTCGTGATTACCGCGTCACTCAGGGATTTGATCCCGCCGACCGCAGAGGAGACAAACACACCCATTCTGCCGGAATTCTTTTCATTGATTTCAATGCCTGAGTTCAAGATCGCTTCTTTTGCGGCGGCAACACCCAGTTGCTCAAAACGGTCGCGGCGGCGCGCCTCTTTCCCCTCCATGTATTTTTCAGGTTCAAAACTTTTCACTTCTGCGGCGAAATGCACACCCACTGCCGACGAATCAAACAAAGTAATCGGTCCGACGCCCGAAACGCCGTCAATCGCGTTCTTCCAACTTTCATCCGCCGTCAACCCCAGCGAATTTATCGTTCCCATACCCGTGATCACAACTCGTTCCATACTTCCTCACATTCTCCGAATCAAATTTTCATATTACCAAAACACCGAACATGCTTCCACGTCACGCCAGGCAGGATAGTAACCCGCATCACTCTCACGGAAAGCCTGTTTCTGTTGCGACGAGCGACCTCCCCCTCAAACAGTCAACGGACGAATATCCTTCCAACCATAAGCCTTCTCATGGAGCATTTGCGCGCCAAATTGAATTATCCTATCACGAAGAAATACCCCGCCTAAAGCTTCATAAAATTTTTGATAGGGGTTACTTGTCAGCGCCCACACCAGCATGGATGAAATTTCCATAGCCAACAACCCCAACGCGCTCCGCTTAACCAGCGCACGACCGACTCCGTGCCCCTGAAATTCTTTCAATACGTAAATGGCAAACAATTCGCCGCGATAAACAGGGTCGCCTTCTTGTTCCCTGCCAATGTTTGCAAACCCAATAATCTTATGATTCAATTCTGCCACTACGGCTGAATGATAAACATCGCCTGGATCTTTCAGTATTTTCGTCCACCGCTCTGTTCTGCGTTCAACAGATAATCCATCGAGGGTTTCATCGGGCATCAAGCCGCGATACGTCTCCAGCCACGCAGTCACATGGACGAACGCCACTCCCTCCGCGTCTTCAACGGTTGCGGCGCGTACCCCCCTCTCCCAATGGGAGAGGGTTGGGGTGAGGGGCGATTACTTTACTCATTCTCCCGCCTTCGGGATGTATTCTCCCTCCACCCAAAATTCACCGCTCGGACTCACTTCCTTTTTCCAAATGGGGACAATCTCCTTCAACCGATCAATGCCATAGCGCGCGGCTTCAAAGACTCCGGTATCGCGATGCGCGGCTGTACAGGCGATCAAGACAGTGGGTGTTTTCGGATACAGTTTGCCGATCCGCTGAACAATGGCAATCCCTTCTACGACGGACCACTTCGCGCGAATTTCATCCGCGACCTGTTTCATCTTCGCCTCCGCCATTGGGATGTAGGCTTCATATTCAAGGTAATCCGTCTCATGCGTGTCGCCGCGACTGGTTTCACCGCGCACCATGCCTGTGAAGATCGCCGCCGCTCCCGTGGACGCGAGCGTGATCTTGGCAAGCAGATCGTTCAAGTCTATTTCGTCTTCAGTAATGGAAAAAATAGTTGGGAAATTCATAATAAATGTTTCGTCATTGCGAGTGGCGGTGAATTTCCGCCCGAAGCAATCTCCATCATCGTGTTGGGGATTGCTTCGTCGCAACGAACGCTCCTCGCAATGACGTCATCCTCCGCTCACGGGCGGGAACATCCCAATCTCTGCATCCGCGGGGACAACCGCCTCATCAAACGCGTATTCCCGATTGACCGAGATCAACACCGATTTCATCGAATCTTTGAGATTGGGGAAGTCACTGGAAATCTTATCTTTCAATTCTTGTATCGTCAGGTTAACAGGAATATCCAGTTCCATAGACTTGACGCCTGCACGTTCACGAAGTGTGGCAAAAAATAATAATTTAATACGATTCATGGTTCTCTAAATCCAAACGTTGTTAGGAGCCGTCTTTTCACCGACGACATCGCCCGTGTTAACCGTACCTGCCGGTTCAATTAATAAGATATGACATTCATGCTCAGCCACAGGCTTGTGTTGCATACCTTTGGGGACAACATATATCTCACCTTCATTCAAAGTCACCGTGCCGTCACGGAAATGAATTTCAAGTTGACCGTTCAGCACAAGAAATACTTCGTCCGTTTCGGGGTGGTCGTGCCAGACAAATTCTCCCTGCACCTTGACCACCTTGAAATGGTAATCATTCATCCGGGCAATGATCTTCGGCGACCAGTGTTCGGAAAATTTAGATAACTTTTCTTGCAGGTTGACAGGTTGATAATTCATTATGTTCTTGTAGGGACAAGGTTTCCCTGCCCTGGGCGAGATGACCTCTCTCCTACATTTCTATTCATTCACTACATCACCGCTCTGCCCGCCATGCTTTTCGAGCAAGCGAATATTTTGAATCTTCATTGTCTTCTCGGCGGCTTTCGCCATGTCGTAGACCGTGAGCGCGGCAACAGAGACTGCGGTGAGCGCCTCCATTTCGACACCAGTCTTGCCAATGGTTTTGGCTGTGGCAGTGATGATCACACCGGGGAGCGAGTCGTCGAGCGCGAGGTCCACGTCAATTTTGGAGAGAGGGAGAGGATGACATAACGGGATCAGGTCCGAGGTCCGTTTTGAGGCGGTGATTCCGGCGATTTGCGCGATGGTGAGGACGTCGCCTTTTTTAATTTGTCCCGCACGGATCAAATCCAGCGTCTCCTTTTTCATATGCACTTCACCGCGCGCGATGGCGATCCGCTCTGTATCCGGTTTGTGACTTACATCCACCATGCGGGCGGAACCGTGTTCATCGAGATGAGTTAGTTTGTTTGGCATGGAAAGATTATAGTATATAATTTCGCCTATGGATAACCTGCTGGGCCGCCAGTTGAACTACAACGTGCAGACACCCGTGTATGAGGGACCGCTCGATTTGTTGCTCGACCTCATCGAGCGCGCCGAGTTGGATGTTACCTCTGTTTCACTCGCGATGGTAACCGATCAGTATCTGGCATATATCAACGGCATGGAGGAATTGAACGCGGACGAAATTTCTGCATTCATTGTGATCGCCGCAAAGTTGTTGCAGATCAAATCAGAAGCGTTACTGCCAAGACCGCCCGCGCGCGAACCCGGCGAAGAGGATATGGGTCAATCGCTGGTTGATCAGTTGAAATTATACAAACGCTTCAAAGAGATTGGCGGATGGATGAACACCCAACAGGAAGCCAGCCTGCGGACTCACTTGCGCGTCGCTCCCCCGCCGAAGGTTGAACCGAAACTCGATCTATCGAATCTCACCCTTGAGAAACTCGCCGACGCGGCAGCGATCGTTTTTGCCAAAGAGAAGGAAAAGCAGCCGCTCGGCGTGATCATCGCGCCGCCGCGCGTCACGATCCGTGAGAAAATCGAGTTGATCACGAAGACGATGAAAAATATCCAGCGCATGGCTTTCAGCGGACTCATCACCGATTCATCCACGCGCGTTGAAATTGTGGTGACGTTTTTAGCCCTGCTCGAGTTAATCAAACGCTACCGTATTTCAGCAGTGCAAAATGAATTGTTCGGAGAAATTGAATTCGAGAAGATGGGGGATTGGAAAGAGGAGGAAGAATTCGAGATTGAGTTTGAGTAAATGAAGAGAGAATTAGAGAATTGGGGAATTGAAGACTGGCGGTCAGAAGTATGATCTGATCGTTTTTGTTTTAGACTTCTTGCGAAAGTCTTTTGCCACAGAGAACACAGAGAAAATGAGTTTTTCTCAAAAGTCTCTGTGAACTCTGTGGCGAAGAAACGGTTTACTTATGCAAGGGGTCAATTTTGTATTTGTTTACAACCCAAATACCGATCAATGCTCCGAAATTGTCAAAGATCAGCACATCCCAAGCCGACGGAAACCTTCCGGGGACAAAGGATTGATGAACTTCGTCGGTGACGGCATAAAGAATGGCAAGCAACCATGCCAGCCAGCGGCGATTTTTCCCCATTCCAAGCGCATACAAACACCAAAAAGCAAGAACTGCATACTCGAAGACGTGCCCTGATTTTTTGATGAGCCTATCAGCCCAATCAAAGTTTGGCAATTCATGCGATGGCTGGGATGAAAACCCAAAGATGACTCCCATCGTGAACAGGGCGGGAAGCCATTTTCCAAATTTATGGTTCACTATTGAAGGGCAATCAAAAAGCCACTGCCATAAAAGACGATGGCTTTGATTGAAACATTAGACTAGAACCTATCTAAAAAATACAATGTCTCTCTGAGGGAGCGTTATTCGCGACCGAAAAGTCTCACACTTTGGGAGTAGAGACCCTTCGCTGCCGCTCAGGGAGACATTTTGAGATTGTTACTAAATATCCTGCAAACTGATCGTAACCGTTCGGCTTCCATCGCCCAGGTCAACGCTTTGGATCACGACTGCCTTGCCGCCTGGGTCGCCATCAAAGACGATGCTGAAGACACCGTCAGAGACCACCGTGAGCAATCCGCGCTCAACATACCCCTGGGACGTATACTCATCGCGATAGAACTTCATGACATCGTCCAACGACATTTTCGTGTAAAACAAGACGCTGCCATCACCCACATCAATGACGTTATACGCGTCTGCGGTGAGCGGGAAGCCCGAAGCGGAAGTCTCACCTCCGCCGCTATCCTGCGTTGCCACATCCGGCTGATTTGAATCTTCTGTACCAGATGGAACCGGCGGCGCATCATTGCCTCCGCCGGTCAGAGCCTGGCAGGCAAGCGAAGCCAGCGCCAAAACTGTCAATGCCAGAAAAATGCGTTTGCGTTTCATGATTTTCTCCTTTGGTTTTATGTATGAGCAAAACCCGTGAACGTATTCTAACGTGAATTCGGGTTGGTGAATCGGGACGCAGACACCTGCACTTGCGCTAGGTGCAAGTGAAAACGCTGGTTCACGCTGATGAGACAGAAAAAAATCTGCGTTTTCTGCACGCTTCGCGGTCAGCGTCCAAAATAAGATGTTGGTGATGATCCCGAACTGACGTTATTCTATCATTCCGGGGAAAGGAATTCCAACGGTAAAATAGAGGCGATGGTCAAAACCAACGAAGTGGTCTTGAAAGAGAATAATGCCTGGCTTCATTTTGCCGAGCCGCATCGCGTGATCGTCGCCGGGCAATTACAGGGTATTCTCCCCGCAATGCGGGAAATCGAACATCTTGTCAACAAGAATGGATGGCACGCCGCGGGATTCGTCAGTTATGAAGCCGCGCCTGCGTTTGACGAAGCGCATCGGACCCAGCCGGAAACTGGATTCCCTTATCTCTGGTTTGGACTCTACCCTCAGCCGCGCATCATTTCCCTGCCTGAACCTGCTTCGCCACAACAAGCATTGACCTGGCTCCCAACCATTGACCCCGACGCGTACAACTCAGCCATCGAGCAAATCAAGAATCGCATCGCCGAAGGGCGGACGTACCAGGTCAATTACACGATGCGTCTGAGGACAGAAATTAAGCCACAGAGTTCACAGAGTCTTTTGAGAAACTCATTCAATACATGGGATTTCTTCCTGCATCTCGCACAGACTCAAAACAATCACGCCGCGTACATTGACACGGGACGCTATGTCATTTGCTCGGCATCGCCCGAATTGTTTTTTCAACTCGATGGCGAGACGATTACTGGCAGACCAATGAAGGGGACCACGCGTCGGGGGCGCACCACGCTTGAAGATCAGGAGCAGGCACAGGCTTTGAAAGACTCGGAAAAGAATCGCGCGGAGAACGTCATGATCGTGGACATGATCCGCAACGATTTGGGTCGCATCGCAAGAGTCGGAAGTGTTAAAGTTCCCGAATTATTCACGGTTGAGAAATATCCCACGCTCTGGCAAATGACATCCACCGTCACGGCGAAAACGAACGCGTCGCTGACGGAGATATTCACCGCGCTCTTTCCGTGCGCGTCCATCACGGGCGCGCCGAAGGTCAGCACGATGAGAATCATTTCGGAACTGGAAACAACGCCGCGCAGAATTTATACGGGGAGCATCGGCTATATCGCGCCATTTCGTAAGGCGACATTTAATGTCGCCATACGGACGGCATTGATTGACCGCGAGACTCAAAGCGCTGAATATGGCGTGGGCGGCGGAATCGTGTGGGACTCGACCAGCGCGGACGAATACGCCGAAGCCCTGCTCAAAGCGCGCGTGCTCACCGAGCATGTCCCCGAATTTTCCCTGTTCGAAACCATGCTATGGACTCCCGAAGAAGGATTCTTTTTGCGAGAGAAACACGTCGCGCGCTTATTGGATTCGGCTGATTATTTTGATTTTCCTATTTCAGAGGAACAACGGTGGTCTCAATACGTCCCTCGACGAGCACTCGGGACTACTCGACCACCGACCGCGACAGAAATCATTGATGCATATCTCGATCAAATCTCTTCTCAATTCAATTCTCAACAACGCGTGAGAGTATTGCTTGATAAAAACGGCAACCTAAATTCAGAATCGAAACCTTTTCAACCTGACATGCTCCCGGCGGCTGGAGCATATGAGGTTTTGAAAGTCTGTCTTGCAAAAGAACCTGTCCATTCAGGGAATGTATTTCTTTATCACAAGACGACGCATCGTGAAGTGTATGCTAAAGCGTTACGCTCTGCGGGACTAGTAAGCTCATCGGGGTCTTCGCGAAGCGCCCCGAAGGAGCGCGGCAGTTATGACGATGTTCTGCTCTACAACGAACGCAACGAATTGACCGAATTCAGCATCGGCAATCTCATCGTTGAAATGGACGGGAAAGTCTTCACCCCGCCCCTCTCCTGTGGGTTACTCGCGGGAACCTTTCGCGCGCATTTGCTGGAGACGGGTCAGGTGGAGGAGAGGATTATTCGGATTGACGAAATCGGGAAATGCTCAAAAATCTTTTTGGTCAATTCAGTGAGGAAGTGGCGGGGAGTTGAACTGATAAAAAAATGACTGTCACTTCCGAATGATAGTCACTTATCGAAAAGTCATCGGCGTTAGAGAACGCCGACTATACAAAATTACCCCATTTTCCTCAAAAACTCCCGGATCGAGATCGAAGCCGCCGCGCCTTCGCCGACTGCTGAGGCGACCTGCTTGGTGCTTCCGTGACGCGCGTCTCCGGCGACGAAAATACCCGACACATTCGTCTCAAACGGAAGCGGACGATGTTCGGACATATGCTCATCATGTGTCAAATCATGTCCGGTCAGGATGAATCCATATTTATCCATCTCCACATATTCTTTCAGGAAGGCGGTGTTCGGCGTTTGCCCGATGAAGATGAACGCCGCGGCAGGGTGGACTTCCTCCATCTTGTCGCTGTCTTTGTAGTGATATTTGATCGCCTTGAGTTTGGAATCCTGCCCCTCGAAGGCATCCACGATTACGTTGTATTTCACATCAACACCCGATGTTGGCTCGTTGACTTTGTCAATCGCGATCTGGCTGGCAGTCAATGAATCGCCTCGCACGAGCAGGGTGACTTTCTCGGTGAAGTTGGTGAGATGCAAGCCTTCTTCCACGGCTGAATTTCCGCCGCCGACCACAACGATTTCCTTCGAGCCTTTGTAGAACGGACCGTCACACGTCGCGCAGAAATGAATGCCCGCGCCGATGAAGTCATCTTCACCCGGCACTTCTAGACGCCGGTAGGACGCGCCCGTGGCAATCAACACGGCGCGCGAATGATAATGTTTATCATCCGACGTGTAGGCTTCGTGATAGCCCTCTTCCATTTCCATTTTCTCAACATCAACAGCCTGCAAAATTTCCACACCGAAGCGGCGCGCCTGTTGCGCCACGCGGTCGGAAAATTCCTGCCCGCTGATACCCTCGGGGAAGCCGGGGAAGTTATCCAGCCCGACGGTGATGCCAGCCTGTCCGCCGAGCCCGGAGCGTTCGACGAGAAGCACATCCGCGCCTTCGCGTGAGGCGTAGATGGCGGCTGTCAGACCGGCAGGTCCGCCGCCGATGATGATAAGGTCATAGTAGGTTTTCGATGCTTCGGTTTTGAGCCCGAGTTTCTTCGCGAGTTCCGCGTTGGACGGTTCGACGAGGAACGTGTCATCTTCAAAGACAATGGTAGGGATGATGCGCTTGCCGTTGTTACGCTGCAGGACGTATTCTTCGCCCGCCTTGTCCTGTTCGATGTCCACCCACTTGTAGGGGACGAACTGCTCGCCGAGAAATTTCTTCGCGCGGCGGCAATCGGGGCACCAGTATGCGCCGTAGACGGTTACTTTTAATTCTGTCATGGAGTCCTCCAAAATATTATCAGGACTTTCGCTTATGGTGCTCCAAGACGGTCTGAGACCGTCGCTTTTGGCAAACACGGCGATCGCACATCGTACCCGTCAGGGTAGACCGCCTATGAGCGAAAGTCCTGATTGTGTATTTCTTAGCGTTTTTGTAGTTTCGACTCCAGTACTCCCCGGCTCCGCCCGCAGGGCAGGTCTGCGCCCGAGGCAAGTGTGCGCGCTGATGAAATTTTACCCCCTCTGACGATTCTCCGTGGCGGCTTGCGAGACTCCCTCACCCCGATTGTGGCGCTTTTTTGTCGGGACGAATCCCCCTCTCCCGCTGGGAGCCCCAGAGGGATGCTTCGCGAAGGGCAGGGTGAGGGCCTTTTCGCAACCCCCTCTGACGATTCTCCGTCGCGACTTATGATGGGTTCTCCCCCAAATCCGACGAGATGAATTAAGAATCCGCATTCAGATTATTTATCGTCGTATTTGGGGGAGATGCCGAAGGCAGAGGGGGTAAGAATCGGTTAAGATAACTATCGTACCAGCGCGCATTGTAAAAGTGCAAGCCAAAATCAGCGGCGTATGAGTATTGCCCTGTGTACGTGTACTTCGTGGGTGTTGTGCCACTTGCGTAGCGCGTCTCGCCCCAGGCTTTGTAATATTGTTGTGAAATCACAGTACCTGACGAATCTGTGACCAAACTTGTCGAGCCCAGATGATCGCCGAGAATGTAATTCAACGTTCCGTTGGTTCTCATGGCGATTCTCTGTGAGCCTGCATAATAATACTTAGTCACGACTCCATTGGCGACTTCATAATGTCCGCTGACGAAGTAGGTTGTGGTTGAACTCTGGCTGGTGTTCATCACCGATTTTACCCGCTTGCCGTCACCGAGTCGTCTACGCGCGCCGACTATGGGTTTAGCGCAAGTTTATAGAGTTTGCTATCAGCAATCATCCATAGTTTTTGCTCGGAATCTTCCACGATAGTTGTTCTGTTAGTAGTTATCCAGCACCATTCTCCCTGATGTGGGTTCAGTCGAACCAAACCATTGGGTGAGCTAAACCATAAAGCATCATCTGTACTTTGAAGAATGATCATGGGACGATACCATACATATTTTATGATTTCTAATTGCTCTCCTATAAAAACTGGTGAGCGTAAAATTTGATTCCAAGTTCCATTTTTCTCCATCCACCCAAAATCATTTACCCATAGATTTCCTGAATTATCAACGAATAGATCGTTACCATTAATTCTGCCGGGGCTAGCGGGATAATCAAAGTAATTCAAACTTTCCAAACCAATATTTTGAGTGATAACTGGAATTGCTTGTCTAATTATTTTGTCATCTCTTAGGTTGTACACCAGCAATTCTGGGCTATCTTCAGTCAATAAATAAATAAATTGATCAGATCCAAACGCAAGGACATCGTCTTGAATAATTGGCGTTTCGGATAAATAATCCAGGACATTATTGTTACTATCAATAGTGGCATTTTCGATATCTAGTCGGTATTCGTTGAGGGCACCAGAGGATGGTTTAAAGCTATAAAGAACACCATCCTCTACGCGCCAAAGAGCCTCATTGTTGTAAAAAATTTTTGGTGAATTATGTAAAGAAACAACAGATCGAATATTTTTTGGAATCAGATTCTCGCTCGATGGCACAAACACTCCTTTGTTTTCATCAAATTTTAGCAACCCAATTGAAGATCGAGACCAAGTAACACCCCACAATGATTGGTCTTCGTCAATTATTATTGAAAGCACCGCATCCGCTTCTATATCTTTTGGATATGGTGTATAAAGAATTTCCCATTTTTGGGATTGTGTTTGGTAGGTCAAAAACTGAGGTTGGTTGTCAACATTTCTCGTCCACCTCATAAGCCATATTTCAGTCTCTTTATCTATTTGTCTCGTGAAATAAACTCCTGTATATTCGACCGCATTTTCTGGTGCAGGCGGGACATCTACTTCAAAATCCCAGCTGTTGCCATAGATTGTGTCAACACCTTCTATCTTAAGGCTGTCCGGGCTTTTTATTGGATATGAAAAATTGATTATTGGAGGGTTGCATTCGTACCGGGCAATGCTAGTTTCCGGGGAATATCTGCATGATACAAATAGCAGTACAACCACACTCCCAAGATGAAAGACAAATGATTGTTTAATTGACATTTTGCTCCGCCGATTTTACCTGATGGTAAACGATGAACAGCTGTTTTGGAAAATGCAACTGTCAATTGCACCTATTACGCCTGGATTATTATCTACGTCAGTATGATCAGCCGTTACAAGATCGCTTGCATAATATGCGCCAGTCCCTGTTAAGTAAGAATCTATATAATCTGGTCCGTTATCAACGATATATACGGGTACATTATTAGAAGTTAAGTTTCCAACAATTGTTGCCATTTGAGTTTGGCTGCGGGTAACAGTGGCTTCATTTGGTGCTTCCCAACTACCAGTTGTGAATCCTGGATCAAGCAACACAACAGCACGCACATCCATTCCTGCATTGTGCGCCATTTCTGCAGCTAATAATGCGGAATCTGCCCCACCACTATATCCAACGATGACAATTGGGATGCTTTCATTATTAGCGACAATGCCTTCTAAAGCAGTAAATATATCATCAGCTTGCTCATCTTTGCCATAATGGCCATTCTCCCAGCCCGGATAATTGAAAAAATCATATTCATATCCATGGCTTTCTGCAAATTGTTGCCAGCCATTTAAGTGTTGTCCTATACCACTAGGCGCATTTGGTCCAGCAAAATAACCGCTACTGCTACTATAACCACTAGCAAGCACAACATATCCTGAAACACCAGACGCAGTATTTGTTACACCTGGTGTAGGTGTAGGATTTGTTCCAACGCCCATCCTGCCGTTTCTGGTCATAGGTCGACCACCACCACAAGAAGTGCCTTGTTGGTCGCAAATTGGATCATGACCGCTTGGGTCTGTGTATTTGAGCGGATTATTATTGGAATACGCGTAGCGATTCAGTCCCTGCACCCCTTGACTTGCTGGTACATCTGTATCAGCCTGCGCGAATCTCGAAAGCGAGCTATCGTACCAGCGGGCGTTGTAGAAATGCAAGCCGAAATCGGCGGTGTATGAGTATTGCCCTGTGTACTGATACTTCGTCGGTGTCGTTCCCGAAGCGTAGCGGGTCTCACCCCAGGCTTTGTAGCGCATTTCAGAAATCACAACACCGTTTGCATCTGTAGTGAGACTTGTGCTTCCCAAGTGGTCGCCGAGGATGTAATTCAATGTTCCATTCGTCCGTATAGCGACGCGTTGTGAACCGGCATAGTAATACTTCGTAACGACTCCATTGGCAACTTCATAGTGTCCACCAATGAAGTAGGTGGTGGTTGAACTCTGGCTGGTATTCATCACCGATTTTACCCGCTTGCCATCGCCGTCGTAAACGAAATTTGCGCTGGTGAAGACGGGGTTTGAAGGAGTGGGGGTGATGGTGGGAGTGCTGGACGGAGTCGAGTCCAATTGACTCAGAGTGTTGGGATGTAATACTGTAGATACTTGAATTTATGGTTCTTCCAGTTGCAACAACCAAAATCCGTATAATCCTTTACTCGGATACCTCGCGGTAAATGCAACCCACTTCTCATCGGGGGACACCACAGGGTTGCCGAGAATGAATTCACCAATTGCATTTGCCTCACTTAACAACTCAATAAACTTGCCATTTCTCGTGTCCAAAATTCCCAAGCCCATATTGTATTCACCGGTTGACAAGTAAAATGAAATCAATATTTTATGCTCATTAATCCACCACGCATTGAAGATTTCACGTGATATGATTGGATTAACTATTGCATATGTCTGAACATCGAGAATGTACAATTTCCGTAGTTCGGTATACAACAAAAACCTGCCGTCGGGAGCATAATCATGGACAAAGACCTCGCTGGGATGGTCTTCTTTTGACAATAGAGGGGTTATTTGGTTATTAAATAAATCTACTGACCAAACATAATATGTATAGTCGCACATGGGCGGAGACGGACGATCATTACCATCGTATCCTACAGCAATAAGCCTTTGCTCATCTTCTGCCCATTTATGATCCTTTATACAACTTACCAATTCACCGATCCTCCGCGGTTCTCCATCTTCCAAAACCCACATATCAACTGCCGAACCCTCGTAAAATGAGCATATCCCTTGATTACAATCAGCAGGAAGCGGTGTGGCTGTAAGACCACCAGGTCGAAGCGTATAATACGTTAACTTCTTACCACTTGGCGAGCATTCCTGCTGGAAAATGGTAACTTCGTTGAATAGATCAGGTAATTTTTCGCAGGGCAAAGAATTTTGGCGTTGTTCCTGTGTTTCTTTCGACAAACCAGTTGTTATATCAAATTCCCAAAACGTATTTGTCTCATAAAAAATTTTTTGCGAATCGGCTGACCACCAAAAATATGACGGTTGAGATGCTAATATTTGAATTAGAGATGGTATTTGTGTTGCCGTTCTAGGGATTGCCGTAGCAGGTATAATGGGCGCTACTGGACTCGTTATAATAGGCGTTGCTTTAACAGAATCAACAGCCGAAGGAGTTGCTTGACATGAAACAACGAGAAAAGTAAGCAAAACGAAATGGTGGAAAAGGTGTGGACATTTGTTTTTCATAAGCGACTCAATATCAATAACAATTTACCTTTCAGCAATCTACCCCAAGATGTCGGTCTTCATATTTCACGCCTTCTATGGTCACATCTCCTTTTCCCTTATCTTTGCATATCCCTAAAATTGACCAGACAGGGTTGCCGTGAGAGTCAATTATTGGTTGATCGAGAGGACTATCCCAAAGCGATGGATACTCGGGTATTTCATGGAAGTCGTTCTCAACAACATGATTCAAATATTGACCTCGAACTTTTGGACTCATAAGGACAGTGGGGTTGTAATATTTTCCGTTTTTCGATACTTCTACATGCACATGGGAATTCCCCCCTTGATCTGCAATATACCCAATTATTGTGTCGGGAGTAATTGGGCCTTTAATTGCGCCAACTGGTTTAATGTGACCGTAGCGAACAATGTAGCCATCTATTGTTAATATCGTTACCCAGCCAGGTGGATAGCTACAATCTTTAGAACAACTTCCCCACCAAGTCCCATACACACCAGCATAAACTGGTGTTCCAGCAGCAGCGCCTAAATCGATTCCAGCATGCAAGCATTGTGCATATCCACAATAATTGTGACCGTTATAAGAAGCGATGTTCCATGCTTCTACTGAATTGCCATAAGGCTGAATCCATTGAATATTTTCTGCATCTACGGGCAACCATGTAAACATATAATTAGTGCTTGAACTGCTTTGCCAGGGATCAGGACGAAAGCACTCTGGATCAGCATTTGGGCCTACACACACCGACGTGTGTCCGCTCGGGTCAACATAATTTATGGGCGCGTTATTGGTATATGCATATCTATCAAGTCCTTGAATACCAGCAGGAATAATCGAATCCGCCTGCGCGAAACGGGACAGCGAGCTGTCGTACCAGCGCGCATTGTAGAAATGCAAGCCAAAATCAGCGGCGTAACTGTACTGCCCAGTGTATTGATACTTCGTAGACGTTGTTCCGCTGGCGTAGCGCGTTTCACCCCAGGCTTTGTAACGCAGTTCTGAAACTACAGTGCCTGTTGCATCAGTCGTTAAACTCGTGCTTCCCAAATGGTCTCCCAACAAGAAATTCAAGGTTCCATTTGTCCGCATGGCGATTCGTTGTGAGCCAGCCCTTCGACTAGGCTCAGGGTAAACTCCGTAATACTTGTTTACCTGTGTACCTGTATACGATTCTACTATCTCATAGTGACTGCTGACAAAGTAGGTGGTGTTCGTGCCGACGCCCATGCTTGCCCTGACTGGCGAAGCCGTGTCGAAGGGTGAAGTTCGCGCTGGTTAAGACAAAGAAGTTTTTAAACAATTATGGTTTAGTTGAAATAATATATCTTCCTGTAAAAGCATAAATTGACCCATCATTACCAACTGCTAAAGGCAGAGGCGGTGCGCGATGGATAATACTGATCCACATCTTTTGGTCATAAGCAGCGAGATAAATGGCTCCTTCAAGATTAAATACCATCCGATTGTTATATGGGAACATTCCAAAGATTCTTCGTCGGTATGCTTGAGTTTGACCCTGAATAAATACGTCTTGAGGTGGAGCGATTCCGTCTAGCATCCATTCTTCATCATTCATTTTTAGCACGAACTTGTCTCCAATCCATACTCGCCCTTCCAAATCCACTGCAAGCGGAAAGTCAAAACGGTCGCCGTCAAGAAGCCATGACTTAATTTCTTTGATGCTTCTCGAATATATCCGTACACTAAGCTGATAGTTAGGCGTACTACATATTGCAAATATATTATCGTTGCTTATTTCAATGGATTGTATGGAGTCGCAATTTGGAAGACGAACACTTTCCATCCATTTTTCGGTTACTAGATTAAGAATTTTTATCTCGTTAGAATCGGTTGAACTTATAGCGTAAAGCATGTTATCTGATATGGCATAATCAGGAACGGCAAAATTACTGGTGTTACCGCCGAACAAATCCCTGATCTTTCCATCTTTCAGGATGGCGAAGTCAATAAATTTATTACCTGCTCCACCGTCTGATCCATCCCATGGCCCGCGATAGATAAAAACAGAAGTGAGCAAAACCTTTCCACTACCGATGTGATTCCAACCCCTAGCCGAGGAAAGAAAAGAACCATCCTCCAGAGCAACTTGAACCCTTTCAGTTTGCCCAGAAGACTGGTCATAAACAACTATACGCGGACGCACTTCCTCGGCGCAATTTGGCGCATCAGGCACCCTTTCTCCATTTGGTCCTAGCCATTGATCAGGGCCATAAATCCAAACTTTGTTATTCTCATCAATACTCAGGGTGGTATATCTCAAGATGAACCCATACTCGCAACTGAACCATTCACGTGAAACATCTGCGACAATATTCCAATTCCTTAGTTCGAGGGGAATTTCGCCGTTGAACTCGCTCCATCTTAATGTCTCTCGATCTTCAGAAGTCTCCATTTGACTAGTATGCCAATTTGACGAGATACAGCTGGTAATCGAAAGACAAAACACCGCTCCAAGTAGAGCAAGGGAAGATTGTTTAACTGTAGGCATTTTTCTATTTTGCAACATGGTTCAGGATAGTGTAGAGAACATCAAGCCGGTACACCATCTCGTTATGGTCATCTTGGCCTGAGAATGTAAAAGTGTAGTCAGGAGGATTCGCTATGGGATCAGGGTGTGGATTAAATACCGGAGACGTTACAATCAGAACGCTTTGAATATTTGGATTATTCACAAGATTTACATAGTCAGAGGCATTATCAAAAGCAGGATGTTCGTCTGGGCTTGTATCGCGCACAGAAGGATCAAGCAAAAACATTACGGCTATTCGCGGATCCTTTAATACTGTTGCCAGGTGAATGCATACTTGCCCACCACGGCTATGACAAATCAAGTTGATTTCATCAGCATCCGAATTCGCAATTGCTCTTTCCACCTCTGCTGCATATTCCAACACTTGATAATTGTCTACGGGGTTTGTTGTAGGAACGAAAATGGCGGTATTGCTGGGACGACTTTCAATTTCTTCTTCCCATCCAGAATAAGCCGGAACGTCAAATGTTGAACTTGAAGTATTTTGCGCGCCTGTACAAGCATAATAAATTCCGCAAACGAAAACCCATGCTGTAGTAGATGCGGGAGAAGGTGTTGGGGGAGATGTTGATGTCTGAGGCGGAGTGTAATTGCAAAACCCCCAAATATCTTCGTCTCCGTCTGCACATCTATGCCCTGTTGGATCTGTATAATTTACTGGCGAATTATTAACGTACGCATATCTATCATATCCTTGTACACCCGGAGGCACAATCGTATCTGCCTGCGCGAACCTTGACAGCGAGCTATCGTACCAGCGCGCATTGTAGAAATGCAAGCCGAAATCGGCGGTGTAGCTGTATTGACCCGTGTACTGATACTTCGTCGGCGAAGTTCCCGAAGCGTAGCGCGTTTCACCCCACGCCTTGTATCTCATTTCAGAAATCACGATACCCAATGCGTCGGTGGTGAGACTCGTGCTGCCCAAGTGGTCTCCGAGGAGGTAGTTCAGCGTGCCGTTCGTTCGCATAGCGATTCTTTGTGAGCCTGCATAGTAGTACTTGGTAATCACGCTTCCTGTCACTTCGTAATGTCCGCCAACAAAGTAGGTGATGGTTGAACCCTGGCTGGTGTTCATCACCGATTTTACCCGTTTGCCGTCACCGTCCAATATGCTAAGGATTTAATAAAACAGCATCTCGCGATAAATCAAAACAAGCTGTATCTGGCTCCTGTAACATTAAACTATAAAACTGTTCAAGTGTGAGAGATGTAGCAGTTTCTAAGGGCACCCCATTTTTCGATGGCGCATGATCTGCATTTTCACCCAACCAAACACTTATATTGTCGATTCTGTCGATCAAGGGGCAAGATCTGATTAAATCATTATCTTTTGTTTTTCCACTTATGTATTCAATAATAAGGTCAAGTGAATCAAAGTAAACTGTCATATTGTATGAAATGTCAGGGATTGATGAGTTTGCTTGCGGGCCACGTGAAAGATAAAACTCTACTCGCGAAGGAGTCCCATATTGTGCAAGGATTGTTTTAGGAGAAAATGCCAGCCACTCTTGTTCGGCCACTGAGCCCTTATAGTTTACAAGACCAATATCTGTTCGTAAAGAATCAACGAGATTATTTTGAACTCTTATTACAATTGAAACACTTACTCCGCTCTCGAAACCAAAGTCGGTTGCGTAAAAATCTTTCCTATCATTTTGAAAAGTATGTACTAACGGAATATTTAAATAGTTGAAAACATTCTCCGCTTCACCCAAAGTCGTTTGATTTGGTGTGATCTTCCAAAAACAAGGAGAGTTGCATAACTCCTGTTCGCTAAGCAATCGTCGCAACATATCTTTGGCTTGAGTTGGTTGTAATGTAGCAAGAGGCACCAGTGTTTTAGTAGGATATGGAGTGAAAATATCAGTTGGTGATGACGTTTTTGAGATGTCATCTGTTAGTTTCAGTGTAGTAGTAGGTGAGGGGTACTGGGCTGTCTCAAATGATGAACAGCTCAACATCTCTATTAACATAACGAGCCCTATCAACCGATAAAATATGTTCTTGTTCGAGTACACAGATTTCATAGAGTTACCCTGATGTCTTACGGTGTGCCGTTTGTGCGCATGGCGATTCTCTGCGAGCCAGCATAACAATATTTGGTGACGATTCCGTTGGCAACTTCGTAATGTCCGCTGACGAAATACGTTGTGGTTGAACCCTGGTTGGTGTTCATCACCGATTTTACTCGTTTCCCGTCGCCGTCGTAGACCTGCCCTGAGCTGCTAGGTTGAGCTTGTCGAAACCCTGTCGAAGGGTGAAGTTCGCGCTGGTAAAGACAGGCGTTGAAGGAGTGGGAGTGATGGTGGGAGGAAAGTAGGCGTGAAGGTAGAAGTAGGTGTTGGTGTGCGCGTGGGGGGGTTTGTAGCGGTAGGCGTATGGGTAGGGGTATTTGTGCGAGTTGGCGTCGCGGTATTCGTTGGCGTATTCGTGGCAAGAGGTGTGTTGGTCGTAATTTTACGGCTTCAACGCAAGTTTATATAACTTGCCATCCGCAATCATCCAAAGGTTGTGTTCGGAATCTTCAACGATATTGGATTGATAAGTCGTGAACCAGCACCATTCGCCTTTTTCAGGGTCAAGATATATCATGCCGTTATTCGGATGTAAAAACCATAACCTGCCATCTGAACTTTCCAGAATTATGTCTGCTCTTTTATATCGGTAATCGTTATATGACTCTCTTATTGGGGAAAGAAAGAGCGGGGACCGTTGAAGTTGATACAGATCTCCGTTTTCATCCACATATGCAATGTTGTCCATCCAGACACGACCTTTGTAGTCTATCAACAGAGTAAACGGAAGTGGATATGGCTCTAAATAATAAGTCAGCGCATACTCCCCGTCTGTACCAGTTTCTGGGTCGTAGAATTTTAAGAAGGAAGAAACTTGAGGGTTTCCATCTTGATACTTGACTTCATTGAACAAAACATAAATCGTACCACTTGAGGCTATTTTTGCATCCGTAAATGTTCCATGAATATCAAAAAGCCTTTTCACCTCCCCGGAAACAGGATCATATTTATAGATACCATCTTTGGGAACCAATATCAAAAACATTCCATCTTCTTCTAAAAGAACCTGGCTATAAGAGTAATTGTTGTCATCTTTGATCACTGAAGGCAAATTCTTTACACCTTTCTCAGGCATAAAGGCTCCTGTCTGTTCATCGAACCTGCTAAGGACACTGCCCTCAAAGTAACTGCCCCATAACGAACCGTTTTTATCCACTACCAATGTGTTGATTTGCTCAGGCAATACCTTCCATTCTTTTGTGTCCGTTCTGTACATTAACAGATAACCTTCTTCTAATCCACGCGATAGATATATCCAAACCTCAAAGTATTCATTCACACGTCGTGTTTGGATTACACTTATAAATCGCTGTTGCCAATCATCCATTCCGTCAATCTCCGGTATGGGCGATTCAGTTTCCCATGGATGCGGAGGTGGAATGAACATGTCCAGTCCCGGATATGACAGATTTTCATTATCAGCCTCAACAGGATAGGAAAAACCATTAGCATAAATTGGCGGAAGGCACTCGTCAGTCTGCGTAGTTTCATCGGGATGTGCCTGTTTCATTGTCGGAGTTGCCGGCGCGCCGCACGAAACCAAAACTGAAACTATCATCAAGCAATAAAGTATTGAAATCTTCCAATTGATGTTCATTTTATCTTTCCAATTTAATTATAACTGAGCGTGTTAATTTATGGATTCCACGACCAAGTGCCTGTGGCGATCCAGTTGTAAACGTTGCCTGCCAGGGCAGAGCTGTTATTAGCCGCAGTGTTACATCCACAAGATGCGATATGATGCGGTAGTACACTGCCCGGATAACCCTCTTGAGCGAATGGAACTTCGCCCAATGTATACCCAGGGTATTGAAAACTCTCATGTGCTCCTTGCCCAGAACTGAAAATCGAAGCATCATTCACCACCAAAATTTGTGTTCCATTATCCGCAAGTCTTTTTAGATCATTCTCCCAATAACTGAAGCCAGGGCGAGCTGTACTATTAAATGTTCCTCCAATCAATACAAGATGAGTTGTATCTAAACCTTGCTCCAGCCTGTTTATTGCATAAAGTACGCATGAATCAGCTCCTGCGCTCATGCCAATGCAGGCGGTTGGCGTGGAGGGACTGTCTAGTGAGTCGGCTTGACCTTGTTTTCCGCCTCCGTGGGGTTTATTTTCGCCGGGCGCGTAATACGGAGCTGTAGTAGCGGGCAAGCCAAGAGGATTATCTGTTATGTTCCAAACATTTTGATCCATCTGCTGCTGCCATGTGGGGCCATCAATATTAGCACCGCCCGTGTTGAAGCCCGATGCAAATACAAGTGATTGAGGGGCAGATGTTCTTACAACGGCCGGGGAAGTAGGCGTAGGGCTTGTTCCACTACCTCTCCTCCCTCCCTTCCGATTTACACGACCACCACCGCAATCGGTTCCTTGTTGTTCACAAATCGGATCGTGCCCGCTTGGATCGGTATATCGTAGTGGATTATTGTACGAATATGCGTATCTATCGTAGCCTTGAATACCATCTGGCACAATCGAATCCGCCTGCGCGAATCTTGATAGCGAGCTATCGTACCAGCGTGCATTGTAGAAATGCAAGCCGAAATCGGCGGTGTATGAGTATTGCCCCGTGTATTGATATTTTGTTTGCTCTGTTCCGCTTGAATAGCGCGTCTCGCCCCAGGCTTTGTAATATTGTTGTGAAATCACAGCGCCTGATGAATCTGTGACCAAACTTGTCGATCCCAGGTGATCGCCGAGAATGAAATTCAGCGTGGCGTTTGTCCGCATGGCGATTCGTTGTGAGCCTGCATAATAATACTTGGTGACGACTCCGTTGGCAACTTCGTAATGTCCGCCGACAAAGTAGGTGGTGGTTGAACTCTGGCTGGTGTTCATCACCGATTTTACCCGCTTGCCGTCGCCATCGTAAATGAAGGTTGCACTGGTAAACACAGGATTGGAAGGAGTGGGGGTGATGGTGGGGGTAAATGTTGGGGTGAAAGTAGCAGTTGGTGTAGGTGTACGCGTTGGAGTACGAGTAACAGTGGGTGTATGAGTCGGTGTGTTCGTGCGCGTGGGCGTGTGTGTAACGGTTGGCGTATTCGTTGGGGTATTTGTTCTTGTCGGGGTATGCGTAACAGTTGGCGTGTTGGTAGCAAGAGGTGTGTTAGTCGGAGTGTTCGTTTTTGTCGGTGTATGAGTAACAGTCGGGGTATTCGTCACAGTGGGCGTACGCGTTGGGGTGTTCGTAGCAGTTGGCGTAGCGGTGGGACCGCTTTGAGTGAACGTTACATAATTTATGTTGCCCACGTATCCGCCAGTTGCCTCGGTGTCAAACGCCAGCCGCAGGATATGTTGACCCGCAGTGAGGGAAATATTGGGGATGGTCACGGTCTGCCAGGTCTGCCAGCCGTTCGTATCGGGGACGGTGATCGAGCCGCTCACATTCACGCCGTCCACTTCCACGTGCAGAACGCCGCCGCCATGATCGTTGGCGAGCCGCAGGTCCAGCGAGTAGGTTCCGGTCGTTGTCACGTTCACGGTGTATTCCGTCCACTCGCTGGCTTTGATGTAGCCCACATTGTAACCGCCGCCGGTGTCCGTTGTCGTTTCAATATCCACGCGTTCACTTGTGCGGTATCCCTCGCCCTCATTCGAGGTGGTCGTATCGTAATAAGCAATTCCCTGCCCGCCGTTGTCGAAATCTTCCGCTTGAATGGTTCCGGGGATCGTCCACGCGGTGCCGCCATACGAGGTCTGCCCGGAGGGTACATTGGTTGGCGTGGGTGTTTTTGTTTGTAGCCTTTATTTTCGTATCGCAAAAGCCACTTCTGCGGAGATCGCTTTTCCGACCCATGCATTTAGGTCAACTTGCTTCTTGTGCTCAAAACGCCAACTTATTTCTTCAGCCCCCGTTAAGTCTGCAGGCGGGGTCTCTAGAAGAGGAACGCTATAACCTATCATATGGTTTTCATAACTGGCAAATAACAAATATTCACCGGCCGGCAACACGTCATATCCATTTTGCTGTATGAAAACCAATGGCATATTTAGGCTGACGTGAATACATGAAGTCTCATTTTCTCTTAGAAAAAGGAAATCTTCGAGTTTAACTTTATCTTCATCAAGAAATTCAAATTTGTTCCACGCCCCAATCGGAGTACCATCCATTGTTTGCAAATGTAGTGTAAGGTCATAAATTGCTCCACCGCTTATATTTGGGTCGCTTATAAAACCCATTGTTTGTGGGGTTCTCACAACCAGGTCTGTTGTCGATATATTCGTAATATATACATTTAAATCAAATTTAGTGAACAGGCGATTCGCGCTCTCAATCGAGACGTTTTCGACGTTATTAACAACAAGTTGCAATTTCAAGGCGTTGAGGAACCTTTCTTTTCTTAGCGGGAGTTCCTCAAAGATTTGATTTTGGGTAAGCTCATCTGATAGCATCGGTGCTTCCAAGGATCTTGCACTTTGAATACAATCACTAGTTGATTTATCGGAATCTTTCGCCAAATTACTACAACCAGTCATGAGTAGCCATACTAGGATGATCACGCAATGCAATCTTACTTGATTTTTATTCATTTTTCCTCAGAATCTTCGGCTACTTGGCAATCTGATATATTGGCAAGGGGAATGTATAATTAAGTCCATTTCCCGGCGTCAGATTTAGGCTGGCAACTTCTTGAATGTAAAATTCACTTCTTTTCTTCACCGTGTCATAAAATGAGCCTGTATTAACGCCTTGAGCATTCAGCCAAAGCATCTGAACAGTATACGAATCTGCCTCTGTAACTGCTCTGAATTCATTTGTAAGGTTATTCTGCGAATCGTATCTCTGGGGATATGAAGTGTACAAGCCAATATCGTCGTAGTACCGCTGCCATGCGTGTTCTGATTCGTGTACTAATACGCTGGCGAACTCTAACTCGGAAGCAACAACCAACCTGTTTGGGTCAGCTTGTACAGACTGGGGATTGTAAAATGATGACCTCCCGATATACACATCTTCGTCATAAGCTATTCGATTGTCTGGCAAGGTCCGATCATCCCAAACGATAAAGCCTAGATCAAGTTCACCTTGCTGACCGTCGTAATAGCTCCACTGGATTCCCTGAGGTAACTTGATGTTGTATTTTCGCGCAACATCACGGATATATCTCCCTTTATCTTGTTCTTTTACTTGCCATGGCGTCGGCAATTTGTTTCCGCAATATCCCCAAGTGTTTTCGTCTTCGCAAAGATGCCCCGTTGGGTCGGTGTATCGAATAGGTGAATTGTTTACATAAGCATACCTGTCATACCCCTGCACTCCCGCAGGGACGACTGTATCCGCCTGCGCGAAACGGGAGAGCGAGCTGTCGTACCAACGGGCATTATAGAAATGCAGACCGAAATCAGCAGTGTAACTATATTGCCCCGTGTACTGATACTTCGTCGGCGAAGTTCCCGAAGCGTAGCGCGTTTCTCCCCAGGCTTTGTAATATTGTTGTGAAATTACATTACCCGAAGAATCCGTTACAAGACTTGTTGAGCCCAGATGATCGCCAAGGATGTAGTTCAGTGTTCCATTTGTTCTCATGGCAATTCTTTGTGAGCCTGCATAGTAATACTTGGTCACGACTCCATTGGCAACTTCATAGTGTCCACCAACGAAGTAGGTTGTGGTTGTGGCGATATTCGTGTTCATCACCGATTTTACCCGCTTCCCGTCGCCATCGTAAATGAAACTTGCGTTGAAGAGGCAAGAATCCAAAAGACAAAACGCGACGGGATAGAGTGACTTATGTCGAGCAAGCTTAATATTACTAAGAATTGGGAGATTGGACCAAAATTATTGCCGCACAAAATACCATAATTGGTATTGTGAATATGAACATATATTCAAAGTCATATTGAATTTCCGAAATGACAGTTAGGAAGGGAAGAGTCATAAGAAAAACAATAGTATGGACAACCGCTCCGATTTTTTTTGAATACCCGTATGTAACAGACGCTCCTATTGCGAGTACGCCCGTAAGCATGGTGTAAATGAACCCATCTATCCTAACATGAGTTATAAACAAGTAATCATAAGTGGATTTGAAAAGAAGGGATAATCCTACAAATACCAGTATTCTCGTGCATATCGTTAAATGCAAGTTGGATTTTGAGTTATTAAACATAATAAATCTCTTAATGTTTTAGTGTTTTATTCTTTATTTCCATAGCGATCAAGTATGTTGTTTATATTTTCCCATCGATCATTATCTGGCAGGAACGGGGCCCCTTTGGGCAAAAGAGATGTAGTGTATTTCTCGTTGCGCATCCAAATAGCTATAGCAAACGATTCTGCAAAATCTTCTAACGGAGATGTACCGCCATACGGGCTAGCCGGAAGCCCAAACTCCTTTTCCTTCATCTGGCATGAAAAATTCTTGCATTCCCAGAACTCAGATATATATTCTGAGTAAGCTTCTGGATTATTTACACTAAATACATGTCCAACCTCATGAAAAAGGTTGATTTGTAATTCGTAATCCTGGTCAAACGAATAATCGTAAAAAGTTACAGCACCATTTGTTATATCTGTATATGCAGCCGTATCAGCCGGGTCACCCCACAAAAAATCAATGTAATCCGTGAAAGTTTTTCCTCTACGCGCTAATGATATATCTCCAACAACTGATGAAAACTGTTCTGCGCCGCCAAATACATATGATAAAGCATCTAAACCATCCTCGACATCTTCAAGTTCTGAGGTTGTCCATTTAGCAGGGTCTATGTCTACGTTAGTATATTTATTTTCAATTTCTGTGAGCTGGCTCCAGCAAGCGGCATCAGGATTGTCAGGATTGCTTGCGTTGCCAGAACAATGCCCTGTTGGATCAATGTATCGAAGGGGGTTATTTGTCGTATAAGCATACCTATCCCATGCTTTAGAATTTCCCGCGTTAGGCACAATCGTATCCGCCTGCGCGAATCTTGACAGCGAGGTGATCTTATCTTAACCACTTTACCCAACCTGACAGTATTGTACCAGACCCGTACAATTCGCAAGACTGGAACCGCTACTCGTACGCCCTCAACAACCCCATCCGTTATAACGATCCGTCAGGACATGCCGC
>Ga0247727_10003620_pt1 | contig 33867 bp, 28 predicted proteins | sample WisWelCaveWW1625_FD_202498 | JGI IMG/M metagenome (GOLD analysis project Ga0247727, IMG submission 202498) | Biofilm microbial communities from Wishing Well Cave, Virginia, United States - WW16-25 | ecosystem: Environmental > Aquatic > Deep subsurface > Groundwater > Cave microbial mat | place...
GTCGTCGCGGCGCGTGAGGCCGTTGAGAAAAATTTCATCGATGGAGATGCCGCCGGCCAGACAGGTCAACTGATCGCGATAATATGGAAAGAGAAAATCTTTGTTGGCGCGAAAGGACAGTCCGAGCGCCAGTTGTATGCCCTCATGCCCGCCGCAGGTGGCGAGATAGCTCCAGCCCTTGGCCTGCTTGAACAGGAGCCAGGCTTTATCGTCAATCACACGACTGGTATGCATCAACTGATACCATTTTCGCGCGGTTTCCGGCGAGAGCCGAAAGGCCTCCTTCTCGCGGGAATACGCTTGCATAACCGCAGCCACTATGTACCTCCTTAATAATGTCGAGTATTGGTCGAAAGCGTTTATTAAAAATTTCTAATATACGCATGATCGCAAAATTAGCAAACTATAAATATAAATCTTTTTGCGTTCATTTGCAACGGCTTTTTTGTATGAAAAATGGCACCGGGGCTGCTCATTTGCGGTGACGTTTCAGACGACTGCCTCGCCCGACGCTGTAAAATATGATGGTGAACGAAAAGATCCCGGGTGGCGATTGCCGGGAAAATTAGCTTGACTTTCAGGCAAAAAATGCTATTTTACTACGTGGCTTCGCAAAAGGCCCAAAAAATAATTTTTTATAATCTGGAGAAAATAGCCCGTGAACGAAATGAACGAAGTGCCAGGGATGGAAAACCAGGGAACAGCAGGGAATGCTGATGCTGCGAGTGCGGAAATGGCGTATTGTGTCAAATGCCGCAAGAAAAGTCCGATGGTTGATACGCAGCGGGTAACGATGAAAAATGGGCGACCGGCCGTGAGCGGCAAATGCGGCGTGTGCGGAACCGGAATGTACAAAATTCTATCGCAAAAATCGTGATTCCAGCGATAACTGCAAGGCATGAAACACAAAAGGCGAACGTTAGTCCAACGGTTCGCCTTTTTCTTTTTCCTTAATTTTGCACAAACAAAAGCCAAAACCCCGAATCGGGGTTGTTCCTTAATTTTGCACAAACAAAAGCCAAAACCCCGAATCGGGGTTATTAAAGGTCAATTTCCCGGCGCAATCACTTTGGCTTCACTAAAGCCCATGCTTTTGAGCTGATTGGCCATGCGATTGGCGCGCCCTTCCGAGTAGTATTTCCCGACGCACACGCGCCATTGCTTGCCGACCGGCTGCACAAAATTATTAACCCGCTGCGCCCGCAGATCGAAGGCGAGCTGGTCGGCCTGATCGACGCGGTTAAATATGTCAACCTGCACCGTATATTCATTGCGCTTGACTTCGCCTCGCGGCGCGCGCGGCGAGCCGGCAGGCGGCTGCGGAGAATCGGTGCGGTCATCACGACGAGCTGAACTGTCTTCCCGGCCGGTTGCGGGTATATCGTCGCGCCGGCTGGGCGGCTGGTCGCTATCGGTTTTGGTGCATCCCCCCGTATTTACCGCCAAAAGACCGACGACAATAAATTGCTGAAAATTTTTACGCCAGATCATACGAAAGCAATACCATGGAAAGTTCATTCTTTCGGTTGTGGTTTGGTTTCCGGCTCTAACACCACCGCCCCAAGCTCATAGCGGCTGTTCAAATAATCGCGAATACGTTCAGCCTGCCGCCTGGTTTTCTTGTTGCCGACGCAAACATACAATTGACCATTCGGGCGCACCAGCACAAAACTTCGAGTCTGCGCTGCACGCAACTGGCCGGCCAGATAATAAGCTTCCGCCTTGTTTTCGATCACAAAGCTATCAATCAACACCGTGTGGCCATCGTAACCGTCTGCGTAATCCGCGGAGGAATAAGCTATCGGCGGCGGCAGCTTGTTGGGAGCTTTGGATGGCGGCGGCGGAGGATCCGGCGCGCAACCGGCAAACGTTACAGCAAAAATCAACAACGCGATAAAGACAATCTTGAACTCCAGGTCATGGTGAGAATTCACCTCTCTATCACGCATGCTTTTCCTCCCAGTCGTTTATTGCATTTTAGTTTTTTTCGGCGGCGACAACACCGCCACTTCTTCGTAACCGTAGCTTTTCAACAGATTCACCATTTTGGCGGCGCGCGGAGCGGAAACAAATCGGCCCACACAAACGAAATACTGGCCGTCGGCCTGCAGGATAAAATTATTTATGTTTCGGCTTCGCAGCTCGGCCGCCAGAGCACTGGCCTGTTCCCGTGTTTTAAAGGTGCCAACCTGGACGGTATAATGTTTCAGACTCGGCGTCACCGGCGCTGGCCGTACGTTCGGATCGGGATTTTGTGACGGCGGTTTTTGCGCGCAACCGCTGCCTGGATCGGCCGGGCCGCAGGAACGGATGCTGCCGAGTCCGGCAACAATCATAATAATCATTACCAGAAATAACCAACTCAAATCCGGCGGTTTTGCCGGCGCTGCTTTATCTGCCATGTTAAATTTTAATAAAAATTTTTCATTGGGGCAAGAACAATTATTTTATTTTACCACAAAAATAACTTTAAGCACGCGAAACTGACCGGTCACTGAAGCCAATAAGAGTCGAAAAAGTTTGATAATTTAAGTGACTGGTCAGTGACTTGTTTAGAAGAAGTGATGCTTTACCCATCGATGCGTCATCGCTGACTCGCGCTTTAAATCCCACTCACTCGCGTCTGATGACGACCAGCGCATTTTCCGCAAATCGCACCGATGCAGGGTAAACATAATTTTGATGAGGAGCAGGCGCAGATTCAGCGCTATCTCTAATGTTTTCCAGGTTGCTGCAGGCTGTAACGGGATTTGCACTGGTTGTTCCACAAGTGTAATTCTCGCCGAGAACGGACTCTCCATTTTTTAAAAACCTCTAACAATTCTCGCAGCCGCGAGGAAGCGCCGGCGGGATTGTTATTTTCCACCTCAACATCAAATTTTCGTCACGGATCGACAGGATTCCGGCTGAACCAGGGGTCGCACGGCAACTGCATGGGTCTATTTATTCTTTTGTGCACTCACGTCGGGCTAAACGGTTACTCAATGTAACTCACGCCGGATCAGGATTTCATTGTTGAGGAGAGTTATGCAAGGTTTCAAGGCGTGCATCCGTGTTAAATCGAAAATGTCCCGCTTTGCGGGATTTTGGATCGGTTTCACCGTTTGCATCATATCCGGTTTATTTATTTCGGTTCTTCCTGCGCCTGCCGTTGCTGCGAACGGCAGCCCCCTCCTGGCCCCTGCCGTGCCGGCGAACCCGAGCCAACTGAACGTGCAGACCGTCAGTCATGTCCGCATCGATCTGGCCTGGACCGACAATTCCGCCAACGAGATCGGCTTCAAGATTGAGCGCAAAACCCCTGGGGGAACTTATGCGGAAATTGTGACGATCGGTGCGAATGTGACGGTTTTTATCGACTCGACGTTGAGCGCGAATACGGAATATTATTATCGCGTGCGCGCTTACAACGCGAGCGGCTTTTCCGGTTATACGAATGAAGGGAGCGCCACCACCTTGCCCAATCCGTTAGCGGCGCCGAGCAATCCCACCGCGACGCCGATCACCCAGACGAAGATCAATCTCGCGTGGACGGATAATTCCAATATTGAGAACGGCTTTAAAATCGAGCGCCGATTGAGCACAGCGACGGCGTACACCGTCATTGCCACCGTCGGCGCGAATGTGACGAGCCGCGCAGATTCAGGCCTGGCGGCGAATACGAAATATTTCTATCGGGTGCGCGCATTCAATGCCAATGGCAATTCCGCCTACGCCGCCGCGGTGAGCGCGACAACGCTGCCTTTTCCGCCCGCGGGGCCGGGCAATCTCACCGCGACGGTGATCAGCAACAATCAGATCGATCTCGCCTGGGCCGATAATTCCGGCGACGAAACCGGCTTTAAAATCGAGCGCAAAATCCCGCAAAGCGGGGACATTTATGCGCAGATTGCAACGGTGGGCGCGAACGTGACGAGTTTTTCGAGCACCGTCCTGAATGCCAACACGAAGTATTATTATCGCGTGCGCGCCAATAACGCCGGCGGCGATTCGCCGTATTCCAACGCGGTGAATGCGATAACGTTTCCCAACCCGCCCGCGGCACCGGGCAATCTGACCGCGACGACGAGCGGCCAGAGCCAGATCAATCTCGCGTGGGCGGACAATTCCGGCAACGAAACCGGTTTCAGGATCGAGCGCAAAATCCCGCAAGGCGGGAGCGTCTATGCGGAAATTGCAACGGTGGGCGCGAATCTCACGAGTTATTCCGACACGGGTTTGAGCGCCGGTACGCAATATTTCTATCGTATTCGAGCTGCCAATGCCGGCGGCCAGTCACCTTACAGTAACGAAGCCAATGCCACGACCTTGCAGGGCGCGCCGGCGGCGCCGGGAAATTTGGCGGCCACCACGATCAGCAGCAGCCAGATCAATATAATGTGGGCCGACAATTCCGGCAACGAAGCCGGTTTCAAGATCGAGCGCAAAACCCCGCAAAGCGGGGGAACTTTTGCCGAAATTGCCACGGCCGGCGCGAATGTGACGAATTTTTCCAGCACCGGCTTGAATGCGAATACAAAATATTTTTATCGCGTGCGCGCTTACAATAATGGCGGCCATTCGGCGTATTCGCTCGCGGTCGACGCGACGACGCTGCCGAAAGCGCCGGCCGCGCCGACAAATTTGACCGCCGCCGTCCTGATCAATTTGCAGATCAAAATCGTCTGGAAGGACAACGCGTTCAACGAAGATATTTTTTTGATCGAGCGCAGGCTCGGCGCCGCGGGCGCCTATACGCAAATCGCCACAGCCGGCCCCAATGTGATGAGCTATACGGACGCCGGTTTGAATCCGGTCACGACGTATTTCTACCGCGTGCGCGCGTCCAACCTCGGCGGTTCGTCGATTTATTCGAACGAGACGAATGCGACAACATTCGGCAATCCGCCGCCGGCGCCGAACAATCTGACGGCCACGGTGGTCAGCCAGACGCAGATCAATCTGGCGTGGAATGACAATACCGGCAACGAAAACGGCTTCGCCGTCGAGCGCAAAATCGCCGGCGGAACGTTTCAACAAATTTCGACGGTCGGGGTCAACGTCAAAAATTATGCGGATACCGGGTTGGCGCCGGGCACGCAATATTTCTATCGCGTCAGCGCCTATAATGCCGACGGCTTTTCAACGTATTCAAATGAAGCCGGCGGCGTGACCTTGCCGGCGCCGCCGGCAGCGGCCAGTAATTTGACGGCCACGCCGGTGAGCAATATCAGGATCAGTCTGGCATGGAACGACAATTCGAATAGCGAAAGCGGCTTTAAAATCGAGCGGAAAACCCCGCAAAGCGGGGCGGAAACTTATGCGCAGATGGCAACGGTGAATGCGAACGTGCAGAGTTTTGTCGATTCCAGCCTCGTCCAGATCACCACCTGGTTTTATCGCGTCCGGGCGTTTAATGCCGGCGGCCATTCGGCTTTTACCAACGAGGCGAACGCCACAACGTTGCCCGATCCGCCGGCAACACCGGCAAATCTGACGACCGTGACGATCAGCAGGAATCAAATCAATCTCGCGTGGACCGACAATTCGACTACCGAAAACGGTTTTCGAATTGAACGCAAAACCCCGCAAAGCGGGGGAACGTATTCCGAAATTGTCACGGTGGCGGCCAATGTAAAAAATTATTCCGACGTCAGTCTCGCGCAGGATACGCCGTATTTTTATCGCGTCTGCGCCTTCAACACCGGCGGCCATTCGAGTTTCTCCAATGAGAGCAACAGCACGACGTTGCCCAATCCGCCGGCCAAACCGGGTGGCCTGACGGCGACGGCGGCCAGCAACGTCAAAATCAATCTCGTGTGGAAGGATAGCTCGAACAACGAAACAGGTTTCAAAATCGAGCGCAAAAAGACGGCGACCGGCACGTATGCGCAAATTGCCACGGCCGGCGCGAATGTGAAGACGTTTGCCGATTCGGCGCTGCTCGCGAATATGGTTTATTTTTATCGCGTGCGCGCGTTCAATGCCGGCGGCCATTCCAATTATTGCACCGAGACCAGCACGAAAACGCTGCCCAATCCGCCGGCGGCGCCGTCCAGCTTGACCGTGACCTCCGTGAGCATCTCGCAAATCAGCCTGACGTGGACGGATAATTCCGCCAACGAAAGCGGCTTTCGCATCGAACGCAAAATCGGCGCGACCGGAATTTATACCGTGATCGCAGCGATGAATGCGAATGCGATCAGCTATCTGGACGGCGGTTTGAGCACGGCGAGTCCGTATTTCTATCGCGTCCGCGCGTTCAACGCCGGCGGCAATTCCAACTACTCAAATGAAGTGAAAGCGGTGACTTTGCCGCGCGGGCCGGGCGGCCTGACCGCGGCGACGGTGAGCAACACCAGGCTGAGTCTCGCCTGGACGGATAGTTCGGATAATGAAACCGGTTTTAAGATCGAGCGCAAAATCAGCGGCGGGTTGTATGCGGAAATGGCCTCGACGACGGCGAACGTGAAGATGTTTACGGATTCGCTGGGCCTGAGCGCGAACACGACGTATTTCTATCGCGTGCGCGCGATCAATAACGGCGGCTTGTCGAATTACTCGAATGAAGCGAATGCGAAAACGCTGCCGAATCCGCCGGCGGCGCCGGACAGTTTGCGGGCCACGGCAACGAGTGACACGAAGATCGATCTGGCGTGGGCCGATCGCTCTTTCAATGAAGCCGGCTTCAAAATCGAGCGGAAAATCGGCGCTGCAGGATTTTATGTGCAAATCGCGGCGGTGGCCGCGAACGCGAAGAGTTTTAGCGACGTCGGTCTCGCGGTGAATACGAATTATTTTTATCGTGTGCGCGCGTTCAACGCCGGCGGCCATTCCGGATATTCAAATGCGACCAACACCGTTACGCTGCCTGTCGTGCCGGGAAGTTTGCGCGGCGAGCCGTTGGCCAATCACAAAATCGCGCTCGTGTGGACGGATAGTTCCAGCAACGAGAGCGGCTTCAAGCTCGAGCGCCGAACTAACGGTGGCGCATATGTGGAGATTGCGCAGGTTGGCGCGAATGTGAACGCGCATGCCGACTCCAACCTCGTCGCCAACACCGAATATTTTTATCGCCTGCGCGCGTTCAATGCCGGCGGCCATTCCGCTTATTCCAACGAAGCGAACATCACGACGCTGCCGAATCCGCCGGCGGCTCCGAGCGGCCTCATGACGACGACAATCAGCAATCGCCAGCTCAATCTGGCGTGGTTGGATAGTTCCGACAACGAAATCGGTTTCGCGATCGAGCGGAAAATCCCGCAAAGCGCGGACGTATTTGAGCAGGTCGGAACCGTGGCCGCGAATGTGACCGTTTATGCCGACACGACGCTGGTCGAGAAGACGCAATATTTTTATCGCCTCTTTGCTTTCAATACCGGCGGCAACTCGGGTTATTCCATCGAAGCCAGCGCCACGACGCTGCCCGATCCGCCGGCGGAGCCGACCAGCCTGACCGCAACGGTCGCCGGAAGCAGTCAGATCAATTTGACCTGGCTTGACAATTCGGATGACGAGGATGGCTTCAGCATCGAGCGTAAGATCGATAGCATTTATGTGGAGATTGCAATCCTTGGCGCGAATGTCACGAGTTATGCTGATGTCGGATTGACGGAAGACGTGACGCATTATTATCGCCTGCTCGCTTTCAATATCGGCGGCAACTCGGCGTATTCCGACGAAGTGAATGCGACGCCCTCCGACGACGCCAATTTTGCGCTCAACCAATCGACGCTCGCCTCCAGCACGGAGGTTTCGAGCGCGACCGGGCGGGCCGTTGATGGCAACCTTAATACATTCTGGCAAAGCGGTGTGATCAGCTCCTCGGCGTCGCAGGCGTGGCTGCGCGCGCAATTGCACGCGAGCACGCCGGTGATTATCGATCGCGTGGTTGTCAAATGGCACCAGACTTATTTTGCGAAAGAATATGACGTGCAGATTTCCGATAATGGCACGAGCTGGACGACGGTCCACACCAACAACGCCGGCGCGATCGGCACACAAAATTTGAGCTTCACGGCGACGTCGGCGCGCTATGTGCGGCTGTATATGCGCAAAAATAACAAAGCGAATTATCGCGTTGCCGAATTTGAAGTTTATTTCGGGCTTGCAAAGACGCGCAATAGCGCGGCAAAAAATGAGCTGATCATTCCGACGACGCTGGCGCTGGCGCAAAATTATCCGAATCCCTTTTCCGCGAACGGAACCTTCGGCAATCCGTCGACCACGATTTCTTATTCGTTGCCGCAGGGCATGAACGTGACGCTGAAAGTCATCAACATTACCGGCCAGGAAGTCGCGAAGCTGGCGGACGGCTATCAGGATCGCGGCATTTATCGCGTGACGTTCAATGCGCGAAGATTGCCGAGCGGCGTTTACTACGCGATTTTGCAGGCGGGCGAAGCGAGGCTGGTGCGCCGGATGGTGCTTCTGAAATAAGGAAAATTTTTATGTAACACTTTTCTATTTGGAATTGACCGGTCGCCCACATTTTTAAACCTTCCGCGTGGGTTCGCGGCGGCCATCTCCAAAATTTTATCTCAAAACCTGCGCGCCGTTTCTGGCAAATTTTAGAACCGCGGCTCTGCCGGCTAATTGATTTTGCGCCCCCGCCTGCGTCATCGCCCGCGAAATTTTTTTGGCGTTTCGTTTTGAACAAATCGCCAGCAGCGTCGAGCCGGAGCCGCTGAGAAACGCCGCCAGCGCGCCGGCCTCGTAAGCCGCCGCCAGAATCGCCTCAAATCCCGGAATCAGCGCCTTGCGATACGGCTGATGCAGCCAATCCTGCACGCCGAATTTGAGCAACGAGGCGTCGCGCTTCGCAAACGCCGCCACCAGCACGGCAACGCGCTGCACGTTGTTCACCGCCTCACGGCGCGGCAACCTCTCCGGCAAAACCCGCCGCGCCTCGTGCGTCGCAATTTCCAGATCCGGAATAAACGCCGCGGCCACCCAATTTTCCGGCGGCAAAAATCTTTGCAGTTTGACCACGCCATTTTCCACGCCATTCACCGTCAACCCGCCCAACAGCGACGCCGAGGCATTTTCGGGATGGCCTTCCATTTCATTGGCGAGATCAAGGAGTTGCTGCTGTGACAATTTTTTGCCGCAAAGCAAATTCGCGCCGACCAGGCCGGCGACAATCGCCGCGCCGCTGGAGCCCAGCCCGCGCTTGAGTGGAATCGGATTATTCATCTCAATGCGCAGCGGCGGCGATTCGCAACCCATTTCCCGGCAGGCGCGATCGAATGCCTGCAGAAGCAGATTGTCCTGCTCCTGCTCAATTATCGCCGCGCCCTCGCCCCACGCGCGCAGATGCCGCCCGTCTATGCCGGCTTCAAACTTCACCGTCAGCGGCAAATCAATCGCCAGGCCCAGCGCATCAAAGCCGGAGCCAAGATTGGAAGTCGAAGCCGGAACTCGCAGAGTAAATTCGCGCATTTGTATTAATTCTTTTTGTCGATTTGTCTTTTTATCTTTTTTGCAAAAACCGGCTCCCGGGTTTTTCCGCTGCGTTTCCTTTCGCGCACAACGGGCAATTTTCCGGCTGATATGTTTCCGGCGACAGTTGCAACGTCGAAAGCAGCGGCACGCCAAAATTTGCTTTGCCGTTGCTGCGATCCACAATGCAGAACACACCAACCACTTCGCCGCCGGCTTCGCGAACCAAATTGATCACTTCCTGCACGGAGCCGCCCGTCGTCACCACGTCTTCACAAACAAGAATTTTTTCGCCCGCGGCAATCTGAAAACCGCGCCGCAACGACATTTTACCCTCCTGACGCTCGGCAAACAACACGCGCGTTTGCAGCAGCCGCCCGACTTCATGCGCCACGATAATTCCGCCAACCGCCGGCGCGATCACGAGGTCGATTTTTTGCTGAGCAAAATTTTGCTGCGCCAGCCGGCACAACTTTTCCGCGCGCTGCGGATACTGCAAAACTTTCGCGCACTGAAAATATTGCGGGCTGTGCAATCCCGAAGTTAATTGAAAATGGCCTTCGAGCAGGGCATCGGTTTCACGAAAGAGTTGAAGCGTTTGTTCGATATTCATAATTTCCAAAGTGAAATCTGCGCAAAAATATACCACAAAGATACAAAGTTCACCAGGTCGTCGTTTGTGGTGAAACCATTTACATTAACCGCAGACTTTCCAGACGCTCAATGCGCTTTTCCATGGGCGGAGGCGTGCTGTACAACACGCTGCCAGCGCTGATCAAACGGCGGTGAAGAAAATTTTAACGAGCAATTTTAAAGCGAGGAATCAAACCGGAAGGAGAGGCGGAAGATCACTCAATGCCAGCGTTCTGAAAAATTCGAAAAATCTCCGGCCCTCTCGACGCCAAAGCAAAGCCGTGCTGTGCGTGGAAGGAAGAAAGTAGCGAGATTTCACTCGCGCGAAAAACCGAAAAATTCTGGAGACCCGGTAACGCCAGGAAATCCACTGGCGAACTTCCCCGCTCAAAACCGGCGCTGCAGGCGACAAGATACAAAGATCTTCCGAGGCAAAGAGAAATTGCCAGTAGAAAATGAGGCAGAGAATAACACTCTCTATAATAGATAGAATCCACAGAATGTCTGATCCGGAACCTGCGCCGGTTGTGCCGATCGTATACATAAGCCTCAACGTGAAATGAGAGATGAACACATAAGAGATATAAGCATTTCGCGGCGCAATATCAAGCTTTTTCGGCTGCGGAATCATCGCTGAATAGTTACAAATATTTTAAAAAGTGGTTGAAAGCGTGGCGCGACTTTATTAAATTGAAAAAAGGCCGGTCAATAAAAAGTTCGTGAGCTTTATGAATAAGAAGCGATTATACTCACCGGAAATCGATCACCTCGCGGAATGGATTGGACCTCGATCCTCGCCTGCTGTTGTCTCTGCGCCAATGACAAATAGAATGGCTCAAACACTCGATGTCGTCCGGAAAATCAAGCCCCAAATCGATGTCACCGATCAAGTCTGGACACTTTGGCTGAGGTCTGAACGGGGTGATATATCCGCTTTCGGCGATTTTGATGAATTTAAGGAAGAGGGTGAAGTAGACTCATACGAGGAATTTGAATCGCGGTGGAAAGAAGAGTATCCTGATGCACTCAAATGGCATCAGGTTACTTTACTCCTCTATCAGGATCGCCTGTTTTTTAATGTCGCTTCAAAGTGCCATTTCGATGTCGATCTCAAAACCAACGAAATTGCGGGAGCAGACGTTCAGCATGAAGACATCAAGGATTTCATCTTGTGGCTTCTGGAAGGATTAAAAAAAGAAGTCAGGGAATTTCTGGAACATCCGGAGGCTTATAACAAATTTATCGCTGAAAATCTCCCGCTGCACAAACGAGTTGGGAAGATCAAGCGCATGGATATTTGGCAGGGCGTCAAAGATGCCATTCGTCCGGATCAAGAGCTTGGCGCAGAAAATCTCAAAAAATTCGAGCACATCGTCAACAACCTGGACGAAAGCCGAATCATCGCGCAAATGACCGCCAACGACTTTCTTCGATTTTGCGAAATCGGCTATGACGCCAACCAATATTTTAAGGATGCCGAGAAAACCATGTCTCCTGTTGAAAAGTATCAGGCCTTCGCTGATTTGAGGCACGGCGGATTGCTCGACATTGACACTGATAGTCCCGAAGCCTTCAGAAAATGGTACGAAGGAGGCAGTTGGGCCGGCACGCATCCCTGGGAAATATGCCGAGGCGGAAACACGACTCATGTTTCTCTGCAAGTCGCAAGAGAAGGCAAGGGCTGGAAGCTTTATCTGGATGGATTCTACCGCGCGGTTGAAGCGGCAAAGATGGCCATTGCACTATTTGAAAAGGAGGTGCCATTTGTATTGAACAAAAAAGATGAAATGCTGCGAATGTTAAAAGGTCTGGATTATTTGGGAGTGGTTCCAGAGAATGTTACCCCTCGCTATTGTCACAGCACGTTTCCCGCCGAAGACCGGATCAATGATTTCCTTAATCCCTGGAACGATCCGGAGCTTGTTGCCGTCGTGAAAGCGAGAGCGGAGTGGTATCCGGTCGAAGCATTACATCCCAGTTCGTAGAGTGCGTTAGTGAAGCCCGACTTTTTAAATTGTTTTATGCTCCCGATTGCAGCAACTTCAAAACCGCTTCATTCCATCCGGCCGGGCCGATGCTTCTCGTGCATTGCGCTTTGACCTGTTTCAACACCTCCGCCTCCACGCCGCCGTTTTTCTTGCGCACCAGAATCGGCGCTTCGACCGCCTGCAACAGCGGCAAATCATTTAAACTGTCGCCGAGTCCGACCGTGCGAATCGGCTGTTGCCACGCGGCTTGATAAAGCCGAATTAATTGCTGCGCCGCGCTGCCCTTATCGTTGTCGCCGGTGAGATGGAAAAATCTGCCGCCGCGGGTTAGGCGCAAGCCTTTGCGCCAAACTTCCTGTTCGAGCCGTTTAAATTTTTCCGCGTCAAAATCACCATCGATAAAAAAAGGCTCATCGGCGTCACGACTTTTTGCCAGGCCGGCTTGCGCCAGCGTTAAACCGGTGCACGCGGCGATTTGCCCGCTCGTCAGATCGCCGAAGCCGATCAGCGGCAGATCGGTGCGCTTCGCGATTTCAACGAGCGCGGCGCGCAAGGCAAAATAGCTGGCGCCCGTAAGAATAAGGTTATGCCCATCGCGCTCCGCCGGCGCTGCAAACGGCGCGGTGAAATAATTTTTGGGAACGAACAGCGCGCCGCCATTTTCCGAAATGAACGGATGGTTGATGGTCAGCAACTCGCGCCAATGTTTTATTTCGGCATAAGTTTTGGAGGAGCACAAAATCAGCGGAATCTGCGCGGCTCGCAATGCTGCCAACGCCGGCAGCGCCGGTGAAAAATCATAAGTGTCGTGATCGAGCAGCGTTCCGTCGAGGTCGGTGAAAATCAGCAGACGAGATTTTGTGCTCATAACATTTTCTTTATATTTTTGCGAACAGCGAAAACAAAAGCGAGGCCGAGTAGGAGTAAGAGTACGAGCGACCAGCAACCAGCCACCAGTAACCAGTTCATGTCATTAAGTTAGCAGACAACGATTCCTTCCCGTAGGGACAGGTGAAAATAGCCCAGAGATTTTATCTCCGGGAAATTTGAAACAACAGAGTTTCCAAGTCCCGCGCGGGACGATTGAAAAGAGCCTTTTAAAATATCAGGATCATCGTGTTCTCATTCGTCCCATGCGGGACTGGTGAGGCGATGATGGGTGCTATTTCCCCGCGATGAATCGCGGGGCTATTGTCGGTTGTCCCTTCGGGACGTAAAAGCAATAAGCTCTTTGCTTAAATACACCACATCATCTTCCAGATGCTCCAATGCCAGCATCACTAACATATAATCCTTCACGTGCCGGGTCAAGAGAAAATTTTGCTTGACGTGAGGGTCCGACTTTCAACTTTAATCCGCGGTCAAATCGGGCTTGTATTTCAAGCCGCGCTTTTGTATTTTTAGATCGAGAGAGCCGGTGCAAAAATCGTGTTGAGCCGGCAATATGCCATGTACGTCTGACTGGCGCGAAAGTCTGGTTTCGCTGTTGTTTCCACAATTGATCTCGACGCGGAGGAAACTATGCGGATTTACAGAAAAACTCTTTTCGTGCCACTGCTACTCACACTTGATTTGCCGCCGGCGCTTCACGCCCAAATCATCAATCTGACCGATTACGAGCGCCTCGCCGCTGCCCATGGCTTGTCGAGCAATGCGGTCTACTGTATTTTCCAGGACCGCCGCGGATTCCTGTGGATCGGCACCGCAGAAGGGTTGAGCCGCTATGACGGCAACACTTTTACCGTCTTTCGCCGCCAGCCCCGTGATTCAACCACGCTGCCGGAACGTTTAATTTACGCAATTTGCGAAGACCGAGCGGGATATCTTTGGATAGGCACTCATCACGGCCTCCTTCGCTTCGATCCGGCAACCGAAGCATTCGCCCAATATGTGCACGACCCGGAGGATTCGACCAGCCTGGGCGGCAACTATATTCGCGCTTTGCACGAAGATCGTTTCGGGAATCTCTGGATCGGGCTTTCAAACTTCGACGGGTCGAGCGGTCTGAATAAGCTTGTCCTGTCAACCCAACAAACTTATCGATTCATTCGCTATGAACTACGTCGGGAGGGCTATGTCTCGTTCATATTGGAGGATTCTACTGGCACATTATGGCTTGGCACCGAGTACGGCGGATTGAAGAAATTCGATCCGCGAACCGGGCAGTTTACACATTATCACCATATTAGCGGTCTGCGCTTCTTGGGCGGCTGCCGCGATCGCGCCGGCGCCTTGTGGCTTGGCATTTGGGGTGCCGGTCTGGATAGGTTTGATCCTGTGACCGGCAAGGCAAAGAATTACAGAAACGATCCCAATGATTTCGGGAGTCTTTACAGCCATTACCTAATGCCCGTTTGCGAAGATCGGTCCGGAACGCTGTGGATTGGCTCCGGCGTATTGAGCCGATTTGATCGTGAAACCGAAAAATTCATCCATTACACCTTTACCCCGAATCGCTTGAACAGCCAGTACTCCAGCGACTTTATAAACTGCCTTTACGAAGATCGATCCGGCCTGCTCTGGATCGGCACAAGCGCCAACGGGTTGATCAAGCTTGACCGCAGACCGCAAAAATTGATGCACTACCAACATGACCCGGGAAATCCCAACAGCCTGGGCGGCAACGATATCCGCGCTTTGTATGAAGGCCGCTCCGGGAAAATCTGGATTACGCTCTACAACGACGGTCTCGCTCGCTTTGATCCGCACACCGAAACGTTTACCCGCTTCATGCACGATCCCAAAGATCCCTCCAGTTTGGGCCATAATTACGTGCGGGCAGTTTGTGAAGATCGTTTCGGCAATTTGTGGCTTGGCACCTGGGCCGGCCTGGATCGCTTCGACCCGGCCACCGGGAAATTCACCCGCGTCAAATACGATCGGCCCGGGGCGAAGGGACTTAGTCTCAGCGCGGTGATGACGGTTTACGAGGACAAAGGCGGAACGATTTGGTTCGGAACTTATGGCGATGGGCTCTATAAAATTGCTCCATTGCCGGGTTCTCGGGTGCGCTCGGGAAAAGCCTGGACGACAAATCTCCCCTTGCAGTTGGATAATGGCGCTGCACACCTCATTCGATATCAACACGATCCAAGTGATTCGACCAGCATTAGTGATGGCTGGATTCGGGACATTCACGAGGATCGCTTTGGCAACTTTTGGGTGTTAACAGGTCCTGGTGGCATCCATCTGATGGATCGGCAAACCGGAAAATTCACGAATATCACCAAAGGAGTCAAATACGATGAATGCTATGGAATTTACGAAGATCGCAACGGAAAAATTTGGGCGCCTTCCTGGGCAGGATTAGGCCGGATCGATATTCGTGCCAGCGAATCGCCCCGTGAGATAAGAGATTCTGTAAATTACTCTAAATCGTCTCCGGGTATCTCACGGGGCTACCGCAAAATTCCGGATCCCTTTACGCCTAATTTCGGCTTCTTCCCCACTTTCTATGAAGACCACGATGGTTTATGTTGGGCTGGCGGATCGGAGGGCTTGTTCAAGTATGATCCCGTAACGGAAAAGTTCATTGCCCATTACTCCAAGAAAGATGGGCTTGCCGGCACTACCGTGCCGGAAATCGTGGGCGATGACCAGGGCCATCTTTGGCTGCTCACCAGCAAGGGTCTGTCAATATTCAATGAGAAAGCGCCGCCGGGGAAACAATTTCGCAACCTCGATAGCAAAGATGGGGTGATCAATTCGGTTTCTACCTTAAACGGGTTGCTCAAGGCCAGAGACGGCACGATCTATTGGGGCGGCTCCAACGGCATTTACCGGTTCTTCCCGGAAAATATGAAAAACAACCCGTACGTTCCGCCGATTGTGCTCACCGAATTCCGGCTGTTCAATGAGATTGTCAAACTTGATACGGCCATTTATGCGATCAAGAAAATCAAGCTGGCGCATCACCAAAATTCATTCTCTTTTGGATTTGCGGCATTGGAATATACCCGGCCGTTGAGCAACCAGTTTGCCTATCGCCTCGAAGGTTTTGATCAGGATTGGATTCAGGCCGGCAACCGGCGTTATGCCAACTATACGCACATCCCACCAGGCGAGTATGTTTTCCGCGTGAAAGGCTCCAACAACGACGGCGTATGGAATGAAACCGGCGCGGCGGTGAAGATCGTCATTACTCCACCGTTTTGGCAAACCTGGTGGTTTCGGTTATTGGCGTTGCTGGCAATTGCCGGTTTGTTGGAAGGCGTTCACAAATACCGCGTGGCGAAGAAATTGGAAATCGAGCGCACCCGCAACCGCATCGCCCGCGACCTGCACGATGATCTCGGCAGCAAGCTCAGCAGCATCGCGCTGATGAGCGAATTGGTCCAGCGCCAGCAAAGGCTCGGGGAGAATGAAATGAGCCTGCTGCAGCAGATCAGCACCGGCTCGCGCCGGATCGTCGAGGCGATGGGAGACATCGTGTGGGCGATCAATCCGGACTATGACAAGCTCGACGATCTTTTGCTGCGCCTGAAAGACGTGGCCGCCGAGCTGTTGGCGCAAAAGCAGATCGCCTTCACTTTTCATTTTCCGGAGCAAGAACTCCTGCAATCTCTGCCGATGAATTTTCGGCGCAATCTCTTACTGATTTACAAAGAGTTGCTGCACAACATTATCAAGCATGCGCAAGCCACACACGTGGACATCAAGCTGGCAAAAACCGACGGCCTGCTCATCTTGACGATCGCCGATAACGGCGCTGGCTTTGATCCGAAAGCGGTGAAGCACGGCGAGGGGTTGAAGAGCATGCAAGCGCGCGCGACGGAGATCAACGGTAAGCTCGCGATCGAGAGCCTGTCCGATCAGGGCACAAAAGTGACCCTGACTGTAAAAATACCTTAGTTTAGGTATGGCTTTTTTCGAGGAAATAATGTTTCTTAGAGAGAAAGCCAAAGATTTTATTTCTCCGTCTCGGCTGGATTTGCTGTTAACTCCGTTAGAAGTGGAAAGAAAAAGCCTCACGCAAAGCCGCCAAGACGCAAAGAACCCGCAAAGCTTTTCTTTGCGATACCTTTGCGGCTCTGCGTCTTTGCGTGAAAGTTTTTGCTTTTTTTGCAGAGATTGAACTTGTTAGAGACTACGCCAGAATTTCAGACAAGCTGAAACCTGGAGCCCCTTCGGGGTAGCCTTAAGATTTCAAAAATTGCTTTCAACACGGAGTCGCTGAGTTCACGGAGTATCACGGAGAAAAGCCTTTTTGAAAAATATATTGATCTCCGTGCTCTCTCTGTGCGCTCCGTGTCTCCGTGTTTAACTGGTTCTAACGATATTTGGCTCTACTCATTTTGCCATTATGGCCACGCTTTCTCAGGAAACCATCGACGTTTGGGTGATTGAAGATGACGCCGAGTATCGCGCCACGCTGGCGGCTTTGATCAACAGCACGCCCGAAGCGACATGCCCCTGGCAGTTTGCCAACTGCGAGGACGCCATCGCCGCGCTCAAGCAGGAGTCGCCGCCACAGGTCATTCTTTTGGACATCGGCTTGCCCGGCATGAGCGGGGTGGAATGCATACCGCATCTCAAAGCCATCTCGCCAACGACGGCCATCATCATGCTCACCGTCTTTGAAGACAATGAGAATATTTTCAAATCGATCTGCGCCGGCGCCTCGGGCTATCTGGTGAAGCGGCTGTCTGCCGACAGAATCCTCGAAGCCATTCGGGAAACGCATGCCGGCGGGTCGCCGATGAATGCGCAAATCGCCCGCAAAGTGGTGAATATGTTCGCCCAGCTCGTCGCGCCGCAGGCTGACTATGCGTTGACCCGCCGCGAAAAGGACATTCTCAATTTGCTGGTTTCCGGCTCGTCGCCCAAAATGATCGCCGGCCAACTGTCTCTCAGCCTTTTCACCATCAACACCCACATTCGAAACATTTACGCCAAGCTGCAGGTGCATTCCCGCAGCGAGGCCGTGGTCAAGGCGCTGAAAGAGCATATTTTGTAACCTGAAATAATTCATAAGATGAAATACTTAATTGGTGGGCTTCTTCGGACGCAGTCTTCAATCCGCGGGAGGTTCATTTTCGGCCTTAACAATGCCTGAAGAATCACGGCGACCCTAATTTAAATTGACCTGGAAGCCTTCCTCCCACGTCACAGTTATGTTAAAAAAAATGCAAAATACCTAAGTTTAGGTATTGAATCAGGCGGGAAGAGTTCGTATTTATAGGATGAAGAAGGTCGTATTCGCCGGCGTTTGGCTCGCCCACCTCAGCAATGGTAAGCTTAAGGAGCAGTGGGTTTATTTCGACGCCGTTGGACTGCTGAGGCAGATAGGCGCTATGCCCGCGCCCGGAAATTAAAATTAAAAAGGAGGTTCAACCGTATCAACAGGGCCGCTCAGTTCGTTCGCGCCCTCCTGAAGAAAGGCCCTCGTGAGACAATAAATTTTTCAATATTTCCGACCGTGGGGCGAATAGTTAGATGAAAGCCAAGTGCAATTGAACAAATCGAGCTGCAAATTTTATAAACCGCTTCGAGCGGAGGAAGACATGAAACGCAAATCTGTTTTTTTCGTGCTTTTCTGCACTATCGCCACGCAAGTTCTTTGGGGCCAGATTCCCCAAACCATCAGTTACCAGGGTGTCTTGACCGATGCCGGTGGCCAACCCGTGCCGGATGGCAACTACAATCTCACGTTCAGGCTTTATGAGGTTGCCACCGGCGGCAACTCGCTGTGGGCCGAGGGACAGTTGCTGGCGGTGAAAGGTGGCATCTTCAATGCGATCTTGGGAAGCGTGAGTCCATTGACGCTTGCTTTTGACAAGCGGTATTGGCTGGGGGTAACGGTTGGAGCGGGTACGGAACTTACTCCGCGTATTGAACTGACCGCTTCGGCGTATAGCTTGAATGCAAAGTCGATTGTTGATGGAGCAGTAACCACTGCCAAGCTGGCCAACAACGCGGTCACGCCGGCAAAAATTAACTCCAGCGGCGCCATGGCAGGACAGGCATTGGTCTACGATGGCTCGAATGTGGTGTGGAGCGCACCATCTGGAGGAGGATTGACCTTGCCGTTCGCAATGAGCGGTACCGTCGATGACACCAGCGCTTTTCATATTAGGAATTCGGGTTCAGGTGACGCCATTTTCGGCACAGCGCTTGGAACTGGCAATGCAATCGAAGCATTCACAAGAGGCAGTGGCAATGCGCTAAGGGCAAGAACAAATGGAACAGGTAGCGCCGGATTTTTTGAGATCACCAATAGTGTCAATTCTTTTCCTGTTCTCCACGCTACCACCGCAGGGAGCGGTGTCGGTGTATTTGGCGAAGGGGGTCGCGTTGGTGTCAGTGGCCGTGGCCTAACTGGTGTCTTGGGCGCTTCTTTCGAGCAGAACGGTAGGGGTATCATTGGCAGGGCTGATAGTGCATCTGCTTATGGCGTGTGGGGGATCAGCAGCAGAGGCCACGCCGGTCGTTTCGATGGCAACGTCGGTATCGCTGGCATACTTACCAAAACTGTGGGCGCATTTAAGATTGATCACCCGCTTGATCCGGCAAATAAATATCTTTACCATTCCTTCGTGGAATCGCCGGACATGATGAACATCTATAACGGCAACGTCATGCTCGACGCCAACGGCGAAGCCTGGGTGGAATTGCCGGCGTGGTTCGAGGCGCTCAACCGCGATTTCCGTTATCAGCTCACCGCTATCGGCGCTCCCGGACCGAGCTTGTATATTGCTGAAGAGATCTCCGGAAATCGTTTCAAGATCGCCGGCGGCTCGCCCGGGTTGGAGGTTTCCTGGCAAGTGACCGGCGTTCATCAGGCCCGGGCCGCGCGCTTTTTGAGCCAGTGCCAAAACCGGTTGCAGACCAAAGATGCGGTCATCGCAATGTATCAACTTCTGGCGCAAAGGCGGGCTGAAGTCCGCGCCTCTGAGATTTCAAAGAATCCAAACAAAGAGATTTTAGAGCCGGGTTTTAGAATTATTTTTCCCGAGGTGACGCCACCGGCAAAGCCGGGAAAATTACGGTTGACCGAGGAGGGCCAACTACACCCGTAAAAGATAAAGACGGGATGCAAAAGTCAGCGGAAGTTATCATGCTCAATCCCACTCCTGAGCAGCTTGCTCGCTGGGTGGTGCATACTTGTCTGGAAGTCAAAGGCAGTGCGGAGGCGCAACACACGGACTAATGATCGCTTGGACGCGAGAGAGCTTGTGATAAACGAAATCCTCTTTGAATTTGATGGTGAGCGTACAAAAAACTCAACAAAATTACTTATTCATCTATTTGGAAAGTGAGGTCCAACATGAGCGAAATAGACAAGAAACACGCAGAACTTGGAGGAGAGAAGGGTTTTCTAGGAAAACCTGAAACTGAGGAGCGTGTCGCTCCTGATCAGGTCGGTAAGTTTCGCCATTTTCAAGGTGGCTCGATCTATTGGACGCCACAAACCGGCGCTCACGAAGTGCACGGACTCATTCGCAACAAGTGGGCACAGCTTGGCTGGGAAAGAAGCTTCTTGGGATATCCCAAAACCGATGAGAGTCCTAGTCCAGTTGGAAATGGCAAGTATAACCAGTTTCAAGGGGGCACGATTCTTTGGTTCCCTCCATCTAAGGAAGCTTTTGAGGTCCATGGCGCGATTCGCAGCAAGTGGGGGCAACTGGGTTGGGAAGGTTTTCTTGGATTTCCGGTAACAGATGAGCTGACAACGCCTGATGGCATTGGGCGCTTCAATCATTTTCAGAACGGCTCTATTTATTGGAAGCCTTCTATTTCAGCGCATGAAGTCCACGGCCTGATCAGAAAATACTGGGCTGCCCATGGCTGGGAAACGAATCCGGAATTAGGTTATCCCATTTCCGACGAGCTACCGACCTCTCAAGCCGGCAAGAATCGCTATGGCGATTTCGAGAATGGCGTTGTCTTCTGGAAGCATGGCACCTCGGCAGCAAAGGCTTTGGAGAAATCAACCCTGGGCAATGCCAGCAAGTCCGTACATGAGGTTCTTGCGGAGATTAGTAATATTGTGGTTCCCATGCTTACTTCAAATGACAAAATCTATATCCGGAATGCGCCCTTTCTGGTTGAGGTTACTGATTACTCATTCGATGGTACGAGCGTTCACAATCGTCGCTACAAGGTACACACCGATTTGGGAATCGATATCACCGACCCGATGCCTGATCCCACAGTCAACCTGGATCTCTGGATCGAAATCTCGTATGATCGATCTGCCAAAATCGTACAAGCGTTCTTGACACAATGGTCTGTGCATGTCCATGTTCCGTTTCCCACGTCCGTTGGCCTCAAAGTTTCTACTGTTGTTGACCAATTCAGAGCTCAATTGGATCCAATGTTGTGGAAGCCAAATGACGTCGCAAAGGTGCCCGATGGCGTGAATATTCTATCCGTAAAAGCCATGCCCAATGGAGACCTGAATGTGTATATGGAGCCTTTGGTCTAAGTCACCAAGTGGAAACTTCACCAAGATAGGAGATAAGTAAAATGCCTGAGAAATTACAGGTTACAATGGGTTGCAAGACGTCTTAATTTTGGAACCAGCAAATAAATCGTTGAGAAGCAATGGCGCACGGCAGCCGGTGGACAATGACGAATTATTCTGCGAGAGAAAGGCGGCGTAATGTAACCGTTCACCGCGTATGCTGCATTATAACAGAATTGCCCAACGATAAAAAACGTTAGCTGTAACATAAATTCAATCCCAACAAAAATCAAGGAGGCAAATATGCCAAACAACACTGAACGGCCTCAGATAAGACGCCGTTCCCCTGCAAGCGCCATTTTCGTGCATTTACTTGACCGGTATGTGAACGACGCGCCAAACAAAACCAGATTGGATCAGGTGATTGCAACAGCACTTGACGTTACCCCTGGCGCCAGAGACTTGCTTAAGCCGAGCATTGATCGCTGGAGAGCTATTCCATTAGAACAGCGGCGGGAAATTTATGGCGACGAATTTAGCGATCTCACCGCAATTGCTAGAATGCCTTCCGATACGATCGAGGCTGAGCTGCGAAAGTCAATGGAAAAACCCTTGCTCAACATAGCGCCTGGTATACGGGGCAAGCCACTTCCTAATTTTGCCGGTAGGACTGAAGCACCACCTGCATTTGGTTGGGAGCCCATGCCTGTTAATGCTGCACAAATTCCGCAGGTCGCAGGACTGGATATTCCAGCCTTAACCAGCGAGCTATCCAACGTTGTTAGTACGATGAGTCCTGCCCTTTACAAGATTGATTTCGCGGGAATTTATTGTATAAAGGAGACAAGCTGGGACCAGAGTAGTGATAGTGACGAACCTTATGTTCTTTTCACCATGACAGATGGATTCAATGAACCATGGTCACAGAGCAGCATGGTATATGACGACATGGATAGCGATGATGATTGGGGGCCATTGCCAGCATTGCTCTCACTCTATGGTCAAGATGGTCCGGCACAACCCAAGGAGATTAGCATCACGGCAGTCGTCATGGAGCATGATTTTGGTGATCCGGATGCCTTGAAGGAGAAAGTCAGATTGGGTGTTAAGGCTGCGCAGTCGCTTGCGCAGATATATGGAATTCCTGTGCCAGACGCTGTTGTAAACTTTGCGACTGAAATTATTAACGATCTCCTAGGCACTGGTGATGACTTTCTGGGCATTTCTTCTTTTGTGGTTGAGCCTGGGGGATTTGTCTACTATGCTCAGCAACCACTAGCACATTTCAAAGTACAAATTGACTACCATTTAGTTTCGTACCATACTGACGGGGATGCTGAATATCAAGTGTTTTATCGCGTAAAACAGACAGAGCCGAATGTGCAAGATCCACCGTCATCTGCTCAAGGAAAATTTAATGGTATCTGGACTCCCAGCACGACGCCACAGTATGTTGCTTGGGGGAGCACAAGAGACAAAATTATTGAGCAATACGGCGACATGTGGAAAATTAATATGCGTCTTATTGACTTGCAAGCTTACGTTGCAAATGGACAAGTCTTCTACAATGGTGTTTGGAATCCTGGCAATCACGGTCAACTATTGATTTTGGATTGGCAGCTTAAAGACTTCCACGCCAAATACGACGAAATGTGGAAAAAGAACTTTCGGCTGATCCGGCAACAAGCTATTGTCGTAAATGGGCAAGTCCTCTACAATGGTATTTGGAACCCCGGCAATCACGCCCAGTTCGTTTCCTGGGGTAAGACTATCACTCAAATCAAGGCACAATATGACGAGATGTGGAAAAAGAATATGCGCCTTATCGACTTACAGGCCTACGTTAAAGATGGACAAGTCCTTTACAATGGTGTTTGGAATCCCGGCAATCACGGTCAACTAGTGGTTTGGGATTGGCAGCTTAAAGACTTCCACGCCAAATACGGCGAAATGTGGAAAAAGAACTTTCGACTGATCCAGCAACAAGCTTTCGTCATAAATGGACAAGTTCTTCACCTCGGCGTCTGGAATCCCAGCAATAACGCACAGTTCGTCCGGTGGAACACGTCACTTAACCATTTCAGCGCTCTCTATGGCGAGGTGTGGAAAAAAAATTTTCGATTGCTTGACATGGATGTTTATTAGCAACTCGCCCAAAGACGTGGTTAGCTGGCAACCAAAATTGAAAAAGAATTTCGTCGCGTTATGAATGCTACACGTTACACTGCACACTTTATAAGTGTAACGTGTAGCCTGTAACGTTTTCTTAGGACTGGGCAAGTCAGCTTAACCCTGATGAGCTGGGGCAACTCCAAGGTAACGTTTGATTGCCAATGCGCGAATGGAGTCATGTACGGAAACGAAACCCTCTTTGAATTTGCCGGTACACTTTTATCTACTCAAAAAGTATCGGGCAAACTGCTCTGCACCATGATTGGCAAGGCAGCAACATGGAAGTGGTATTGCCATTTTCTGGACCATGCTTTTTGCGGCCATCGGTGCAGGTCTCCGGGGTGTCACAGGGACAATCATAGCCCTGGTAAAGGCCTTGAAGAAAACATGAGTCACCCTTCGCGCAAAATTCAGGCTTTAACCGTATCGCGTTCGTTGAGGAAGGTCAGCGGGAAGAGTTCGTATTCAAAGCAAAGATTTTTCAAAAGGTATCCGGATCTGCCGAATTGCCCGGATAAAGCTTTTGGTTTTAACCCGGGCAATTCGTTAAATCCGGATACACCAGGTTTTTTTCCTGTTTGGCTACGCCTGTAGGGTTCCGGCTTGTCCGGGTTGTGCATTTCACTTTCATTAGCAAGGAGGTTGCAAATGGCTTTGATAGGGCGAATTGTCGCTGTGGCAAAAGCTGAATGGGAGTTTTTTGGCCGTCAAGAATTCGACATTTCTGGCAAGAAAATCCGCGACGGAAAAGATGAAACGGAGGAGAGTTTTTGGCAGCGTGTAGGCATCTACTGGAGAGATGGCACGGGAAAAAACCTCACGGGCAAAAACGATGATTTTCCGTGGTCCGCAACATTTATTTCGTATGTCATGCGTAAAGCCGGTGCCGGCGAGAGATTCCGCTATAGCGCTCAACACTCCGTTTACATTCGCGAGGCAATCAAGGCCAGAGAAAGAGCCAACAAGAAATATGGCTTCTGGGGTTATCGCCTTACTGAGCGATCGCCTGAAGTTGGCGATCTGGTCTGTTACGCCAGAGAGGCTGGCATCAGCTTCGATACACAGTCTGCAAACTATAAATCACATGCAGATATTGTTATTGCAAAATCGGGAGACGCCATCCAAGTTCTTGGAGGTAATGTCGGCAATTCGGTCAGCGTCAAGTTTCTAAAAATCAATGCAAAAGGGCAACTGGCCGACAAAAACCGTGTGTGGTTTGCTGTCTTACAAAACCGGCTTGATATCCCCAATGTCTAAAGAAAACGAAAATTTTAATCTCAGGTCTGAATCGATTCAATCCAAAGGATAAAAAAATGCATCAATCACGGACAACTCTGCTTTTGATCATCGCTGCAATTTTGGGAGCGAGCACCGCGCTGGCGTGGGATCACACCGGCCACATGGTAGTGGCGCAGATCGCCTGGGAGAATCTCGACAGCGCCACCCAAATGCGGGTGAGCAAGTTGGCGCGGCGGGTTTTCTTGGGAGATGATAAAACCTATGAATTTGTCACCGTCGCTTGTTGGATGGACGATGCCAGAGATTTTCCCATGTTCGAGCCGCTTAGGGAGTGGCATTACATTAACAAAAGATTCATTGTCAGCGGCCCGGCTCAGGATGCACCGCCGCCGCCGGTAAACGTTCAGTCGATCATCGAGTGGTGCGTGCAAACGCTCGCGGATCGATCCAGCCAAGACAATGTCAAAGCGTATGCCCTCGCTTACCTCATTCATCTGGCCGGCGACGTTCATCAACCGCTCCACTGCGCCTCGCGCTATACCGACAAGCTTCCGGACGGCGATCGTGGCGGCAATCTCTTCGATATCGACCATCCTCGAAGAAAGAATCTCCATTCTTACTGGGATGCAGCGGGCGGCTTGTTCAAGTTTGCCAGTATTAACTCCCAGCTTAATGAGGCCGGAAAACAACGGATCAAAAAGCTGGCGCAAGAGGTCATGAAAGCGCATCCGGCCAATTCACTGCCGGAGCTAAAGGAGTTGCAACCCGGCACGTGGGTGGAAGAAAGCTTCCAGCTTGTCAAGAGCGAGGTTTATCGAGATATCGAAGAGAATAAAAAACCGAGCGGCGCTTATGAATCCAAAACCCAATCCATCAGCAACAAGCGCCTCGCCCTGGCCGGTTACCGGCTGGCGAAAGTGTTGAACAAGCTTTTCGGGCAACAATAGGAATTTCGCCATGATCCAAAATTTTTTTTCCGATGAAGAGCAGGTGACCTTCTATCCAACTTACGGTTACAAAGAGAGCGCGAGCTGGAAAATTCCGCTGCGCGTTTGGATTCACGAGCCGCGCAAGCTGGCGGAAGGCCTTATCACCAAAATCGCGGCCAGCATCGGCAAGCTGGAACAAAAGGAAATCAGCAATTTCCGCTCGCGGATTGCCGACCTCGTGGCCGATGACGAATCCGGCGAGAAAGTGATTTTCAAATTCGACAGCGATTCGGATAATCAGGAATTCCGTGTGCAAAGCGCAAACGGCAGTTTCCCCAAAAGTGATTTGAACCATCAAGATCACGGAAATTCCTGCCGGCCCGAAGGTCGTGGTACGGAATACCTTCTTCCGTGATTTTGTAGCGGCGCCGGGCATGGCTGCGATGTATCAACAGGAATTGGGCGCGGCGGCGTTTCATTCGAGCAAAAAGTCGCGCAGATCAGCGAGATCATCACCAGATTCCCCAACCGCAAATTCATTTTGATCGGCGACTCCGGCGAAAAGGATCCGGAAGTGTATCGCGAGATTCGGCGCCGGTTTCTCACGCAGGTGGAGGAAATTCGCATTCGCGATGTAGTGAATGACAGAGTCAAGAATCCAAATCGGTTGCAAGGGATGACGATCATCCGCTGTAGGAACTAAGAGTCAAAAACTCAGAAAAAAATTCTGAAAGTTCTTTGCTGATTCACGATCAAATTTAACACGGAGAAAACAGAGCGAACGGAGAAAATATTTTATTCAAAGGGCGTTACGGACGGCTATCTCAATCCCCATGCCCAAGTCGAATAATGCAAAATACCTAAGTTTAGGTATTGAATCAGGCGGAAAGAGTTCGTATTTATTTGGTGCTTCGGCAAGTAATAACACACGGTATTTCGGAGAAAGTATATGGCCATTCAATGGAGTAGTTGGGCGCCACTGGGCAAACCGCTGGAAACAGAGCTTGGCAGGCCTTGCGCGCAGCGCAATCAGGATGGCAGGCTCGAAGTGTTTGCGATTGGACTGGGCGGAATATTTAATATCTCGCAGGTCGTCCCAAACGGCGGCTGGAGAGATGGCTGGCGCAACAAGAGCAGACCATCTTCAAACGTCCGCATCAAATCGCACGTCGTCGGCCGGAATGCTGACGGCCGCCAGGAGATCTTTGCTATAGGCGACGACAATGCCCTTTGGCAAAAATGGCAGGTGGCCCCAAATAACGGTTGGAGCGAATGGAAAACCCTGGGCACACCGGCCAAAGATACTTCCTTAACCGACCAGTTCACCGTCGGGAGAAATCAGGATGGCAGACAAGAAGTATTCGCCGTCGGGGATGACGGAAACCTCTGGCAGATCTGGCAAACAGCGCCGAATGGCGGCTGGAGCGATTGGGGAAAATTGGGTCAGCCGCCCATTGGAATCCGGCGCTCTGATCGCATCACGGTGGAAAGCAATGAAGATCGTCGCCAGGAGCTGTTCATCATGGGAATAGATGGCGCTCTTTGGCACATCTGGCAGGTGGCGCCAAATGCCGGATGGAGCGACTGGGAAAGCCTCGGCAAACCCAGGGACCTCTTTGATCGTTCCGAACCACCAAAGGACCGCGATCTTTCCGAACCAGTAGTGCGGAAGAATGCCGACGGCCACCTCGAGGTCTTCGCGCCCGGCAACGGCGCGTTTTGTAATAGATGGCAGGAGAGATGGCGGGAGGGGCCGAACCGGGTCATTTGGCGACATCAGGGCTGGAACGAGAAGCCAAAGCCACGGCCTGAGGTTGGACTGACCTGGCTCGAGGCAGCGCTCAATTTCAAAAACCAACTCGAAGTCCTCGCCTTCGGTGACGATGGCGCTCTCTGGCATGCCTGGCAAGTTAATGAACCACCCTTTTGGAGCAAGTGGGAGAGTCTCGGGAGCCCGCCGGCTAAGATTCGAGAAGCAGACCGCCTGACGATCGGGACAAACCAGGATCGCCGGCTTGAAGTCTTTGTGGTGGGCCGGGACGGCGCCGTTTGGCACATCAGGCAGATACGCTGACAGTACGCAAACTAAATTAAGAAAGGACAAGATTCATCATGAGAGCGAGCAAAAACTATTGGCAGAGTTTAGCAGCCATCGTTGTGGTTGTCTCGGGGCTGATGGCACTGGCAACCATGCCGTTTGCCCAAGCTGACGGCAATCAGAGCCAGAAGAGCTTTCCGCCAAACTCTGCTCTGGCCGGTCTGAGGTATGGAGTAGCAAGCAACTTGCACACAGTGAGCTCGACTCCAGCGGCCTGCGTCATTCGTGACTCCAATGGAAAACCCGTTTTGGACAATAATGATCCGCTGGCGAAGCTCCTGCTGGCGAGCGACCCTTGCCCGCGCAATGTCTTTGAGCTGCGCTCCCGTCTCCTCGCTGCCGGCGCCAAAATCAAGACCACATTTGTTGACAACCGAGGGTTTCACAATGCGAAATCTGGCAGCTTCAGCATGTTTGAAATCGTCTCCGGCCGCCTTGAGCCCTTCGGAATCGACATTAAAGATGGAGAATTTTTCTTCGGGCATTTTACTGGAACCAAAGGGGCAAACACACTTTTCGCAGACCAAAGCCCCAGCTCTCTTATGATTGAGTTGATTGCCTGGGATCCGGTGAAACAGCTCTATAACTTTTATGAATTGAGCGACGAAGGCCAGAAACGGCAATGGTTCTATCGCGGAAATTCGTTGGACATAATCGCCGATGTGGCGCTTTTGCACCGGCAGCCCACCCCGAGCAAACCGCAATTTGGCAGCCGGTTGAGGTGCTCGGCTTGCCATGTCGCCGGCGGCCCCATCATGAAAGAGCTTGCCGCGCCGCACAATGACTGGTGGACAGCGGCGCGGCCTCTTCCTCTGGGCAAGTGGAAACCGGATTCTGCGCTCTCACGGATCTTGCAGGGGCTGGTGGATGCCGGCGAGCTTTCGAAGAGTGTAAAAGCCGGAGTGTCGAAGTTATATGGGAGCGAGAAATTTCAGCAGGCCCAACGAGCGCTCTCACTTCAGGAGCAATTGCGTCCGCTGTTTTGCCCGGTTGAGCTGAACCTGGCGTCTGATCTCAGCCCGTTTGACCAAAAAACTTCGCAAATGAAAATCCCCTCGGCCTTCTTTGTTCATCCCGGGTTAGCGCAAGGCGTCATCACGATAGCGCGAGATCACTACGCCGCCGCGTTGGCCGCTGCGAAGGCGAAGTTTCCGGAAACCTCGCGAATTGATGCCGACCACGGCTGGCTGGCGCCGGTGAAGGCCTTTTCTGACTCGGTTGCCATTGCCTCTCTTGTCAAGACGAGCATCATCGATCAGGAATTCGTCTGTGATGTTTTGGCGGTTGATTTGACCAACCCTTTATTTTCAACCGCCCGGGGCAACTTGCTCCGCCTTTTGCCCAACAAAGCCGGCGGCGATTGGCAAACCGCCTTCAAAGCTTCTCTGAAGGCAAGCCAGGATCCGGCCGCGCAGGAACTTTTCAATAATCTTACGGATCCGAAACGGAATGTCCAGTTTCATCAGGCCCGGGCCGCGCGCTTTTTGAGCCAGTGCCAAAACCGGTTGCAGAGCAAAGAGGCGGTCATTGCGATGTATCGACTTCTGGCGCAAAGGCGCGCCGAGGCCAGCGCCTCTGAGATTTCAAAGAATCCAAGAGGCCAGATTTTAGAGCCAGGTTTTAGAATTATTTTTCCCGAGGTCACGCCACCGGCAAAGCCGGGAAAATTACGATTGACCGAGGAGGGCCAGCCACGTCCGTAAGGTGAAATGAAACCGCCTTTTTTGACGGTTTTGGGTTCTTATACTCGTTACGGGTGAATTTGTAACTGTCATGGTAAAAACAGATTCATAAAAACAGTAATTTACATAAAGCTTTTTGTTACCTTCTCACCCTTAACGAGTATATAAATCTAACAAATTAGAAGGAGGTTTACAATGTCAGACGTAAAATTAGTACCTGGACAGGTCGTGATTGAGGCGTGGGACCTGGCGCTCGATGCCGCTGACCGCCGAAAAATCCCCAAAGAAAAGTCACCACACCGCCGCGCGCTGGTGCATGATTTTAATGACGGGTTGACAATTAACTGGGGCAGCGATTATCCGGGTGGAGTTACGATTCAAGGCCAGTTGAAAACAGACGAAGTGCACCTGAGCGGCCAAATCGTGGTGCCGTTCACAATTGACCTAGAAACCGGTAAGATTTTCGCACCATCGGAGATGAATGCCAGTGTCTTAACTGAAGCCATCAAGGCCTCCACTGCACTTAGTAGAGAAGTGGCTGAAGGTCGCCAGGTACTCACGTCGAGAACATCGAAGCCAGCCAGCGGAGAGATGCTGTCGCTTCATGAGTCGCAAGCTCTTCTGCCGAAGGAGCGGCAATTAGTGAAGCAAATGACCCTGGCTCTCGATCTGGTCAAAATGCTCGCTGATTTAGCGAATGACGTCAACGAGCTAAAAAAGCGCATTGAGAAATTGGAAGGGAAATGAATTGCCCCTATCTACATGAGAGGCAATAGGGAGTGAATAATTAACCAACGGTAGGATAAAATGTGGCGTGTGATGCCTTCCCCGTCACGCGCCACCCCTCATAATTTGTAGGAGGAATACACCTATGAATCCTTCGTTTAAAGAAATTGCCGCCCTTATGGATCCCGTTGAGCGACCAAGCCTCCGAGAGTTAGTGAACCGCCATCGGTGGGTGACGGGTCCCCCTACTCCACTCTCCATGCGGAGTATTACCAATCGCCATACCAACCAGAAAACGGTTAATCTCCGCTTTCTGAGCTACAACACGTATCTGCTGCGCATTGATATTCCACTGGGCGATTTCATAAAATCACTCGGGGTTGAGGGCTTATTACAATTGGCAGGCGTCCCTGATGTGAAAGACTTATTTGCAAAAGCGGTGGAGAATGTTGGCAAAAACAAGCTGTGTGAATTACTTCCCGTTCCCCTCAAAGAAATTTGTAAAGGGGCCTCAGACATCATCAGTTTTGTCATCGAGCATCTCCCCATCTCGCAGTTTGATGCCCTGCAGAATCTAGCCGGTAATGTAATAAACTTGCTTTCCTGGTTTGGCGTCAGCATTCCGGAGATTGAGACTAACGCAACACCTGCGGCAGAAACGCGCGCTGGCGAGATTGGTGTTGAACTCGCCAAGAATTATGACCTCATCGCGCTGTGTGAAGTTTGGCAAAATGAATTCCGTGACAGCATTCTAGCCGCATGGCCGCACGGCGTTCCAATTTCAGCAGGCCCTGGCCCGGCTGGAGGTTTGGGCGTTATGGGGAGTGGACTGCTCGTCATTGGCGCGAATAGTAAGATCACTCCAGTCGCATCTCATGTATTCAACACTCAGGGGGTTTCAGGCATGTTCGGTCGTTTAGTTGATTCCGATCTCTGGGCCGGAAAAGCTGTGCTTTTCACTTTGGTAGACGTCAGGGTGGGCGCCATTGAATTGTACAGCGCTCATTTGTACAGTGGCGGCGATCTGTTAGCTGCAGTCCCGGGCATGGATGTCAAAGCGCCTACAGAGGATGAAAAACGCGGCATTCGAAATCAACAGGTCGACGAGCTGATTCAATTCTTTAAAAGCACCCATAAACCGTGGAACGTCGCCATTATCACCGGAGATTTCAATATCGACGCCCACAATCAGACAGAGTATAATGATCTCATGGCCCGAATGAACCAAATCAATATGCAAGACTACTGGGTTGCACAGCGCACTGCTGCACCCGGATACACCAATGTCAGCGGCCACGATGAAGATGCAGTTGAAATTACCAATCGAATGCCGCAAGTATGTAAGCGAACAAAGGACAGTCATTACTGTGATGAGCCGGCACCGGCTGCCACAGCAAAGGATCTGGCGCCGACTGGCCCGGGGGATCGCATCGACTACATTTTTGTCGAGCGGCCGACGAACGATCATACATTCAACCTTGACTTAACGCGCATACGTCGCAGACCATTCGAACGCCAAAATAAGACGGAAGGCATGAACTATTCGTCCGACCATCTGGGTCTTGATGTTACGTTCATTGCCAGCCCTCGTTAGCCATCAAAAGACAGATGAAAAAGGAAAAATCTTTGTGGCGCACCACGGCGTTGGAGTCGTACGTTCGACTGACAATGGCAACAACTGGCTCGATGCCAGCCGGGGTATGACGGATCCTAACGTGTGGTCGCTGGCTCTCAATTCCAATGGAGAGCTTTTTGCCGGCAACAGTCAGGGCGTCGTGCTGCACTCCGGGGATAACGGCGGTAATTGGCAGCAAGTCGGTGAGAGCGACTCGAATCATCCGATCTTCGACCTCGCCATCAATCGCAGCGGTGATCTTTTCGTTGCGGCCGGCAATGCCGGCGTTTTTCGCATCTACAAAGGGTCGGTGAAGCATTGGATGCGCACCCGCATTCAGTTGGCGAATTCCGACGTCCGGGCTTTGGGCATTAACCACAACGGTGATATTTTCGCGGGCACGTTTGGCGAAGGAGTTTTCCGTTCAACCGACAACGGCGAGAGCTGGACCGCGGTGAATGACGGCTTGACCAGTCTTCGCATCGCGGCGTTCGCCTTCAATCCCAGAGGAGTTGCTTTTGCCGGCACACCTGATGGTGTGTTCCGTTACCATTATCGCAACAGCACCTGGATACGGGCCGACTCCGGTTTAACCAATTCCGATGTCACTGTATTGATCAATTACGATATGGGCCATTTCTTTGCCGGCACCGGCAGCGGCGTCTTTCGCTCAACAGATTACGGCCGGTCATGGAGCGAGCTGAATACCGGATTGAGCAACGTGGCAGTCTACTCGTTGGTCCTCGGATTCGACGGTCAAATTTATGCGGGCACAACGAGCGCACTCTTTCGCAGCACGATTCCGGATGCCGCCCAGCCGGAGCACGCGGAAGCGCGGCCAACAGATGAGTCGATTCGCCAAACGCGTGAAGACGCTGCTCCGCCAACTTCCAAAACCCCTCGATTAAGTATATCGAAAATTCTTGAACAAGCCAAGCTTCCGGAAGCGGCGCCGCTTGCGCCGGGCAATTTGCCAAATCCCGTGGTGGAGTATAAGTCCTATCAGAGTCGCAAAATCAACGGTCAGGAGATCGTCAAATACAATCTCTCGGTCAGCAATTGCGGCCAATATCCGAATTTTCTTTTCGAGCCCGTGCCCGGCCTGCCGCCATGTGGAAACATTCCCAATGCCTCTCGAATAATGGTGGAGATTTTTGATTGGAATCGGAACCGGCTCAATCTCTTGTGCAATATCACGACGACAAAGGAGCTCGAAAGAATATGGTTTGAAATTGACCGCTCGCTAGCACGCACGGAACAAAAAGTGCGAATTGTTTTGACCGATCGCTGGTCTCACAAGGCCTGGGAATCTGCTTGGGTGAAGGTACCGAAGTATCAAGTGATTGATTAGTAAGCTTCAATAACTTCCGATTAGCCTGTCTGATTCATCTTATCGGCGAGATTCAGCAAGATTGCTTTTAACTCAGAACCATGCAGTAAACCGCGGCAAAACCTAAAGAGGAGAAATCATCGTGAAGAATCAATTGAATTCCGCAAGCGTCTGGTTGGCAATTTTAGTTTTCGGGTTTCTTGCCCGGCCGGCATTTGCACAAGATGCGGCCAAAGTGGATTCGGCTCATTATAAAGTTGTATTTGAGACCGACCAGGTGCGGGTATTGCGCGTTACCGCCGGCCCTGGTGAAAAATCAGTTATGCACGAACAGCCCGAAGCCGTGGTGGTGTTTTTAACCGATGTCCTCGTTAAAGTCACTTTCCCGGATGGAACGACGCAGGAAAGAGCTGCAAAAGCCGGACAAGTGGTCTGGAATCCTGCCGAGAAGCTCCTGCCGGAAAATATCGGCAATCGACCTCTCGAAGCCATTCTGATAGAGCTGAAAGTCAAGTCGGCAGCGATTAAGAAAAACTAAAGATTTCTGCAGCCTCACGGATGCCGCGCGTGAAGGCTTCCACGGCTTCCGATTCGGCGTGGCGGTCGAAGAGCAGACCGTTGATCGCCGC
>Ga0247727_10003621_pt1 | contig 33851 bp, 28 predicted proteins | sample WisWelCaveWW1625_FD_202498 | JGI IMG/M metagenome (GOLD analysis project Ga0247727, IMG submission 202498) | Biofilm microbial communities from Wishing Well Cave, Virginia, United States - WW16-25 | ecosystem: Environmental > Aquatic > Deep subsurface > Groundwater > Cave microbial mat | place...
TGACAATGGCAATGTGATTATATATAGAAACTATCCGGATCGTTATCTCTTCTGTGATAGGATTGCAATCAAAAAGCTACGCTATCAAAAAAGGTGTTTCTCCGGCGACCTATGAGCTTACTTTCGTGTACGATGATCACGATTTTCTCGAAATTTGGATTCCGCAATTCAATACGGATCCTTTTCCGACGCTTGAATCAGGGCGCTATGAAATGTTCAGTTGCGCAAAATTGAAGGGCGCGAAACGCGCTTTTGACAGCATCATGATCGACGGCTTCGAGAAAGCTTACCCGGAAATTTTCGCCGAAGTTAAACACAAAGAGCCGCCTATCGAGAAAGAAAACTACGACGTTCCCGAGCTGGGCTTGTATCAAACGCAACTCAGCCGCATTCTGGAAGAAATCTACTGCCGGTTGGTGGCCAACAAAGAAGTGCCGGAACGCCAAGCCGAGGTTCTCGTTTAAGCCAAGGCTCTGCACAACCGCAAATCCGCACACACGGCGTCACGCAAATTTGTTCACTTACAACAAATCCATCCGCCTTCGCAACTCCACGTTGACGCTGGACGCCCGGCAGTACAGCGAGGCGTGCTGCATTTCCCACGCGCATACCGATCACATTCGCACGCATCGCCGCGTTTTTGCGACGCTGCCGACCATTGAGTTTATGAAACGGCGCGTGCGCCAGGTCAATGCCACCGCGGCCAATTTTAACGAACCGTTTGTTTTCGACGGCTATCAGATCACGTTCGTTCCCGCCGGACATATTTTAGGCTCGGCGCAAATTCTCGTTGAGCGCGATGGCCAGCGGCTGCTCTATTCCGGCGATTTTAAAATGGGCGAAAGCACGACCGCGGAACCTCTGCAAATCGTGGCGTGCGAAATTCTGATCATGGAATGCACGTTCGGCCATCCGCGTTTTCAATTTCCGCCGCGCGAAAAAATGATCGCCCGCATGTGCGAATGGGCTGACGCCGCCCTGCGCGACGGCGCCACCCCAGCCGTCTTTGCGTATGCGCTGGGCAAATCGCAGGAAGCGATGAAAATTTTCAGCGATAACGGTTTTGCCTTGAGCGTTCATCCTTCCATTTTGCGGCTGGCAAAAGTTTATGAGCACTTTGGCTATCACTTCGGCGAGGTCACGCCCTATCACCGCCACGAGCCGGTGGCGAATCGTGTGTTGATCATGCCGGCTACGGCGCGGCGCACGCGGCAGATGGAGAAGCTGGCCAACAAACGCACGCTCTATCTCTCCGGCTGGGCGCTGGAGCACAATGCGAAGTTCCGTCTCGGCGTGGACGAGGCGCTGCCGCTATCGGATCATGCGGATTTTCCGGGACTGGTTGAGTACGTCCGTCGCGTCAACCCCAAAAAAATTTTTACCACCCACGGCCCGGCCGATTTTGCCCGGCACTTGCGCGACCTCGGTTATGACGCGAAACCGCTCGACGCGCCGCCGCAGGGCGAATTGTTTTGAGGGTAATCGTATTTCAGCATTGAAACGTGACGCGAGCTTACTTGATTGACAGCCCCCACACTTGCCCATCTGGCTGGCTGTTAAATTCCCACGTCGCACCGCCGTTCGCGCTGCGATATAATCCGCCGTTGATCGTCCCGGCAAAAATAATTTTGGGATTTGACGGCAGAATCGCCAGCGCATGAACGACGAGGTTGTTGAGGCCGTTGTTACACGGCTGCCAGCTCTCGCCGCCGTCCGTCGAGCGATACACGCCGCCTTCATGGGTGCCGAGATAAACCGTGTTGGAATTTTTCGGATCGATCGCGACGGCATAAACTGTCGTGAGATTGGCGTTGCGATTGGCCGGTTGCCAGCGTTCGCCTTTTTTCGTGGAAAGAAAAACGCCTTCATCTTCCGTGCCCGCCCAGAATCTTTTAGCGTGCAAAGGATCTTGCACAACCATGCGCACGCCTTTGCCGCGCAACGCCGCAAGCGACCAACTCTCGCCTTGGTGCGTGCTGACATAAATTCCGCCTTCGGTTGCGGCAATCAAGCGCGCGCTGTTCGTGCGGTCGATCACGAGGTCCGAAACAAACGTGTTGTCCAAACCGCGATTTTTCTCCTGCCAGCTTTTTCCGTTATCTGAAGTTTTAAAAATACCGTACGCCGACGCCGCATAAACGACGTTGGGATCGCGCGGATCGATTTTCACTCTCAGCACCTCGGTCACTTCCCAGCCCGTGGTGATTTTCCATGTCGCGCCGCCGTCGATCGAACGCAAAACGCCGTTGCCGCACGCGGCCCAGAGTGTTCCATCGCGGCCCGCTTCCGTATAAAAAACTTTGATCTGATCGCGCCAGCCTTTGTGCTCCCAAGTTGCGCCGCCGTCACGGCTCAAAAACAATCCAATCGTCGGATTGTCGCTTGCGTTGAGCCGTGTTTGCCGCGAACTACGCACGGACATGTAGAGGGTTTCGGTTTGTGCCGAGACGACTTCATTCGATACGATTACGGAAAAGAGTAATAAAAAAGTTTTACCAAAAACACAACGCATCGCCTTCCTCACTCATGCAAAGATTGTGTTGGCAGATAAGGAATTAATCCGCGCCGAAAAGCTTCTTCTTGAATTTCAAAAGACATCGAACGCGCATCAACGATGAAGCCGTTCACTTGAATCATCCAGGCCATGGGGTTCTGGTCCAGCTTACTCGGCAAGCTCCAGCGCGGGTCAAAAACCCCGATCTTCAAAAGCTGCATGATCTTTTTTGCTTTGGCGGAAACCGTCGCCTTGCTTGTCCCTAATAACGCGCAGAGTCTTTCCGCGCGCATGTGCGGTTTTTGCGATTGGTCGAAAAGAAAATTGACTTTGCCCACCGTATATAAAATGCTGCTCGCCCAAATTTCAACGGCGCCGCTGGCGAGCGGAGACGGGCGTTTGCGGCACAACGTCGCGATCATCTGCCGGCAAAGATCCGCGTATTCCTGAGTGAGATGATCGCGGCAAAAATTATCCGTAATGCCGGCAATGTGTTCAAAAATTGACTGCATTTCTTGTGGAACGCGAACAGATGGTGTTTTGCTCATGGCCTAGTTCCAATGTTTTGAAGTTCGTTGCCGTTTAATTATTCATACAAATCACGCGCGTCAGCTTTGGCCAGTTCTACTAAAAATCCGGCAATCTTTTTTGTTACGGCTTCAAAGTAACGTCTCCCCTTTTCCGGCGTCGCAGCCTGTGGATTTCCCACGCCGGTATCTTGGGTTGCCTTCATCCATTCGCGCTGCGTCCACGCCCAGCCTTCGCGAAAGGCCCGTACCTTGAATTGGCGCGTTTTGCCGTCGCCGGCTTCGGAAAGCGGCAATACCCAATCTGGCGTTAAAAACTGCATGAGGCTTGTTTCCAATTCGCCGGCATGATCGCCGGTATCTTCAAAAAATTCTGCCGCATTCAAACAACGGAACCAGTCGAGCGAGCAAATAAACAATTCCCGTTTGGGCAACAGCTCGCGAATGATTTGGCGAAAATCATTGCCGCCGTGCCCGTTGAGCACCAGCAGTTTCGGAATACCCTGTCGAGTCAACGAATCGGCAATATCGTTGAGCACAACAAGCTGCGTGCTCGGATTCATGTTGATCGTCAATTTGATATCGAGTTGTCCGGTGTTCACGCCAAACGGCACCGTTGGTAAAACAATGACGCGCACTCCTTCTTCCCACGCGAGACGCGCCGACTCGGCGGCGATGCGATCGCTTTCAATGATATCGGTTGCATACGGCAAATGATAATTGTGCGCTTCCGTCGCGCCCCACGGCAAAATCGCGACGTCGTAATTGGTGACGCGAACGGTTTTCCACGTGGTTTCAGATAAGATATAAGGACGGCTGGACATGATTGTACTTGTTAAAAAGCGTTTGCCGGTTTGCCAGTTAATCCGTTTAACAGACTAACCGGTTAACTGGTAAACGGACGAACGTTTTCAATGATCTTCTTCATGTTTAACCCAAACATTTTCTTCTTCTCTTCAAACGTGCAATGCGCGTACGCCATCCAGCCAAATTGCGGAATCGGATCGCGCATCGGTTGGTCGGTGCCGAAGAGCAGGCGCTCGGCGCCGACGTGCTTGACCATAAATTCGATGACGCGGTAGGTGACGGCGGTCAGCGTGATTTCCAAAAAGACATTGGGAAATTTCAGCGCGGCGTCGATACCCTGCCGCGCTGTGTCAAACGAGCTGCCACAATGCGCGATGATCATGCTCAGGTTCGGATATTTCGGGGCGATCTCATTGATCTCGACGGTAAAATTCGGCGACGGGTGCAGCAGCACGTACGCATTCATGCGATTGCCGTATTCAAACCACGGCGTCCATAACTTATCGTTGTAAGGAATATTGGTGCGGGGATTATAAGGCTTGAGGCCTTGCATTTTGTACTGCTCGTGAACTTTGCGCAAATCGGCTTCCCAGTTTTTGACATACTGCGGCTGCAAGGTCGCATAGCCGTGATAAAAATTCGGATAACGCATCATGGCGTTGCGCACGATTTCGTTGCCGTCTTCGTAGTCGGTCCAAATTCCAATCCACGAGCTGATGCACATGGCCTCAATGCCCATTAATTTCGCGCGCGCGAACATGCTTTTGTCATCTGAGAACGGCTGGTGCATGAAACCGGTGCCGACGGCGTCGTCGTGCGAGATGTGGGCGTGCGCATCGATCACGAGCATATCGCGCAACGGCTTTCCGGCTTTGGCGAGGTCGAGAATGGGATCGCCGGATTCTTTCTCGGCATACGGTTTGGGCAACGGGTTCAATTTCAACAGCCGCGCTAAATTTTTTCCGGCGATATTTTGCTTTTCTTCATCCGAAAGCGTGCAATAATCAATGAACGCTTTCGCCGCGCCGGGAGATTTATCCAGCGCGCCGGTGCCGAAGAGCATACGTTGCGAACCGAACCAGCCCGCATAAACTTCCATCGCGCGGTTGGATTGATTGGCGGAAAATTCGAGATAGAGATTTTTATGCTTCGTCATCAACGTGTGCAGATAACGTGTCGAGTCCCAGCGACTGCCCTGTAAAAGCACGGGCAAGTTCGGGTGGCGGGTGAGCATGGCATCGAGATCGGCAAGCAAAACTTGATTGGATTGCTCAAGCAGGTCGGGGCCGTACATAAATCCACCCTCGACGAGAAGAAGAATCTCGTGCTTTTCCAACTCGGACAAGAGCGCGCCGCAAGTGTCTTCATTAAAAAAATAATGCTGCGTGCGCGGATACATTTTCGCGGCGCCAATGCCGTTGTCGCACATTTCCCGAATCAAATCTTTCGGCGGCGGCATCTCGCCGGTGTGGCTCGGCATCACCGCCCAAACGCCGTACAAGCGCGAACTCTTTTTAAGCTCGTGCATCAGCTTGCGATTGCCGTACATCGGATCATATTCTTTGCCGGCCCAATGCGCCATCAACACGCCGTGAATGCCGCACCATTCCATCTCTTCCAGCAACACTTCGGTTTCATAGGGGGTTTCAACGTCTTTGGGGCCACGCTTGCCAACCATAGCGTAGCAGTCGATATAGATACGTGTATTCATATTCTTTCTCAAATTCGACAAAGTTTTATAGTAGCGCTTTCAGGCGCCAAATGTTGAAAATAAAAATTTCTTAAATTACTCGCTGCGGTGCCTGAAGGCACTACTACGAAACTATCACCAATAGAATGGCTTCACATTCTCTCGTTCCTTCGGTTCAGCATCAAGCGCCCGCTTGAGAGCAAACCGCGCCTTATCGATGGATTCGTCGATATCAGCAGGTTTGTGCGAGTAAGAAATAAACCAGCGCAGGATGACAAAAATACCGTCACGGAAAAGCTCGCGAAACCAAAGATATTCGAGACGCGCGTTGTAAGCAGAATCAGAGGTGTTAAATTTCAGAAACGGCGCCGGCGGCAAACCAGCGGCATGCGCGGCAATACCAAGATCTTTGGCTATCCCGTTGAAGCCCTCCATCAAACGCCGGCCCATTGCCCAAATATGCTCGTGAACTTTTTCGCGTTTCATAATTTTGATCGTCGCCATCGCCGCGGCAATCGACAACGTCTCACCGGCGTATGTCGTCGTGAGTTTAAACTTGTTCAGTTGCTCCATGTATTGGTGCTTGCCGAGAAAAGTCGAAATCGGATAACCATTGGCCATCGCTTTCGCATAACTCGCCAGATCAGCATCGACGCCGTAATATTCCTGCGCGCCGCCGAGCGCCAAACGAAAACCGGTGAGCACTTCATCGAGCACCAGCAGAATGCCGTATTCCTTCGTAAGTTTGCGCAAATGCCGAATGTAATCGCCGCTGGTGTCTTCGTTGAGATCGTACGGGACGGCAATCACGCAAGCGAGTTGTTCATTGTACTGGCGAATAAGTTTTTCCGCCGCTTCCAGATTTCCCCACGGCGCGATTTTAACATAATCTTTAATCACCACCGGCACGCCGTTGTTGGGGCTATCCTCGGTCGCGAACCAATCGGGATAACCGTGATAGCCGCTCATCACGATCATGTCGCGTTTCGTATAAGCGCGGGCGATGCGGATATTGCAAAGATTCGCATCTTCGCCGGTTTTCATGAAACGACACATGTCGGCATTCGGCACAACGTCGTGAAGAAGTTGCGCCAAATCCAATTCAATGGGACTCGCCATGCTGAAGAGCACGCCCTTTTGCATTTGCGCGCGCGCGGCGTCATCGACTTCATCATAACAATAACCCAACGTCACCGGCCCGAGGCCGAGACGATAGTCGATGTACGCTTTTCCTTCCATATCCCAAAGGCGGCAGCCCTTGCCGCGTTCGATGAATTTCGGCATCACGTCATCGAAAAACGGCAGAGGCCGTTTGGCATTGGTTTGCGTGCCCCACGGAATCAGTTGCAAAGCGGCTTCAAAATGTTGATCGGATGGTTTCATGTTCGTCAGTCGAACCGGTTCAAAAAAAATCATCGCTTATCGCAAAAGAATCATTTTGCGCGTAGCGGTAAAATCGCTGGCGACAAGTTTATAAAAATAAACGCCGGCGCTCAACAATCGCCCTTCTTTATCGGCGGCATCCCAGATCACCGCGTGCGCGCCGGCCTCGCGCGTTTGGTTCAGAACGTCGTCGATTTGCCGGCCGTTCATATCAAAGACCGTGATCCGCACGTGCGAAGTTTTCGGCAAACTGAAATTAATCGTCGTCCCCGGATTAAATGGATTAGGAAAATTTTGCGAAAGCGAAAAATTGGCTGGAACTGCCGGCGTCCGTTCGGCGACGCCGGTCCGGCGCACGGTATATTTATAAACGCGTTGCCCCGAAGCATAACCGAGCGTGTCATTTAAAAAACGAAAACGATTGAGCCGCGAGCCGAAGCCCGCCGGCTGCCAGGTTTCACCGCCGTCAACGGTTTGATAGCCCGAAGAAGCCGCGCTGCTGCCGCCAATCCAGCCGGTTTTCTCGTTGATGAAACCGAGGCCTTGCACAAAATAATAGCTGTTAGAAAACAGTTTCTCTTGCCAGGTTCTGCCGCCGTCGGTGGTTTTCAAAAAATTGATGGACGAAGTCCGGTCGCGTTGCAACGCCGCGTAACCGACTTGACGCGAAGGAAAAGAAACTTTCCAACACCATTCGCCGATGCGGCTGGTGACGTAGCGCCTTTCCCAGGTTCGGCCGCCGTCCACCGTGAGCAGCGTGACGCCGCGCGAGCTGTCGTTGGGCGCTTTGGTCAACCCGACCGCCACGCCGGTATCCGGATGGAAAAAGTAAACGTCAATCAACCCGGCCGCATATTGGCTCATATCTTTCGACGTCCAGGTTTTGCCGCGATTGGTGGTGCGCGCGAAAAATGCGGGGCCGCGCACGCGACCGACGGCGCAGATCACCGAATCGTTCACCACATGCATACCGCACAAGCCACGCGGCTTCGGGCCGATGTAACTTTTCACCGTTGTCCAGGTTCTGCCGCCGTCGGTGGTTTGATAAATCGTGCTCGTATCTGTCGCGCCAAATTCGCCCGGCCCGACGTTGCCCGCCCAGCCGTTGAGCGAATCCACAAAACCGATCGAGCGGAAATGCACCGTGCTTTTTTCAAATTGTTTCACCCACGAAACGCCGCCGTCGAGCGTGCGATAAATTTGTCCCGAGCCGTTGGCGATCCAGCCGCGCGTCGGGGTCACGAAATAAATATCGTTGTAGCGCGTCACGATGGGGACGCTGTTCAAAGTTTGCCAGGCAGACGTCTGGCTGAATAGCGGCGTTGAAAAAAATAAGGCAACCATCCACAGATTGCGAAGCATCTTTTCTCCTCGAAGAAATTCAACAGGGAAAACAATTAAAAATATTTCCCACGGATTGAAGAAACCCACCGATCAAAAGCTTCATCCGTGGGCTTCTTCAATCTGCGAGTCATAAATTTGAACGCTTAGTTCTTATCGTCATTGCCTGACAAGGCAAACGCTTCTCATTCCACCTCATCCCAGATGCGCACGTGATTGGTCTCCGGCAAATACAGCGAGCCGATAATGAACGTGAGCAGCGCGATGGCGATGGGATACGCGAGGCCGGCGTAAATGTTATCGGTGGCGGCAACAATAGCGACGGCAATGAGCGGCGTGAACCCGCCGAACTCGCCGTTGCCCAAATGATACGGCAGCGACATCGAAGTGTAGCGAATCTTCGCCGGAAACAATTCGACGAGAAAGGCGGCAATCGGGCCGTACACCATCGTGACGTAAATGACTTGAATGAAAACCAGCACCGTGAGCATAACGGGATTCAGCGGGTTGGCGAATTTACTCATGCCCATATAAAGCGGAACGTACGTGAGCGCCGCGAACAGGCAGCCGGCCATCATGATTTTTTTGCGGCCGAGCGTGTCGGAGAGCTTGCCGAAAACGATGAAGAACGGCGTGCCGAGAATTAAAGCCACGCCGATAATGAGGTAAGAGACCACATAATCAATTTTGAGCGTTTGTTGCAAAAAAAAGAGCGCATAAAATTGGCCGGTGTACCACACCACCGCCTGCCCCGCGGTGGCACCGAAGAGCGCCAGCAAAATGAGTTTCCAGTTGCGTTTGTTGCCGAGGCTTTCTTTGATCGGCGCTTTCGAGGTTTTGCCGGCGTCTTTGAGTTTGCTGAACAGCGGCGACTCGCGCAATTTCAAACGTATATAAAAGGAAACCGCTAGAAGCAGGGCCGAGACCAGGAAGGGCACGCGCCAGCCCCATTGTGTGAACGCCGCATCGCCAACCGCGACTCTCGTTGCCAACACCACGGCGAGCGCGAGAAAAAAACCCAGCGTGGCCGTGGTTTGTATGTAGCTGGTGTAATAGCCGCGTTTGTTGTCGGGCGCATGTTCCGCGACATACGTGGCCGCGCCACCGTATTCGCCGCCGAGCGCGAGTCCTTGCAAGAGCCGCAGCAGCACGAGAATGATCGGCGCCGCGATGCCGATTTGTTCGTAAGTTGGAAGCAATCCCACCATGGTGGTCGCGCCGCCCATGATCGTCAGCGTGACGAGAAACGCATATTTGCGTCCGACCAGATCCCCGACGCGGCCAAACACGATCGCGCCGAATGGCCGCACGGCGAAACCCGCGCCGAACGTGGCGAGGCTCGAGAGATATGCGACGGTTTGATTTCCCGGCGGAAAAAACAGCGTCGAGAAAAAGACGGCCAACGTGCCGTACAGATAAAAGTCATACCACTCGATCATCGTCCCCGCCGACGAGGCGACGATGACCCGGCCGATTTTGTAGTCATACTTTGTTCTTGCTTGTGGCGGCGCTGACATTTATTCTCCAGCCGTAGTTAATATTGCACAAAAAAGAATTGTTAACATGCATCAAATTTAATCGCATTGTTTTTGAGAAGCAAGCATGATTTTACTTTACCGCCAAATAAAAAAGCCCGTCCGGAGATAACCGGAACGGGCTAGGTTTTTATCATGCGGGCGTTTTATCGCAACAAAATCAGCTTGCGCGTCAAGACCAGATCGCCGGCGTGCAAGCGGCTGAAATAAACGCCATTCGGCAGCAGCGCATTGCGGTGATCGCGGCCGTCCCAGGTGGTGCTGTAAGTGCCCGGTGCTCTCTCGCCGGCAAATAGCAGCGCGACTTCACGGCCTAATAAATCGTGAATGGCGAAACGAACCGGCGCTGTGGCGGCGATTTCATAAGTGAATCGCGTTGAATGGTGGAATGGATTCGGCAGATTGGGCGCGAGACGAAATTGTGCAGGCGCTGCCGGTTGAGGGCCCGCCTCGACAGCCACCGAAACGCTTGCGTCATATTGGTAAACCCGCCCAGCTCTACCAACGGCCCAGACGGTATTTTCATCCAATAAAGAAAAAGATTCGACGCCCGAATTGTCGTTTTGCGGCGGCTGTAACGTTTGCGCATTCCACTTGCCGCCGCCGTCAGCCGTTTTTAAAATAAAAGGCGGCGCGAAAACGGCGCCGACGGTCCAACCAATCTGGCTATTCAAGAAACTCACTTCGCGCAAACTGCATCCTCGCGCGGTTAACGCCCGCCACGTGCGCCCGCCATCCGTCGTTCTCACGATAAGCTGATTGCCCGACAGGCCGCCCACGGCCCAGCCGCTGTCTACCGTGGTGAATTGAATGTCGCGCAGCGGTGTAAAAAACGGCGGCGTCGCTCGAATCGAATCTTGCAACGTCCAGGTCGTGCCGCCGTCACGCGTGTGAAAAATGATCGCATCGTAAGAAACCGCCCAACCGCGTAATTCATCAACAAACGCCAGGCCGGTCAGCTCGAATTGCGCCGGACTGAAATTGTTCGCGATAGTTTTCCAGGTTTTTCCGCCGTCGGTTGTTTTCAAAATCGCCGGGCGGGAATTAACCTCGGCAGCGGCAACATAACCGACCCGATCATTTATAAAATCGCCGTCGAAGTAATAAAAATAACTGCTGTCCACGGTTTGCCAGGTCGAGCCGCCGTCGCTCGTGCGGCGCAAGCCGGTGGCGCCTCTCGTGGTGCTGATATTATTGGCGCCGGAGTAAAAAACGACATTCTCATTCAATGCCAGCAACAGATTGCCAAAGCGCGTCGAAACGTTTTGCTTTGCCCAGTTTTTGCCGGCGTCGGCAGTTTTGTAAATGCCGCTTTCGCCAAGAATCCATCCGACATTGTGCTGAGCGAAGCGGACTTTGTACAAAGTTTCCGTTGTTGGAAACGGCTGCTGCACCCATTGCGCGCGCAAAAGATTGACGGCGCTGAGCAACAGTATCACAACAAAGCATCGAAAATTTCTGCTTGGGCGTTTCATATAAAACCTTTCTTTCAACGAATCACCAAAAGCTTTTTAACTTGATTGAACCGTCCGGTTTCGATCTGAAAAAAATAAACACCGGCCGCAACGGTTTGGCCGGAAGTTGTTCGGCCATCCCACCGCACAACATATTCGCCGGCCGGCTGCACCTGTTCAACCAATCGCGCGACTTCTTCGCCGAGAAGAGTGAAAATCGAAAGCGCGACGGGGCTTTGCACCGGCAATTGGTATCGAATCGTCGCAACCGCGCTGGCACTGGATAAGCGCAGGGGGTTGGGATAGCTGGCGAAAAGCCGGAAGTGCTGGGGAATTTTTTCCGGCGTTTCATTCGTTTCGCGGCTGCTTACGCCGCGGAGAAAAGAATTGTAAAAAGTCTGCGCGCGCCCATCAACAAAACGCATGGCCGTAATGCTGGAGAGCCGATCCGCGCCCAAACCGGCAACGACGGCAACCACCACTTCCTGCGTGTCGCCGGGCGCGAGACTAAACGGCCCGGAGGAAATGGCCATGCGCCGGTCGCCGGGCGGAAATGAGTACGCCGTCAACAAACCGTCAATGTAACCCGTTCGCGTCACCGGATCGCCGGAGAATGGAAATGGACTTGGTGTGACGCCGGGTGGGAATGCATAATAGCGATCGGGCCTGCTGGCTTCATCCGGCACAAAGCCGCGCAGCAATTTGTGCCACTTCAATGTTCCGGACAAATAACTCCCTCTCGCCGGATCGGATATCGTCGAGCCGGTGTATTTCGGCCAGAAAGAAGTCATCGGCAGATTTTTCCAATCGGAAATTTTGCGAAGATCGAAAACGCCCGACGCGCCGGATTTGGGAACGCGCGGCCCTTGCATGATATCAAAGCCAATTGCCGGCGGCGCGAGATTGAACGGGCGAAAATCTTTATCGAGCGTGCTGCTGTTGTAAACATAGCCCATGCTGCGCAGCGTATCGCAACCGATGAGATCATCGCTAAAGTCGCCGAGATTGGGATCCACCCATTGCGCCACATACAGGCTGTCGAGATAAAAACTGCCTCGCATGCCGGCGTTGTCAATCGCCACACCGCCTTTGTTGATGAAACGCGTGCGGCGAAAAAAGAAATCACCGGCTGCGAACAGCGTTTTATAACCCCACAGCGTGAGTTGAATTTCCAGACCCAGCGGTTCGGAGCCGGCAAACCGGCGCGTTGGCTCGCGATCAAGATCGTTGCAGACCGTCCACAACACCTGATCAGCAGGAAAGTTTGAATCCGCACCTGCGATGCCCGGCTCATCGTATTTGCCGGTGATCAGATCATCCGCCGTAAACGTCGGGCTGAATGGCGGCGGCGGTTCATATTTGCCGTTGCGATTTCTATCGATGAACGGCGCGCCATATTGCACCGGCCACTCCGCCCAATCTTTCTCATATTGTTGCCGCAGCGCGAGAATTTGCGCGTCCGTGTTTTATCGTGAAAAATGCGCCGCCATCCAGAAATTAATATTATTGCGCAACGCATTGTCGCGTTTTTCTTCCAAAGTATAGGCGGCAACGAAATCAAATTGCAGTGATTGATTCGGCCCGGCAAAGAGCCGGCTCAAACCGAGCGCCAATTGCTGGTGCGCGCCCGTTTCCTCGGTGGACGTCAGATAACGCTGCGCGATGCGCTGCGGCGTCGCGCCCGGTTCGATGGAAAGCTGGCTGACGCTGGCATGACGCTGCGGAAAACCGCCGGTGCTGGCGTAATAACCTTTCAATTGCCAGCGCTCGGAAAAGCGATGCAGCCACGCCACATTCAACAGCCGCCGGCGATTGAAATAAGGCCGGAACGAAATGCCCGGCGCGCCGGTATATTTTTCATCCGTCAGTGTGTAGCTCAACCAGCTCTGATGTCGCCCGAAAACTTTTGCAAGCCAAAATTCTGCGCCGTGACCGGAGCCGCGCTGCAGCGGCAACAACCAGATGGTGTGATTGAGCCGATACAAATATTGTTGCCCGCGAAAATCATAATCCTTGCGAAACAGCGCCAGCGACATTTCCCAGGCTGGAGCCGGATGAAAAGAAGCTTCGGCGCGCCAATGCGTCGCGCTCGCGGGCGGACTGTCGCTGCCGCGCACAACATATTCGCCCGCGCCAATTGCATCGCCGGATTTCGCGGCGGTCGCATAATGGCGATCGGTGAATTGATGATACCGGCCGCCGGCAAAAGTCAAATCAAAATTGGACGCGGGCTTAAAATTAATCGCGAGACGCGGCTCAAGCCGTCCGGTTCGCTGCCGCAAATTAAACGGCGCGCGCCAGCCGATCCGGGCCTGCCAAAAATTTTTGCTGATCGTCAAATTCCAATACGGCGAAAGCAGCGCCGCCTTTTGATCGAAAAGCGCGCGCGGATTGGGATCGTATTCGAGAAATGAAATCCACACATATTTCGCTGAGCCGACGCTATCCGAAGCCGCCGTGCCCCGGCTTTGCAAATGAAAAAAGTGCAAACCGGCGGCGGTGGAAAATTGCTGGTTCCATTTTTTCTGAAAATCCAATTTCATTCCAGTCTCTTTCAGCAGCGTCGAGAGATCGGCGCGATAGAAGAGCAGCGCAAAATTCGGCGCCGCGGCATAGCGCAGGCCGGTGCTGTGACTCCATATTTTTGGCGCAGCCGCGCTGTTGGATTGCGTCAGCGCCCCAAAACTCGTCGCGGAAAGCAGCGTCAGTTTTTTTTGCGGCGCCAAGCGATATTCAAATTTGTTGAGAAAATCGTGCGCTTTTAAATTGGCAATCGCGAGGTTCGCGTCAAAATTGGCCGAGCGGCCAACGCCGAGCCAGCCGAAGCGCGCGGAATTTTTTCGCGCGCTGAGCGCAAACCCGTTCAAGCTGGCGCTGAAGCGAGCGGAAAACGCGACATCGGCAATGGCGCGCGTCTGCAATTCAACGATGCCCGACAGCGCTTCGCCAAACGCCGCGTTGTAGCCGGCACGGTGCAGGTTGATCCGCGCAATACTGGCCGTGGAAAAAATGCTGCGCCGATTTTCGCCGTGCGTCGGCATGAAAATCGGCACGCCGTCCAGCTCCACCGCAACTTCCGCGGCGCTGCCGCCTTCGAGGTGCGGAAACACGTCGTGCAAATTGCGGCGCGACACCCCGGGCTGTTGGTGCAGCAATTCAAAAAGATCGCCGTCATTGCGCAGCGGCGGCAAATCGAATTGCTCGCTGGTCAACGTTTGCTGCAGCAAGCTCCCGCCGAATGATTTCGGCAGGCGCCGGCCCTCGACCACGACTTCCGCCGCGGTCAGCGGTTTCACGGTTAAAACAAAGTCATGCTGATTGGAAAAATTTTCCCGCAACACGATCTGAAAAGTCGAATCCTGATAGCCGAGGCGTTTGGCGATGAGCTTTTGCCTGAGGGCGGCGAGATTTTCAAATTCAAAAGCGCCGAGCGCGTCGGTTGTGGAGCTGAGCTTTTCACGCGGGAGGAAAACTTGCGTGCTCGCCAGCGGCTGTTGGGTGGTCGCATCGACAATGCGGCCGCGCAGCGCGGTGGCGCGAATTTTCCGGCGCGGCACGATCACCCAAAAATCGCGGCGAGATTGCATAAAATCGAACGGCGTGTTCTGCAAAATTTTTCGCAGCGCTTGGTCTGGCCTCGCGGCAATTCGCAGCGAGACCCGACTCGAATCAATTATCGAATTGGCAAAAACGAGGCGAATGCCGCTCTGCCGCTGGAAATTTTCCAGCACCGCGCTTAAACTTTCGTGGTAAGCCGCAATTTGCACGACCGGTAATTGTTGCGCGCGAAGCGCGCGCAGGTTGGCGACGCACAGCGCCAACAGAACCAACGCGGCAAGGAAATTTTTATTGAGCATATTGGTTTGAACGATCACTTCCAGAAACCGCGGAGTGGCAAACTTTAGTTTGCCACTCTTGCGCGATTTGGCATTTTACGGATCCTGCTGTTGCCGGATCACTTGGGTAGTAATCGATAGCCGTTTCCGCTTTTCTCATATCGCGCCTTGACCGACGCCGCCAGCGCCTCCATGATTTGCGCCAACGATTCTTGTGAAAAATCCGCCGTGATCGTATGGCGCAGCAAGCTCGAGTCAGCCTCGATCCGCGTCGCGAAATGCCGCGTCAGCTCCCGGATAACTTCGGCGAGAAACTGTCGCCGGAAAACCAGACGGCCTTCGCGCCACGCGATAATGTCTTCCGGATGTTCAACCGCGGCGAGCCGGATGGCGACGCTGTCACAATCCGCCATTTGCCCCGCGCTCAACACCAGCTTCTCCGCCGCCGGCGCGCTTTTGGATTGCAGCGCTACTTTGCCGGATTGCACAAACACGCGCGTGACCTGATTCCAGGTGCGGATGTTAAATGCCGTGCCGAGAACCTGCGTGGTGGCATGCGCCGTCTCAACTTTGAACGGTGTGTTGTTGCGACGAACCTGGAAAAAAGCTTCGCCTGCCAATTCGACGCGCCGTTCATTGGCGGCAAATTTTTTTGGATATTTAAATATTGAACCGGCATTGATTTCAACGCTTGCGCTGTCCGGCAACAGCACGGTTGTGCGCTGCCCCGCAGGAACCGCAAGCGTCATCCATTCTAATTGATGACGCGGTGAGTTTAATTTGAACAAAACGCCGGCGACCAGAATTGCCGCAGCGACATAAGCCCATTTGGGAAGCGGGCGAAGCCACGCGAATAATTCTTCGACGCGTTCCCGGATAAAAAATAATCGCGTTTTGGGCAAGGCGGCCGGCCGCGTTTGTAATTGCGGCGCCAAATCTTCCCACAAAACTTCTGCCGGCCTGGCGCTCGCGGGAACCGGCGTTGCCGCAAGATTCCAGAGCGCGACCAGACGTTCCCATTCCCGCTGATGCTCGGGCGAAGACGCCAGCCAATCTTGCAAACGCTTTTGCTCGGAAGCCGTCAAGCGCCCGTCTTTCCATTTGATAAAGTATTGCTGCATTTCTGAAGGCGAAAGAAAATTCCTGCTGCGCATTTGATCGTTTTCCCTTTGATATACGAATTAGTGGGCTTGAACCCCCACGTCATTGAGCCCAAAACTTGCTCTGTTTGTAAAGAACTTTGTGGTTCAAAATCCTACAGCGGATTTTCAGACAAGCTGAAAGCCGCAGCCCTTCGGGCGGCTCGATTTCGATAAAGAATCACAACAGGAGCGAACAGAGAAAACGGAGAATCTTTTCTCCGTTTTCTCTGTTCGCTCCTGTTCAAAAAAGTTAGAATTTTTTTCTAACTTTCGTGAACCAATGACCTAAAGTTGGCGATCTTTCCGCGTGTTGGCTCAAGGGAGCAAAGCCAATTTTCCCAAACCCGCGCGAAGCGCCTGCAAGGCTTTGCCGATGTGTTTTTCTACGGTTTTGACGGAGATATTCATAATCGCACCAATTTCCGCGTGCGAAAGCTCCTCGTAACGGCTTAACAGAAAAGCGGTTTTGGGCCCGTCCGGTAATTGTGAAACGATTGCATCGATACGGTGCGCCATTTCCTGATAGACCACGGCGTCTTCGGGGGTTGGTGAAGCGAACAGCGGCGCGGTTTCGAGTGGCGCGATCGCTGGGCGGCGTTGCTGCGCGCGTAAAGCATCGGTGGCAAGATTGCCGGCGATGCGAAACAAATATATTTCGAGATTGCCGTCTGGCCGGAGCCGGTCGCGCGTTTCCCAGAGACGCAGAAAAGTTTCTTGCGCCAAGTCCTCGGCGCGCTCGACCGAACGCCATTTCAGCCAGAGAAACCGATACAACCGCGGCTGAAACTCCAAATAGAGCCGGCGAAAGATTTCTCCATCGCCCGCGCGCAGCGCTTGAATTTGTTCCGGCGTCAGCGTGAATTTTGGGGTGGGCATGCTAGCAAAACTTTGGCATTGGGAGCGGAAACAGGTGATGGCGAACAACCAAATGGCGAAGAATAACTATGCCGATACCGGCGATAAATTGTTGTCGTGGCTCAAACATAATTTTTCCTCCATCCGGGATAAGACAAAATGAGCGGCGAGGTTTTTAGCGGGAATCTTGCTCATCGCGCGCTCCGCCAGCGCGGTGATCGTAAGTGCAGGATTGACGCCCGGATTGGCGGAGATCATCGAACCGTCGCAGATAAACATATTCTCATAGCCAAACACACGGTTGTCCTTATCGATCACGCCCTCGAATTCATCTCTCCCCATCACAGCGCCGCCCAAAATGTGCGCCGTCGTGGGAATACCCAGCAAAGTTTCCGTTGACAAGGCCGTGGGTTTGCCGTTGATGATTTTGGCGTAGCGTTCGGATAAAGCTTTCGCCTCGGGCACAAACGCGGTGGGGGCGGCGCCGGTAGCGAGCGAAGATTTCATGCCGAAGGAACCGCGCGAAAAACGCAGCGTGCTGTCGATCGTTTGCATGAAGAGCAAAATCTGCGTGCGTTTCGACCAATCATCGACGAAATACGTTTTGAAATTTTGCGCCGGATGCTTGATGAGGTCGAGTAAAATTTTACCCAACCGCGTCAATGCATTTTTTCCGTGCACCAGCGGCGACATGAAGAGGCGCCAGAAACCTGAGCCGGCGGAATAGCGCACCGGCTCGAAATGGCTGTGCTCGTCGGTGTGCAGAATGGAACCGATGGCGATGCCTTCCGAGAAAATTTTTTCCTTATCAAACGTCGTCACACCGATCAGGCTCTCCGAGTTGGTGCGAATGCCGGTTCCGACTTTTTCGGAGAGATGAGGGAGAGAGGATTGTTTCAATTTCAACAGCAAGCTCACCGTTCCCAACACGCCGCCGGCAAACACGACGCCGCGGCAGGTCAGCTCACCTTTGGTTTTATAAAATGAAGTCGAGGCTTTCCATTTGATACGGTAGCCTGCGGTGCCGTTTGCGCGATCAATGGGAATCACGTCGTACACCTCGGACTCCGCCTGTATCTTGGCGCCATGTTGTTGCGCCAAATATAAATAGTTTTTGTCGAGGGTGTTTTTGGAATTGTGACGGCAACCCAGCATGCAGCCGCCGCAATAAATGCAGCCGGTGCGCGCTGGGCCGCTGCCGTTGAAATACGGATCTTTCACGGTCACGCCCGGCTCGCCAAAATAAACCGCGACGTTGGTTTGGTTGAAATCTTTTTCTTTGCCGATCTCCCGCGCCAATTGCTGCAGCGCCAGATCGCCGATTTCCAAATGCGGATTGGGTGTCGCGCCGAGCATCCGGAGCGCGATTTGATAAAACGGTTGTAATTCTTTTTCCCAATCCGCGAGGTGCGCCCACGTGGCGGCTTTAAAAAATTTTGCTTTCGGCACCGGCAGGGTATTGGCATAAACCAGCGAGCCGCCGCCGACGCCGACGCCGGATAAAACCGCGACGTGACGAAAATAGGTGAGCTTGAATAAGCCGAAAAATCGGAGCGCCGGTAGCCACAGCCACTTTTTCAAATTCCAATTGGTCTTCGGAAAATCTTTCGTCGTCAGCCATTTGCCTTTTTCGAGAACTAAAACTTTGTAGCCCTTTTCGGAAAGGCGCAGTGCCGAAACCGAGCCGCCAAAGCCGGAGCCGATGATGATGTAGTCGTAATCAAAATTGTGTTGTGAATGCATAAACTGATCGGAGCGTTAAAAATTTTCCAACTACTGAACAGCGCCCAACGAAAGCAAATTATTTTTTCATGGCGAATTGAGTTCATCCAACAAGGTCAGAATCTCGGCATTGCGCGGGATGTCGCTCATGCTGTGGCCGTAATGCACAAAGCGCGCGTGACCCTGTTTATCGACAATGACCTGCGCGGGCATGCGTCCGAGCTTGAAGAGTTTAATTTCCTGCCCGTACAATTTGAGCACGCGATGCTCCGGATCGGGCAGGCCGATAAACGGCAATTGATGAGTGGTCCAATAATTCTCAAAAAGTTTTTTGGGTTCCGGCCCAACGACAACGATCTCGGTTTCGCGTTCGACAAAGTTGTGATGATCGCGGCGCAACTGCGCCATGTGCTGTTCGCAAAACGGTCAGAGAAAACCGCGATTGAAAACCAGCACGACATTTTTTTTGCCGTGAAATTCGGCAAGCTGCACAGGTTCATCTTTGAAATTATTCAAAGTGAAATCCGGCGCCGGTGTGTTGAGTTGAACTTTTGACATTTTGATTATTCGGATTAATGGATTATTGGATTGATGGATTATTGGAATCCATCAATCCAATAATCCACCAATCCATCACTCCAAGCTTTATCTGTTTCTCCCATACTGCTCGTGACTTGACACCCAATCTGACGAAGAGATCGCTGCGGCCAACGAGATTTCTCCTGCCAGCACCGTGCCTGCGATAATTTCGGCTAATTTGTTGACCTTGCCTTTGCCGTTGCATCCTAATAATTCAAGACATTCGCGCTGCGTCGCCAGTCCTGTCCCGCCGCCGTAGGTTGCGACAATCAAAGATGGGATCGTGATCGAAAGATACAAATCGCGTTCGGGCGTCAACTCGGTATAAATAATTCCTGCCGAAGATTCCGCCACATTGGCGACATCCTGCCCGGTGGCAATGAACATCGCGGTGATCGCATTCGCGGAGTGCAAGCCGTTGTTGTTGGCGCCGGAAAGAATCGCGCCGATATTGGCGATGCCGTTGTGATAGGTCAAACTCTCTGGCTCGACGCGCATGTGCTGGATGAGCACGTCGCGCTTGATCGTCGCTTCCGCAGTGACGCGCTTGCCGCGCGTGCGCATGATGTTGATCTGCGAAGCTTTTTTGTCGGTGGCGAAATTCGATTCGAGAAAAAAATGCGCGATGCCTTCGTAGTTGTCGATCATCCAACTGCACGCCGCAAACGTCGCGCGTCCCACCATGTTTTGTCCGGCGGCGTCGCCGGTCGAAAAATTGAAACGCAGAAAAACAAATTTGCTCGCCAAATACGGATCGATATATTGCAATTTCGCGACGCTCGAGGTGGCTTCCGCTTCTTCACGAATCTTGTCCATATTGGCGTCAACCCATTTTACGAAATCGCGGGCGGCGCGGGCATCGGCAAAAACAAAAACCGGCGCGCGCTGCATCGCATCACCGACGACGCTGCACTTCACGCCGCCGCAGAGATTGAGCAGCTTGATGCCGCGATTGTACGACGCCACCAGCGTACCCTCCGCCGTTGCGAGCGGAATGAGAAATTCGCCGTTCGCATGCTCGCCGTTGATTTTGAGCGGGCCGGCAAAACCGAGCGGCACCTGCGCCACGCCGGTGAAATGCTCGCAATTGCCTTTGACGAGGTGCGGGTCGAAGGAAAACTTGGTAACGTGTTCTAATTTCGCGCCGGTGATTTGTTCGACAAATTTTTGGCGCTTCTGAATAATCGCGGGCGCATAATCATCTTCCAAATTGCGCGGCAAGCGAATGAGATTTTCCTGTTGCTCGGTAATCGCATCGTCGACTTTCAGCGTCAACTTGCCGAAAGGCTTGGTTTCGAATTCGAATTCGATATGATGCTTGCCCTCGCTCAACGCCTCGACGCGCGCAAGCACGTCGAGGATTTTACGCAGCGGAAAATCCAAGGGCGTCTTCTGCGAGATTTGATCGAGCAAAAGAATCCGTCCATTGCCGAGATCGAACGTGAGCGCAGATTTTGGCGCGGCCACGCCGTCAATTTTAAGGCCCTGCACGGCGATCAGCGTTGCGTCGCTGAGGCGGTTCTTCAGCGAAAATTTGACGCCGCCCTCGACATTTTTCAAACTGCCGAAGGTGTAAAGCTGCTTGAGCACGAGACTGGGGATTAACATAATGGCTCCTCGGTTCGATGAAGTTATTTGCTAAAATTTTTATAAATTTTTTATTGACATTTCATGCAAATTTTGTTATATTGCCATAGTTACATCTGACCCCCCCCGCCTTTTCGAAGACGGGGCGCGAGGCCGTAACTGCGCAAGCGGTTGCGGCCTCTGCTTTTTTCGGGAGCACCTATGAAAACGAACATCTACATCGACGGGTTCAATTTCTATTACGGCGCTTTAAAGGGCACTCCCTACAAGTGGCTGAACATTGCCAAGCTTTGCCAAATCCTCCTGCCCAAAAATCAAATCCACAAAATCAAATACTTCACGGCGAACGTGATTGACCATCCCAATGATCACGAACTGTCCAGGCAACAACAAACTTATTTTCGCGCGCTGAAGACCATATCCGAATTGGAAATTATTCTGGGCCATTTTCTCAGGCAAAAAAGTATCATGCCTTTGGCAGGCCAACCTGCCGGTCGTCCCAAATATGTGAAGGTTATTAAAACTGAAGAAAAAGGCTCCGACGTGAATTTAGCCGTACATCTGTTGAATGACGGCCATAAGCGCGATTATGAAGTTGCCGTTCTCATCACCAACGATTCCGATCTGCTCGAAGCCGTCAGAATCGTGCGGCAGGAGTTGCATCTTCCCGTCGGCATTCTCAATCCATACAATCGACCGAGTCATGTGCTCATACAGCAAGCCTCATTTATTAAGCCGATTCGCAAAGGGGTTTTAGCCGCCAGCCAGTTTCCACACACGCTCACCGACAATAACGGGGTTTTTCATAAGCCGGCCTCGTGGTAAAATTTTTTTATACATTTAGCGATATGAAGCCGGAGTGCAAACTTTAGTTTGCAAATTTTTTATTCAATCTTTAGCTCCGGCGAAAACGCCAGCGTGATATTCAAATGCATCGCGTCGCGTTCCAACATGAGTTGGTGAAACCCCTCTTCAATATTGGGCGTAATGCGAAAAAGAAAATTTTGGTTGCCAATCGCCAGCGGCATCGGCGGCAGCGCGTTGATTTTTTTTCGCGTCTCGTCCAGAACGTGGCCGAGGTCGAAAGTCAACGATTGGCTGAGGTTCGGAATAAAACTTTTGTTCATCAGATCGCGCAGAATGCTTTCGATAAATTTCGGCACGATGGGGAACTCAACGTCTTTGATTTTCGCCTGTTGCAACACCAGCTTGCTGTCGATGATCACCGGCGTGCAAACTAAAATCAATTTTGTGCCGCCGAATTTGAATTCACCGCCGGGCGTCAAAACGATTCTGCCGGTGAGCTGCATGGAAATTTGCACTTGATTGCCGCCTTCATATTTGAAGGCGAGTTTGACGGCGCTCACCGGATCGGTGGCGTGCTGCGCGTATTTGAGGCGCTTGAAAAATCTGATTTCTCCGGGCTCCAGTTGAATCGTGATTCGCGGTGGCACGGGTATTTCCTTGTAATCGAGCTTCAGCGCGAGTTGAACTGTGGCTTGATGCATGCGTCATCTCCGAAGTCCGCGCCACAAAATGGGAATCCAGCCGAGAATCGGCAGAAAAAAAGCGAAGTTGATCGGGCGCCGTAAAAACGCTTTGAGGCCGGAAATAAAATCCAATTTCCACGGGCGCGTGTCTTTCGCGTCGAAACGCCTTTCGAATTCGGCAAATAACGACGCCCAAAACAACGGGATGAAATATGGAAATTTTTTGATATTTCCGCGGCAAACGGCAAAAAGTTCTTTAGCCTCGTAAGGTTTCGCGCCGTATTGGTTTGCAGCCGCGCTCAACTCTTCCTGCATTTGTTTGTGCACGATCGCCGTAACGTGGCGCACATCGTCTTCGGTAATTTTCGTGATTGGCTTGTCGATAATTTCATACGGTTTGAGGCGCTTGCCCATAACATACGTCAATTTCGCCGGAAAACCAAAATAAAACAGCCACGGCTGCAAGGGGATGAGAAACGTCATGAAGCCGACGGGCAAAAAGGGAATGCCGATTTTATTCACCAGCGCATTCAACTTCGGCGCGCTGTACGCAAACGGATTGATATACTCGCCGTTGACGGTGGCGAACGGAATGAGGTCGGTTTTATATTTCAGGCTGATGCGAATGAACGAGGTGGCGAGGCGCTGCAATTGATAGCGTTTGTTAAAACCTTTGCCGATGCCGGGCACGCCTTCGGGGTAAACTAAAATTTCTGATCCTTTATAATACATCATTGTCTCGAAATTCAGCAACGTGGCCAGAATGCTGCCGGCGCGCCGCCAAAGATTCGTCACCAAAAACGGATTCATCAACGTGGATTGCGACAGCATCGGCGAGCTGAGCGGACGCACGGCTTTGGTCAGGTCAAAATTGCTGCGCTTGAACAACAGCGTGCTGAACATGATCCCATCCCACGGAAACGCCATGCCGGAATGATTGCTGGCAAAAATCAGCGGCCGCTCCGGATTGTTGCGTTCCGGAAACGAGTCGAACCCGATGAACTGCGAGCGGAAATAATATTGATCGAGCGGCTCCAGAACGTGCTTGATCAGCTCGGCCGCGAAATCGCGCTCCATAAATTCGGTGTAGATTTTTTGATTTGCTTTGATCTCGGACGTCAGCTCGGGCTCGGAGAAGGTGATCATCGAATACGCTTCCTCGTCAAAAGTTTTGCGTTGACAATAGGCTTGATTTTTCGCAAAAAGTATATTAGCTTGTATTTGATCAAAAAGCGAGGGAAATTTAATTCACCGTCATTTTTTTCATTTCAAGTTTTAGTGAATTGCTTTCAATTGGTCAACCAGCTTCAGAAAACTCGACAAGGTGTTCAGTTGCTCAAGCAGATTGAGATTTTTTTGACGCGCTTTGAAGAGTTCTTCAAGTAGCTTACACCAACTCGTATTCGCCCGCCTCCACCCGCGCGGTCTCGCAACGAAATTGCGAGATTTTGAATTCTTGTTTTGAGCTATTCCGATCGCCTCGATTTCCCCGGTATGCCAAAAGCCCAATCCATGATTTGTCTCATGACGGCGGTATAACCCGCCGGGAACAGGCGAATCAGCGCGGCAATGAATTTCGCGTCGGCGCCGATGAGCAAGCGCGCCTTGCCTTTTTCCGCCGCGTTCAAAATTTGGCGAGCGGCTTCCTCGGGCGGCGTGCGCGCCTTGGCGGCAAATTTCCGCGCGGTTTCGATTTTATCTTCCGGCGTGATATACTCGCCCGCCATTTTGGCGTTTGCCGCAATGTTGGTTTTCACGCCGCCCGGATGCACGCTGGTGACTTTGATGTTCGTCTCGAACAATTCCACGCGCAGCGCCTCGTTGAAACCATGCACGCCAAATTTGGACGTGCAATATGCCGATTGAAACCGCACGCCGCCCAAGCCGAAAATGCTCGAGACGTTGACGATATGCCCGGCGTTTTGCACCAACATATAAGGCAGAAACGCTTTGGTCATGCGAATGACGCCGTAAAGATTGACGTCGATCAGCCATTCAAAATCCAGCAACGGCGTCGCGGCAAATGGGCCTGCGGCCAAAGCCACACCAGCATTGTTGATCAAAAACAGTTTTTTATTTTGCAAAGTGGGAAGCACCGCCTCGGCAAAGGCTTGAATCGCCCCAGCGTTCGATACATCCAAACGCTGGATTTGAATGTCGCGGTTGTTGGCTTTTGCCAGCGCTTGGGTTTCCGCGAGTCCGCTCTCATTTATATCGGTCGCAATGACCTGACTGCCGCGTGCGGCGGCCTGGATGGCGACGTGTCGCCCCATGCCTGAGGCGGCGCCGGTGACAATGGTTATTGAGTTTTTCATTTCCGGTCCATTACACAGTGCGTTAGAAAGACTTGACTTTTATGACGCGTTGTGCTATATTAAAAACTGAATACAATGAGGAAGTGACGATTAAGATATGCCAACAGGCGCAAAAAATCAAGTAAAAATTCAATGCTATTGTCTTTTTTTGAAATTTAAGTTTTGGTAAAAATTTTATGCACTGCGTCAAAAAGACTTGACTTTTATGACGCAGTGTGTTATATTGTAATCGAGGTTAAGAATGAGCCGGATGATCAAACGCTACGAAAATCGCAAACTCTACGACACCGAAGACCGGCAATACGTTTCGTTCGACGATATTGCGGCGCTCGTGCGGCAAGGGGTGGACGTGCAGGTGGTGGACAACACAACGGGTGATGATATCACCACCCAAACGCTGACGCAGGTGATTTTTGAAGAAGGAAAGAAAGGGCGGAATCCGCTGTCCAAAGATATGCTGCACGATATGATTCGTTTCGGCAACACGCTGATCGATGGCGGCATTCAGCAGGTGCGTCATGGGTTGAATATGTTGATGCCCACTTCGCTCAACAAACTTTTTAGCGCGACGAACGCGGCGGAGGCTGATAATCTGAAACAACTCAAAGAGAAAGTGGAATCTTTGGAGACGATTATCAAAAAGCTGGTCAATGAGAAGCTGGCGGAGCAGCCGGAAAATTCGAAACCGAAGAAGTGATAATGTAAAAATTTAGCAAATTGACGCGGAGTTCAAAGCTTTAGCTTCGCAAAACACTCCGATTTTACCCAGCTAAATTTATACATGATAATTAATTTTTTAAGAATGGAGCATTGCGAAACTAAAGTTTCGCACTCCGGAATATTTTGAAAGGAGACATAAAATGACGATGGAAAAAGAAACGCTCAATCACGCTGCCGAAGACAAGGGCACGCTCGAGGTTCTGCAAGACGGCCTCGCCAAAACTGCCCGCGAGGTTTGGCTGGCCGGTTTGGGCGTGCTGGCGACAGTTGACAAAGAAGGCACGAAGCTGTTCAACAATTTTGTCGCGCGCGGCCGTGAAGTTGCCGATGCGGAGAAAGCCGTGAAAATGAACGGCGAGCCGGCGCCGACTTATATCAGCGAGAAGAAGGATCAGCTCGCGCACGAGGTGTATTCCAAGCTGGAAAGCGCCGCCGGTTACGTGCGCCGCAAAATCAATGAAGTTTCCGAAGCGAGGCCGGAAACTCCGCAGGATGAAATTAAAACGCTGACCGCCAAAGTTGAGCAGTTGACGCAAGCGGTGGCGGCGCTCGTGCAGAAGATGGATGAAGGCGCGAAAGTCAGCCCGAAGAAAGCGGCCTAAGCCGCGGCGTAACAGCGAATGGTAAAAGCAAAAGCTGCCGCTGGCCGGCAGCTTTTGCTATATTTCGAATTGAAAACTCATCAGGACGATCGGGCAAATTCAAATAAATAGTAAAAATAATTTTGGCGCTTAAACCTTTAGAAAATTTTCGTAATTCATTTTTGCGCACGGATGACGGAATCAGCCAAGCCCATCGTCAAGCCGGAGGAAAGCGGTAACGCTTTCGATCAACGGCGGCAGACGAACCGAAAATACGACAAAGCCCTGCGCGACGCTTTGCACCCGTCGCTGTTTCGGCGGAGCGTCGTGTATCGGCTCTGGCTTTTTTACCGGCATCTCATCGGGCTGATCGCCGGGGGGTATCTTGCCTACGTCAATAATTTAGTTTTTTATAAAAAATTTTTTTTTCGCGCCGCGTTCGCGCGCGGGTCCGCGTTTTTGCTGCGGCCGTTCGTTAAAAAAGAATTGCGCCGCCAACCGTTCGAAGTGCAATTGCGCCGGCGGCTGGAACTGTTGGGGCCGACCTACGTGAAGCTCGGCCAGATCATGGCGATTCGCGAAGACATTCTGCCGAAAAAAATCACCGCCGAGCTGAAGCGCCTGCTGGATCGCCTGCCGCAAGTGCCGTTTGCCATCATTCAACAAATCATCGAAAAGAGTTTGGACGCGCGCGTGGCGGAGTTGTTTTTGGATATTCAAGAAGAGCCGATCGGCTCGGCTTCGATTGCGCAAACGCATTTGGCGACGACGAAAAACGGCGAGAAGGTCGTCATCAAAGTCATCAAACCGGGCATTCGCGACGCGATTCTTTCCGACATCAAGCTCCTCAAAATTTCCGCGGTGATTCTGGAGTGGCTGGTGCCGCGCTATCAGCCGCAGATGATCATTCATGAATTTTGCGCGTACACGGAGAAAGAGGTCGATCTCACTTATGAAGCCGATCACGCCGAGCTTTTCGCTGCGAATTTTGCCGGCCAGCCCGGCGTGGTTTTCCCTCGCATCTACCGGCACCTCAGCTCGCAGGATGTTTTGTGCATGGAGTTTTTCGACGGCCTGAAGCCGAATGATTCGCGCGTGCTCGAGTTTGATCCGAAAGATTTAAAAAAGGTCGTCGATCTCGGCGCGGGTGCGATTATCAAAATGCTATTTGCCGACGGCTTTTTTCACGCGGATTTGCACGCCGGCAATTTGATCGTGCTGCCGGGGCCGAAAGTCGGCTTCATCGACGTGGGCATGGTCGGGCGCTTCGACGAGAAGATGACGCTCAACATGTTGTATTATTTTTATGCGTTGGTCAACGGCGATATCGATAGCTCGGTGCAATATCTGATGGCGATGGCGCGCCTCGGCAAGCGCGGCGATCCGAAAGGATTTCAGCGCTCGGTCGCGGATCTGTTTCGCCGGTTCATGTTGCGCGCCGCGGACGGCAGCCTGAGTCTGGCGCAGCTCATCATGCAGTCCATCACCATCGGCGGCAAATATCACGTTTTTTTTCCGGTGGAAATGACGCTGATGATCAAAGCCCTGGTGACGTTTGAGGGCGTCGGCTTGCTGCTCGATCCGCATCTCGATATTCCCGAGCTTTCGCGCAAACACATTCGCGGTATTTATGCCGAGCATTATAGCCCGAAAAAATTGTTCAAACAACTGATGCGCGGCGTACCGGAGCTGGTGGATATTCTCGTGCGGGGGCCGGAGTTCGTGTCATCGAGCACGCGTTATTTGCAACAGCTTTTCAATTCGCCCGCGCCGGAAAATCCGCTCGCCGGTTTGCGCAGCGCCCTCATGGCGGGCGCCTGCATCATCGGCGGCGTCATCGCTTTCGTCTACGGCGCGCCGCCGTTTTTGTGGATCGGGCTGTTGGTCTCGAGCGTGGTGTTCTTTTTCTTTGGGAAGTGAACTGTTGCCATTACGAAACGCTAAAAGAATTTTCACACGGATGAAAAGCGGCTCGCGGATAAAACCGTGGGTGGCTTTTTATCCATGGATGACAAAAACTTTGTGGATTTATTTCTGAGTTTTTGACGCTTATGAATTATCCCCTCATCCTCGCTCACGGCATTACCCGCCCGGATTATCTTATTGATTTTATCGCGCGAAAATTTAACTTGCATGATTACAACCACGTTTACGACAAATTTCATTACTTCAAGGGCATTGCCAGTTTTTTAAAACAGCACGGCTTTGAAGTTTATCACACCAGCGTGAGCTTCGCGGCGAACGTCGAGACCCGCGCGCGCGACCTGACGCGAGAGATTCAAAAAATTCTTGCCGCCACCGGCCACGAAAAAGTTCACCTCATCGGCCACAGCATGGGCGGCCTGGATGCGCGACATGCGATCGTGAATCACGGTATGGCGGAGAAAGTGGCCTCGGTGACGACGCTGGGCACACCGCATCTCGGCGCAAGCGTGGCGGACTGGTTTATCGAGAACGGCGCGCTTAATTTGATTTTTAACGCTCTCGGCAAAGTCATCAATCTCGAAGGTTTCAAGGATTTGACCACTGCCGCCTGCGGCGCTTTTAATGACAGCGCGCGTGACGCGGAGGCGGAAAACGGCGTGATTTATCAAGTTTATGCCAGCTCGCATCAACGCGAATTTACGTTTTTGCCTTTTCAAAAAAGCTGGCAAATCACTTACGATCACGAGGGCGACAATGACGGCTTGGTCTCGGTGCCATCGCAGAAATGGGAGAAATGTTTGACGGCGAAAACCGGCGCGCAAAAAATCATCCGGCGATATGATTTTCCGGTGCCGGCGGATCACGTCAATCAAATGGGCTGGGTGCATCGCACCGGCACGTTCAAAACCAATTCGTGGAACTGGCATATTTGGCGAGAAAAGCGGGAATATGAACTGGCGGTGAAAAAGGTGTATTTGCAAATGGCGCGCGAGGTGACGGCGATGGTGAGAAATGCCTAGCAAGCGCAGGATGATTTTTCGACAGAATAGTTTTTATGGGCTTGTCCACTCTGTCTGTCGCTGGCTAGGATAGTTTTGTTGGGTAATGCTACAAACACTTGTGTTGCTCAATCGGTGAAGTGGGTTTCTCCTCTATTATTTAAAATTAATCATCCTCCAAATCCCCAAATAAATTTTTTCTCCAGCCGGGAATATTTCAGGGCTTGCGTTGTAGATTAAGTAGCCTCTTCATACTCAACCCAACAGGCCGGTTGCTCGGTTCGACGGCGACCGGCCTATATATAAAGATACGTTTTGCAATTCGGAGTCCCGAAATATGTACCGTAAATTTTTAATCGTTATTGCTCTATTGGCCGCCTTCATTCAGGCGCACGGCCAGGGTGTCATCATCCGTCCCGATTTTCAACCCGCAAATCTCGAATTGCGCCAACACCGCGTCAATGCCGACATTCAGGAACAGGTGGCCGTCGTCACGGTCGAGCACGAGTTTTATAATCCGAGCTCGACGACGGTTGAAGGCACATTTCTCTTTCCACTGCCACCCAATGCGCAGGTCTCGCGTTTTTCGATGAATGTCGACGGCAAAGAAATGGTTGGGGAGTTGCTCACCGCGGATGAAGCGCGACGGATTTATGAAGACATCGTTCGGCGCAGCCTCGATCCGGCGTTGCTCGAAATGGCGGATTATCGCACGTTTCGCGCGCGGATCTTTCCGATTCCGTCGGGCGCCACTCGGCGGTTGACTTTGCGTTATGACGCGGCCTTGCCGCGCGATGGCAAAACCGTCACGCTGCAATATCCTCTGCAAGGTTCGCTCTCGCATCGCGGCGTTAATAACCCGCCACCTTTCCCGAGGCCTCCGCTGCCGCAATCACAGCGCGAGCAGCGCCGGGAGCCGGAGCAAGTCCGTTCGCAACTGAGCTCGATTCAAATTCAAATCAACACCACGACCGCGGTAAAAAATATTTACTCGCCCTCGCATCGCGTTGAAATTCGCCAGGAAAGCGACCGCCGCGCCACCGTCACGTTCGAAGCCACCAATGCGATCGAGGGCCGCGATTTCCGGCTTTATTACTCGCTCGATCCCAATGAAATCGGCGCGACCGTGTTGACCCATCGTCCGTACTCCGACAAGTCCGGATATTTCCTGCTGCTCATTTCGCCGCAGGTCAATCCGGATGCGACGCAGGTACAGGGCCGCGATTTAGTTTTCGTTCTCGATACCTCGGGAAGCATGGCGGGAGAAAAAATGCAGCAGGCGAAAGCGGCATTGCGTTACTGTTTGCAGCGTCTCGGCAATCGCGACCGTTTCGGGCTCGTGACGTTCAGCTCGGAAGCGCGCAAATTCCGCGAGGCGCTGGCCGAGGTTGACGCGCGCGATGATGCGCTTTATCATGTCGATCGCCTCGAAGCCACCGGCGGCACGAATATCAACGAAGCGTTGCTGGCTGCAACGGATCTGCTGCGCAACAGCCCCGCCGCAGCGGGACAAAGCATGATTATTTTTCTAACCGACGGTTTGCCCTCCACCGGCATTCAAGATGAAGGCGCGATTCGCCGCAATATCAAAGAGGCCAATCGCGGCAGCATTCGCGTGTTCTCATTCGGCGTCGGGTTCGATGTCAATACGCGGCTGTTGGACGGGCTGGCCAAAGAGAGCAACGCGTTTTCCGATTATATTTCGCCGCAGGAAAATATCGAAGAGAAAGTCTCGGCTTTTTACGAGAAAGTTCGCTATCCGGTAATGAGCAATATCGAATATTCATTTCGCGGGGTTGAAGCGCATGCGCTTTCGCCACAGCGCTTGCCCGATCTTTTCAAAGGCGGCCAGATCATTCTCGTCGGACGTTATCGTGATGCCGGGCGCGCGACGCTGGTGTTGCGCGGCCAGGTCGGCAACGAGCGCCAGGAGTTGCAATATGATTTTATGTTTCCGCGACAGGAACGCGAGCGTGATTTTGTCGCGCGTTTGTGGGCCACGCGCCGCGCCGGCGATCGGCTCGATGAAATTCGTTTGCAGGGAGAAAATGCTGAATTGAAAAATGAAGTGATCGCGCTCGCCAAAGAGTTTGGGTTGGTGACGCCTTACACCTCGTATCTCGTGCAGGAAGAAGAAGAACTGACATGGCGTGGGCAGCGCGATGATCGTCTTTTTGACCGGACAACGGCTGGGAGCATCCGGCGAAAGGAAGCGCCGCGAACGCCTGCTCTGCCCGCGAGGGACGCGATGAATCAAGCCTCGGGCGCCGAGGCCGTGCAAATGAGCAAATCCATTCGCGCCATGAAAACGGCCGAGGCCGCGCCGGAAGCCGAATCGCCAAACACCGGGTTGAGGGCCATCAAGGGAATCACGTTGCGCCAGCAAGCCGATGGAACGTGGAGGGACATTGAATATAAAACCGAGGCCACGGCCGTCAAACTCGCCTTTGCGTCGGAAGCTTATTTCACGTTCCTGCGCGTTTTTCCCGAAGCGCGCGAATTTTGCAAGCTTGGCAGCAAAGTGATTTTCAAATTTCGCGGCAATTTTGTGCAGATCGGCGACGGCGGCGAGAAAATGATGAGTGAAGCAAAATTGCGCGAGAGGTTTCGGTAAAGAAAATTTGCCCACGAATAAAAAAACGGCTCACGGGAAAATCCGCGAGCCGTTTCATTTTTAACAACCAGGGCGTTCGATTTTTAAAATTTGATTTTAAGCACCTCGTTAGTCCCCGCCTTGACGACCACCTTTTTGCTCTCGCCGCTGGCGCTTTTAATTTTGAAATTAAAAACCGCACGCCCGGAATCCGCTGCGGCCTTCCATTGTTGCACTTCACCGGGATAAGCTCGCAACGCCACAACTTCGGCAGCGTCACGCTCGGCGAGATCAACCTTCCACAATGGCGCTTTGCCGGCAGTGGAATCTTCGCGAAACCTGTGCGTGTTGTCTTCGGTTTCCTTCACCTGGCCGGTCTCGGCGTTGATCAGCACTTCGTACACGACTTTGTCGTCTTTGACTTGAATCTCGTAAAACAATTTGCCCGCTTCCCATTCCAGCTCGTTCGCGATCAAATAGCCGTCCTTATAACGCTTCAACACTTTTTGCTCGGCTTCCGCGCGAGTCAACGGACCGAGCGCTTCTTTTTTACGCGCCCCGCCGCCTTTTTTCTTGCCGGCTTTGCCGGCGTCTGTCTGTTCGGTGGAATTGCAGGCCGCCAGGCTGAACAGCAGCATCGCCAATCCGCAGGCGGCGATGACGGTTTTGAAATTTTTCATGAATCCTTCTCCTTGGCTTTTTAGGTGCAGTTCGGGTGAAATAAATGCCGAGCAATTAAGGATAAATATGTAGCAACAATAATCCTGAAAAGCTGAAAATCGCCGCGGCGAAATCGTTGCCGCATTCGTTATCGCCTTGAAATGATCGATAATTTAAGCAATCGCGGTTTGAAAGTCAAGAAGCTTGTCGCAAAAACCCAAGCCCCGAGTTGGTTTCGAGGCTTGGGTTTTTGCAAAAGAATTTTAACTGTGTTTATCGGCTCGACATCGAATCGCCGCTTTTCGGCGCCGGCGCGCCGGAAATATTCAGTCGCATGTGAAATAAGCCGCGGCGGGCCCAGAGATAAAGCGTTTTGTTGTCCTCATCACCCCACGCCATGTTGTGCGGGTGCTATGGCATGAACATGAATTTCCCTTGTTTCTTAACGCCGCGTTTGCTATTTTCCATCATCGTAAACCACGTTGTGCCGGGCGAATCCATTGATTAGAGCGTGAAATGAAACTGACCGGTCACTTAAAGCGGTTGAAATGCAGAACATTTTGTGCGTAAAAGTGACCGGTCTGTGGCTTTCCAAACACGTTCTTAAACTCGGGGCAGAACATGCTCTTTCTCGACATTCTTGCGGAATTTTTGACCGAAGACCTGCTCTATAACAAGGTCAAAGATTATCTGGCCATTCGCAAAGGCGAGCTGAAAGATTCGGCCTTTGAAAAATTCTACAAAACCTTTGTCGTGGCTTTCGTTGAGACCCACCGTTGGCCGGACACGCAACAAGCCGAAAAGTTTTTCAACGATGAAACCACCGTTGACGGCGTGCTCGCTTATCTTTATCACTTCACCGAACCCGAGGCCGCGTTGCGCGAGAAGACGATTGTCGCGTTGAGCCGGTGGGCGGATGAATTCGGGCTGGGCAATTATTCTTCGCTCACGAATCCGCAGCTTATCGAGCGCTTTCTCGCCAGACTTGAAACCGAGCTGCGCCGCGATGTCAACAAATCATTGCTTCCCTACTTTGGCGACATTCTCAGCGGCATTGCCAAACTTGATGAAAAGCTCGAAGGACTGAGCGAACAACTTGAAAAATACGCCGCCGAGCAAAAAGCCCGCGCCGAGCGCGCGACGCAGATCGACCCCAGCGGCGAGCAACTCATCGTCGCCGGAAAACTGGTTTACAATTCCACGCAAAAAGTTGAGTTGGCGCCGGCACTGCCCGTCATTCGCTGCGATCTCGAAGCCATTGATGAAGACAATCACAAGTATTGAGCGGTCATCACCAACGAAGCCGGCAAAGAGCTGCACAAGCACAATTTCACCCTCAAGCCCGATGATGCTTTTCTGCTCGAGGCCAATCACTTTCTCGAACACGACGGCTTGCGCGACTATCGCACACAGCTTGAACTCAAAGACACAGGGTTCATCCGTCGTTTCGGCAATTATTTCTATTCGCTCATCATGGGCGCGAATGGCACGCTTCGTGACAAAGTCAATGGCGCATTAGAAAAAAATTTCCAATTCGTTCTCGGCCTCGACACGCAAGCCGAGCTGCTCTGGCAAGTGCCGTGGGAATATCTGCACGACAGCGAAGAGTTTCTCGG
>Ga0247727_10003622_pt1 | contig 33834 bp, 67 predicted proteins | sample WisWelCaveWW1625_FD_202498 | JGI IMG/M metagenome (GOLD analysis project Ga0247727, IMG submission 202498) | Biofilm microbial communities from Wishing Well Cave, Virginia, United States - WW16-25 | ecosystem: Environmental > Aquatic > Deep subsurface > Groundwater > Cave microbial mat | place...
GGCGTTCTGAGAAGACGGAAATCCTCGCGTGGCATCAGGTGCCCCGTCCCTTATCCCCACCACGGCGATCAAGCGGTCCGCCATCACCGGGTTTCTTGGGCGGCACTGGCTTAGGCTTCGGTACGATCTTGCTCGGATCGAAACTCGTCGGGAAGTATGGTCGCACCGTGCCAGTCGGGAACCCCTTGGGCGTCGGCGGCGTGAACAGCGGTCGTTGCATAGGGTTGTAGCCGAGCAGCCCGCCGGCCATCGGTCCGCCTTGCTGGCCAAGCCCGGCGAGCAAGCCCATGAGCGGGTTCCCACCACCCGTCTTCCCGTATCCGCCACCTGACGGCGTCAGACCAGTCCAACCCGCCGGCTCGATGCTGCCGGGCGGGCGAAGCCCGGTCATGGGCTGACCGCCCGAGAGTTTGCCAAGCGCACCTGTGCTCATTACCGTCTTCCTTCTGGCCTCGATTCGACCTCGATTCCTTGAGCGTGAGTCCAAGACCCGCCCGCCGCAACAATTGTCCTGAACCTGACATAGCGGTTGTTGATTCTGAGCGGGCACAAACCGTTTCCATTCACACTCGCGGCCGAGCCCGTCGTGAGGCTGTCCGTGGGCAGCGCCCGGTGGATTGGCGTCACCGTGACGGTTCCCCCATCGACGATCGGACGCGCCCCCGTCACGAACGACCGGCGCCCATCGAAAAGCTGGTGCTCGGCCGTATCGAGGGTCGCTTCCAAGTTGGCCCCATCGAAGAACCCGAGCTTGTGCGCCGTCGTCATGGCCGCGAGCTGAAACTTTCCGCCCGTCCACACGCGACTGTCCGGTGAGAACGTCCAGGTATCGCCATTGAATCCCTGGATCGCATCGATCGCATCGGGCGACACACCCAGCGTCATCGCCGTGAATACGATCGCCAACTCGAAACCGGACAACGGCGCCCACTTCCGATTCACCACGTCGTAAATCAACATCTTGTTCGGCATCCCCGACGCATTGCCGGAACCCGGATAAGCCCAATAGACGAACTTGTTGATCGGATCGACCGCCGCCGTCATGCGGTAATGGTTCGTGGTGTCGAGATCGGCGAGGATGGTCTTGTCCACCTTATTCGCGCCGATCGCGTGCGATTGCACGCCATCAAACGCATAGAACCCATCCTCCGACAGATAGAAGACCACATCGTCGTACTGGATCGCCGAGCCCGGCACGAAGCACCCGCGAACGCCTTCGACACGATCGGCCTGGAACACAGTGCCGATACCCGAGAACGTCAACCGCGTGACGCCCTTCTCTTGCAGAATGACCGCATACTCGCCCCCGAAGACGCCCTGCACGGGACCGTCCTCGTCCTGCAAGTCCTGGAAGTCCGCCGTGGTCGTCGCGCTCACCGTCCACGCGGTCTCATCCGGCAGGCCCGCCGTCGTCAATCCAGTCCAGCGAATGCGATTCGGCACGTTGCCATCTGCCGTGTCGAACGTGTTGCCGACCAGGATGCGATTACGAACGCGCGTGATGTAGCGCGCCTTGGGAGGCGAGCCGCCAAGCGCCGTGAAGTTGGCGCCGCCGAACGTGCTGGTTTGAAGATCATCGGCGAAGTTGGTTGCGAGAATCTGGTTCTCGAACTTGAGAAAGCGCCAGCCAGGCGATTCTTCCGCGCCCGTCGCATAGGCCCCGCTCACCCGCGTTACATTCGTCCATGCGAGCGTCGAGGAGTTGAGATTGTAGAGCTTCGTCGCATCGCCCGCGTAGATGAAGGCACTGCCGTCATCGTCCCTGAAAGCATGAGCGCCCTGACAGCGTGCCGTAAGCGCACCCGTCGAGTATGTCCCAAGCGCGCCATGCGGCGTGTAACTCCGCGCGGCAGGCTTCACATTCAGGATGTTGATCGATCCCGGATTCTGGAACACGGGGAGATCAGGCAAGTAGTCGGGAAACGGGATGATCGGCATGGCATCACGTCCACGTCGTGCCCGGCACTGTCGCCGGTGTCCACACACCAGCGCCAGCCGCCGCCGCAGCCCATGCGTCGCTTGCCGCCGCCGTCACCGTCCAGGTCGCAACCACACCAGCCAAGATACCCGGATAGATGCCAGTGATCTGCTGGCGATCAGCTTGTGCGATTGCACCATCCGGCACAGGCGCCAAGATCGCGAAGTCACCCACATAGCCCTGGACGGACTTGCGACGCGATACAGTGTCGATTGCCATTATGCCCACTCCCCGCGAGTGAAGGTGGTGGCGTCGTCGCTGATCGTGGACGTGGCGATGTTGGCACCGTCCGCATCGTTGCGAAGTGTCTCGGTCGTAGCCGTCGTAGTTCTCTTGTTCCTCGCCAGTGCGAATAGCCAATTCAGTTTCGCCTTCAACGTACTCGTCGCGGCCGGTACGGCGGACTCTTCCGCGAACGTATCGACGTTGATGACATCCAGAACTTCGGTGTTCACCTGAGCGGGCGTCGCGCGCGAGGACACAGTGGCGTCGAGGTTCGATGCCGTCAGCCCCGTGACGCTGCCGACAGCGCCAGTGACACTGCCGACGGCACCCGTGACCGATCCGACCGAGCCATTCACATTGCCCGTGACCGTCGTCACGGATGGGATCACATTACCCGTCCCCGCGTAGCCCGTGCCATCAAAGAACGCCTCGGCGTTATCCGCCGCGACGGAATCGCCGCTGATGTGTGAGACGTTGGTCTCCGGCCGGCCGGATGCGAAGGTGCCCGCCGTGCCGCCGAAGTGCGAGACATTGACCTCGGGCCGTCCGCCGGCGGCAGTTGCAACGGTGCCGGCGACGTGCGTCAGATCGACCTCGGGAACGCCGGCCACGGTAGGCGTCGCGGCGGCGGTGCCGAGCCACTGCGTGACATTCGCGGTGGAAGGACGGCCAAGCGTGAACTCGCCGACCACTTCGCCGACGACGCTGACGCTATCCACCGTGCCGGTCGTGATGACGAGCGCGTAGCTCGTGGCATCGGCATAGCCGTTGCCAGAAGTCGCCACGACGCGGACATTGTTGAGACCCGTTACGCCGTCAAAATCCACGGTGAGCGTGATGCCGGCAGTGAGTTGGGTCAGGGAGTTGTCTGGATACGCCGAGACGACAGGCGTACCGGCAAGCGTGAAGGGCGCGCCCGTGGAGAAGCGCCGTGTGGTGAACTTCACATCGAAGGTCACGCCGAGGGTGTAGTCCCTGATGCTCATGCCGCGAGCCTTCCAGGTTCACCGACTAAGCCGCCGCCAATGCCGGCGAGCCGGAAGGGTCGGCCGACAGCGGCCTCCTCGACAAGAGGCGCCTGCACGCCGATTGGCATTGAGTAGTGATAAGGAAACGGCTCCACCGGCGGCCCAAACGCATCGTCCGTCACGGTGCCCGTAAGCGTCAGGTTCGCCGCGTTACCGGAGAAGTCCGTCAGCCGCGAGCCCGAGGTCGGGTTCCACCAAGCGCGCATGATGTTCTTCGGCCGAATGCGGACGGGATGGTCACCACCGCTCAAAGCATCAAATTCCGCCAAGAATAATTCTGCGTTCCACATCGTAAGTAACGCAACATTTCCATCAAACGGAATTGTAATGGCAGCCCTGACACGAGCGCCTATTGCTTGAAAATCTATAGTTGGATCACTAACCGACGTACCAAATGTTTTCTCAAAAATAACGTTTTTTGCATACGTTCTTGGTGTGCTATCATCAACAAAAATAGCCGCAACGAAAGTCCACGTATTCGCATCAATAAGAGTCGCGCCAGATGCAGCGCCCATGGTTGTACCAGCATCATTGGCTTTCTGAGAGCTGAATGCTCCGGCCGCAGTCAAAAAACCGATATACTCGCCAGCGGCGCCGTTATTTCCTAAACCGCCCCAACAACGTGCGGCCCCGGCGGTCACGGATGCGACCTTTATCCACACCCCCATTGTCAAGGGTTCAGCCGTGATCCCAGTATCCGAACGGCTAAAGTAGTTCGCCGTCGTCCAACCCGAGCACGAGCGGGCCATGCTAGATGGCTCCGGCTCGCTTGAGCGCGCAATAGGCCATGCCCATCGCCTTTTGCGGCGTCGTCGCCTTGCCGCGCACGCCGGCACGAATCGCGAGGTTGATCACCGCAGCGTTCAGATCGAGGTAGGTGTCGAGGTCCTCGATCAGCGCGTCGATGTCGGTCACGTCGAGATTGGCCGTCGCGTCCGCCTCTACAAAGACCTTGCGAACGAATTGCTTGACCGCGATCTTGCGCTCTGCTGGGGTCATGGACATGGCATCACTCCCAAATGATGTAGGGCTGCACGGTCAGGATTTGCGCCAACGTCCAGCCTGTGGTCTCGAACGTAAGGTCCATGACGACAACTTCGCCGCCAACGAGCGTGTCGGCATTGAGCGTCCACTTCGCCTCGCCATACTGATCGTTGTCGCCAGCGCCCCATTCCAGTGTCGCGGTAGCGCCCGCGAGGCCGGCTACAGCATCCGCTGTCGTCGTCTCGGCAACCGGCGTCGCGCCGGACGGGCTTTCGCCGTTAGCGACCGAAACCCACTTCGGATTGATCTTCGCGATGCCGGACGTAGCGTTAGCGATCGCCTTGAGCACGAATTTGCCTGTTCCAGTCGGCAACGTCGGCGGCATGACGAAGCGCAAACGCCAGATCGCATCGGCGTCCAGCGATGCCTCGACGCCGAGCCCGCCGTCGTGCTTGGAGTTCGCGCCAGCGCCGACATGAAAGTTCGGGAACAGCCTGCCCGCCGTATCGACCGGGAAAGCGCTATGGGGAAAGATTGGACCGCCGGCCATGACCTAGCTCCTCTCCCGCGTGAAGGCGGCCCACCACTCGATGCCGACGGGCACGGCGCAGATCAACGCCACAACCGCGAGAAAGAGCCCGCCAACAACGAGTTGGGCGAGCCTACCGATGCCGATGACGTGGCGCATCTACTTCTTTCTCCGCTTCTTTACACGACGTGCCAACCCGGCCTTCTCAAGAGCGATGGCAATCGCCTGACGGCGCGGAGGCCCGGAGTGAACCAACTCACTGATGTTGGCACTCACGGTCTTTCGCGATCGCCCCTTCCTTAGCGGCATCACGGAGCTCCCACGTCGGACCGGATCACGAGTGGCGAGCCGGAGTAGCGCCCCTTCATGTCACGCAACCTCTGCTCGGCCAACGCCTTGTCGAAAAGACCACGAAACTGCGAGTGACGCTGTGTCTCGTCGGGCTCATTGATGAACAGCATCGCATGAGCCAACGCGCCATATAGATAAAGATCAGGGTTCTGCGTGAAAAGCGTCGGCACATTGCTTGCCGACAAGGCCGACAATCGCGCGTAATAGACGGATTCCAGAGTGTAAGTCGCATCGGCAATCGGACGTAACTGAATTGACGTTCCGACTAAGCTGTAAGCCTGCGGTTTGCCCGTTGTCGCACTAGGAAATTCAAAATCCAATTGATGTGGTGGGAGGTAGCGAAGGACAACCTGTGGATCAGTTGTTATTTTCAGTCGTTCCAATCTCAAAAAACTAGCCGCCGTGGTAGGTAACTCTATGTATTGCGTATTGGTGGTCAGTGTCGCAGTTGACCGCGTTTCCATTTCACGGATTTCAAGGCGGCGATTGATTTCTGCTTCGGCTAGTGCAATGAACTCAGGCGTGCGCGCAGATTGATCGGTCCGCACTAGCCAGTTATGGACAGCATCCTGAAGCTCTGCGAGGGTCGTGATGGCCACGTTTCACTCCGCTGCGACCGCTAGACCGGATTCGGAGTCCACGCGCCATGGCGGCGGGGGACCATGAGCGTGAAAGTCCGAGAGCTGCTGGACGATGCCGTTCGGCCACATGGCAAAGGGCTGAATGTGACCTATGGCCATGTTCTCCAAGACGCCGATCGTGCGTCCTGTCCTGGCCCACAACCGCCAGAAGAACACGTCTTCGTCCTCGTGTTCGCCATTCCATGTTCCATTCCGATCGGGCCTCGGCATGAACCACGGTCTCTGTAGCGTCGCCAACGCGCCTGCCCGAAAAGCCGTCAGGCCGAAGTGTCCGATCAGAACGCCATCGACTTCTTGCGGCATCGTTCTCCCGTCATGCCGCTTGACCTGCAATGGCATGGCGCAATCGAACCCGTCAGCGACAGCGCGCGCCACGGCCGCGACATCCGAGAGCGAGAACAACGTATCGTAATCGAGCGTCAGAACGATCTCGGCTCCACGCTCGATCTCCTTCTCCATGCCCGTTTGCAGGCATTGCCCCCAAAACGCGCCAGTGACCTGCTGCAACGAGATACCGGCGGCGGGAAGCGAGTTGATCGAGCAAAAGAAGTTGTCCATGAACCCAAGCCGGGGCACGGACATGACGGCATGGATGCGCGGGAGTTCCATCACGCCAGCCTCGCCGTCGTGGTCTTGAACTTCTTGTAGTCGTTGTCGTCGAGCCACTTGAACAGCGCCTTGTCGTCGTTCCAGATGCCCTGACGGATCAGCATATAGACCGTGATGCAATCCAGGGTGGCGACATGCTCGGCCCAATGGCCGGGCATCAAGCCGCGACCGTTGTTCGTTCGCCGCTTGTTATGCTCCAACACCGGCTCGGCGTCGCAAACCGAAAGGAAGCGGACCTTCCGCTCCACTTCATCCCAATCCATGTAAAGCCGAGTGCCATCCGGCTTCACATCGATGAGTTCGCGCGTGCTCATGGCTAGATCGTATAGCCCGCGATGTTCGCTTCGCCCGTGATACCGACGCCCCCGGCTCCGGCTTCGACCGAGCAGGCGTTACCCGGCGTCATGGCGATGGGCGAAGCGAACGTGACGATCGTCGGAACATTCGTCACCCGCCAGGACATCAGAATCGTGGTGCCATCCTTCAACGTGCATTGGATGCCCGTGACGGCGGCACTGAAACTGAAACTGACGTGGGTAACGTGGTGACGAAGGCCGACGCTCGCGGTTGGAGCGGCGAGCGTCGCCGTTGCGACTGCGTTGACGGCATTGGCGGTCGCCGTCTGTTGAGACGGCCGTTCCTGGACTACATTCATGGTCGCCTCCTAGACAGGCGCCAACGTGACCGTCACCACTCCCGTTGCCGTCGTGAGAACGCCGGTGAAATCGATCGCGAGGGAATCGCCGGCAGCAATATCCAGATCGGAACTCGTCGTTGACAGAGTGAGCACCTGGTTTGTGTTCGCCGTTCCCTTGAGATTGACCGTACCGGAGTGCAGCGCCGTCCCGGATGTGATCGCGGTACCCGATGGAACCTTACGCACCGCCCCCGTCACCGCTCCCGCATCGGTGCCGGCAACCGTGACTCGCGACGTGATGTCCTTGACGCGATAAGCACGCGAAGCGGCGAAAAACGTCTTGTCAACACTGGCGGCAACCCACTCACCAGTGGCCGGGACGAAACCGAGTCTGGCCCCGTCCTTGCCCTGGATGTCCAATGAGCCGTCATCCGGCTGTACGATGTTAGGCATGACATGTCTCCATGTGAGCGGGAGCCTCGTTCATGGAACGACAGCCCCCGCTCACCCTTGAGTCGGTTACGATTGCGTCAGATCGTAGACGGCGCCATGCGCCTTCTCGTTCCGCATCTCCAACGTGCCCTCCCAATAGAGAGCGCGTTTGATGAAGTCGCCGGACTTGGCCAGCTCGACCTCGTGGATCGGACGCAACTCGGCGACCGAGATATAGTCGGGGTCGAAGGCAAAGACCGTATCGACCGCACCCGTGACGTTCAGGAACCGATTCGGCACGACATCCAGGCGGCCGAAGTCCGACTTGTAGACATCGATCGCCGTGAACAGCGTTGCCTCGTCGGCCTCGGCCATGCGCGTGGCGTTGCCGGCGAAGGCCGAGAGGTTCTGTTTGTTGAACGCCTTGGTCACGATGAACCTCGGATTGCCGCCGGAGTTGAACGCCTCGCGCAGAACTTCCTTGAGTTGACTTTCCTGAAACGCACGCGCGGTGCCGGCGGTACGGACGTTCGTCCCGGTTCCCGCCGACGCGGTTGCGCCGGCTCCGGCACTCGTGTTCGTGATGATCCAGGCTTCGAGCCCGCCCATCTTGCGCGCCGTTGTGTCGTTACCAGCGGCGCCGGCGACGTTCTCGGCCACATGGGATTCGATGTTGCGGCGCAACTCGCGCCCCTTCTTGACGATCTGACGAGCCATCTCGCGCCCGACGCCTTCGACGGTAGTCACCGCCTGCTGCGTACCCGAGACAACAACGGTACGATTCAGGATCGCGGTCGTGTTCTTGAGCCGTGTCGGAGTGCTCTGCGCCTCGGCAGCCGCGTCATCGCCTTCGATCTGAGCCACCGACGAACCAGCGGCAGCGGCCAGAATATCGGTGTTCCACTCATGCAGGGTTGCCGTCGCCTTCGACTTCTGCGAAATCTTGGAGAAGATCGGCGTGTCGTAGGGATCGACGTTGTAGATCGCGTTCGCGAGGTCTTCGCGATTGATGAGACCTATACCGGACGCACCGCCCAAGTCATAGGTCGAGTAGGTGTTGGTTGGCTGTGCCATTGGTCATCTCCCGAGAAGCTGCGCCGCAAGAAGCGCCTCCGCATCTTGTGGCGACCGTGATTTCTGAAAACGCTTCCTGGCTTCCACGACACCGGATGAATCACCGGAACGGGGCCTGCCCGCCGCCGGCTTGATGACCCTGGGCAACCCACTGACCTTCTTTTGAGCAAGCGGCTTGCTTGCCATCATCCGGTCATAAAGCATCGCCTTGCGACCGATAATCAGCAATCTGTGATCATAAGTCGAGTTGATCTCCTGATCGGTGAATTTGTAAATTCCACCAGACAGGTATTCACCCAACTCCTTGGCTTCCTTCATCGCCGTGGTTCTGTCGGCGAGTTCTGGAACCTGCTCGATCAGCCTGCCGTACTCGGTTTGGCGGTGCTTCGTGAGTTCCTCTTCCATTGCCTTGGCGCGGCCCGCCTGCCACGATTGAAGCGCGTCGATGCGCTTCTTGACGGCTGCGGTCAGACGGACGTACTCGCCAGGGTCTTCCTCGGCGAGCTTTTCCCAATCCGTCTGTTGTGCCTTGGCGATGACAGGATCGGCCTTGGCCATGAACTCGGCCATCTGGTCTATCGCGGCCATACGCTTCTGCCAGGAATCCCTCGCGGCTGTCTGCTCCGCCTCGAATGCGCGGCGGTGTTCCGCAAGAGCACTGGTCTTCTGACGGTAGTCGGCTTCTCGGGAGTAGCCCTTTAGAAGCTCCTCGGCGGTGACTTTTTCGAGGCGGCCATTGACCTTGACCTCGATCAGTTCGTCCTCTTGAGCTTCTTCCTCGGCGCCCTCAGGCTCCGTGTCCGTCTCTGACCCTTCGGCTTCCTCGGACTCTTCACCCTCGGCAGCCGGCGGAGCGTCCTGCTCCTCTGGTTCAGCCGCCATCTCGTCGGGGCTGTCGGCAACCGCTTTCGCGGCTGATTTCGTCGCGGACTTCCTGGGCGGCTCGACCGGGGCGAGGATGCTTCGAGTCAGCGCGTCGATCGCCGCCGCCTCGGTCATTCCTCCAGCCCTGAGAGCCGCTTCGTCAGGCATTGGGTGGTCCGTTCACCAGAACTTCGCCGATCCGAGGCATGAACATCCTCGGCTTCGCGGCATCTTCCATCTGTTGCATCTTGTCACGAGCCGCTTTGCCCATCTGGATCATGGCTCGTAGCCCAACTTCCGCCTCGTCGAGCGCCACGGTCATCTGAAACAGCTTCTCGCGACCCTCGGCATCGCGGGCCGGGGACTTGTGCCATTGATCGTGCAGACGGGCACGGTAAGCGTCGAACGCCTCACGCAACTGAGGATCGCTCAGAAGCGCCTCGGCACGCCGCGCGCGCTCAACTTCCTGTTCTGGCGTTCTCTCCGCCATTCTGTGCCTTCATGGCCACGGACGCCAACATCTTGTGTCGGTCGTTCTCAATATCAGCCTGTACCTTCACACGGTCAAGGGCTATTTGAGCCTCGACCTTCATGCGTTCAAGCGCGATCTTGGCGCGCGTTTCCTCGGTCCGAAGCTGGATGTTGGCCTGTTTTTCCTGGGTTTCGAGCTGCATTCGTTGCTTCTCGATCTCCAATTTGGCCATTTCGACCTGCATCTGAGGAGATGGCGGCGGCTCCGGGGGCTGTTCGGGTGGCTCCGTGAAGAACAACTCGATCGGCTTCAATCCGGCGACCTCGGCGAACTTCATCACGGCACCGTGGATGTTCTGGTCGCTGACCATGTAGCCCTTGCCGGTCGCGATCAGCTTCTCCTGCACCGCCATGAGCGCCGCGATTGATGCCTGCATCTCGGTCTTGTTCGATGTGCCCAATCCAACCTGGACCGAAGCATCCATCTTGCCCTTCCAGTCGCGCGGATCAACGGCGATCCATTCGTTCCGCAGCCTGATCGTGCGTTCACGATCCTGGTAGCGCATCGCGAGCTCGTCGATGCCCTCGAAAAGCTCACGCACGCCCGTTTCGGCGAAGATGCGGGCGATCAACTCGATCCGCTGCTGGGAAGCGGCCATGATTTGGCTGATTCCACTTGCGGTTTTGTTGAGCGAATCCGCATGCAACCCCTGATTGTAGCGTGTGATTCCCGTTCGGGTCTCTCGCACGCTATCCAGATACTCGATCATGCCGAACGAATGAGAAGGCACGGGGGTATGCGGGATCGGGAATACCACGTCGCCAGCCGAACCGAGCGTGCGAATGACCTGATTGGGCCTGGAAATCAGAACGTCGTCCAGATCGATGATGCGATTGATGTCCACGGCGGTCCGACCGTTGTTCGCGACGTACAGATTGTCGAGAATCTGTCTGATAATCGTGGATTTGATGAGTTGAAGATCCATCACCAGGTCGGCCAGGGACAGGCCGTAGAAGCGATGAGGCAGGGGCAGGGGGCACAGGGAGTAGAAGGGCGCCCGTTCGCTCGGCCAGTCCTCCTCCAGCAAGATAGCGCCGCCATCCTGACCACCCGTGATGACGCGCAGGAACTCAGCCTCTCCGTCGCCGTCGCGATCGACCCAAAGGTACGAATCCACGATGGCCACGGGGCGCATCGAACGATCGGCGCCATTCCATGACGATTCATCCGCCGTTGTACGACTGGCATCGTTGGAAAACCGAGCCGTTCTCTGAATGCCGAACTCGGTGGCCCAGGTCGGCAACCGGTTGACGAGATCGGCGTCGAAGCCCTGGCTCAGAAGCTCACCCTCGGTCATGTGCGTGCGATGATGCACGCTCCGGGCGTCATCGATACGAGTGGCTTCGCGCGAAATCAGGAACTCCTCGGGCGGCACGTTGGCGATGTGAATGCGACCCTGGCTCTTGACCCGCTTGACCGTCACGTCATGCACGAAAGATGGCGGCGCGCCATTCTGGTCCAAGGGCGAACTTTCCGGGCGCTCGCTATGCGCCGTGACAGTAACATCCTGATCCGACAGCAACATCTGGAACTGGAGATCGTCCAGATTCTCATATGTTTCACGTGAAACATTCTGAGTCGGGTCCCACCAGAGTTTGACGACGCCGACCTTGGAGATCAGGGCATCCTTGAACCACGAATGAAGGATCGAGAAGCCCGGATTGTCGCGCATAAACACGTAGTTGGCGTAGTCCGTGCGCTGCTTGGCGCTTTGCTCGTCCTCGACGCCCGTGGGAAAGAACTGCGCGATGTGGTCACCTGCCGTGAAGATGCGGAGGAGCGACGGGAGAATGGATTCCACAACATCGGAAACCTCGCTCATCACCACGGACGAGCGGCCGCGCACTTCGTTCCCGAAGGGTTCGGCGAGGTAGTATTCCATGGCCTTGGCTTGTTGGGTCGCGACTTCGCCGGCGTAGAGAATGTCGGCGGCGGCGATCTCCGAGGCGATGATGGAGATCAGGTCGCGATCAGCCAGCTTGGCCATCAAGCTGCGTCCTTGCGCGGGCGGCCGGGACCGCGACGGATCGGCTGGTCATCAACTTCCAATGACGAGTCCAACATCCGTTCCGCGACGGTCAGGCGTTCACCGAGGGATGCCATGAACCGTTCGATCGCATCGAGCCGGTTACTGAGGTCCATGTATTGCTTCATGCTCATGGACGTTCTCTCCCTGACATCTCACACGACCCACCTGTAATCGTATTCCAGCTTCTTCGCATACGCGGCGCGCCCGACATCGCCCATCGCGAACGTGAGGCAGAAAGCATCCGCCATGTTGGGCGACGGAATGCCGCGCTTCTTCATGTCGCTCTTGGCCTCGACCTTGACCAGCCCACCAGTCGTGACAGTAAACCCCGGTCCTGTCAATTCCCCAACAAAGTCATCCAGCACATCATCGTTCTCGCGCGTCCGCTCGGGCAGCGCGCAATCCCGCGCCTCGAACCACTCCCTGGCCCGGAACCAAAGCTCGTCCCTGAGCCGCATATACTTGCCCTCGACCGCCGGGCTCTCCGCGACGTTTACCCCTCGCGCGGGCAAGCCCAACATTCTCAGCCGGTCGCACACACCCGCACCCAGCCCGATCACGTCAACCGCGATGAACGCCGGCTTCTCCCGCGCCGCATGATACTGACGCGCCACGATGTCCGCCGTCTGCATCGTGTCCTTGTCGCGCCACGTCTGCACGGGCTCGATAAGCACATTCCCCCGTCGTTTCGCCAGCGCACTCTCGTCATCTCCGAACCGCGCCACATCCACGCCCCACACCGACGCCTTGTCCGCCAACGGCATCACATCCCGTCCGATCGAGTCCACCACCAGCGACATCGGAATCACCGAGTCCTCCTCGCCACTTGGGAACTGCCCCAATACCATGACCCGATACCAGTTCGAATCCTCCCCGAACTTGCGTTTGGCCTTCTCGATGAACTTGGGATCGGCATAGCGAGCATCCAGACACGAAACCGTCATCGTGCTCCAAAAATCAGACATCTTGTGAAACGCATCGTAAAACCAGCCGCGCAATCGAGTAGGATTGCCCACCATGATTTGCTTGGAATTGCGTGTGGAAAGAGAGCCCTCCATGGTCTCGAATATCACGTCATCTATTCCCGATGCTTCATCGGCGAGGCACAAAAGATGGTCACTATTACCACTTAAAAACACCCGTCCGTTTCGTCGCGTATAGAATGTCTGCCACGGCGTGGAAATACACCACACCTCGCCATTGTATTGTTCTTGCTTTACATCACGCTTCTTTATGGCATACGGCGTCGATAATTTAATAGGCCAGGCCATAACATACGACTCTACAGAATTACACAGTCGTCCATTGATAACAATCTGTCCCGCCGTCCTGTTAACCCCAATCGTGCCCGATCGCCCAAGTTTCAGCATTATCTCCTGAATCTGGTCCATGAGAGCGGCATTGACGTTATAGAACTGACCACGTTTGCCATTGGCTTTTGTGCTGCCTTCGGCTTCCCAAAGCCCTTCGCACAGGGCTTCCAAGATCGCCGGTTCGGCTTCCATGAGACACTCGGGCACAAGGCGATTGACTTGAAGCCGACCAACATTTTCGATCAGCCAAGCGGCAATATCTCGGTTGGAAAAAGCAAAATAGTCCTTAGCATACGTCCATTGCAAGGTCGTGCCATCAAGAAGGCCCTCAATCCACGCCATGCCCTTCGGCTTCGTCTGGTACAGCATGATCTCATAGAACACGCCCGTTACATGAGGTCTAATGCCGCCATCACCAATGAAAAAGCCGATGAAGCGCGCGAATTGTTCGGCGTCGAAACCGAACTTGGCAAAACACGGCGGTACTTCAACAGGATCGCCCCGCCAGGAGCCGTGAGCCCGCAAGAGCCAGAAGTTCTCCCCCAGATCGGCGAACGGCACAAGTTCCGATGCCGACTTGCCCATGTTGGGCGCAACAGGCATCCGGTGCCCGTCCGTCACGGCAAAGTTGACCGACTTTCCATCAAAAACATTAAGTGTTCCCAAGAACGGATAGCGATGCACAGACGTTACCGGCATCCACGCCAAATCATCCGTGATTAGATTGCTCGATAACACCCAATCACCGGCGCATATTTTACTAGACCCCAACCATCCTCTATTTGTGAGTATTGTGTGTCCCGTTCCGAAACAGTGTATTCCTTGGAACGCCTCGGGATTCTCCTTCCTCGCCGTCCGCGCGATCGCGAAAGACTCCTTGGGCGCTTCCCTCAACTCCAGCTTGTCCGACTTGATCTCGAACAAGCCCGCCAACTCCGGCTTCATGTGCCGTAACCACTTCGCGATCTCAGACCACAACACGTCTTCCAGTTGATCCGCCTTCGGAGCCGTGCAAAGAACCTTCGCCGGAAACCGCGTCAGCAGCCACCAGATCACGACCCACGACAACAACGCATCCTTCCCAACCCCACGACCCGCCTTGATCCCTACCGAATCCGCTTCCCCAATCCGCCGCAGCGCCTCCCCCTGCCAGCCATCCGGCTCGGCACCAATCACATCCGTCACAAACAACAACGGATCATCACGGTACTTGAGCATGTTGGGCGCCGGAGGCATCACTCCACAACCTTCCCCTCAATCACTCTCCCACTCGCCTCCCGCTCCCGCGCCAACCGCTCCGTCTCCAACAACACAGCCAGAAATCCCCCCGCCATCGCCCCCATCGTCGCCGCATCCCCAGCTACAACATCCGTCAATCCCGCCTTGCTCAGCAAAGCCTTCCCCGCCTCAAGCCTAACCCGATCACTATCCCCATGATCCCTCAAGTAACTCAACATCCGTATCGACGCCGGTCCCTCCCGTCGCGCCAACGCCCGTATGTAATCCAATGTCGGATCATCAGGGTCATCCCCACGTCTCAAATCCGGCGTAGGACGCCTTAACCCCGTACCCGTAGCCCCGCCATCAAGAACCTTAACCCCAGGCGCACTAGGCACGGCCGCCGCGTGTTCAGCCGCTATCTCCGCCAGCGTTCGCCCGCTCATGCCCAAAAGTCTCTCAGATCCACGGCGGATTTTCAAGGAACTCCGCGCGGATTTTCGTAAGTACCTGCGCTCACAGTGAGAGTACCCGTATGGAACCATCGACCGCGATGGGACCCACCGCGACCCCCGCCCCCTCCCGCCACGATGCCCCGCCCCCGGCCCTACAAGCCCCGTCAGCGCACGACCGCCGGCCAAGCCGTCCACACTCCGGCTAGGCGCCAGCACGCGCCTACGGGGTCGCCATGGCCTAGAACCTACATTAGAATGATTGAATGTCATATAGTGTATTCTGGAGAGTTCCAAACGACCCCTAACTAATTGATATAGCACGATAATACAGATAATCTTACACTGCGTCATCCGAGCTCTAGCTCCGAAAACACAACATCTAGACCCTACTAGACCTTATGTACCATAATGAGGCGTTGCATGCGACAGTCAAAATGTCGATTTTAACAGGGTGCAACGCTACGGCAACACCCCTTGCAACGCCGCCGTCAGCAGCCATATTTGCATGCAACGGCACGTACGCGCTGAAACCCCATCATGTGTTTTTGGAGAGCAACGCGGGGAGGGGCATACGCGCGACCCTTGTGGGGAACCAAACAACCTATTGAAACGTAACGGAGAATGACGCCATGGCACGCGACCGACGTTTATCGACGGAACGGCTGATTTCCTGGCTTGACGATCTATTAAATGAAGGAAAGCATTTAGATATTTTGACTGGGCGCCTTAAGACCGAGGTTATTGACGACCGGAAGGAGACTAAGCGGCTTGCGCGATTAGCACGGATCAAGAAGCATCGGAAGGCGACGCGAGGGACGGTGTTAGCGGCTCGATCTCGGGAGAGTGCTCGGGTCAAGGCGCGAGCGCGTCGAGTTCGAGAACGGAAGGCGCGTGAGTTAGCGGCAACGCAGGCATGGCTTGAGCGTGGACTAGCGCCTGAGATAACGAATGCTGGGGAACTTAGCGCGCGGCTTCGGGCTGAGCTTGAGGGCGAGTAGGTTGCGACTCGTTCTCATTTCCATGAATGCTGTATCACGCAATTGTGATCGCGGGCCTCGCATTAGCGCTTGACGTGACATGTTGACGTTAGGATATAGGGTGTATGACCTGATGGTTGGGCCGGAGGAGATAGTGATGATCACGACAGTCCACGGCTATAAGTTCGACATCACGACGTGCGGACGCAGCGTTGCGTCGAGGGAACTTGAGCGTGCCGAGCAAGCGCTTGAGGCGGCGCTGCGGGCGGTAACCATCCCCCGTGCCGGGCTTTTGTGGGCACAAGCTCGCCATCGCGGATATAACGACCATGACTTCGAGCTCGGACAGCTTGAAGCGCGAGTGCATGGTCGCTGCACACGCGGATGGCACGACCCGAACGGGTTGGAGCTGACGATTGACGCGGTTGACCCTGACTGACGCTTTGCCGGGGCCGGTCGTTGTGGCCGGCCTGAGCAAGGCGCCGGTGGGGCGCTTGATGATGAAGGGACGGGCGATGAAGACGACGATGGCGACGCGGCAACGCGGGTTCGGCGCGACGTTCAGTAAAATAGCTGACGCGGACCAGTATCTGGTGACGGCCGACGATGATGGCGTCATCAGAATGTATTCACGTATTTTGATCGACACTTGGGCGGACACGGCGCCCGAGACCAAGCGAGCGATAATCAATCGGTTCAACGCACATGATGATCTGGTAATAGCGCTTCGTCTTCTGGAAACAGCTTCGCGGCGGTTCGTAAATCGTTGGGATACGGACCGGGCTTATGTGCAAAGGATGTGTGACCGTGCCCGCGCGGCGCTTGAGCTGGCTGAGGGCGAGTAGCTTGGCGTTGATCTATCCGCGACTTGTCAGCCGAAGCCTTGGCGAAGGCTGATGGTCGCGGGCGAAACGAAGGCGAAATGAAGGGAGAATGACATGAATACGAGCACGACGGGACAAGAGGCATTACAGCGCGCACGGGGCGGGATGTCGTGTATCAACGATGCGATCGTGATGAACGAGTTCGCGGCGCGCGGGATACCGCTTGCGGAGATTGATCCGCGCGAGAATGTGTTGACGTTCTGGGCGTGGAAGGCGTTGGGGCGCTCGGTACGCAAGGGCGAGCACGGGGTTCAAATCCTGACTTGGATTCCCGTGACGCGCGTCAATGCGGCGGGCGAGCGAGAGCCGGACGGGGTTCGGCCGAAGAACGCGACTGTGTTTCATATCTCGCAAACGGATGCGCGGTAGGGAGAATGACGATGATTGACGAGGTACGGAGAGCGTAGCGCGCACATTATACGGACGTGGTACACGCGAAGGTGCTTCTTGACGCAATGTGCGATGCACCGCTACCGCGCGTGTCAGGAATGGACACGGTGTCGCGCCTTGCCGTGCGCCTCTCTGCCGGCCGCACGATCGAGGATGCGGCGTTACGTGAGTATCTGTACCGCTGGCGCCTGGCATGTATCAGCGCGACGTTTGGCGCACCGCACATGTTAGGACTTTGAACGCACACGGGGCCGGGCGGATGGTCCGTCCGGCTCCACGACATGGAAGATGAAACATGAGTGCATTCATGGTGACTCACGCGACGATCGATCGTGTGCTATGGGCAATCAACATCATTGATGACGCCGGGAAGCCAACAGGATTGAAACACGAGGACCCCGAGGAATTGGGCAATCGTTTGTTGGCAATGAACGCGGACGCCTTGCGGGCGCGGTATGGCGAACGGGCGGACACGGCGTTGCCGTATCGGTATCAAGTGCCGACGACGCAATGTGGCAAGGCCGAATGTCTCAGAGCGCTTGATTGCTTTCTGTACCAGTGCATTGAAGGTGAGGTATCTCAATGTGAGTTGTATCGACGTTGTGAGCTTGTGCGCGAGTGTCTTGTGGAAGAGATCATTTGCGCGTTGCCGGCGTATGAGCGGGCGCCCTGGGATTATCCCGACTCGGCGCGCTCGGGCGCGGTGCCGTTGATGGCGCTCGCAAAGCGTTGACGTGAACGGGGCCGGGCGGATGGTCCGTCCGGCCCCGCATGAGCGAAGAGGAGAATTAAACATGAGTTGGAGAAAACTTGGAAATCAAGAACAATCAGACCTACTCGAATGGTTCAATGTGTGCGCGCCATCGCGCGAGGACAAGGCACGGCTCGCAAAGCTCTTCCACGATAGGCAATTCGGCGCGTGGGATTGTCCTGAATGCGGCGAACGGTGCTATCACGGCGCGCCTGATAACTGGGGTCACTTCCAGGGTGTTTGCCAGGTCGATTATGTGAGCTATCCGGTTACGGAATCGCGGCTGATATCGTGGTGCGATTCGTGTCGTTCACAAGGTATGAACTACAAACGACCCGGCAACATAGTAGGCGTGCCACCTTGGGATATGGACGAGGAAACACTAGGCAACTCTGCCTGAACGCACTCGGGGCCGGCCCGATGGTCGAGCCGGCCCCTCTTGATGGAGGAACGACAATGGTGACACTTACTGTCGCGGGAACGACAGCTCGGGCAGCATACGAGGCTGGCGTGCTGAATGCAAACACTGATTGGCGAGCGGTAGCGGAAGCGTGCTATCGGGCTTTGCCGAAGGCACGGACGCCCAGGATCAACGGCAAGTGGCAACCCTGGCCGATGTATCTGTTGGCGTTCGAGGATGGCTGGCGATGCCTTGCCGGAGCGCCACGGGGCAAGAGCGGGGCGATCGATCTGGCGTATGCCGAGGCGAAGGCCCGGCGGCGTCATCTTGAATGCACGGGTCGCGAGGCGGGCTCGGTGACGAGCGTGACGGCGTGGGAGGACGTGACCGAGGACTGGTCGGCGATCTGGAATGCGAATCTGTCGCATGAGCTATCGACTCGCGTGCTGAGCGCACGTCGCGTGGCGCGCTTCTGGTCGGGCTTGGGATCGTTCGGGCGACAGATGACGTGGGAGACGAAGCGACGGGCGTTGCCGAATTATGCGGTGATGTATGCACAATCGGGCGATTGGCGGGACACGATGAGCGGGTCCTGGGATGCCATCTACAAGTCGCGTTCGCGTCATCGTGCGAAGCTCGATGGCGAACGGCGCATGGGCCAGAATTACCAATCCGTGATGTACGCCAAGGCGCGAGCCGAGCGGAATGCCGAGCTCGTCGAGGAGTACGACGACGAGGACGCATTGCTCGCGGCGACGGAATAGGGAGAACAGGGCGATGACCGATCAAGAACAAATCAACGAGTTGCGCGACGCGCTTTACGAGCTCTTGCGTGTGTTGAATGCAGTCGAGCAGGAGGAGCCATTGAACGACATCATGCTTGCACATGCGAGACAGCACGCGCGCGTTGCTGCTTGAAACCGTGTGGACATAAAGCCGATGACCAACCTTGAAATCCTGAGCGAGCTCGAAGCGATCAAGGTCGATTGGCAACGATTGATCGACCGTGCATTGATCGTGGTGCGTCACTTGCCAAGCGAGGAACGTTGCCGCGCCGAAGGCTATTGGCTTGCTCAGTTGGAGCGCATGCTCGACAACGAATATCAGTCAGGCACACTGCAATCGACAATCGATAGCGTGCGCGAAACTCTGGAGGAAGTGAACGAATGACCAAGCTCATCACCCGTTACAAGTTGACGGACGCGCACAACCGCACATACGGCGATACGCAGTGGGGTCCCGGCGTCACGCATACTGCGTTGGGCACGGGCGATCTCTGCACGGCCGGTTGGATACACGTTTACACCAACCCCCTGTTGGCGGTGCTGCTCGACTCGATACACGGCGACTTTTTGAAAGGCAAGGGTGCTCATCTGTGGGTTTGCCATGTCTCCGGCGCTCATTGTGACGATCACGGCTCGAAGGAGGGTTGGCAGTCGGTCACGACTGTCAAGCGGATCGCTCTGCCGCGTCTGTCGCGCGGCGCCAGGATCAGATTCGTGATCCTGTGCGTGTGGCCGAATTACAGTAAGAAGGCGTGGCGGAGCTGGGCGCGGGGATGGCTCAGTGGTCGCGAGCGTTCTCGGAAAGCCGCTGTCAAGGCCATCGAGGCCGTCGAGAAGGCCGCCGACAGGGCCGCCTGGGCCGCCTGGGCCGCCAGGGCCGCCAGGGCCGCCTGGGCCGCCTGGGCCGCCAGGGCCGCCAGGGCCGCCAGGGCCGCCGTCGAGGCCGCCAGGGCCGCCGTCGAGCCCGCTTGTGTCATGCTCGCATCGCTTCCTTGCAGCAGGGCAGCCCTCGAGGCCGACAAGCCCATCAACCTGATCGCTCTGGCGCGCAAAGCAGTGCGTGACGAAGCCGCGTACCAAGCGCGACGGAAGGAACAGCGCGCATGACCGCGCCCATGATCCTCGGCCCCTGGATGCAACGGGGCGGAATCTTGGAACGTCAGGAATGTGGATGTGCCGGCGCTTTATTTGCGCGCGGGCATGTCATCGTATGGACGCCTAGAGAGTTTGAAACGATTTCCTGCGAGATCGACCGAGCACGCGAAGTCGCCGATGCCTGGCTCACGGAGCGGGGCGTGTTGCTGAGGGAGACGAGAGAATGACGTTCGGGACATGGGTTGTCGAGCGACGTGGGCGCAAGCTGCGTATCGTCGAAAACGAGCTACGCCACGAGATTGCACGCATTGGTGGGGCTCTCAAGAATCCAGAAGATTGCGCCCATCTCATCGCGTGCGCGCCCCACCTGCTCGCCGCTTGTCGCGCCGCTTACGACTTGCTCACGGGTGATGGCCAGGATGGCACGATGGGCCATCACAAGGACAACCCTGTTCCAGCGATGTTGCGCGCCGCCATGGCGCGCGCGGAGGGAAAGACATGATACTGACCGAGGCAGAAGCCAAAACGCGCTGGTGCCCGTTCGGACGTGTTCCGGCTGACCGCAATGATGTTCTATCAGGTTCCGTTAATCGCTCGCCTATGTGGAGCAGCGCGTCTAATTGCATCGGCTCCGCATGTATGGCGTTTCGTTGGTTTCATGACGAAGCCGACAAAGGGAAACCCTTGCCGTTAACCCATGGTTACTGCGGCTTGGCGGGCAAGCCATGACTCACCTTCGCCAAGGCCCCGACGGACAAGCCGACCTCGACATGATCCGCGCCGCGCTCCGCTCGCCCGGTATGACGTGGCAGCGTGCCGCGCAAGAGGCGGGCGTGGCGTTGGGCACGATCTTCGCCACGCTCAAGCGCGGCCCGCCTCGTAACCCGCGCGCGGCCTATGCGTGGAATGCGCTCGTGATTTGGGCGCGGCGAACCGTTCAGGACGCGGGTGTGGCCAGCGAATAGCGCGGATCGGCCGGCTTGCCCGTCTCATGGCCCGGCAGCCACGATCCGCTGTCATTCGACATGATCGTGCCGCGTTTGCGAAGCCTATGGAGCACATTGCGAATTGTCGGCTTTGGCGTGCCGGTGAGACGATCATAGAGCTGCGCGTTGGTCCATTTGCCGCCTTCGCGCAAGACCGCGAGCACTCGCGCGATCGCATCACCCTCCAGGGCCTCGGCGACACTGCCCACATAGGTCCAGATCGGCGACGGCTCCTGCCATACCATCTTCGGCGTGCCGTCCTCGCGCAAGATCGGTTCGCCCTCCTTCGTCTTGACCGCGACCTCGATAGGTCGCGCATCGGACGAAAGCTCGAACATGACGGCGAACTTGTCATCCTTGATGCCGCGCCCTTGATGATGAATCGTTCCCAGCTTCTCGCCCGCCGATCTTGCCAGATGCCAATGCACATCCATCGAGCCGGTAAGGCCGCGTGAGCCCGAGGCGCGGCTGAATACGCTGTCCGTCACCATCTTGTTCGTGTGATGCACGAGGATGAAACACATCTCTCGTTTCTGTGATTCGCGATTGAATGCCGCGATGCGATTCACGTCGATGTTGTATGCCGTCTCGCGCGAGTTGTTGGGCGTCGCCGGCATGAACCGACCCCATGTATCGATGACCACGATCCCGATCTCGGGACGACGATCCAGCTCGGCCAGTAACATGGTCCAGCCTGTCGAGCCGTCGTCCTTCCGCTCGTCGAACCGAGGCCATTTTGTCAGCAGCATCAAGTCGTCGCGCGTCTTGTCGAGCACCTTGCCGAAATGCTGCTCCAGCCAATGCACCCGCCATTGAAGCTCGTTGATCCCGTGCTCGTAATCGATGTAGAGCGATTGCGTCCGCTCGACCGGATAGTGCCCCAGGAACGGCAGGCCCGCCGCGCAACAGAACACGGTCTGCATGGCGAGCAATGATTTCCCGACCTTCTGATCCGCATCGATCAACACGACGGCCCGTTTGGGCAACAGGCCCTCGATGATGAACTCGACAGGCGGCAGGTGCATGGTTTTCAACAGCGCGGCATTGAAGATTTCCGGCGGATCGGGGTCGGAGCCGTTGAGCTTGCCTGCCGATGTCGTCGGCGCGAACGGTTCGGCGACACCGTAGCGCGCGACAGACTCGGCGATTCTCCTAACCTCGTGGTCGGGCAGCGACGGTACACATCGCTTGGCATTCTCGGCACGGAGCGCGGCCAGGATAACGCTAGCATCCGCCGATTTGCGGCGCATGGTGCCGGCAAGTGAGGCAAGGTGCTGGTTGCGTCCGCCCTCGGCGATCGTGTCGGCCGTGCCCCATGGGTCCGCCGGCCTAGCAGCGGGCGCGCGGAGTAGGGCGAGCAGGGCGCCCGGTGCCTCGGCGAATGGGAAATCGTCGGGATGATGGTCAACGTCCCAAGCATACTGGCGTCCGTTCGGATGAATGCTCGGCTCGACCAGGACGTATCCACCGTCGCCGCGTATGTCGAGATGCGGCCCCAGCGTGCTCGCGCTGTTGGGGACCGGCTTGCCATCCGAGACTTTGAAAAAATGATGTCTCCCGCGTCCCGTGAACGAAATGACGGTCTCGGGCAATGGCCCGATCTTGCGCTCAAGCGCGGCAAGCGATGCCTCGCCTTCGTCGCCGTCCACGTCGAGCACCAGAAGCCCGTTGCCCGTGCGGATGGCGATATTGTAGCGGCTGTCGCCGCCGAACCATGTATGTTGTGCAGCCGGCTCGGTGCTTGCGTCATTGAGGCCATGCGCGGTCGCGGGAACCTTTTCGCACGGCCGGCATGGCAAAACGGCCCAGCCTCGGGCCACATACGATAAGGCCGCGTCGAGTGTGGACACGCGACATTGACACTAGGCGAAAAGTGGCGCGTCGGAATCATCATTGGGCGGCTTGGCCGTCCCAAGATGTTGATAGACCGCCTTGAGCGCGGCATCCTGAAATGCCTGTCTCGCATCCGCATTCGCGAAATCGATCATGTTGACCCATTTCAAGTCGCCGGTGTTCTTGTCGGTGTAGCTGCGTCCGGGAAACGCCAGCCACTCCCGTCCATTCTTTTCATGCCAAGGACATTCTTTGACGATAATGCCGATGTCGGTGAACTCAAGATCGACGAAGCCCTTGAGTGTATTTTTGGATAGAGGACGAAAATTAGTGCATCTGAGATTCATTAACGTGTGCCTTCGCAGATTTAATAACTAATTCTTTAAGTTGTTCCAACGTCCACAAAGTTATAGATGTACCGGCAAGAGTTTGTAATTGCTTGCTAAGTATAACAATGGCATATTGAATAGGGCCTGAATGTCCCGCTAGGGCCAAGGCGCTAATATACTTTTGAACATCAGCAAAGACTTCATCCATATTATCATTTATAACTAGTCTAGGCAATGGGTTTTCGGTTTTAATACTATCAATAACAGAGCCAGTTGCGCAAGCTAATTCATGGGCGAATATAATGGCATCGTCGCGCGTACCTTGAAAGACAATACCAGCGGAATCATGATAATGAGATACATCATCCACAACCCAATCGTTTTCTGCGTCGCCGTTCTTGAAAATATGAAGCCAATGGTGCTTATTCATTGTGTTGTTCTTGGTTACGGCGGAACTGGCCAACATATTCCCGTCCTCCTTCAATGACAATGATTCCGCGCTCAGCGGGCAATTTCGTGTCGAGGAGTCGGCGTTGACGCCACCACACGGTGCGTAGCTCGGCTTTCGTAAGATCGTCCAGGACGCGATGCACATTGAAACGAGAGAAAGTCATTCGCTCACCATCCGACTCGACCGATCTCAACCGGCAAGTCCTGGCGCGCGAGCCTCGCGCAAGCCTCGCACAGCCGATGGCCGACGTGCTTTGACGTGAAGGTGCGGCGACAGCCGAGACACTTGCGCTTCGCTCTGAGATCGCATCGCTTCTTGGCAGCCGTGATGCCCTTGCGGTAGGCCAACTCGGCGCATCCCCGTTCGCGCAATGCGGCGACACGCATCTGAATCGAATCAGCCGACGATCGGCCTAGCTTGGCGGCAATGTCGGTCAGCAGTCGTCCCTCGCGCCACATTTGCATGAGCACGGCATCCTCGGCGGGTGTCCAGAGGCGATACCTCATCGAGGTAGGCCGTTGACGAAGGCCCGTGCTATTATTTCCGCTAGCACTTCGTGAACTCTAATGTGCGGCTTCCGCCGTCCCGTCTGTTTCGCGCGCCGGCCTCGCATGTATTCCCGCATGTACGCCCGGCGCACGGCGTCACGATGTTCGGGCAGCAGCATATAACCCTCGAAGCCGCATTCAGGACAACGGAGCCGCTTGTTGTGCGCCGCGCTCATGTTCCGACGACCTTGGCTTTAGCCTTGCGTTGTTCGGCCGCTTCGATGTGTCGAGGATCAGCTTCGTATTCAGTACGGTTGGGCCACCAGCAATCATAAGCGAATTGAACGGCACCGGACGGGAACTCAACAGGATGGTCTTCATCAGGGCCTTCCAGGCCGCACGGTCTGACAATACCATCAGCGCATACGGCCCATGCGATACACGGTTCGGCATGAGTCCTGATAACACCATCGTCGTCGGCACTCGTATCAAGTAGCAACGTACCGGGTTCGGCGGCGATCACTGCGATGATCGTCTTGCTCATCTGATTTTCAATGGGGTCGCCGTGGCATTTTGTTATGACGTGCAACCTCTCACCGTCGGCGCGCGTCATAAAGCTGACAGTTTTAGTGTGATAGTTGTAGCGCCAGCTAGTTATCTCGCTCAGCGGATATTGCCATCCCTCGTCGTCTTGAATACTCATGTCCGCCATTACCTCGCTGATCCCGGCCCGGCCACTTTGGGTGGCGTCGGGGGCGCCGTGGCCTGCTCGATGAATGCGGTCAACTCGGCCACGATCTCCCGCGCCTGACTGACCGTCATTGTCAGGCTGACATCGTGCGACACAGCTTCCGAACGCCAGCGCCGGGCGAGCGTGTAGGTGGGCTCGGTCATGGCTCGCTCGCGCTCTCGTCAACGATCACGTCGAGCCCGGTCGTGCTGGACGTGTAGACCTTCTCGGCCGTCAGACCCCACACCTGCCGATCATCCTTGAACACGACGCCGTTCATCCCATCAAGCGCGGCCTTGCAGATTTGATCGATGTCGATGCGCGTCGGTTTGTGCAGCCCGGCGACGGCGCGCGCATTTTTCTTCTTCGACCAAGACCCCGGGATCGGAAACCGCGCGGTCAACCGAACCGTGACGGGACCCGTGAACGGCTCGCGTCCATTCATCGCGGCGACGGCGCACATCTCGACCATGTTCTCATAACGACGTGTCCGCTCCGGCGTGAAGGCATGACCCGTTGTGCGAACGAAGCGAGGTCTGCCCTTACCCCGTGGCTCGCCAGGAACGATGAAAGCGATGTGGGTCATGCCGCGCCCTTGGATGGCCAGACCCTGGCCGACGTTGAACGGATTGCGTTCGCGAAAGCCGTCAGCGCATCGGCGCCGCGCGGTTCCGGGATCGTGCCGGCACGCATGCGGTGAGCAAATTGATCTGCCGTCATGGCGATGCTGCGTGTTGCTTGGTCCAGTGCGATCCGGCTCATTTCGCGCATGATCTGGTCTTTTGTCGCCATCCAATTGTCGAGATCAGAGGTGTGTGTCATCCGTTACTCACGAGAAAGGCGCCCGCACGGCGTTCCCAAGGTTGCCGTGCGGGCTAGCCCGTCGCCTGGTCGTTGCCGTACCGCGCGCGCGGATTCTCGGCGACGGGGTGGTGTTGGTGGCCGGTCATATCCACCGCTTCCCGGCCTGACTGGCGACAGGGAGGACCTGCGCCTAATTGGTGGACCAGAGTTGCCCGCCCGGCGCCCAAAGGCGAGACGACGCCGGGCGGGCGACGCACGATGGACCACGCTGCCCACCATGGAGGCCGGGATTCCTTCGTGCGTTTGGGCTCGAACACGGGCCGGGCTTGATACCGACTGGAAGCTGGCTTTGCCTGGAAACGCGCGGGCTCACCACTCGGGCACGTCGCCCCGAGTGCAAACTTCCCTGCCTGGAGCTTGGTGTTTAACGACTTCTCGATGCCTCGCGCGGGTTGCTTCCCCTCGTGTGTTCGCACGTCCTTCCGTGCCGCTGTGCTCGACTGTTTGGACGCGACTACCGCGTTTACGGCGAAGGCTGCCCGCATCGCCGCTTGCGGACCACAACCCTGCGCAGCGACGGGTGGGGTCGCGTCCAACTCTGTGCCGCCGAAGCGGCGAATGAGTGATGGCCGGCGCATCGGCCGCGCTGCCATCTTGTTCACTGCAAGCACAACTCTCGCGTGCAAGTACGACTCGCGTGCAAGCACGACCCTCGCGTGCAAGGGCGTTACATGCGTAACACCGCCGATCAGAGAGAATTGGCCGAGCGCGCGCCACACGAATGGTGGGGGGACCATGGCGCGCGACGCACGGGTGGAGTGTTCCGTGCGCGGTAGGATACCCTCGGCCGGGCCGGCGGAGTCAGGCGCCGGTTTGGTCATGCGACTTCCTTCATTACGGCAACGCTTCGTGCCATCGATAGTAACAGGTCGCGGAACGGGATGGGTGTTGTTGCCCTCTGTCGATGCGAGAGACGCTGGCAAGCGCCTGTCCTGATCGCGCGCCGTCGTTCCTCGACGGAATGAAATCCCTCGTCGAGGCGCACGAAGTCTCCTTTGGCGCGGCCCCATTCGAGTGACGACAGATCGCCAACCCCGTGGGCATAAAGCCATGTCGCCTTCCGAGCCGGATGACCATAGGCGCCCTGTTCGACGCAACATGTCCAGCCTTGCCAGCCATACATCGCGTCAGCCTTGATCCAGCCGCCACTACGGGGCGGGCAGACCAAGCCGAAAGCGCGCCATGCCTGTGAGGCTTCTGGATGTTCCAATACCCCACCCCAGCGACGCGCGGCCGCCAGCGCGGCGGCAAAGCACCCGCCATCATCGCCCAGCTTGAGACGCGGCCAAGTTGTCGGTGCGCCGCCCCAATAGCGACCCCATCGCTCGCACGGCGGATGTGCAACGACAGGCCATGGGCCAGCGTACAGCCGCGCATCGCGCGTCTTGTCCCACGGATCAACGTCCGGTAGGCCGAAATAGCAGCCATTGCGTGCCACAAAAAGCGCCGCGATCATCTCGCTACCCTCGGCAACCATGGCACGATCGGCGTGCCGGGCGTCATCAACATGAGCCACGTCGCGAAGGCGAGCAATGCGGTCCATACGAGAGATTCCCCCATTCGCCCCTCCCCCATGGGCTCAAGCGGCGCGGCTGAACGCCTCGATCGGCAAGCGTCGGCCCTTCGCCCGTGCGGCCAGGACCAGATCGAGTTGCCACTTCTTCGGCACGCCGCGCTGTTTCCACTTCGCCAGCGCCGGCTCCTTGACGCCGTGTTCGCGCGCCAAGGCCACGATCAGGTCCCAATACCGCTCCATGGCGAGCGACGTTAAATGGCATGTGAAAAAATGTCAAGCGTCTAGGACAAAATGTCTTGACACGCTCATTGGGCGCTGTCTACTGTGCTCCCGTCGCCGCATATCGCGAGAGATCGGCCCGGGCCGATCTCGGTTGGGGAAATGGCGCATGGCGGACGGGCTTCCATTGACTTCGCTCGTCCGCCAAGCCTGCGGGATGAAGGTATGAAGGCACATTCTGCGGCCGCGATCTTCCCGCTTATGACAGGCGCCGAGTTTGAAGCGCTGGTCGAGGACATTGAACAGCACGGACTACGTGAGCCGATCGTCGTTTTCGACGGGCTGATTCTCGATGGCCGTAACCGCTTGGCGGCTTGCGAGCGACTCGGCAAGACGGTCGCGACTATAGCTTGGGATGGGCTCGGCTCGGCCGAGGCTTATGTCGTCTCGAAAAATCTGCACCGGCGCCATTTGAACACGAGTCAGCGCGCGATGATTGCGGCGCGGCTCGCAAATAGGAAACGCGAAGAAAGTCTTCTTATTGGCCGACAACAGCGAAATTCTCCCGATACGCAAATTTGCACATCGGCCTCGGTCAAACAGACGGCCACGCTTCTTAAAGTCAGTCCCAGGTCTGTAAGTCAAGCTAAGCGCGTTCTCCGCGACGCGGATGCGACTGATGTTGCCCGTATCGAGAAGGGAGAACGGACAGTGGATTCTGTTGTAAAGCGTTTACCAAAGACGAAGCCCAGCACTATGAAGGAAGCCAAACGGAGAGATACGCTGCAAATGAACGCCAAACTTTGGCGCTCATTCAAGTTCGCGATCGAGGCTTTGTGCAGTCTGCCGGCACCCGCAGATGTTATGCGCGTAGTGCGCGGATTTGACAAGGGCGGTCTTGTAGAACGGAAACTGGATCAATCTTATAACTGGCTGAAAGGGTTTGAACATGAATGGCGGAACCGTGACTAAGATGCGTCCGAAGGTTGTCGAACCGATCGAGCGGGTCATGCTGACGCCGGCAATGGCGACGGAATTGTTGGAAAAGAACACCAACAATCGACCGGTCTACGATATGCACGTTCATCGCATCGCGGCTCAGATCAAAACCGGCAAGTGGAAGTTCAACGGCGATACGATCAAGGTCTCCGAGACCAACGATGTGCTCGATGGCCAACACCGATGCTGGGCTGCGATCGAGGCTAACACTCCGATTGAGACCGTCATCGTGCGTGGTATCAAGCGCGATGCGTTCACCACGATTGATACTGTTCGTCGGCTTCGCTCGGGTGCCGACACGATCGCACTGAGTGGTACGACGCGATACCGCAACGTGATAGCGTCGGCGCTCATATGGTTGCTCCGCTGGCAGCGCGGCTATCTGCCGGATATAAAGAAACCGCAGAACAAAATTGAGAACTCGGATATTGAGGTCGCTTTCGTGGAACACCCTCAGATCATGCGCGCTGTCGAGCGCGCCATGAAAGTCAATCGGCTAGCCAATCCATCTATCATCGCGTTCCTCTACTATGTCCTGAGTAACCGCGACCAGGAGTTGGCTGAACGAATGGTGACAACGTTGGAGGACCCATCGAGAGTTGCCATAAGCGATCCGTTCTTCCGGTTGCGGACCTACTTCACCGCTGAACATCACAAGCGCAAAGAGCCGGTGTTGACGATTGCGCTTGCCATCAAGGCGGCGAACGCAGCGCATCATGGCAAGAAGGTCGAAATTCTGAATTGGAAGAATCAGGGGAAGGTCGCGGAGAAATTCCCGACCCTTGATTTCTGATGATCGACCTTCTCGCCGCGCCAGCGCATCATCGACCGGCACGGCGTCCGATTCAGGCCGTGCCGGCATGACTGATACTGATAAATCCAAGACATTCGTCGTCTACGTGACGAAGTACGCGCTCACGCAGGGCATCCGTAAATGTCACGTCACATTGAGCGATAATCCCAAGTTTGTTCGCCGCCTAGACAGCTGGTCTGAGGTTTACGCCAAGAACGAATGGCATATCTTATGGAACGAGGCTTATTGCCGCGCGATCGATATGCGTATAGCCAAGCTTAAGTCGCTTGAGAAGTCGATCGCGCGTTTGCAACGAATGACGTTCGAGGAACCAACATGATCGATCCATTGGCGGTACTCGTCTTAATTTGTTGGGTTGGTGCGCTGATCGCACTGCCGATCATGGCGATCCGCGCACATCGGCGGCACGCACATAAGCCACGCTGGTCCGAGGTGGAGCGCGCGGCGGTCCTGACGCATGTGCGGAACGCTAGTTGGGGCGCCCCCCGATTCCCGCTAACGGTCGGGCGGAACGGGAATTGGGATGGTCCGAGGTTCAGGCGATGAAATTCCCATCGTCCGATCCCCTCGACACGCCCGCGATGCGCGTCTTCATCAAGCGCGTGGATCGCATCACGGATGAAATGTGTCGTGAGATACGCAAGCGTGGGCCAGCGCCATACAGTGGTCACGAAGGATGTTTGGCAACGCCACACGTGAGTGAGATGTTCGACGACGATCCATGTGACCCGTGGCTATAGGAGAGCAATGCCATGTCGATCAGCAAACTACCCGCTCCGTCCGACAGCTCATTCGAGCGTGCGCCGGAGGGAACGCATCTGGCGGTCTGCTACCAGATCATCGACCTCGGCACGCAAGAGTCGTCTTTCTATAAGAGCGCGTCCGGTGCGCCGAAAAAGGCGCACAAGGTCTTGCTCGCGTGGGAGTTGCCCGAGGAGCGAGGCGAAGACGGCAAACCTCTCGTGATCGCGCGACGCTACACGTTCTCGTCACACAAGAACTCAGTGTTGCGTGGCCATCTCGAGGCTTGGCGCGGCAAGGCGTTTAGCGACGAGGAGATCACCGGGTTCGATCTCAAGACGGTGCTGGGCGCGCCCTGTTTGCTCTCCGTGGTTCATACCAAGGACGGCGATAAGGAGTATGCCAACGTCAACGCCGTGACCAAGCTCACCAAGGGCATGACGCGCCCGGTGCCGGAAAACGCTTGCATCTACTTCTCGCTAGAGCCCCCTTTCGCCGACGGCGTATTCAAGATGCTCTCGGAGGGCTTGCGCGAAGTTATCCAGAAATCACCCGAGTACGCCGCTTTGTTCGATCGGAAGGTGGCCTCTGGCGGCTTCGAGGCCCCAGCGAAGTCCGGTGCTCGCGATGAGCTTGACGATGAGATTTCGTTTTAACCGCGCGCCCGGCACTCAGCGCGCCATAGGGGAAATGACAATGCGCGAATTTTTCATTACCGCTAGGAGTTTCGCCGCGCCGTTCTTTAGCGATACGTCGGAAGGCTTCATCGAAGGTGATTCGCCAGCCGATAGTCTGGAGCGATGGGCAAAAACATACTCGCATCCATGCGGACTCTATGCGGCCGGATGTTATGAGAACGCCGATGCGTTTCATAAAGGATCAAAACCATTGGCCCAATGGTTGTCGAACCATGCGAGAGCAGTTCAGAGGGCGACAACAGGCAAGAGTTCATATTCATATTTCAGCCATGGGCCAGGCAAGTTTGAAATCAATCGCGAGTTGCACAAAATCGCGGACCCGAAAAGTGGGTCTGTCGTGATCCTGGGAGCCTGACCATGACCACCCGTCACGAGCTCGCTTACGTGATGATCATACGCGGCTCGGTCGCGTTCGATCCGAACGATCGGGAGCAGATGCGCGCGGCTCACGATCGGGTTCACGCGATCAAGGCCGAGCTTGAGCGGTACGGGGCTGTCACGATCAGTCGCGTCCAGTCGCGCGGCCGGCGCATCGGCGAACCCACCAGCGTTGTCGGGACGCCGATCGAAAAAGCAATTGTCGCGGTGTCCAACGCGGGGCCGCCAGGCGCGGCCGACGCGCCCATCGATCGGCTGCGCGCGCCGGCGCACGAGCTCGATCCGCCCGCGTCGCTCGATCGACGATCGGAGCTAGAGAGCGCGAGACCGAAGCGATGATCCGTTGCGACGAATGCGGCCGTTTCATAGCATACGCCGATCTTGAAAGCGGCGCCGCAGTAAGTAGGCTCGTCACACCCGACAGCGATAGATCACGCGAGGAATATGAGACGCTGTGCGTAAAGCACGTATCTATGGTCCGCCCGCGCCATGAACTTGAGTCGCCAGCGTCGCTCGACCGCCGCGTGCCGAGGCCGGGATGACAAACCTTCCTCAATTTGAGCGAGTCAAGGAACGCGCGATTCAGATTGGCAGATTCGCGTTGCAGGTCACCGGCACGCCGCGCGAAGCCGTTGAAGCGTTGATGTTGGCGGCGACAACGATGGCCGCTCACGACGGCGTTCCCCGTGATGTGTTCCTGGAAGGATGCGCGATGATCTACAACGAATTTGCAGCGATCCCCGATCCCGCACCCGGCCGCGCATTGAGGAACGAGTGATGTTCGGAGCATTGTGGACTTATCTGCTCGCGGGGGCGATAGGTGGATTTGTTTACGCGATCTTGGATCATCTGGATAACAGGAGATGACCGCTCTCGCCGAGCGCGAGGCCATCATGGCGTTGATCGCGGAGACCGGCAGGAGGCTCGCATCATCCATCGTGCTCTGCCCGTTGATGAGTGCGGGGAAGGTCGAGGCGATCTGCGATGTTCTGATCAAGGTAAATGCTGCGATCGCGAAACGGAACAACCAGGAGCACCTGAAATGCTAGCAATCACTCCCGCGCCTGATCTCGTCGCCCAAGTAGACGCGCTCATGCAACAAGACACAGATGCGTGGTGCCGAGCGAGAAACTATAAACATCAACAAACGGCTCAGTTCATAAGTAGAGCAGAAATGCGCGGGCTGCTTTATGCTGCGTGGCTTGATTACCAGTCAGGGTCCTTGTTTGCAACGCTCCCGGGTTGTGGCGTGTGTCTCACGGAGTACGCTGCCGGCTTGATGTGTATAAATCGCGAACGCTATATCTGCCTTGACATGACCGGGGTACCACGCAATAGCTACGACCTAAAGTTCGACCGTGACATGCTCATGCGCTTCGCAGTCTTGCAGACGCAGGTGCGGTTGATGAACGGCGAGGCGAGCGAGGAATGACCCCCGACGAGCGCTACCGCCTCGCCTACCTCCGTGGTTGGTTGGCGATCCACACCCGCCCCGGCCGTGACGGCCGCGTGCGCATGGGCGGCGAGGCGATCATGGCAGTCCAAGCCGAGATCGCAGAGTTGGAGCGGGAGGAACGCGGCGATGACTAGGTGGTGGAGACCATACCAATATTCTATTGGCAACCGTATCGGATACGTCTGGTATCCGTACAAAAGGCGGTTGCCAATTAGCACGCTGCGCCCGCAGCCCTGATTTGCTCGCGTAAGAGCTGATAGTCACCGACGGCAACGGGAAACACCGCGTCCTCGGGCGCCTGCTCTATCTCCGTCGCCAGCGCCTCCGTGAAGGCCGTGTCGTAAGACCGCAGCGGCAGGCACGACGTGGCGTGCGTGGTCGAGCAGCCGGCGAGCAGAGCAGTAAGGATGACCCAAAGAGCAATCCAGCGCCATGTCTTGACGAACAGCGAGGTCACAGTCCTTCCTTTCGCAATCTGTCAACAAGCTCCTTCCGCGTGCGCGGTGCCTCGCTCCCAGCACGCAGCGCCGCTTCGGCCGCCTCGCGCGCGGCGCGCTCCTGGGCGAGCTTCTGTTGGGTCACGCCAGCCTGTTTCAGCTTCCAGATGCCGAAGCCGACCAGCGCGACGATGCCGAGCCCGCCCAGGACCGTGAGCGCGGTGGACAAGCCCAAGGGCTACTTCCCGCCCTTGCCCTTCTCTCGCGGTGCCGGCTTGCCGGGCTTGCGCTTGCCGAGCACCTTCTTGATGCCCTTCTTGATCTTCGATGCCATGGGAATTTCCTACGGTTTGGGTGATGCGTTGGGCGCCATGTAGACCCCGAAATACGTCGCCAGTCCGACAAGTAGAGACGTGAGCCACGTCCGTTCGTCGAAGTCGGGCTGATCCGGGATGTACGCCACGAGCGCGCTGACCAAGTATGGGATCAGCGACGCGAGGATGCCGCCGACCCATGCTTTGGCCGACGCGCCTGAGAAGATCGTTGAGAGCATGTTTGTCTCCATTTCAAACCCATTGCAGGATCACGCGATCATACTCCTTGCGGAACCGCGCAACCGTACCCGCTCCCGCGTCCGAGTTCCAGTGGCGTTTCCAGTAGTGCGCGAGGCCCATCACGTCGTCCGCCGCCGGCAGAGCTTCCTCGATGCGCCAG
>Ga0247727_10003623_pt1 | contig 33833 bp, 34 predicted proteins | sample WisWelCaveWW1625_FD_202498 | JGI IMG/M metagenome (GOLD analysis project Ga0247727, IMG submission 202498) | Biofilm microbial communities from Wishing Well Cave, Virginia, United States - WW16-25 | ecosystem: Environmental > Aquatic > Deep subsurface > Groundwater > Cave microbial mat | place...
ACGAAAGCCTCTTGCTGGTGCTCCCGCTCGCGCTCTTCGCCGTGGCGGTGCTTAAGAGCGTCTTCAACTACGGCCAAAACTATCTCATGAGCTATGTCGGGAATCGAGTGATCACCGACGTTCGACAGGAGTTGTTTGGGAAACTCATTCGTCTGCCCGTTTCCTATCACGATGCGAATACGTCAGGGCGGTTGGTGTCCCGTGTGGTGAGCGACGTCACGTTGATGGCCAACGCGGTGGCGGGAGTGCTGAAAGATATTTTTCAGCAAGGACTCACGTTTCTGGCCATGATGGGCGTGATCTTCTATCAGAATTGGCGGTTGGCCGGTCTCTCGATGATCGTGACTCCCTTGGCCGTGTTTACGGTGGTGCGGATGGGGAAGCGATTGCGGGCGTTGGCGGCAAGCGGCCAGGAGCGGATGGGGGATATGGCCTCCACGCTTCAGGAAACGTTTTCCGGCATTCGCATGGTGAAGGCTTATGGACGTGAAGAGGCCGAGGAGCTGCGATTTCAACGGAGCAACCGCTCGTTCCTCAGTACGACGATGAAGGGGATTCAGGTCTTTTCCCTCGGGTCGTCGTATATGGAAGTGATCGGTGTCGTGGGGGTTGCGTCGATTGTTTGGTATGGCGGCTTCCTCGTGATCAACGGTTCCATGACGCCGGGGGAGTTTTTCTCGTTCCTGACAGCGATGTTCATGGCCTATACGCCGATTCGTAAATTGTCCGGTTCCAATAATGTGATCCAACAGGCCCTGGCCGCGGCGGAACGGGTCTTCGGCGTCCTGGACCTCAAGACTGAGCAGGATGCAGAGAAGGGCCGATTGGAGTTGCCGCGGGTTGCGCAGTCGGTGAGGTTCGACGATGTCACGTTTCATTATGAGGGCCAATCGGTGCCGGCGCTCAACGACATCAGCCTGACGATTCGTTCCGGGGAAATGGTGGCCCTTGTGGGCAGCAGCGGCAGTGGAAAGACGACTCTGGTCAATCTTATCCCGCGCTTTTACGAGCCGACCGCCGGCCGCATTCTCATCGACGGGGTCGACATTCAGTCGTACACCCTCCGCTCGCTCCGATCGCAGATCGGCATGGTGTCGCAAGATGTCATCTTGTTTGACGACAGTATTCGCAACAACATCTCCTTTGGACGGGAGGACGCGACCGATGAAGACATTATCCAGGCGGCGCGATTGGCCTATGCCCATGATTTTGTCGAGCGCCTACCGCAGGGGTACCAGACGGTTGTGGGAGAGAAAGGGGTGAAACTCTCCGGCGGGGAACGGCAGCGCTTGGCCATTGCCCGCGCGATCTTACGCGATTCGCCTTTGCTCATCCTCGATGAAGCGACGTCGGCGTTGGACACCGAATCCGAACGGGTCGTCCAGCTGGCACTCGCCAATTTGACGAAAAATCGAACGACCATCGTCATTGCCCATCGGTTATCTACGATTCAACAGGCCGATCGGATCATGGTCCTGGCCCGAGGCTCGATCGTCGAAGTGGGGACGCACGACGAGCTGCTTGGCCGCGGGGGGCAGTACCAGCGGCTTCATGCGATGCAGTTCCAGGATGTGCCCGATGCGTAAGAATACTGTGATGCGTGATCGGTGATGAGTGATGAACTGGAGAACGCGTGAAGAAGCAAATCGAGAATTGGCTGAAGCTCTCTGTGCTCCCTCCAATCGGAGCTGCGGTGATTCGAGGGCTGGGGCGGTCGATGCGGATGGATTCGCAAGGCCACGAGCAGGTGGATGCGTTGTATCGTCAGGGCCGGCACATCATCCTCGCGTTTTGGCATGCGCAGCAGCTCATGATCCCTACAGGCTATCGTGGAACAGGGGCCAACGTGTTGATCAGCCAGCATCAGGATGGTGAGATCATCGCGCGCATCATCTCTCGATTCGGGCATCGGGCGGTTCGTGGATCGAGCACTAGAGGTGGAGCGCTTGCCTTGCGGGAGTTGATCCGTCTTGGGCGATCCGGTGCCGATCTTGTGGTGACTCCCGATGGACCCAAGGGGCCTCGCCAGGTTGCGAAACTCGGGGTGGTTCAGCTGGCGAAAGCGACGGGGCTTCCGATCGTGCCGCTGGCCTTTAGTTGCTCAAAAAAAAACTCTTCGCAAGCTGGGATCGGTTCATGGTCCCGTATCCATGGTCTCGAGGCTTCTATCTGTGGGGCGCCCCTATCTGGGTTCCGCGAGCTTCTGATGAACAAGCGTTGGAGGCGGCATGCCTGGAGCTTGAGGCGGTCCTCAATCGACTGACGGATCAGGCGGAGGGGGCCGTACAGCGTGAAGCGTGAGGGGTTAGGCGTAAGGGGTAAGGGGGGCAGGCACGTCGTTTCACGCGTCGAGTCTAACAGCCTGCGAATAATCATTTCGTCACGGCAGAAATTCGATGGCCTATACGTCTGGGACAAAAGGCGAACACCCTGCAGGATGCTCAAAAAGGTCGCCAGCAAGGCCGCAGCGAGCGATGAGGCGACGCGTACTCCATCCTGTACGTTGAGCCTCTGAGCGAAGCGAGAACGCCGCTGGCGACCTTTTTCAGCATCCTGCAAACGCGCAAAGCCATGTGGCGTCTCTTCTACAATGTAGTGTTGCTAGCCGTTTCGCCGGTCATCCTGGCGGTCCTGCTGGCCAAGCGACGGTGCCGTCGTGGGTTGCCGCAACGGATCGGGTGTGAAACAGGTTTGTTTGGTTCATTTGGTTTGTTTTGTTTGTCTGGTTGGTTCCGATCCGAGGAACGAAACAAACCAAATAAACCAAACAAACCAAATCAACCAGTCATCTGGCTCCACGCCGTCTCTCTCGGCGAAGTGGTGGCAGTGACACCGCTCGTCATCGAGCTGCATCGCCGTCATCCCGAGTGCCGCCTGGTGGTCTCGACGGTGACCGAGACTGGACGGGAAGCCGTGGAGCAACGGTTGGCCGGCGTGGCAGATCACTGTTATGCGCCGCTCGATTTCCCTTGGGTCGTCTCCCGTTTCATCGAACGACTGCAACCCTGCCTCTATCTTTTCGTCGAGACCGAACTCTGGCCCAATCTCTTGTGGCACCTGCGTCGGCGCGGAGTGCCGACTGCCCTCGTGAACGGTCGGCTCTCGACCAGGTCTTTTGCGCGGCAGCAATGGGCGCCCGTGCGATCGTTCTATCGGACGATGTTGCAGACGCTCAGCCTCTGCCTGATGCAGTCGGATCGGGACGTTGACCGTATCATCGCGTTGGGAGCAGAGGCCTCGCGAGTCAGGCGAACAGGGAATATCAAGTTCGACCAGCCGATATCAGCGGTCACGGAGGGTGGGACGACAAGGGTGCATCTCGGGCTTCAGGGTACGGAACAGCTGTTTGTGGCAGGCAGTACCCATTCCGGTGAAGAAGAGACCCTTGTGGAATGCTATCGGGCGCTCGTGACACAGTGTCCATCAGCGGTCTTGCTGCTGGCTCCTCGACACATTGAACGAGCGGAATCGGTGGAGGCGATGATTCGGGCGCGTGGGCTCGTCGTGCAGCGACGCAGTACCATCGGGCAGGCCGGCGTGTTCCAGTCTACCGGTCCCCGTGTGGTGGTGCTTGATTCTCGGGGCGAATTGGCTGCGATCTACCGGGAAGCCGTGGTGGCGTTCGTCGGAGGCACACTCGTTCCGATTGGAGGACACAATTTGCTGGAGCCGGCTCAGTGGGCGAAGCCGGTGTTGTTCGGTCCCTACACCGACCATTGTGCGGAGATTGCAGACCTTTTGATTCAGGCGGGAGGGGGCCGTCGGGTTCTTCAGGCGGAGGACCTCACGCAACAAGTTATGGCCCTCTTTTCTGATGACGAGGCACGGGAACGGATGGGTGGGTCGGCTCGTCAGGTGGTGGAACAAAATCAGGGCGCCTTGCAACAGACGCTGGAGGCCATCGACAGGTTGCTGACGCCGCAGCAAGGCACCAGCGGGTCTCCTCTCGCGGATCGGTCGCTTCCCCTCATGGCTGGGCGATAATGGACTGCGCAGGTAGATAGGCTGAAGGCCGAAGGCCGGAAGTTACAGGGTATTCGGCGAAGGAGAATAAATTATCTCGCATCAAAACCTTCAGTCTAAAAGCCTTCAGCCTATCTACCCGGGTAGTTACGAACCGTGTTGAATCCTGGGACAAAGGTCAGATGGTGGCTGATGTGGGCCGCAATTCCGTATGGGGTCGTTGCGCGGCTGCGCGCGCTTCTGTATGACTGGGGCTGGTTCACTCAGCGGAGATTGCCGGTCCCTGTGCTGAGTGTCGGGAATCTCACGCTGGGTGGGACGGGGAAAACGCCGGTGGTCATTGTGCTTGCCGATTGGCTCCTGGCACAGGGGAAACGGGTGGCGATTCTCAGCCGGGGCTATCGACGGACAAGTACGGATCCGTATCTGTTGGTGTCGAATGGCGAGCGCCTGCTGGTCGGCCCGAACGAGGCAGGCGATGAGCCATTCTTGATGGCGCAGCGTTGTCCCAAGGCGATCGTTGCGGTTGGCGCCGATCGCTATGAACTCGGTGACTGGGTCTTGAATCGATTTCCGGTCGATTGTCTGGTACTCGACGACGGTTTTCAGCACCTGGGGCTCTATCGCGACGTGAATCTCTTGCTGGTCGACGCCACGGATGCGGAGGGACTCGCGGCCCTGGTGCCAGCCGGTCGGCTCCGGGAACCGCTGCAGGCGGCGGCGCGCGCGACCGCGATTGTGGTCACGAGAGCGGACGTGCCGGCTCAGGTGACAGAGGTATGCCACAGGCTGCAGGCAACGCTCGGTTCGATGGCGGACCCGATTCAAGTGGTCTTTCGTCCAGAGAGTCTCGTGTCGGTGGTGACAGGAGCGTCGCAGCTGCTCTCCTGGTCCAAGGGAAAGACAGCGCTGCTCTGTAGCGGCGTGGGGCATGCCGGATCATTTCGCTCCCTCGTCGAGCGATTAGGGATCAGGATTTTGGAAGAAGTGGTCTATGCCGATCACCATGCCTATACGAGCCAGGATGTCGAGCGACTGAACGCCAGAGCGACTGAACTCCAGGCTGAGCTGGTCGTGACGACGGAGAAGGATGCCTGTAAATTGGCTGCGCTGCTCCAACTCACCGATAGCTGGTGGGCAGTCCGACTGACCACGGATGTGATGGCCGGGGAAAAGCGATTGCGGCGGTTGGTGCTGGGGGTCGGTGAGCAGGCGAGGCTGAAGACTGAAGGCTGAAGGTTTGTGGATAAAGAAGCCATCAATAGAATTCTTGTGCGTGGACCCAACTGGCTTGGCGATGCGGTGATGTGCGAGCCTGCGCTCCGTGGATTGCGGAAGCTGTTTCCCAACGCTCAGATCGCGTTGTTGGTCAAGCCGGCTGTGGCTGATTTGTTCACGGGCCATCCGGCAATGACAGACGTATTGACCTACGACACGACGGGGCGTCATGCGGGACTCTCCGGTAAGTGGGCTCTGGCCAGGCAGTTGCGGCGGCAAAGTTTCGATCTGGCAGTGCTGTTTCAGAATGCGTTCGAGGCGGCGTTCCTGACGTTCCTGGCCGGCGTGCCCCGGCGCTATGGGTATGCAACAGACGGACGAGGTCTGCTGCTGTCCGATCCAGTCGCTGCGCCGGATCGCCGCACGCTCGTCCATCAAGTCCGCTATTATTGGGATCTGTTGCAGCCGCTGGGCCTCACGGGCGATCCCTCTGCACCAGAACTTATCGTCTCTCCTGAAGAGGAACAGGCGATGGCGGGGCGATTTGCCCAGGGAGGATTGACCGCCACGGATGTCGTCGTCGGGATCAACCCTGGTTCGACCTACGGCGGGGCCAAACGCTGGTTGCCTGAACGGTATGCCGAAGTTACGGAACGACTGTGCCGCACGATTCGCGAGTCTCGTGAACAGCAGGTCGGCGTGGTTATTTTCGGAGCACAGGGGGAAGAGCGTTTGGGCCAGGAAATTGCTGCGCGTCTGTCGTCGCGATCCCTGGTCCTGTCCGGAGCGACGACGATCCGTGAATTGATGGCGGCGGTGAAACGGTGCGCCATGCTACTCACGAATGATACCGGCCCCATGCACATCGCCTCCGCGTTCCAGGTGCCGGTCGTCGCGATCTTCGGGCCGACCGATTGGCGCACCACATCGCCCTTTGGGAGCGCCCATGCCATTGTGCGGCAGCCAGTCGATTGCGCTCCCTGCCTGTTGCGCGAATGTCCCATCGACCATCGGTGCATGACAAGGGTGACGGTGGAGCAGGTCTATGAGGCAGCGGCCAGGCAGCTTGGGAGGCAAGGGGCGAGGGGCGAGGGGCGAGAGGATATACGGGCCGACCTCTCGCCTCGTGCCTCTCGCCTCGTGCCTTCAGCAGGGCATGCCCTGCTGGATGGTGTCACCGTGTTTCTGGATCGAGATGGAACATTAAACTACGATCCAGGCTATCTGAAGATCGCCGCGGAGCTGAAGTTGTTGGCGGGGGTCGGGCCGGCCCTGGCGCGTTTGAAAGGGGCCGGGGCGAAATTAGTGGTCGTGACCAACCAATCCGGTGTCGGCCGTGGAATTGTGACCCTCAAGGATCTGGAAGCGATCCATGCCAGATTGGAAGGTCTCTTGGAAAAGGATGACGCGGCACTGGACGCGATCTATTTCTGCCCGCACCATCCTGACGATGGCTGCCGCTGTCGCAAACCGAATGTCGGGATGGTGGAACGGGCTGTGGCAGAGTTGCAACTGGATCTCCGGCGTTCCTATTTGATCGGCGATCACGCGCGCGACATGCAATTGGCACATAGGGTGGGCGCCAAGGCTATTCTCCTTGCACCAGGGCTGGTGGACGAGCAGGTGTTAGATAGGCTCAAGGTTGAACAGGCCATGCCGGATGCTATGGCAAAATCTATGGCTGAGGCAGTTGACTGGATCTTGGATGACGCGAAGACGCGTCTCAGGTAGATAGACTGAAGGTAGATAGACTGAAGGTTCGGAAGGTAAAGATTCTGAAGATCGACGGCTCAGACCTTCAGCCTATTAGCCTTCGGCCTTAGGCTTCAGGCGTCCATCATGCGTGATCATACAAAGCTTCGAGCATTTGAGTTGGCTGATGAAGTCGTCGTGTTGGTTTATCGAGCAACCGCAGGGTTTCCGAAAGAAGAGTTGTTTGGACTGACTTCTCAAATTCGGCGGGCAGCAGTTTCAGTCCCGTCTAACATTGTAGAGGGTTGCGCTCGTGACAGTGAGGCAGAGTATCTCAGGTTTCTCAGTATAGCCTTCGGGTCCTTGAGGGAATTACACTATCAACTAAATTTGTCGAAGCGCTTGGGCTTCTTGCTCAACGAGGATTCATCTCCGCTTGAGCTCAAGATCGTAGAAACGGAGAAGGTGTTGAATGGCTTGATTCGTGCTTTGCGAGATAATGTATAGCCTTCGGCCTTCAGCCTGAATACCTGACCCTCATGGATGATTCATAACCTTCAGCCTTCAGCCTGAACACCTGATCCGTATGGAAGACTATCGCCACATCTTGTTTATCAAGCCGAGTTCACTGGGCGACATCGTGCATGCGATGCCGACCTGTGCGGCAATTCGTCGAACCTATCCCAAGGCTCGACTAACCTGGCTGGTCAAGCGCCAATGGGCTGGTCTCGTCGAGCGCATTGACGGGGTAGATCGGGTATGGCCGGTGAAATCGACGCTCAAAGGATGGCTCTCCCAGGTATCCCCCCTTCGTGCAGAGCGCTTCGATCTTGTCGTAGACCTTCAAGGTCTCTTTCGGAGCGCCGCCATCGGGTCGCTCAGCGGGTCTCCCCTGCTTGTGGGGTTTGCCAATGGGCGAGAGGGGAGCCCCTGGTTCTATTCGAAGCGCGTGCCGGTTCCACAATCGGAAATGCACGCGGTCGATCGCTACCTGCTTGTGGCCAAGGCTGTGGGGGCAGTGGGGTCCGGTGCCCCGGAGTTCCGTTTTCGCATCCCGCAAACCGATTATGATGAGGTCGATCGCCTGTTGAGCCGATCCGGTGTGACACCTGGAACGAGTTGGGTGGCGATGAATGTCTCTGCCCGGTGGCCGACCAAGCGGTGGCCGGCTGCATCGTTTGCCGAAGTCGCAGATCGGCTGCGGCAAGAAGGATGGGGTGCGGTGGTGATGATCGGCGGTCCTGACGAACGAGCGGATGTTGCCGCGGTGTGCGGGATGATGAAGACCCCTGCCATCGATCTGGCTGGAGCCACGACGGTGGGGTTGTTGCCGGCGCTCCTGAGCAGGGCGTCGCTGCTGATTACGAACGATTCTGGTCCGATGCATGTGGCGGTGGCGGTTGGTATCCCGGTGGTGGCCCTGTTTGGGCCGACGAGTGCGGCGCGGACAGGGCCCTATGGGGTGGGCCACAATGTATTGACGGGGAAGGTACCTTGCAGCCCCTGTTTCAGTCGGACGTGCCACAATACTCTACCGTTGGAGTGTTTGAAAATGGTGTCGCCAGAACAAGTATTGTCGGCGGTTCGAGCGCAGCGGTCCCTTCGAATAGGTCCCCGATGAATGTCCTCTTAGTCAGGCCTGACGGAATCGGAGATGAAATCTTGTGTCTGCCGGTCGCTTCCGCCCTGCGCCGGCTCCTGCCGGATGCGCGGATCACCTTCCTGTCCAGCGAGTATGCAGCCCCACTATTAGCTCATCATCCGGATCTTGACGAAGTCTGGACGGTCACGGGACGAGAATCCCCGCGCGAATTGCTGTCGTTGTTTCGCCGGGCTATCGATGCCGTGGTGTTTCTCAAGCCGTTCAAGCGTTTGATGTGGGCCGCGTTCCGGGCGCGGGTTCCGATTCGAGTGGCGACAGGCTACCGCTGGTATAGTGTGTTGGCGAATCGCCGGATCTATGAACATCGGAAAGATTTTTCCAAGCATGAAACCGCGTATAACGTTGGCATGCTTACGGGGCTTGGATTGCAGCCTGGCATCGTGTCTCCGCCGACTCTCGTGCTGACTGATGAAGAACGAGCACGGGGACAAGAGCGATTGCGCGACATGCCGCTGCTCAGGGTGACGCTCCATCCAGGCGGGTTTGCGGCCCGGCGCTGGCGCGTTGAACACTATCATTCGCTCGTGCATGAGCTGCATCGGAAGGGCGTGGGCGTGGTGCTGACCGGAAGCCAGGGGGAAGCAGATATATTCAACCAGCACGTGAACAGTGACGCGCCATTTCCTGCCTCGGTCCTGAATCTCATGGGGCAGTTATCACTGCGCGAGCTGATGGCCGTGATCGCGGCGAGTCATGCGGTGGTCTCCGGAGCCACAGGCCCGGCCCATATTGCCGCAGCCTGCGCGGTTCCGAATGTCAGTCTGTTCGATCCTCGGCGCAACAATCTGCCGACCCGCTGGCAGCCGCTCGGCAAGGGAGTCGTCCTGCGTCCTGAAGTGCCGACTTGCGAAAAGTGTATTTACGAGGCCTGTCCCTATTGGGACTGTCTCGACCGGCTGACGGTGGAAACGGTGGTGCAACAAGTCTTGGAAGTCACGAAACAGCCGGCGCCGTTAAGGATCGTGCATGTCTAAATTGTCCGTCTATGTCATCGCGTACAACGACGAGCCCAATATGCGGGCCTGCCTTGAGTCTGTGGCAGGCTGGGGCGATGAGTTGATCGTAGTTGATTCCCACAGCACGGATCAGACGGCGGCAATCAGTCGTGAGTTTACGAATAAGGTCTATCAAGTTGATTTCAAAGGATTCGGGGATCTGCGCAATCAGGCAGTCGCACTCACGACCCATGAGTGGGTTTTCAGCCTGGATAGCGATGAGAGGATGACGCCCGAGTTGCGAGAAGAAATTCAGCTGCTGCTCGACCGCGGACCGGACGCGGATGCGTACTTCGTGCCGCGGAAGAACTATTTCTTGGGTCGGTGGATCGAACATTGCGGCTGGTATCCCGATTATCGGCAGCCGCAGTTGTTTCGAAAGGAACAGTTTCGTTATCGCGACGAACTTGTTCATGAGAGTTTCGACTGTGACGGGCCGGTCGGGTTTCTCAAGAGTCCCGCGCTGCAGTATCCGTTTCGAAACATCGGTCACTACGTGGCGAAACAGGATCGCTACTCCGACCTGATGGCCCGTCGAATGGTGGAGCAAGGCCGTCGATTTTCCTCCCACCAGCTGATCACCCATCCGCTCGGCGCGTTTGTGAAGATGTATGTGCTGCGAGCCGGCTTCCTTGACGGCATGCAGGGATTGATTCTCTCCGGGCTCTATGCCTATTACACCTTCATCAAGTACGCGAAATTCTGGGAGCTCTCTCAGCGCCCTTGAGGGGGTGGTCCGGTCTGTCTGGTTGATCTGGTTTGTTTTGTTTATCTGGTTGATTTGGTTAGTTTCGTTCAACAAGAAAGCCAGATTAACCAAACAAACCAAACAGACCAAATGAACAAGACAGGAATGGAGTTCAGAGATAAATGAGGCGGCCAAGAAACGGATTTAAAGACATTAAACTATCCCTCAGGGTAGCCGGTTTTGCCGGACTTTTTTATGCCATTAAAGGCACAGTCATGAGTTCTGAAGTGACATTAAATATGAATAGGAAAGATGTAAAATTTCCTATCAGTCTGCGAGTTCCCTCGTCGGACATTCCAACATACGAGCAGGTTTTTATAAATCAAGACTACGATTTCTCAGTAGAAACACCGCCAAAAGTTATAGTCGATGCAGGTGCAAACATTGGGCTTGCATCCGTATATTTTGCAAACAAGTACCCGGGGGCAATGATTATTGCGATAGAGCCAGGGAAAGACAATTTTGAATTACTGAAAAGAAATGTGAAGCCCTATCGAAATATTATTCCCATTCATTCCGCCCTATGGAACAAAAATGAAACACTAAATTTAGTTGACCCTGGAATAGGATATTGGGGCTTTATGACGGAGGCAACAAATATATCAGGAGAAACGTTAGGTAAGTTTTCCCACACAGTGAAGGCAATGACGCTCGGCAAGATAATTGCCGACTATCAATTGAGCAAAATCGATATTCTGAAAATTGACATTGAAGGAGCAGAAAAAGAAGTATTTGAAGACACTTCATCGTGGATTGGAAAGGTTAGGGCTTTAATCATTGAACTGCATGAGGATATGAAATCAGGATGCACTCGCAACTTTTATAATGGATCAAATGGTTTTGATGATGAGTGGAAGCACGGCGAAAACGTGTATCTTGCAAAAGGCAAATACCTAACAAGGTGTCCTGAGAAATAATAGAGGGGCAGACCCGCGCAAGCATCACCAGCTACTTCTTGAAGCGGCGGTGATGGTGCGGAAGAAACCGGGATCGAGAATGTTGGTCCTTGTCAGCTCGCCCACCCATCCGTTCGGGAACTATGAAGAGACGGCTCGAAGGCGCAGCTTAACGGAAATGGTCCTCTGCCCAGCCGGTTGTCCACAAACGACCTGCAGCTGTTGTATTCCTCCACCGATCTGTTTGTCTTCCCCTCGTGTACGAAGGGTTTGGGATGCCCGTGTTGAATGCGATGGTCTGTGTGGCGCCGGTGCTCACGCCCAATTCGACCGCGCTGGCGGAAGTGGCGGGTGAAGCGGCGGTGTTGGCAGATCCTCAAGACGCGCGAGCGCTCGGAGAGGCAATGATCCGTGCGCTTGAGGATGAGCAGCTTCGAGCCTCCTTGAAGGTCAAAGGATTCGATCGCGCCAAGCAGTTCTCCTGGGAGCAGGCGGCAGTGCGGACGGTGGCGCTCTATCGGGAGCTTTGCATGGAACCGCGTGATGAATGATGGGCCACGAGAGGTAGGTGGCAACGATTCGAGCTGGGACCTCTGGGGATTGACACGCATCACTCATCACCCATCACACGTCACGCAATGAGAAACGTCCTGATCATCAAACTCCGCTACATCGGTGACGTCTTGTTGGCGACGCCGACCGTTCGAGCCATCAAAGCTGCACGACCGGATGTCCGGGTCACGATGATGCTGAATCGCGGGACGGAAGACGTATTGTCTGGGAACCCGGACATGGACGAGATCGTAGTCCTCGACAAAGGATCTCTGGCGGCACAATGGCGGCTCATCGCCGGGCTGCGTCGTCGGCGATTCGACACGGTGATCGATTTGACGGATGGAGATAGGTCGGCATTTTTGAGTTGGATCAGCGGAGCGCCGGTTCGGATCGGATTCAACGACGAACATCGTTGGCGGGGGAGGTACTACACAGAGGTGGTCCGGCCTGTGCCGGGAGTGCGGCACCGGATTGACCGTGATTTGGAAGCCCTCAAGACTCTGGACATCCAAGCCGGCTCAAAGGACCTTCAACTTCGGCTGACGCCGGAAGAGCTGGACAGTGCGGATCAATTGTTGGATCAACTCGGTGTTCAACGATCGTGGTCGATTGTGATCCTGCAGCCCGGCGCCCGGTACTGGTTCAAGGCCTGGCCTCCGGAGCGGTTTGCGGAGCTAGCCGATCAGCTCACGTCCCAATATGGTTGTCAGGTCTTGATCGGAGGCAGCCATCAAGACATCGATCTCGCGCAACAGATTCGACAGACGGCAAAGAGTGGCCCCATCATCATGGCAGGCCGTACAACCATTAAACAATTCGCAGCCATCGCCAAAAAGTCAGTGCTCTTCGTTGGATGCGATAGCGGCGCAATGCAAATTGCCTCCGCAGTAGGCACTCCCGTGGTGGCGTTGTTTGGCCCGTCGAGTCCTCGCGAGTGGGGCCCTCGTGGTGGTCCTGTGGGAGTGCTTTATAAGGAGATCGATTGCCGCAGCTGCTTTCACCCGACCTGTACGAGAGGCGAGGAGAATTGCATGAGGTTAATTGCGGTCGATGAGGTGTTTGCTGCCGCCCAGCGGCTTCTCCTTGCCGGGAAGCCAGCGTGAATCGTGAGCGAGACAAGCAAGACGTGCGTGACAGGCGCGACTAGCGAAGATTAAACTTCTGACCCTTCCCGCTTTTCGCGCAAGCCTCGCGAGTCTCGCACCTCCCTGGTTCGCGATGAAGGTCGGGCAACGTACTTTCTGCTTGACAGAGGAGACGTAATGTTCATATTGTGAACAGCAGACCCATTTATCCGTATAAATCATGGATTTACAAGGTCAACGAGACCTTCTGCTCCTGAGCGAGCTCGATCGAGATGGCAGGGCCACTCAACGCACTCTTGCCACCAAACTTGGTGTGGCGCTCGGCCTGACCAATCTCTATCTCAAACGTCTGGCCCGCAAGGGCTACATCAAGATCACGACCATCCCGCGCAGTCGAATCAGGTATCTCCTGACGCCACAGGGCTTCACGGAAAAGTCACGCTTGACCTATCTCTATATGCAGTACTCCCTCTCCTACTACCGTGACATGCGTACTCGGTTAAAAGAAATGCTGTCGACGTTCGATGCCTCTCACGGCCACCGGGTTGTGATCTACGGGACGACCGAGTTAGCCGAATTGGCCTATCTGTCGCTTCGAGAGATGAATCTCGACTGTGTGGGATTCATTGATGGAAGCTCGCGTGAGTCGTTCCTCTCTTGCCCGGTTTTTTCGCCGGATAGGATTGCCGGCAGGCAATTTGACTGGGTATTGATTGCCGATCTCGAACATGCGGCAACCTGTGAAGAACAGTTGATACAGTCGGGAGTGCCACGGGAAAAGGTACTGAGGCTCGGCCTGCGCGAATAAGGCGTCGCGCTTCCGCGCTGACCGGCATTGCGTTTGGTGCGTGCGAGGTGGATCTGTAAGTGAAAGGGCGAAGCTGTGCCCGAAGGGCGCGTTTGTTTGGTTGAAGAGGTTTGTTTGGTTTGTCTGGTTGGAAGAATCGGCCAACCAAATAAACGAAATAAACCAGATGAACCAAACAAACGAGATCAACTATGAAGATAACTCGTTTTGAGGATCTCGATTGTTGGAAAGAAGCTCGACAGCTGATGCGGCAAGTTTACGAAGCAATCGAGCAGAACTCTGCATGGAAAAGAGATGCGCGCCTCTGTAGTCAGCTTCAGAGCGCTGCGGGTTCAGTGATGGCCAATATTGCTGAAGGGTTTGTGCGTCGCTCGAGCAAAGAGTTCGTGCAGTTTCTGTTCATTGCCATGTCGTCATCTGCCGAAGTTCGAAGCCATCTGTATATCGCGGTGGACCAAGGATATTTGTCCAAGGATTCATTTGAGTCGATATACGCGCAGGCCGACAAAGTGGGGCGAATCATCTCAGGACTCATCAAATACCTGCGCACCAAACAAACCAAATCAACAAAATGAACTTAATAGACTCGAGAAAAAGGTCAACCAAACAAACCAAATGAACCAAACAAACCAAACCAACGATCTTCACTGGTACGCCCTTCGGACGCGATCGCGTCACGAAAAGGTTGTGCGCGACCAGCTTGCAAATCAGGGTCTTGAGCCGTTGTTGCCGACAGTCAAGCGGCTGAGTCAATGGAAGGATCGAAAGAAAGAAATTGAAGTCCCACTCTTTTCAGGGTATTGCTTTGTCCGCTTTGCATCGGAGCAAAAGCTGCCGGTGCTCAAGACGATTGGAGTCGTCGACATTGTTGGCGCCAACCATTGCCCTGAGCCGATCGAAGACGAGGAGATTGCGGCGATCAAGATCCTGATAACCAGTGTGCTGCCCTACGATCCGCACCCGTATCTGCACGAAGGCATGATGGTCGAGGTGATTCGGGGGCCACTCCAAGGCGTGCGCGGGATTCTCTTGCGCAAAGAAAAGCGCCACCGCTTGGTGCTGGGTGTTCGCTTGATTCAGCAGGCTGCTGCCGTAGAAATTGACACACGGGATGTCTTGGCCATTTGATCGAGATCGGCCAATAGTAGAGGAGAAACTTTCCAATGAAAGCACTGATTACAGGCATTACGGGCCAGGATGGATCGTATCTCACCGAACTTCTTCTCGGTAAGGGCTACGAAGTCTATGGCATTATTCGGCGTTCCAGTTCGTTTAATACAGCGAGGATCGACCAACTCTATCAAGACCCTCATGCACCGGATGTTCGCTTGCGGTTGGTCTATGGGGATTTGAATGATGCCAGTTCGCTCAATAGGATTCTTCGGACTATTCAGCCGGATGAAATCTACAATCTGGGTGCGCAGAGTCACGTGCGCGTCAGTTTCGATGTCCCCGAATATACGGCGGATGTGACAGGCCTCGGTACTATTCGTTTGCTTGAGGCCATTCGAGAATCCGGGCTCAAGCCAAAGTTCTATCAGGCCTCCTCAAGTGAAATGTTCGGCAAGGTTCAGGAGATTCCACAACGGGAGACCACACCGTTCTACCCGAGAAGCCCCTATGGCGCGGCCAAGCTGTACGCTCATTGGATTACAGTCAATTACCGGGAGGCGTACAACTTCTTTGCATGCAGCGGCATTCTATTCAATCATGAGTCTCCCCGCCGTGGAGAAACGTTCGTGACGAGGAAGATTACCAAGGCTGCGGCTCGCATCAAGCTCGGATTGCAGCAGGACTTGTATTTGGGCAACTTGGACGCGAAGCGGGATTGGGGATATGCGGGCGATTATGTGCAGGCGATGTGGCTGATGATGCAACAAGACAAGCCGGATGATTATGTGATTGCGACAGGCGAAACTCATACGGTTCGAGAATTCTTGGAGGTGGCGTTTGGGCATCTCAGTCTTGACTGGAAGCGATACGCGAAGATCGATCCGAAGTATTATCGCCCGACAGAAGTGGATCTGCTCATCGGCGACGCCGGCAAAGCGAAGAAGCAGTTAAAGTGGGAACCGAGAGTGCGGTTTAAAGAGCTGGCCACGATGATGGTGGATGCGGATCTCGAGGCTGAGCGCGAGCGGCTCGACGGAACCAAAAACTATATCCAAACGAAACAGGTCTAAACAGTGGAAACAGATGCACGCATTTATATAGCCGGTCATCGGGGCATGGTAGGGTCGGCTCTCGTACGGCTTCTTCAGGCCAAGGGGTATAGGAATCTGCTGTATAGGACCAGTAAAGAGCTCGACTTGAGAGACAGTCGGCAGGTCGAGCAATTTTTTGCTGAAGTGAATCCCGAGTACGTCATTATCGCGGCGGCAAAAGTCGGCGGGATTCTCGCTAACAGCTCATTTCCTGCAGATTTTCTCTACGATAACCTTGCGATTCAAACCAGTCTGATTCATCAGGCCTATCTCCACCGGGTCAAGAAATTGTTAGTGCTGGGGTCTTCTTGCATCTATCCGCGTGACTGCCCCCAGCCAATACGAGAGGGGTATTTGCTGACAGGACCTCTAGAGCCGACTAATGAGTGGTATGCCATTGCAAAGATTGCCGGCGTCAAAATGTGCCAGGCCTATCGACGGCAATACGGTTGTGACTTTATTTCAGCCATGCCTACGAATCTTTACGGCCCCAACGACAACTTTGATCTCACCATCGCCCATGTATTGCCGGCCTTGATTCGACGGTTTCATGAAGCGAAGGACCTAAGTGAAGCGCCGACCCTTTGGGGAACCGGAAGTTCGCGTCGCGAGTTCTTGCACGTGGACGACTGCGCCGAAGCCTGTCTGGTCTTGATGGAACGGCATTCGGGAGAGGACATTGTCAACGTAGGAGCGGGAAAAGACATTCCGATCGCCGAATTGGCGACCCTGGTAGCGGAGGTGGTGGGCTACAAAGGGGAGATTCGTTGGGATCGAACCAAGCCGGACGGCACTCCCAGAAAGCTTCTTGACTGTCGCCGGATGACTGCCATGGGGTGGACACCACGCGTCTTGCTCCAAGAAGGCATCGGCAGCACCTACCGCTGGTACGTGGAGCAGAAACGATTTCAGAAAGGCGGTAAAACTCCTAAATGATAACAGAATTGCTATATATGTGATTAGTGAGCGAGACGGGCGAGACTGGCGGGAAAAGCGCGACTCGAAGTTCCGGAAACTTCGAACTTCGGACCTCGAACCCTCATCTGGTTTATCCGGATAATCTGGTTCAACCAAACAAACAAGACAAACGAAACAAACCAGACAGACCGAATAGACCAAATTGACCGATCGCCCGTCCCGCTTTTCTCGCCTGTCCCGCGAGTCTCGCCAGACCCCATGTTGTGCACCATTTGTCCTTTTAATACGGATGATATTTAGCTAAAATGTCCGCCATGGAAGGTCAATTCCGCAAGATTGTCCGGCAAAGAATTGTCGACGCCTTGGCCGCCCGTCCACCTGTGCTGACGCGACGGAATGTGCGGTTGCCTGCCGTTCCCGGCAAGGCGGTCGCCGTGATCGGCATGCGGCGCGCAGGCAAGACGACGTTTCTCTGGCAGGTGCTGGCGGATCGTATTTCCCGGGGGACTGACCGGGAAGGGCTGCTGTATTTCAGCTTCGAAGATGAACGCCTCGCCGGCATGACTGCAAGCGACCTCAATCTGGTGGTGGAGGAGTACTACCGTCTGAACCCGGAATGGCGCGACCGGCGGCGCACAACCTTCTTTCTTGACGAAATCCAGAGTGTTCCGGGGTGGGAAAGCTTTGCCCGCCGCCTGCTGGACAGTGAACAAATCGACCTCTTCCTTTCGGGCTCCTCGGCTCGCCTGCTCTCCCGTGAAGTCGCCACCAGTATGCGAGGCCGGGCCATGGAGGCCCTGGTGTATCCCTTCAGCTTTCGCGAATACCTGCGCCATCGCCGACGCGAACCGAACAAAACGCAAGACCGTCTGGCCAAGGCCCAGCGCTCCTCCCTGGAAAAAGACCTGCTGGACTACCTTGCGGCAGGCGGTTTCCCTGAGGCCCAGGGGCTGAACCAGCGCGACCGCAACGAACTGCTGCGGGACTATGTCGATGTAGCCCTACTGCGCGATGTCGTCGAGCGCCATGCCGTGTCCCATCCCGTGGCCTTGCGATGGATGGTGCGCCAACTGCTCGGCAATGCCGCCGGGTCTTTCAGCGTGAACAAGTTCCACGGCGACCTCAAATCTCAAGGCATACCTATTGCCAAAGACACTCTGCACAGCTACCTGGGATATCTGGAAGATGCTTTTCTGGTGCGAATGGTCTCCATGGCCACCGATTCCGAGCGCCGACGCATGGTCAATCCGCGCAAGGTGTACCCCATCGACCCCGGCCTGATTCCACTCTTCGACCGCTCAGGCAAGTCCAACCGCGGTCATGCCCTGGAAACCTGCATGATGCTGGAACTGGACAGGCGCGGCGCCAAGTGGGCTACCTGCATACGGCAGGCGGATACGAAGTGGACTTCCTCGCCCGTTACCCCTCAGACAAGGAAGAACTCATCCAGGTATGCGCCAGCCTCGATGACCCCGCCACCCGCGAGCGCGAAATACGTGCGCTGCTGGAGGCTTCCCGGCAACATCCCAAGGCCAGCCTGCACCTGATCAGCCTCGACATTCCGGCAGCCTTCGAGATACCCAGGGACATTACCGTACACGCGGCATGGGATTGGCTACTTCAGGGGAATATGCAGACTTGAGATCGTCTTTTCGATTCTGGAAAGAAATCCTGGCGGTTTCCGTCGGTTCGTCACATGTCGCTCATGTCGCAGAACCTCGAACCTCGAACCATTTGTATTAAAGCCCGTATCGTCGGCTAAGATGCCTCATACCTTGGGGAGCGCCGCCTGACCATGTTGAATCGATACCTGTCTTTCGCATACTCGCCGTGTTGGAGAAGGGATTTTCTTGAGGGTATTAGTATGCAAGCGACAAGACGGACAGACTCATCTCTGGTCTCATTGAGTATCTTAGAGGAAAGACCAGACAAACCAAATAGACGAGATAGACGAAATAGACCAGAGGCATCAAACAAACGAAATGAACCAGACAAACCAAACCAACGGTCAAGCGCATGAGCCAGTGGAAGGACCGACGGAAGGAAATCGAGGCACCGCTCTTTTCCGGTTACTGCTTTGTCCGGTTCGCGTCAAGCGGAAGGGCTCCTGGGCTCAAAGTCCTGTGGGTGGTGGAAATCGTGGGGTGATCTGTTTCCTGGTTCCCCGTTCTGTTGGTCTTTTGCCATAGGATCGCTTTAGTGCTATAGTGCAGCACTATATTAGGAGTATATGGAGGTAGCTATGGCCACCTTAACCACCCCCCCCAGTATCAAAGTAATTGGTGCAAATGGCCAGATTTCACTCGGCAAACAATTTGCCGGGCGTCAAGTTCTGGTTGAGGAACAAGAGCCTGGCGTCTGGCTGGTGCGTACCGCCACCGTTATCCCCGACAACGAACTCTGGTTGCACGAGCCCCAAGCCGCTGCCGATCTGGCGCGAGCACTGGATTGGGCCAAGGCCAATCCACCCCGTGACACCGACGTGGATGCCGTGATCGGGAAGCTGGCCGATGGCTAAGGTTGATCCGGATGCCTTGATCAGGCTTGACCTGAACAATCCGGTGTTTCAGGAAAACCTACTCTCGCTGCAAAAGCTTGAACGACACGCCGCGCTGGACACCTTGAACAAAATTCGCCAACTCACCTGGAATCAGCTCTACCGTGACAATGGCCTGAAGTGGGAGAAAGTTGGCAGCGTCAAGCCGCCGGCAAGTGTTGCTGCCATCTACTCGTTGCGTATCACCCGGTCACGCCGGGCAACGGCATTCCGCGACGGCGATTTCATTCGTCTGCTCACTATCGCACCAGACCACGACAGCACTTACGGCAAAAAGTAAGAAACACCGCCCCGTTGTGCGCGCCATGGTCGGATTCCGCAATATCGCCGTGCACGATTACCAGAAGCTCAGCCTTGAGATCGTCCGCTCGATTCTGGAAAGAATTCTTGGCGACTTCCCGCGGTTCATCACGTGTCGCTCATGTTGCCGCAACTTTGAACTTCGAACCTCGAACGTTCTGCAATTTCTGAACCTCGAACTACTTGTATAAAAGCCCGCATCACCGGCCAGGGCGGCTCATATCTTGCGGCGTGCCGCCTGACCATGTTGAGTCGATACCTTGCCTTTTGTATCCTCGTCGTGCTGGAGAAGGGATCAGGTTAAAGGGATCTGTAACAAGCGACGAAATGGACAGAATCATCTTTAGTCTCATCGGATATCTCCGCACCACGCAAACCATTCAAAGCTCGTTCTCGCCAAAGGATGCGGGGTCTATGGGCTGTCCCGCATCTTCAACACGAGTCGAAAATCAATAGTCATGCCAGACTCTATTTATTGTGCCAATTTACACAAATAGCCCGACATCGCCCTTAATGATTCGACTTGGTTTTCAGAATGGCGCCTGCTAGACTTGCAGCAGCATAGGACAGCCACTCACGATCGATTTGCCGACTGAACTATTGCAGGTGCTCGGCTCTGAGGATGAGGCGCGCCAAGAGGCGAAAACCGCCCTCATCTTGGACCTCGTTCGTCGGGGTAAACTCTCTCGGGCTCGTGCGGCGGAATTTCTTCAAATTTCCCTGTGGGATTTTCCCGCCTTGTTGGCCCAGTATCGGATCCCCTGGTTTGATTATTCCCCTGAGATGCTTCGCGAAGACCTCAGCACGCTCGCCGCTCAGCCTCCCCCCACTTCCGCGTGATTCTCGTTCTGGACGCCAGCCCATTGATCACGCTGGCACGGATCGGCTCACTTGGGTTGCTCATCAGCCGACAGATCAGATTGTCATTCCCGATGCCGTCTACGTGGAGAGTGTGAGTCAGGCGCGAGGTCGGCCGGGAAGCATCGAGATTGCTCAGGCCGACTGGATTATCCGCCGACAGGTGGAGAATCAGGGCCGCGTCATGCGACTTCGAACCCGTGTCGGCCTGGGAGAGGCGGAAGCCATCGTGCTCGCGCAGCAGATCCATGCCCATGCGGTCGTGTTGGATGATGCCACGGCGAGACAGGTCGCGGAGCAAGAAGGATGTCCGGTCGTGGGGTTGCTCGGCTTGCTGGTCGACGGGAAACGGCGAGGGCTACTCTCCACGGTGAAACCACTGCTTGACGCGATGCGGGAGGCCGGTTTCTTCGTCGGAGAGGAGCTCTATACAGCGATTCTTCGACAAGTCGGTGAAGAATCTCTTCACTAGCCTCCGTTGACAGTACTTTCGCAGTAGCTTCGAACGTTCTGCGATTTCCGAACCTCGAACCTCGAACTGTTTGTATTAAAGCCCGCATCATCGGCTAAGATGCCTCATACCTTGGGGAGCGTCGCCTGACCATGGTGAGTCGATACAGTGTCTTTTGCATCCTCGCCGTGTTGGAGAAGGGTGCTCATCAAATACCTTCGAGACAGAACTCGCATGTGATGGCCGTAATCGACTGTGCATATTATTTACATGACCACCACCGGTAAGCTATCAACTGCTCATAAAATCTGGAGCGCGCTCACACCTGCTGAACAACGCGGCGCGGTGGCTCTGCTATGCCTGATGCTAATCGGCATGGTGTTGGAGACACTCGGCGCGGGTCTGGTAGTCCCAGCCCTTGCCCTCCTCACGCAGCGAGATTTTGCAGGGCACTACCCGTCGCTCCAGCCGGTCCTACAGGCGTTGGGCTCTCCGAGTCAGCAAAATATTGTCATTGGCGGCATGTTGGCGTTGGTCGTGGTGTACCTTGTCAAAGCGGTATTTCTTGCTTTCCTCGCTTGGCGGCAAATGCGCTTTGCCTTCGGTGTGCAAGCGCACCTTTCACAACGCCTCTTCACACTCTATCTGCATCAGCCCTATACGTTTCACCTGCAACGTAATTCAGCCCAGTTGATTCATAATGCCATCAACGAAGTCGACCTGTTTACGTTCAAGGCAATCCTGCCGGGGCTATTGTTGTTGACGGAAGCTCTGGTGTTGCTGGGCTTGTGCAGCTTGCTCCTTGTCATCGAGCCGCTGGGTGCGGTAATTGTAGCGAGTGTGTTGGGCGCATCCGCTTGGGGGTTCCATCGCCTCACCCGCGGACGCATTTCGCGCTGGGGCGAGACACGCCTGCATCATGAGGGTTTGCGCATTCAGCGCCTACAGGAAGGCCTGAGTGGGGCCAAAGATGTAAAGCTGCTCGGAAGGGAGACCGAATTTTTAGACCAATACCGTGTGCACAATATGCAGAGCACAAGAGTGGGGGGGAATATGTACACGCTCCAGCAACTCCCTCGTCTGTGGCTGGAGTTACTGGCGGTCAGTGGCCTCGCCATATTGGTGATCAGCATGCTAGCGCAGAACCGTGCACTCGAAGCCGTACTGCCTGCATTGGGCCTGTTTACCGCCGTTGCCTTTCGTCTGATGCCTTCGGTCAATCGGATGTTGGGTGCGGTGCAGTCGCTGCGCTATAGTATGCCGGTGATAGACACTCTGTACGAGGAATTCAAGTTTGCCGTTCCCGAAGGAACCGTCACCGATAGATCCGTCGTGCCGTTCCGTGGAACGCTGGAATTAAAGCACATCACCTATGCGTATCCAGGTGTTGCAGAACCTGTACTCAAAGATATCTCGCTGACTATCCAGCGGGGTGAATCGGTTGGCTTTATCGGAGCCAGTGGTGCTGGCAAAAGCACGCTGGTGGACATCCTGCTGGGTCTGCTCACCCCGGATTCAGGTGAGGTGCGGGTGGATGGCAATGACATTCAAAAAAAAGTACGAAACTGGCAGGATCAGATCGGTTATGTGCCGCAGTCGATTTTCCTAACCGACGACACGTTACGGTGCAATGTGGCCTTTGGCCTGGCGAATGAGCAAATTGATGATGCTGCTGTTCAGCACGCAATCCGAGCAGCACAACTTGAAGAGTTCACGGCCAGCCTGCCCGACGGACTGGAGACCTTCGTGGGTGAACGAGGCATTCGACTTTCAGGCGGCCAGCGCCAGCGCATCGGCATCGCCCGGGCGCTCTACCATGATCCTGCCGTGCTGGTATTGGACGAAGCCACCAGCGCACTCGACACTGCTACTGAAGGTGGTGTGATACAAGCTGTAACTGCGTTACAGGGCACCAAGACCATCATCATTGTCGCCCATCGCCTGTCTACCGTCGAACATTGCAACCGTTTGTATCGGCTGCATGTGGGGAGGCTGGAGGAAGAGGGGACGCCAAGTACGATGGTGCCCAATAAACCCAAGCGTAAGTTCATTCCAGCGCAATCGGGAAACCAGGGGGAGTATGCTTAAATCATTTCTGCGAGAGAGAATAGACTCACAACCCAATGACGGAGAAACCCTTGCAACGATAAATCCATCTTCATCGCCGGGTGGTATCGGCTCTTTCGGCGAGGCGTTCGTTAAAACTGCCCGCGTCAATTGTTCCATGGCTAGCCAGTCAGCGGACAATTTTCATGCGGATGTACCCGGCATAGTGTGCGGCTTCAGCCTGGACGACTTCACATCGAAAAGAGGCAACGGCAGGGGCGGATTTTTCAGCACTTTGCTGCCATGGCGCAAACTCGAAAGTTGAACATCGGGAGCTCGACACAATGAAATTGGCGAACAAAAAGATTCTTGTGACCGGAGCGGATGGCTTCATCGGCTCCCATCTGACGGAGGCACTTGTTCGCCAGGGTCATGAAGTCCGTGCGTTCGTCCTGTACAACTCATTCAACTCGTGGGGCTGGCTGGACAGTTGTGCGCCGGACGTGGCCGGTCGATTCGAAGTGTTCGCCGGGGATATTCGCGATCCCCACGGCGTCAGGAAGGCCATGGAAGGTTGCGACGTGGTCATGCATCTGGCGGCACTGATTGCTATTCCATATTCCTACCATTCGCCTGACACCTATGTGGACACCAACATCAAGGGAACCTTGAATATCGTGCAAGCCGCGCGCGAACTGAACGTGGGAAAAGTCGTTCATACCTCCACCAGCGAAGTGTATGGCACAGCCCGTTTCATACCTATCACTGAAGAGCATCCGCTGCAGGGGCAATCTCCCTACTCGGCCACCAAGATCGGCGCCGACCAGATCGCCATGTCTTTTCACTGCGCCTTCAATACGCCGGTAGCCACCATCCGTCCTTTCAACACTTATGGCCCGAGACAATCCGCGCGGGCAGTGATACCCACGGTCATCACCCAGATCGCGGCTGGCAACAGAAAGATAAAGCTCGGCGCCCTACACCCCACGCGCGATTTCAGCTACGTTCTCGATACTGTCCAGGGATTTATTGCCGTGGCAGAATCCGAAAAAACCGTGGGTGAAGTGATCAACTGCGGCAGCAATTATGAGATTTCCATTGGGGATACCGTAAAGCTGATCGCGGAAATTATGGGTGCCGATGTCGAAATCGATACCGATGCAATCCGCTTCCGTCCGGAAAAAAGCGAAGTAGAGCGGCTCTGGTGCGATAACAGCAAAATTGAACGGATCACAGGCTTCAAGCCCCAAACAACGCTACGCGAAGGCCTGGAAAAAACCATAGAATGGTTTGCCGATCCTGCCAACCTGCAGCGATACAAAACGGAGATCTACAATGTCTAAGCGCGCCATTATCCTCGCAGGCGGCAAAGGAACGCGCTTGCTCCCGTACACCGTGGTGCTGCCGAAACCGCTGATGCCCATCGGCGAGTTTCCCATCCTGGAAGTGATCGTCCGCCAGCTCGTGGGGCATGGTTTTGACCATGTAACTATGGCGGTGAACCATCAGGCCGAGATCATCCGGGCTTTTTTCCAGGATGGCACAAAATGGGGCGTCAAGATCGACTACTCGCTGGAAGACAAGCCGCTCAGTACCATGGCGCCGTTACGCCTGATCCGTGACCTTCCGGAAAATTTCATGGTCATGAACGGAGATATCCTGACCGACCTCAGCTACTCGGATTTCTATGAGGAACACGTCAGTAATAACAATATCTTTACCATTTCCGCCCACATGCGCGAACAGAAGGTTGATTACGGCGTGCTGGAAATGGATGCAAACAACCATTTGTCCGGTTTCAGGGAAAAGCCCAGCGCCGAATATCTGGCGAGCATGGGCGTGTATATGGCAAGCCGTCGCATCATGGACTTCATCCCGGCAGGCAAGAGTTACGGCTTCGACAACCTGATGCTGGACCTGTTAGCTGCAGGAAAGCCAGCAGCCGTGCGGAAATTCGACGGCTACTGGCTGGATATAGGCAGGCCCGATGATTACATTCAGGCCATTGAGGAATTCGAGCAAATGAAACAGAGGTTTTTGGGTGAGTAAGATATTGGTTACCGGCGCGAGCGGTTTTATCGGCAGGGCGCTCGCAGCCAAGTTGAGAGCTGGGGGACGAGATGTGGTGCCGCTCGATTCTGCAGACGGTGACATAGCCAGTTGGGAAACTTTGGCAAAGCTTGAACAGGAAAACATTGCACATATATTCCATCTGGCGGGTAAGACTTTTGTGCCGGATAGCTGGGGCGACCCGCAGGCGTTCTGCCAGACAAATGTGCTGGGGACGGTCAATGTTCTGGAGTTTTGCAGAAAGAGTCGCATTCCCATGACCTATATCAGCGCGTATGTATATGGTCATCCCGATAGCCTGCCAATCGGTGAAAACAGCCCGATTCGGCCAAGCAATCCCTATGCACTGACCAAGCGGCTGGCCGAGGAAGCATGCGAGTTTTATGCAAGCGCATACGATCTGCCGGTAACCACGATACGCCCGTTCAATGTTTATGGCATCGGACAGGCGGATTTTTTTTTGATTCCCGCGATAATCAGCCAGGCACTGAGCGCCGGGGAAGAAATTGTCGTGAAGGATTTGGCGCCCAAGAGGGATTATGTCTATCTGGAAGACCTGGTGACGGCGTTGCTGGCGACGCTGAACAAACCGGCCGGATATCGTGTCTATAACATCGGCTCCGGCGTTTCCCTGAGCGTACAAGAGGTCATTGATATTATTCAGGCAATCGCGGATACGCAAAAGAAAGTTGTCAGTAACCATATAGTCCGCACCAACGAACTGATGGACGTTGTTGCAGACATTTCGAAGGCCGGGACCGAGCTTGGGTGGCATCCAGGGTTTTCCTTTCATGCAGGAATAGAAAATATTATCCGTTCGGAACGGGAAAAGAGGCGAGATGAACAAACGTAATGTGCCTATCAACAAGGGCAATTATTCTATGGACACAGCGGAAAGAGAAGCCCTGTTTGAACAGAATCGCGGTGATGGCTGGGAGGAGGGATACGCCGAGTACCGACGTAATTGGTCGGAATTAGCAAAAAACCAGATGGTGTCGGAGTACCCGTTGCTGGTTGATATTGAGCTGTCGTCGTTGTGCAACCTCACCTGCCCGATGTGCTACACCATCACTGATGAATTCAAGGCGCAGGTCAACGTCACCCGGATGGACTGGGATCTGTACAAGAAAATCATTGACGAGATCGGGGGCAAGGTCACGGCTATCCGCCTGAGCCTGCGCGGTGAAGCGACCCTGCATGCAAAATTCATCGAGGCGATTAAATACGCAAAAGATCACGGTATCATGGAAGTGTCGATGCTGACGCACGGCGGTAAGCTGACGCTCCCGTATTTTGAGAAAATGGTGGAAGCGGGGATAGATTGGATAACGATCTCGGTTGATGGCGTAGGCGAGACGTACGAGCGCATTCGCAAGCCGCTAAAATTCGACGACCTGCTCGACAAAATAAAGGCCATCAAACGATACAAGGAAGAACATAATCTGAGGCGCCCGGTTGTCAAGGTGCAGGGCATCTGGCCCGCGATCGCTGAAAGCGACCCCGATACCTACTACAACACCTTTTCCCCTTGTACCGATCTAGTGGCGTTCAATCCCCTGATCGACTATCTATCCAACGACACTCACATCGAATATCTCGACGAATTCACCTGTCCGCAACAATACCAGCGGCTAGTGATAGGAGCCGACGGGTTAGTCATGAAGTGCTCGAACGATGAAGAAAACCGCGAAGTGATCGGCGACATCAAACAGGAAACTGTACATCAGGTGTGGCATGGCGAGAAGATGCAGGCAGTGCGGAAGATGCATTTGCAACCACGCGGCTTCATGCAAAGTGCAGTCTGCCGTAAATGCTATCTGCCTAGAAAGACCCAGGACGAAGCAGCGCAGGTAGGTGAGCGGACTTTTACTGTGCGTAACTATGTTCATCGCATTCAGCTAATTGGAAAGTGATTTATGAAAACGAGTGACACGCTTAAACAGCTGCTCAATGTATTTTGGCTTCGTCCGGAAACTGCGCTTTGGCGTGAGATTGATATCAGGACCATGAGTGCTTTTGAGATGCGTTCTCCGTCTTTAGACTTGGGGTGTGGGGATGGAATTTTTTCGTTTATTCGAGCCGGGGGCGAGTTTGATGTGAGCTTTGATGCATTTCGTTCCGTATCACAGCTAGACAAATTTTTTCAGAATGTCGATGTCTTCGATGCGTATGACGAGACTCTAAGTTCACCAGTAACCAGCTCGCCGAAATACCAGATTGATGTGGGATTTGATTGCAAAACGAATCTTCTCAAAAAAGCGGGACAACTTGGTCTATACGCAGCATTCAAGCAAGGGGATGCAAACCAGCCGTTGCCCTTTCCAGATGGTTCGTTCAACGGCATATTTTCTAATATCGTATATTGGCTGGACTCACCTTTGTCTGTGATTTCGGAGATTTCCAGAATTTTGAAGCCGGGCGGAACTGCGTGCCTGATGCTGCCAAACATTACTTTCCCTCAGTTCAGTTTCTATAATCAGCTATATGTAAAGGATGGTGACTCTCGTTGGAAATTTCTTGAAATGTTGGATCGGGGGAGATTCGCCGACAACATTCGTCAAGCTAAATCTCTGGATGAATGGCAGGCAATGTTTGGACACGCCGGGTTAATAATTGAACGTCATCACTCTCATTTGAGCAAACTTGCCATCCAGGTTTGGGACATTGGTTTGCGCCCCCTGTTCCCTGTGCTGATTGAGATGGCGAATGAGTTGTCTCCTGAAAAACGTATTTCAATAAAAGGTAAATGGATACAGATTATGAGGTCATTTATTGAGCCACTCTTAGAAATTGATAAGACTCTACCCGGCAATGAGGAGGCAGCGTTTCACTGTTTCGAATTAAGGAAATAATATGTTCAAAAACTATCGAAGGAACCGCTGCTATATCATTGCTGAGATTGGCGGCAACTTCACTACATTTGCACAGGCCAAACGGTTGATTGATGCAGCCCATGAGTGTGGTGTGGATGCGGTCAAGTTGCAAACCTATCGCGCCGACACGATAGCAAGCACTAAGGCTATCTTCGACATGGAAAACACTGGTGTAGTGTCTCAACATGATCTGTTCAGGAAATATGAAGTGAATGAGGTGTTGCATCGCGATGTATTTAAGTATGCCGAATCCAAAGGTCTGGACTGGTTCTCCACGCCTTCGCACGAAACTGATGTGGATCTGCTGGAAAAATGCGGGGTCGGCGCGCATAAGATTGGTTCGGATGATGCCGTGAATTTGCCTTTCCTTCGCTATGTGTCGCGCACCGGCAAGCCGATCTTGCTCTCCACTGGCATGTGTACGCTGGAAGAAGTGCGGGAATCGGTGTCTGTAATCCTGGCGGATAGCAATGACAAACTGATTTTATTGCACGCCATCACCAGCTATCCAACTCATCCGGAGAACGTCAATTTGGCTGCCATGCAGACCTTGATGCAAGCATTCCCACAACTGGACATCGGCTACTCCGACCACACTCTGTCGCCGATCGCCTGTTTATGTGCCGTGGCTATGGGCGCGCGAGTAATCGAAAAACATTTCACTTACGACAAAAAGGCTGACGGCCCCGACCATATGCTTTCTGCCGATCCGGCGGAAATGAAATGGCTGGTGGAAGCCGTGCGCAACTTCGAGATCATGCGCGGCTCCGGGATCAAGCGCCCGGCCGAGAGCGAGAAAATAACGCGGCGCAACAATCGCAAGAGCGTAGTCCTGAACCGCAGCGTGAAAGCGGGAGAGCGGTTGACCGAACAGGATATCGCCGTCAAACGTCCCGGTTACGGTATCGGCCCAAAATACTTCGAGCAAATCGTCGGGAGAACGGTAGCCGCAGATATGGAAAAAGATGCCGTGCTCACATGGAACGATCTGGCGTGAGCGTTGGCGTCATCATACAAGCCAGAATGAGCTCGACCCGCTTGCCTGGAAAAGTATTGAAGCCGATTGCGGGCAAGGTCTTGCTGGATCATATTCTGGGCAGGTTGTCTCTGCTGGCATACCCTGTAAAGGTGGTGGTCGCCACCAGCGATCTGCCACAGGACGATGCCATCGCACGTCATTGCCAGTCCAGAGGCGTGGCGGTGTTCCGTGGCAGTGAGACCGATGTGTTGGACAGATATTACCAGTGCGCCCGCGAGAACCGCTTCGAGCATGTAGTGCGATTGACGGCGGATAATCCGTTCACCGACATGGAAGAGTTACAGCGATTAATCGAGCAGCACCTGACCCAACACAACGATTACACCCACTCCTTTGGCAGCATGCCGGTGGGCGTGGGGGCGGAGATTTTCACATTCGCCGCACTAGAGAAAAGTGCGCTGGAAGGTCATGCACCCAATCACCGCGAACACGTCAACGAATATATCCAGGAGCATCGGGATGTTTTCAGAGTTGGGGTGTTGGAATTGCCAGCAGCCAAGCGACGCCCAGATCTGCGCCTGACGGTGGATACCGAAGACGATTATCAGCGTGCTTGCGCCATTGCCGGATTTGCTCCGGACCGTTGGGTAGGGACTGAAGAAGCGATTCAGCTATGTTCGCGCTTTGCATAGAAAGCTCCCATGCGCGCGGCATGGGACACTTCTATCGCGCACTGAATCTGGCGGATGGGTTGGCGAAAGCGGGTCTGGCGTACACGTTTTTCCTGAACGATCATGTTCCTTCCCGGCAAATCCTCGCTGCACGAGGCGCGCCACACAGGGTGGTGGACCTGGAAGATTTCACCAGCAACTGGGAGGCATCGCTGATACAGCAGGACGGTATCACGTTGTGGTTGAATGACCGCCTTGATACCGACGTCCGTCATGCGGAAATGGTCAAAGCGACAGGGATCCCGCTGGTGACATTCGACGACCGGGGAACGGGAGCGGTGCTGGCGGACTTGCACATTGCGGCGCTGGCCTTCGATGCGCAGGAGCTACTTGGGGGCGCCAGATTGCTGCGCGGGGCAGATTACCTGGTCCTGAATCCGCAAATAAGCGACTACACGCGTCTGCGCCAGCAGCTTTCCAGCGTTCTGGTGACGTTGGGCGGCAGCGATACCTATGGTGTCACCGTCAAGGTGGTGGAGTTGCTGAAAGAGATGGATCTGACTGCCACTGTCGTGGTGGGTCCGGCATTCATGCACATGACCATGCTGGATGAAGTGCTGACCGAGGGTTTCACATTGAAGCGCGGCGTACCCTCCATGATGGAGGAATTCTATCGCCACGACCTGGCGATCACCGGAGGCGGAATTACGCCTTTCGAAGCCAATGCTTCCGGCCTACCCTGCGTGGTAATCGCCAATGAATTGTTTGAGATTCCAGTCGGGGTGGCTTTGCAGAAGCTGGGCGGCTCGCGCTTTGCCGGGCATCATGAATCGCTGTCGCTGCCTTTGTTCAGCGCTGGCCTACCGCTTGAGCAAATGAGCCAGGCAGGGATGTGCAATATCGGATTGCAGGGAACGCAGCGGGTGGTATCCGCACTTTCAGATCTAACCAAATGAACAAGAAAGCGGTGGTGATTCACCAACCAGATTTTGCCTCCCATCTGGGATTCTTTCATCGGTTCCTACATGCGGATTTTTATATCGCGTTGGATCATGTGCAGTTCGTTTACGGAAGCCGTGCCTGGACGCACCGCGACAAGATTAAAACCGAACAAGGTGCAAAATGGCTGACGCTCAGCGTGAAAAAAGCGCCGCGAGATACCGCGATCAACCAGATCGAGCTTTCTACCAACACAGACTGGCGGCAAGACAATTTGCATTTACTCAAACAGAACTATCGCGATGCCCCGTTCTATGGCGAACTGATGCCGGAGATTGAACGATTGTACGCCCGGCCAGTCCAATTGCTGCGCGATTTCAACATGGCCTCAATCGAGATGCTGGTGGACATGCTCGATGTGCGTATTCCCTGGGTATGGTCAAGCAGCCTCGATCCGGTTGGGACGAAAAACGAGTTGATGGCGGATTTGGCGCAGAAAGCTTCCGCCACGCACTATCTTTCTGGGGTGGGCGCACGGGATTATTTCCAACCAGAACCCTTTGCCAAGGCAGGTATCGAGGTGATCTGGCAAGACTTCACCCACCCGGTGTATGCGCAGCAATTTGGTGAATTCGTGCCGTATTTGAGCGCGTTGGATGTGTTGTTCAATCATGGCATAACGGCTTCGAGGGAAATTCTCAGGAGATGTGGATGAATATTCTAGCTATCGGGGCACATTTTGATGACGTGGAGCTAGGTTGTGGTGGTGCTTTGGCGCGTCATGCCCGACAGGGAGATAACGTCTATGTATTTGTCGCGACTGTATCGGGTTTCGTCAACCAGTACAACCAAGAGGTGCGTTCGAATGAAGTGGCACTAGCCGAGGCGCACAATGCAATGGCGATTTTGGGGGTGAAAGAATTGATGTGCGGCAATTTCAAGACACTCGAAGTCGAGTTCGTGGATGCGCTGAACATCGAGATCCTCAAAATTGTTCAGGAAAAGAAGATCGACCAGGTTTATGCACATTGGGGGGGAGACATTCACCACGATCATCAAGCAGTAGCAAGGGCATCCTTGCACAGTTGCCGCCATGTGCCGAGGCTGCTGATGTATCGCAGCAACTGGTACCACTCCACGCTGGAGTTTCGCGGCAATTTTTATGTGGATATTACCCAGTGTCGGGAAATCAAAGAACAGGCGATTCGGGCACACGTTACGGAAGTGGATCGCACCGGTGAAAAGTGGATCAGCTTCTTCAGGAACGAAGCAGAAAACGCTGGTCAGCGCATCGGGGTGAAATACGCCGAAGTGTTCGAAGTGGTGAAGTGGCTGGAATCTTGAGCGTCCAGATACATTTTGGCGGGAATCAGTATATGAAAACATGCCCTATCTGTGACGCGAAGGATACCCAGCTATTCATGACGGGTATCTTTGACAGCGATACGACAAAAGTCATGGAGTGCGTTCAATGCGGTATGCAGTTTCTTGATCCATTGATGACGGAACAGGAGGAGGCGGAATATTACGAGAGTTATTACCGCAAACAACAAGCCCGGCATTTTAAGACGATGGATTTGGCTGACTTACAGCAACGAGCCTACGAACATTACGAGCAGTACCGTGCCATTTATCTGGAGCTGATTACAGGCTGTGAATCCATCCTTGAAATAGGAAGTGGAACAGGCGGTTTCCTGAAATTCGTGAGGCAATATAGCACGACTACCAGATTGGTGGCCATTGAACGTTGCGGAGAGAATGTTGATTTCATCAAACAATGTTTTGGTGACAGAGTGAATGTGGTGGACAGTCTGGGTGAAGTGCAAGGAAGCAGATTTGATTGTATCGGGGCTTTCGGCGTATTCGAGCATGTGCGGAATAGCCGAGACTTTCTTGTCAGCCTTCGCGGGCGCCTTTCCGATCAAGGCCGATTGGCCCTGAATGTGCCGAATAAAGCGCATGCGCTCGTTAATGCCTATGACCTGGAAGAGTTCAAGAAATTTACTTATATGAAGCAACACTACTTCACCTTTACTGAACAAGTATTCAATTTGCTTGCCGGGCAAACCGGGTTGCGTGTGGAGAAATTCAATTATATGCAGGTATGGGGTCTAGCCAACCATCTGTCATGGCTGAGATACAAAAAGCCAAGAGATTTTAGCGACATCACCAGCCTTCTTTCCCCGCAGACGATTGAGTCTTACAACAACGATCTGATCCAAAGAAAAATTTGTGATTTGATGATGGCTGTTTTGCGCGTACAAGCCTGATCGGTGCGAGATGGACAAGCGCAAACAATTTATCAAGCAATGGCTGGCTCCACCTGGAGTCTGGCAGCTTATGGCAAAAATCAAAAGCGGCTGGAAAGTCCAACCCGCCTTGTTGAGCCCTGAAGAAATTACGCTTCTGAAAAAGAATGAAGAATTAAAAGATCGCCATGTGGGACATCGCTGTTTTATTCTGAGCGCGAGATCGTCGGTGAAAAGCTAGGATACTAGTAAGCTTGATGGGGCAACGGTTCGGGTACCCATTGCACCCGTCCTGTGGGTGCATGCATCGGGGGAGGCATGACAAACCGTTTGTTTAATCCCGGCCATGTGGTTGGTAGGGCTCTAATGAAAATGCTCGTTTCCACACTTGATTATCAAGATCAAACTCAGGGACGTTTGTACTCATTTATGGCGGTCAAGCCTCTGGCTAAAGGGTAAAACTGATGTCGCAACCCGTGCTAAATGGAATGCCTTCAAGATCTTGACAGAACTCCGCGAACGGATGGAAGTATAGCTCGCTGATTGCGACGAGCAGTTACCGCACGACGCACTCGCCACCTTATTCCCGTCGAGTACAGGGTGTTTCACCACCCGGAAACCTCCGGTAAGCGTGGCACTGATTTGGGAGGCTTCCAGAATGGCTGGAGTGAAAAAAATCGTCAACGCTATGGCTTACTGGATGCTGCCGAGGGGGATTGAAGACGTCCTTCGCAGGATGCTGGCTGCAAGCGTTTCTACGATAAGTGGTGAAGATCTCAAAGTGATTCAGAGTAATACCAAGCATAAGAACATACACAGTGGTCGGCGTTGTTTTATTTTGTGCAACGGAGAGTCTGTGGCAACGCAGGATCTTTCGCCATTAAAACATGAGATTGTTTTTAGTGTTTCTCAGGGATATTTGCTGAAGCAATATGAGTTAATCAAACCCCAATATCATTGCTCCCCTAAGTTTACCCGCACTGAACTATTTACGGAAAAAATTGCAATAGAGTACCTGAAAGAAATGGAGGCATTGACAGGTGATGCAGAGATTTTCCTGAGTACGGATGAAAAAAAGATTGTCGAAAAGAATAA
>Ga0247727_10003624_pt1 | contig 33831 bp, 20 predicted proteins | sample WisWelCaveWW1625_FD_202498 | JGI IMG/M metagenome (GOLD analysis project Ga0247727, IMG submission 202498) | Biofilm microbial communities from Wishing Well Cave, Virginia, United States - WW16-25 | ecosystem: Environmental > Aquatic > Deep subsurface > Groundwater > Cave microbial mat | place...
CGGGCGCTGTTCGCGGCCGGCAAGTACCAGGAGGTGGCGGACCTGGCCGAGGCCGGTGTCGCCGCCTCCGGCGAGGACTACAACATCTACGTACCGATCATCAATGCCCTGGGTGCGCTCGGAAAGAGTGAGGCCCTCCGCAACCTGGTCCAGCAGAGGATGCAGGTCCTTGAGGCGCATCTGCGCAAAATGCCGGAAGATGCCCGGGCACACACGCTCCTCGCCACCGACTACACGCAGGTGGGGCGGGTCGAGGAGGCCGTCCGCGAGGCGAGCCTCGCGATGGCCCTGCGCCCGAACGACGCGGTCGTCCTGTACAACGTCGCGTGCACCTTCGGCCAGCTTGGCCGGAAGCCGGAGGCCCTGGCTGCCCTCCGCAAGGCGTGGGAGGCCGGCTTCAAGGACCCCGACTGGGCACGCCGCGACCCCGACCTTTCCCTGCTCCACGGCGACCCGGAGTTCGAGCGGCTCTACCCACCGAGCGCCGCGGGCGGATGAGCGCCGGAGGAGAAACCATGATCGGCCAGACGGTCTCCCACTACCGCATCACCGCGAAGCTCGGCAGCGGCGGGATGGGTGTCGTGTACGAGGCCGAGGACACGAAGCTCGGCCGGCACGTGGCGCTCAAGTTTCTGCCTTTGGAGATGGCGCAGGACGCGGGCGCGCTCGAGCGCTTCCAACGCGAGGCGCGGGCGGCCTCGGCGCTCAATCACCCCGGCATCTGCACCGTCCACGAGATCGACCAGCACCAGGGCCAGCACTTCATCGCGATGGAGCTGCTCGAGGGGGAGACGCTCGCGGACCGGGTCCGGAAGGGCTCCTTCGAGGTCGGCCCGCTGCTCGATCTCGGGATCCAGATCGCGGACGCGCTCGGGTCGGCGCACGCGAAGGGGATCGTCCACCGTGACCTCAAGCCCGCCAACATCTTCGTCACTGCGCGCGGCCAGGCCAAGGTCCTCGACTTCGGTCTCGCGAAGATCGAACGCCCGCGCTCCGAGGGCGGCGGGGAGCACTCCGAAGCGCCCACGGCGGTGCAGCCGAACGAGCTCACGTCGGCCGGCACGACGCTCGGGACGGTGTCTTACATGTCACCTGAGCAGGCGCGCGGACAGCTCACGGACGCGCGCAGTGATCTCTTCTCGCTCGGCACGGTGCTCTACCAGATGGCCACAGGGACGCTGCCGTTCCAGGGCGAGACCTCGGCGGTCGTCTACGACGCGATCCTCAACCGCGAGCCGCCGCCGGTCGCCCAGGTGAACCCCGCGCTGCCAGCGGAGCTGGGGCGCATCCTGGGGCGGGCGCTCGAGAAGGACCGCAATCTCCGCTACCAGAGCGCGACCGACCTCAAGACCGAGCTGCTGCGACTCAAGCGCGACACCGACTCGGGAGGCCGGCGCGCGGCCGAGCTCCATGAATCGCGGCCCGGCGCATCTTCGAAGGCGACCGAAAAATCCGTGGCCGTCCTCTACTTCGAAAACCTGTCCGGGGTGAAGGAGGACGAGTACTTCCGCGACGGGATCACCGAGGACATCATCACCGAGCTTCTGAAGATCAAGACCCTCAAGGTCTTCCCCCGACCCACGATCCTGCCTTACCGGGACAAGGCGGTGACGGCCCAGCAGGTCGGCCGCGAGCTCAGCGCGGCCTTCGTCCTCGGCGGCAGCCTGCGCCGCGCCGGCACCCGCCTGCGGATCAACACGCAGCTCATGGATGCGAAGACCGACTTCCCGGTCTGGTCCGAGCGGTACGACCGCGAGATGAAGGACGTCTTCGAGGTGCAGGACGAGATCGCGCGCAAGATCGCCGAGGCGCTGCGGGTCACCCTCTCGCCCCAGGAGCAGCAGGAGCTCGCGGCCAGGCCCACGGAGAACCTGCAGGCCTACGACCTGTATCTGCGGGGGAAGAGCTACGCCCGGCGCCTGACCCGCCAAGACCTCGAGTTCGCCCTCCAGATGTTCGAGAACGCGGTGACGCTGGATCCGGCGTTCGCTCTCGCTCACGCCGCCAACGCCATCTTCTGCGCGCAGTACTACGCGAACTTCCAGCGCGACGCGGCCTGGGCGGAACGAGCGAGGAATGCCGCCCTGAAGGCGATCGCACTGCAACCCGAGCTGCCGGACGTGCAGGTCGCCCAGGCCTGGATCCGTTACATCGAGGGGGATCTTGCGGACGCCATCCAGCGCGTCCGCCAGGCGATCGCCCGCAAGCCCAACTGTGAAGGGGCCTACTACCTCCTTGGCCGGGCGCTCTTCGCCGCCGGCCGCTACCAGGAGGTGGCCGACATCGCGGAATCCGCAGTCGAGGCCGCGGGCGACGACTACAGCGTCTACGTTCCCATCATCAATGCGCTCGGGGCGCTCGGGAAGGAGGACGCGCGCGCCAGCTTCAGGCAGCGGCGCGTCCAGTCGCTCGAAACACACATCGTGAAGGTCCCGGAGGACGCCCGGGCCCGCGTACTCCTCGCGAGCAGCTACGCCGAGATGGGACGCGCGGAGGAGTCGGTGCGCGAGATGGAGTTTGCGCGCGCGCTGCGCCCTAACGACTCGTCCGTGCTCTACAACTGTGCGTGCGCCTACTGCAAGCTGCGGCTCAAGCGGGAGGCCCTCGACACGCTGAAGAAGGCCTGGGAGGCCGGCTTCAAGGACACCGAGTGGGCTCGCCGCGATCCCGACCTCACCCTCCTCCACGGGGACCCGGAGTTCGAGCGGCTGTACCCGGCGAGCACGGCGGAGGAGTGAACCGCGAGCAGACCCGCTTCGCGACGGCGGCCCTGACCGCTACCGCGATGCTCGCGTTCGCCGCCAACTCGCTGCTGTGCCGGGCCGCTCTCGCGGGCGGCCACACCGATGCCGCGAGCTTCACGACGCTGCGTCTCGCGTCCGGCGCACTCGCGCTCGGCATGCTGGCGAGGGCCCGCGGGGCGACGCCGCCCGGGTCGCGCCTCGCGTGGGGCTCGGCCCTGGCACTCTTTGCCTACGCCATTCTCTTCTCGCTCGCCTATCTCCGGATTCCGGCGGGAACGGGCGCGCTGCTGCTCTTCGCCGCGGTCCAGCTCACGATGATCGGCGCCGGGCTGCGCAGCGGCGAGCGTCCGCGCGCATTGGAATGGGCGGGCCTCGCCGTCTCGCTCGCCGGGCTCGTGCTGCTCGCGCGACCGGGCCTCGCGCGGCCCGACCCGCTCGGCGCCTCGCTGATGCTCGGCGCCGGGGCGGCCTGGGGGGTGTACTCACTGCGGGGTCGCGGCGCCGCAGACGCCGTCGCCGCGAACGCGGCGAGCTTCACGCGCGCAGTCCCTTTCGCGCTCGCGGCGAGCGCGGCTTACGGTGTGCTGGCGGCGACGCACCTGACGCCCGCCGGTGCGACGCTCGCGCTCGCTTCGGGCGCCTTGACCTCGGGCCTCGGCTACGCCGTCTGGTATGCGTCGCTCCGCGGCCTTTCCGCCACGCGAGCCGCCATCGTCCAGCTCTCGGTCCCGCCGCTCGCAGCGCTCGGCGGTGTGCTCGCGCTGGGCGAGAGCGTGTCGCCCCGGCTGCTGCTCGCGAGCGTCCTGATCCTGGGCGGCATTGCGCTCGCAATCACCGGCCGCCGCCGCTGACGGCACTCCACTGCCGGTGTGGCAGAGTGAACATTGAATGTCCAGTTTGACAGCCCCTCCCTTCTGCCGCTTCCTGCCAACTCTCTAAACCCCCTAACATTCAACTTGACTCGGCGCAAAGTCAGGCGTAAGTTCATGCGAACGTACTGTACGCAAAGCGTGCCGTAAGGATCAGCGCGGGCTCCCCCTCCTGCCCTCGCACGAGCAGAGGGAGGTGTCGGTTGGACCTCCAGTCTGGGACGTTCGGGCAACCGAACTCTGGGCAAGGAGTCGACGCAGCCGCGACCCCCGGGTTGCAATTCGGAACCCGCCAACGCCAGGCTGGCAGCGGATCGTCGGGTGAGGGTGGCCGGCCGCAGCGCGAGGTCGGCCGAACCGGCAATGTGCCGTCGGGACCGGTCCCGGGCAGGATCGTTCTGGCCGACGACCACGTGCTCTTCCGCGAGGGGCTGCGGGCGATCCTCCAAAAGGAAGGCTTCGCGGTCGTCGGCGAGGCTTCAGACGGGCAAGCCGCGGTCAGAGCCTGCGAAGCCTTGCACCCGGACGTGGCGATCCTCGACATCGCCCTGCCACTCCTGAACGGCATCGACGCCGCCCGCAAGATCGTCGAGGGCTGTCCGCACACGAAGGTCGTGCTGCTCACAATGCACGCGCAGGAATCCTACGTGCTCGCGTCGCTGCGGGCCGGCGTCGCCGCCTACGTGCTCAAGTCCAGCGCGGCCGCGAGGCTGATCCACGCGATCGAAACCGTCTCCCAGGGCGAGACCTATCTGAGCCCGGAGGTTTCGCAGACCTTCATGCGGAACCATCTGTCCGGCGCGAAGGTTCCCACGGAATCGCTGAGCCCCCGGGAGCGCGAGGTCCTCCAGCTGATCGCCGAGGGCAAGAACATGAAGGAGATCGGCGGCCTCCTGGGTATCAGCGGGCGGACGGCCGAGACCCACCGCGCCCGGATCATGCGCAAGCTGAAGATCCACGGGGTGGCCGGCCTGGTCCTGTACGCGATCCAGCGCGGCCTGATCAGTTCGGAGCCCCCGGGCTGACGGAGCCCCCGCTCGACTCATCCACCGTTTGGGGCGCGGCGGAGGAGCGGGGCTCGGCCAGCCGAGTGGGCACCCAATCGCGCCGCAGCCAGTCCGCGAGCGTCTCGATCTCCTCCGGCGTCAGCAATCGCTCGGTTCCGAAGGCGGGCATCTCGTCGTTCTCCTGGCCGTAGTACCTCTGGTGCCCGGGGTCGGTGATCATGCCGACGATCCAGGCGCGGGTGCCGTAGTCGGTCAGGTCGGGTGAGCGGTCCCAGTTGGCGATGCCCGTGTCCTGGAAGCGATGGCAGCGGGCACAGCCCGTACGCTCCCCTCTCAGGTACTCCTGGCCTGCCGCGATCTCCTGGCGGCGTTTGGCATCCGACTCGGCCTGGGCCGGCAGCCGGGCCTGGGCTGAGAGCGCGGCGGCCGTCTGCCGCAACTGCTCCCGGCTCAGCGGGCATTCCTTGACATACTCGACCATCGAGCCGGCCCGGAATCGGGTGCCGCCGTAGTAGCGACGGCTGTCGATCTGTTCCCCATCGAGCAGCCCCACGAGCCACTCGTAGCTCGCGAAGCCGCGCAGGTCCGAGGCACGCGCCTCCTGTACCCCGGGACCGCCGAGGCCATCGTGACCATCGTAGGTGTGGCAATCCGCGCAGTGCCGTGCGAACAGCCGCGGGCCCTGCCAAAGCGGGTCACGGCGGAGCAGCTCGGCAGCGCCCTGCGCGGGGATGCCCGTCGCCCTAGCCAGCTCCACCACCCGCCGCGCACTCGCTTCCGCCTCCCCGACGGCAGTCTGATACTCGGGGTCGGCCCGGTCGGCGCGCAGCGCGAGTCCGGTCAGCAGGACGACTCCGCCGGCGAGCCCGAGCACGAACACCACGGCGCGCCTGTGGCCGCGATCGCTTCGGCCGAGCCAGGGCAGCGCCACCAGCGCGCCCATGACCGCGCTCGGGATCAGGAAGCCGCCGACAATCTCCAAGCTGCCGGGAAACAGCTTCATCAGCTGGAACAGGGACAGGAAGTACCACTCCGGCCTCGCGGCCGGGAAGCCGATCGACGGATCCGCGGGTGCCCCGAGCGGAGCGCCGTGATACGCCGCCACCAGACCCACCACGACGGCCAGCACCACCGCACCGGCGACGGCGTCGCGCAGCGCCTGATCGGGCCAGAAGCGGGCATCGGCACGGGGAGGTGCTTGGGCCACCGTGACACCGTGTCGGCGAAACACGTAAACGTGGCCCGCCAGCACGAGAACCAGCAGCGCCGGGAGCACTCCGGCGTGCAGGGCGAAGAAGCGGCTCAGCGTGTGATGGCCGTAATCCGGGCCCCCCACGGCCAGCCGCTGCAGCACGGGCCCGGCTCCCGGCACCAGGCCGAGCAGGTTGGTGGCCACCTTTGTGGCCCAGTAGCCCTTCTGGTCCCAGGGGAGCAGGTAGCCGGTCAGGCAGAGCCCGAGCAGCAGCTGCATCAGCACGAGACCCAGCCAGAAGTTGACCTCGCGCGGGGCGCGATACGCGCCGGCCACGACGACCTGCAGCAGATGCAGCGCCAGCAGCACCACCACTGCCTGCGCCATGAAGTGATGGAGGCCGCGCAAAAACCAGCCGCCGGCCATCACGTGTTGCACGTAGTAGACGCTTTCCCACGCGGTCTGGGTGCTGGGGTTGTACGCCATCCACAGCACGATACCGGTGACACACTGGACGGCGAAGGCGAGGGCGAGCGCGCTCCCGAACACGTAGCGCCAGCGCGCCCCTCCCGGAATCCTCTCGTCCAGCAAGCCGCGCAGCAGCCCTCGATAGCCGGTGCGCTCGTCGAACCAGTCGAGGAGGGCTTTCATTCCACCGGGATCTTCGCGGGCGAGCCGGCTCGGAAGTTCTGGTAGTGCACCCAGATCTCCCGTCGGGGCCTGCCGTCGGCGCCCAGGACGGGTTGGCCCTCTTCGTTCCGCTGCTCCCGTAGCTCCGTCGCCAGCGCATCCAGGGCCCGCGGGCTCGGGCAGCTACCGGGGTCGATGCGCTCGCCGGTCCGCTCGAACCGGCTGCCGTGGCACGGGCAGCGGAAGGTACCCTCCTGGTCCTGGAAGGTGACGAAGCAGCCGGCGTGGGGGCAAACGGCGCTCAAGGCCACGACGCGATCCGAGTCGGGCCCGCGGCACATGTAGACGGCGCCGACAGGGCGCAGCGGGACCCGGCTCCAGGCGTCCTCGTGTGCCGCGAGAACCGCGAAGCGGCGGGGCATCCCGTCCGCGGGCAACTGGTCAACCGAACCCACCCTCACGAAGTCGCTCGTTCGCGAGCGACGGCGCAGCGGATCGAGGAAGACCACCAGCCCCGCCGCACCCGGCACGAGCGCCACGAGCGCTCCGACCGCGACCGCGGCCGCCCGCGTGAGGAATCCCCGCCGGTCGCCGGGGGCGATGGCGTCAGTCTCTCTCCGGCCGTCCTTTGCGTCCTCCACGGTCCACCTCGTGGCAAGCCCTTCGCCCGTGGCTCCCTACCCTCCGGATTGGGACGTGCGAGCGGGCAGCCCCCCCTTTCACTCCAAGGTCCAAGGCGCTGTCGAAGGAGCGCCTCAGAACGCGAGTATGGCGAGAACCGAATAGCGATTGGTCTTCGCGGCCCCGGGTGGAACCTTCGTCTGCCTGATGTAGTCGACCGAGACGTTGATGTTGCTGCGGACGTAGGCGATCAGCGCGGCCGCGACCGCCCTGGTGGAGGCCTGGCCGTTCGCCGACTCGACCGATTCGTAGCGCAGCACGGGTACCAGCGGTATCTTCGTCGGGATCACGTACAGACCCTGCACGTACCAAGCGTCGTTCTCCTGAGTGACCAGCGTGGTCGCGAGGTCCTCCTTGGCCTTGAACCACAGGGCGTTGGCCGTAAAGCCCTTTCCGTCGAACTGCAGGTCCACGCCCCGTCGCGTGTAGTCCTGCGTGCGAAGCGGAGCGGTCGCGGTCGCGGCCAGCTCACGCTCTCCGATGAGCGCGAAGGCGCCGACGCTCAGCCCAAACGGAATGTCGTAAGCCGCGCGGAGCAAGTAGTCCTTCTTGTCGGCGCCGACAAAGTCGTCCCGGCCCGTGCCCACGGTGGCGCTGTAGAAGAGATCCTTGACGCGGCCGTAGAAGCTGACGAACGGTGTCGCGTCGCGGAACCGGTAACTCGACTGGAACCCCGCGCTGTTAGGGGACGGGCGATCCTGAGTCAAGCGACGGCTGGCGAAGGTGTTGTACGCATCCGTGAAGCCCATCCTGCCGTACCCGCCGACGATGTTCGCCGCTTCCCTGGGATGCCAGCCCGCTGCGATGTCGACCAGTTCCACGGCCCAGTCGGCGTCGTCGGCGGCTTCGAAGTTCGAGTAGTAAGAAAAGTCTTTGGGCGCCGCATCCGTGATCTGCAACTCGAACTCGTGGATGACCTGCATGTCGAAGCGCGTATCGGTATTGCGCTTCACCACGGGGCGTCCCTGGAAGCGCATCGACATCGGCAGCATCTTGGCGAGCGTCAATCGCTCGTCGATCTCGAGGTCGGGGTTCGCCTTCTCCGCGGACAAGGGCTCACGGTCGAGCCGGTAGCCGTTCTCCTTGAAGGTGCGGCCGAACTTGTTGAGCAGCGGCCAGGCCGAGTGGCACTGGCTGCACGCCATGTCGAGCTTGCGCGCGTACGCCGCAACCGCCTCGGCATCCTGTGCAAACACCAGGCCGATTCCGAGCATCGTCAGCCAACCCGTCCATTGCTTCCGCATCACGCGTCTCCTTTGTTGGCGCACACCGTGGCTACTTGAGGGCTCACACACTACTTCGTCGGATCGGGCTCATGGCCGTTCGCGGCCAGTGAGCCGGTTTTCATGCTCTGAACGAACGCCGCCACGCTCTTGATCTGCTCCAGCTTGAGCTTCGACTTGAACTTGGGCATGTCCTTGCCCTTCCCGTCCGCCACCGAACGCTCGATCTGCTCGAGCGAGACCGCCCACTGCGGATCGGTGAAATTGGGTGCGCCCTTCGCGATCCGCCGCGGCACTCCCTTCTCGCCGTGACACTTGGCACACTTCGCCAGGTACACCTCCCTCCCTTCCTCTTGCTCCTGCGCGGGCAAGGCCGCCGCGCAGAACGTGGCCGCAACCGTCATCGCCATGGCGAACGGCATCCTGCTCATGGGTCCGCGTGCCCGCGAGGCATCTGCCCGCGGCCCTGCCTGACGCGGCGCGGAAGACGCTGTGTCTTTCGTGATCGACATGGTCAGGCCGAGACGAAGAACCGGACTTTCTGTGTCACGGATGCGCGGCTGCGGACGTCCAGGATGCGAACGCTGAGCTCGAACTCACCCGGCGGGAACGACGCCAGCGGAACGCTCATGCCCGTGGCCACGGCGCGCGTCGTGCCGTCGAAGCTCGCGCCCAGCGTCGCGGCGTTGAGCGCCTGCGGTTTCAGCTTGTTGAAGAATCGCAGCCGGCCGCCCATCTGTTGATGGAACACGTACTCGAGCGTCAGGTCCGGCTTTTTGCTGTCGTCGGCTTTCCAGTTGTAGACCCGCAGCGCGAAATGAAGCTCGCCGTCCTGCTTGAATCGATTGCCGAGCGCCGGCGTCAGTCGCGTCGGTCCGAACACGAACGGGCGCCCTGCTTCATCCGGTCGGGCAGCCGCCACGCCGTCGCCGAGCACGACCGGCGCCGCGGCGATCGGGCCGCCCCGGAGGTCCGGCACCGACATCGGATGCCTGACGGTCGTCCCGATCCAGTGGCGGCCGTCGGCCTGGCGGGCGAGGGCCACCACCGTCTGATACTGGCCCGGCTCCAGCAGGAACTCGCGGACCTCCCGAAGCGGACCCGCGGCGCCCGACACCGACTGCTCCACCGGCTTCCCGCGCCGCGCGGCGCCGTCCACACGCACGACGCGAAGCTGCATCGTCCAGGGCTGGCGAACCTCGCCGCTGAACGCCAACGCCACGCGGACGCGCCGGTCGGTTCCTCGGCGCGCATCGGCCTGAACCAGCAACGGTACGTCCAGGGCGCCCTCGACGCGTGTCAGGCTGCCGCCCGTCATGCTGTAAGTGCCTGGATCGGCGCCCAGCAGGGCCACGAGTGAGGGGGCGCGATCGGGCGCGAGCGCCGACGGTTGCGGCGCCTGACTACCGAGGACCGGGGCGTGAGCTCCGAGGGCCACGGCTCCGATCGCCGCCGCCCAGGCGCAGAACGTGCGTCTCATTGACCCTCCGGTGCCTGCCCGACACGAAGCTCGGGGACCCACCAATCGGCCACCTTCGCGAACGACTCCGCCGCCCCGGACGGCACCTTCAGCACGTAGCCGCCGAGCGATGCGAAACGGCGCTGCGGGGCCAGGCTGAGCGCCGGAAACGCGGAGGGCTGCGGCGAGCGGCCGATCATGTGCTCGATCCGCTCGACGAAGTACTCGCGCGACGTGAGCGTGCGCGGGTGCGAGAGCACGTCGCCGACGAGCGCCGCGGCGAAGAGCGCGTTGACCGGGACGCGCCGCTTCTGCCCAAGGACGCCGTGAGCCTTCAGCCAGGCCGTCACGCGCCCCGCGTGCCGGTCGAACTCGTCGGGCGGGACGAACGGATGCAGCAGGAACGCCTTCTCCGCCAAGGGTCCGCCGAGCGCTCCAACCGCATCGCCCAGCAGGCTGGACGAGACGTAGACTTCGCCGACGTCTCTGAGCCCATCCGGCTGCCTGGCGAGCTCGGCGAGCCCGGCCAGATCGGAGGCCCCCAGCCAGGTGACCAGGGCCGCGGCGCCTTCGCGCAGCACGCCGCGCCAGTCCGCAGGGCTGAACGCGTCGAGACACCGCGTGCGAGCGGCGACGCCCGGACCCAGGGCCTGGCGGAGCTCGCTGGCTCCGCGTTCGGCGGGGCCGCCGCAACGCAGGACCTGCAGGATGTCCCGGGGAGGCGGGGTCCGGGCGCTCGCCAGGTAGTGCGCGAGCAGCTGCGCCTCCAGCGTCAGGCCCTGCGAGAAGTACAGCGAGTAGAAGCCCGTGGCGTGCCGGATCGGCGGCAGGTCGGTTTGCGGCAGGATGCAAGGAAGGCCGTTCCGCTCGCAGAAGTCGTGGATCGGGGACCAGTCCGCTTCGGCCGCCCCGCTCACGACCGCGAACACCGGCTGGCTCGCGTAGTACGAGGCGAGCTGGTCGGCCCAGCCGACCGGGCTGCCGCGCAGGGACCACTCGTGCAGCACCCAGCGGCGGAAGCCCTCGTAGTGCGACTTCATGTCCCACGGGCCCCGCTCACGCCGCTTCACCTCGCCGCGTGTATTCGCGTTCTTGCTGGCAACGAAGGCCCGCAGCGTGTCCAGCATGTCGGTGCGCTTCGAGGGTTCGAGCGCCTCCGAGGTGATGGTGGCGAGGTGCAGCGTCGTGGGGGTCACGCCCGGCGGAGGGCCGGATGCAAACGATCGGAGATAGGCGGAGAGCGCTTCGACGTCGGCCTCTCCGACCGCGTAGCGGGGCATGGTCGGCGACAGGCTGCGCCCGGCCGGGTCGATGCCGTCACGCAGCGCCCGGGCGAGGCTTTGCTCGTCGTAGGCCGGGCGGGTGCCGGCCCCGGCCGTGCGAACCGGGCCCATCCGAGGCTGGCCCTGCGTCAGCGGCTCGAACAGCACGTGACCGGCCACCGGCGGGACGCTCACCGATCCTTCGAACGCCCCGAGGCCGCTGCGCCGATGGCAGTTGACGCACGGCACGTCGCTGCTGCGCAGGGACAGGTCGCCCAGAACCGTGGCCGAGACGGGCTCGCCGTCCCCGCCGAGGCCCAGTCGATAGAAGCGCTCACCCAGCCGAACGCTCTCGCCGCCGGCCCGCTCGTCTGCCACGAGCCGGCCGCCCTGCGCGACCATTCCGGCGTGGGCGGCAAGGGCCGTCCACCCTGCGGCCCGAACGAAGCGGAGACAGAGGCCGGTTCGTCTCATGTCACGGCCTGCCGCTGTCCGTGATTCCCTGAGAGGCGCGGAGCAGTGCCTCGGCACTGGCCAGGCCATCGAGGCGTTCCCAGGCTGCGCCAGCCCCGCGACGCACGTACGTCGCGGGCGCATGGTTGTCCTTGCTGCCGCGGTAGGCGCCGAACGCACGCTGCGCCGTCTCGCTTGCGGCCGGGGTGCCGGTGAGAAACCACCAGTCCGTGCCCGCGCCGACGCGCGCGGCGTAGTCGCGCAGCCGCGACGGCGTGTCGATGTCGGGATCGATCGAGATCGACACGAGCCGCGCCGCCCGCCCTTGCGCCCGGAGACGGGCGTCGAGCTGCGCGAAGCCGGCGCTCATGATCGGACAGATCGACGTGCAGCTCGTGAAGATGAAGTTGACGAGCACGGGGACATCGGCCGTCACGGCCTCGCCGAGCGAGACCGGCCGCCCGTGCGAATCGACGAGCGCCACGTTGCCGATCCGCGGCTGCGCGTCCATCACGCGGCTGTCGGCCGGCGCCCTTGCCCGCTCGGGCTGCGCGAGGTGATGGTGCTCCTGGCCCTCGCCCGCCGCGGGCGCGGCGCCGCGGGCCGGATCCGACGTCAGGCTCCCCAGCAGGAGCGCGAGGGTCGTGGCGCGGCGATGCCGGCTCATCGCACTACCAGGCCGCTCACGCTGAACTCGCCGATGGTCACGGTCACGTGGCGATGCTTCTTGATGAAGCGCCCCGGGTTCGCGAAGAACATGAAGTACGTCCGGCCCTGCTTCGGATCGTTGGAGCTGCGCAGGGCCCCGACCTTGGGCGGTCTCGGCACGGCGACCACCGCACCGCTCGCCTCGTCTCGCAGGACCGGCCGGGTCCTGCGATCGAAGAGCGGCGCCGCCTTGGCGGCGTCTTTCACGTGGTAGCGGAAATCCAGCATGTAGCCCGCCGCCGTCAAGCGAAGGCTCTCGATCGTGATGCCCCACCGCCGCTCGAGCCCGGCCGCATCGGTGGCACGCAGGGGCTTCGGGCCCGAAATGGACGCGAGCGGGGTGGTCGTGGCCACTGCGCTCGCCACGGCGGAAGGCGCCGCGGCGCGCCCTTGTTCGGGGGCCGCGGCACCCGCCAGCGCAAGCGCCAGAACCGTCGCGATCGCAGGTCCAGGTGTGGGCGCTGGCATGACCGATCCTCCTTCAGCCCCCTCTCACCGTCAGCGTCCGGCCTGGTCCGGCCCCGCGACGGCCGTCATCGCCGCGCCCTCCGCCCGAGGTCGTCGTTGACGATCACGCCGACGCCCCGGCCGCCGACGATCTTTGCGGTCACCTGGTCCCTGGATCCGCTGTCACGCTTCCCATGCTTCCGGGGGACCCGCAGCTTCACATGGAACCTCTCGTCGGCTTCGCGGATCAGATCGCCGATGACCATCACCCTGACTGTCAGCTCCGTCGTGCCGGGCGCGAATGACAGCGTGCCTGCCGCTCTGACGAAGTCGACGCCCTGCCTGGCCGAGCCGCTCTGAGTGGCGAAGTTCACCGTGACGGTCGTCGCCATCACCCGCGACAAGCTCACGGTGAAGTCGAGGGCGATGAGTCCGGCATCTCCTTCGGTCACCGTCGCGTCGTTGATCGTGATCGAGGGAGCGCCCGGGGGCGGCACCTGATCGGCGCCGCGGTGCGGCGTGACAATGGGCCTCGGCAGCCTGGGGTCGCCGTCCCTGTCGACGGCGAGGGACAGTGGCACGTCCGACAAGTCCTCATACAGCCCGTCGTCTCCGCTCAGCCATTGCCCGGCCACACCGGCGGTGAGGTGGTAATCGCCGAAGGGCAGCCCCGTCGCGGGATTGGTCAGCGTCAGCGGCCCGAAGAGCGGCCGGATGAAGTTGCCGCCCTCGTCGAACGCCGGTGGCGCGAGTATTTGTGCCGGTTGTGTGGCGGTCAGGATTTCAGAAAACGCGAACGCGTGCCTGCGGTTCGTGTTGAAGTACGGCGGGGCGCTCGCGAAGGCCGGTGCGGTGCCCCCGGTGAGCACGGAGAAGGTCGGCGCGAGGCTGCCGCCCCCGCCCAGCACGCCGAGGTCCCAGCAGCGCGTGGTTCCTACACCGCACGGCGTCGTCCCGGGCAGCGCGGGTGCGTCTTGCAGCGCGTAGCCCGGGGTCGACGGATCTTGTTGCGGGACGACCGCGCAATCCCTTGACGGGTCGTTCGGGTCGCAGGCCGCCACGGGACCAAAGAAGAAGGACCGGTTCTCCCACACGATCGAGTTCACGATTTGCGGGTTCGAGAAGCTGTCACGGCCGAGAAGCGCCTCCTGGGCCGCCACGGCGGGGCTATGCGGGTACGAGGCGATACCTGCCGGGTTCGCGGTCGAGATGAACGGATCTGGTCCGCTGTAACTCGTCCCCTGGAAGGCTTCGCCCGCAACCGAGAGGCTGTCGTTGTGGGCGATGGTGTTGTGGACCATGCTCACGTAGGCGGCGTCCTGCAGCGAGACGCCTCCGCCCGCCAGACCGGCGACGTTGTTCACGATAAAGTTGCCGAACACGTTCACTTCCCAGGGCGCGTCCCCCTCGTCGATGATGTTATTGACGGCGTCCCACACGAAGACCTTTAGGGCGTCGCCTACTGCAGTTGCCCCGCCCGGCCGCCCGCATGGGGGGCTTTCTTCCAAGGGGAACGCCGCAGGGTTTATGTCCCGGCCGTTGACGTTCGCCAGGCTGATGCCACCGCCATCGCCGCTGGCCGCCTGGTTGCCTTGGATCAGGTTGTTGGAGATCGTGACGTGCCCGGATCCGGGCGTCGGCCCAGGGAGGTTCGGCGGAAAGCAGAACTGACTGAGGGGATCGCCCACGGAGGCGGGGAAGGTTTCGCCCACTGCCGCCGGGCGACCGCCGACATAGATGCCGCCGCCGGACCGGGTGACCATTTGGTTGAACGATTCGTTGAAGGCCACCGTGTTGTGGTCGATCGTGCCGTTGTTGCTCAGTCCGATGTGCGCGATGCCTGCGCCATAGCCACCGGTGAAGTTGCCGGCCACGTAGTTGCCGGTCACTTTGTACCCGTGGGCCCCGCCGCCGATGGTAATGCCGCCGCCCCCGCTGTAGTCCTTGCCCGGGAACGCGAGCGTGCTGCCGTTCTGGCTGATGAGGTTGTAGCGGATCGCCACGCGATCGTTGTTGGCCGGATCGTCCGCCCAACTGGCGAGAACCCCGACGTGGCCGACCTTGATGCCGGCCCCGTCATAGCCGTTGTTGTTGTGGAGGTGGTTGTTCGAGAGCTCGATGTCGCACGCGTTGCCGTTGACCTCGATCCCGGACGCCCCGTCGGATCCGCTGATGCTGAACCCATCCACCCGGGCATTCGGCCGGAGGTTGCCGCTCTCAGCCTGCCGACCGTATCCACCGTCCGCGCGGGCGTCAACGGGGCAGGCCACGGGAGTTCCGGCTACCTCAACCGGGAAATACTGCCCGAGGACCGTGACGCCAGCGCCTTCGCCGCCGAGGAGGACCGCGAGGAGCTCGATGGGCAGGTCGCCTATCGTATCGCCCAGCTTGGGGATTTCATTCGGACCGGGATCACCATCTTCGCGTTCCGGCGCGTTCTGGCCTTGCACCATGGAGGTGTACTCATCGGCCTGGTGGGCGAGCATGTAGCTGCCGACACTTTGCCCAGCGGTGTCAATATTGAAGGTGATATCGAAAGCGGGGTTGGGAGCGCCGTCGGGACAGCCGAGATCGGGGTTGGGAATGCCGTCGGGTAGACAGCGTATGATCTCAATTGGCACGGGCTGGTTGGCCTCGAGCATGGGCCTGACCTTCTGACGCCACAACTCCAGCTTCTCCGTCGGCGCCTTGACGGCGTCGATGAGCGTGGACCCCGCGCCCCAGCCTTGCAGGCGAACGGGCTTGTGCATGACGACCAGCTCACGGTAAGTGCCAGGTTCCACGAGGATGAGGTCACCAGGTGCCGCCGCGTCGATCACCGCCTGGATGGACCCTCCTGCCGACACGGTCAGTGGCGGCCGCAACGCATGGAACGCCGGCGTCGCCACCGTCAGCATCACGCCCAGAACGGATTCGCGCTGGTTTGCGGCCGCGGTGCACGGGGCCAGAAGACACCGGATCACTCTGAGCTGCCCGGTCGGGGTTCCCACCGGTACCTCCGCAGTGATCTCTGTGGGGCCCCAGCTCAGGATCGTCAGTGCGACGGTGTCGATGCCGGTGCCGACCAACACTTGACCCGTGTCCGCCCCGAAACCATAGTCGCGCGTGATGTGCTTGGGGATGCTCGCCGTGACCCAATCGAACTCAGGATTGGGCACCTCCACCATGCCTGCGGAGGTCAGGGTAATCGTGCCAGCCCCTACGACGTAGGGGCCGATGTCGAGGGGCCCGTTGACCGAGGAGACGACGGGCGTCTTATCGGGCAACTCGGCGTCCACGGTGGTCAACCCAGGCTGCCCGGCGAATGCTCCCGTCGGGACCACCGGGGTGTCCATATACGTCGTCTTTCCCGGCATGTATGAAAACGGGAAGCACCACTGGCTGTAACTCTTGTTGTGCCACGGGTCCGGCACCTGCGTGCCGCCCGGACCCGGCATCAGGGACGGATTGACACACACCTGGAGCATGGTCGGCGAATAGCCGCTCGGCGCCGGAATTCTTGCGTCGAAGGTGCTGGGCACGAGCGCGTTGTAGGCCCCGTTCCGATCCGAGTAGGTACGCACGATCTCGCGTCCGGTATAGTCCTTGATCGAGACCGGCAGCCACGGCGGTGCGAATTTCTCGCCGAACTGCGGCGCATTCGGGTCGAACTCGTTGGCCGTATCGTCGAGAACGATGCCGATGACGTGCCCGGCTACTGGCGCCTCGGTGAAGAGGAAGAAGTAGGGTTGGGCGGCGTTCTGACCGTAGCGGAGCGTCACCAGCTTCTCGTCGCAGAGTGGAATCTGGTCGCCGGCATAGGTGCCGGGGATGCCGGGGAAGAGCGACAGGTCCGGCGGCACTTCGTGGAGGGCGCCCACGCAGAACGGTGTCGCGAGATTGTCGTTGTCCTGGCGCGGCCGGGCGGCGGGATCGGGCGGTCCGCCATCGCCCAGCGGGTACCCATTCAGGACGAACTGCTGCGGGATGTACTCGTTGCCGAAGTCGACGTTCTTGTCTTCTTCCTTCACGATCTGGTAACCCGGGGGCACGATGAGCTTGACGACGTACTTGCCTGGCTCCAGCGGTTTTTCGTGCGTGCGCCCTTCGATCGGACCGAACGTTTCCACACCCTCGACCAGAGTGAACTTTTTCGTGTAGAACGCCCAGCCGCCGTCGAACACGCTGGGCCGAACCTGGTTCCAGGAGCGCATGCCGTCGAAACAGTCTTTTTCGACGCCGAGGTACGTGAACGGCCCATTGAACGGCAAGGGCCCGGCCGGCCACTGACAGCCGGTCGGCTGGCTCTCGTCGTAACTGTCGGTCGTCGCCTCGTTGAGCAGCTTGCTGCGCGTGGCGTCCCAGAGCTGAACGCGGACGCCCGCCACGCCGGGTTCCCAATCTTCGGCAGTCCCCCACCGCGCTAAGTTCTCGGCGCGCGTCGACGAGTACGCGACGATGCCGGCGACGCCGCCGGTATACTCGTCCACGTCGAACGTGCCGTTGCCGTTGTGGTCGACGTCGCCACCTACGCCGGGGGTGAAGCCGACGGTGTCGCCCGGACCGGGGAAGTCACCGAACGGTGCCACGTCGACGTCCTCGAACGGCGCCACGTTGACGTCGACGGGGACAATGCCGGTGACAGGGTCGGGCACCGGCTCGGCGTAAGCGGCCTTGCCCCACAGCATGACGTTGGTTTGGCCAAGGAAGGTCTGCCAAGCCTCCAGCAGCACGGGGCCGGTTTCCGTGCGGTACGGCAAGCCGCTCTCGCTCTGCATCTGCGGGTTCAGGACGCGCGAATCGACGTCGGCGCCGACTAGCTCCGGCCAGTTCGCATTCGCGGGCGGCGGAGGGCTGCCGTCATCAGCGACCTTGCCGCCGTCGTCGACCACGACGGTGACGCCCGTGGCTTTGAACCGGGTGTAGTCGACCTCGGCGATCAACCAATTGAAGAAGGGGAAGATTTGCTCGAAGGGAACGAACCCGTTGACGTCGGTCGGAAAGGACTGATAGATGGAGCCGTCGCGAAAGCGGAGATTGATGCCTTGCTCGGGAATCCCGCGCTCACCCGCGTCCTTGAAGCCGTTCTGGTTCAGGTCGTCGAACACGTAGTGGTATTGCCGCGCGTGCCACTGGAATACGGGAACCTCGCCGAGGCTCACGTCGGTGCCCAAGCTCGCGTCGACCTTGACCACCTGGCGGCCCATGATGAAGGCTCCTGCCGAGTCAAAGACGACGAGCTTGTATGTGCCCGACGGAACATTCGCGATGGTGAAATTGCCATCCGGGTCCGTTTCCTGGAGATAGACCACTTGACCGTACTCGCCGGCGCCCGCCTGGAGCGCGACGATCGGCTGCGTGAAATCGAGCGGCGCGCCGCTGAAGAAGGGGAACGCCGGCACCCGTGACATGTGCAGGCTCGTGATCTGGCCCGTGATCGTGGCGACGGGGCCGCTGTTAAAGCAGAAATTCGGGGCGTTGGGGTCGGTGTTGTTCGTGCTCGTGCAGAGAAATGCCGTGTTGACAGTCTTCTGGACGAAACCCATCGTGACGTGGGGGCCGGGCGGGCCGAACTCGTGGAAATAGGGGGGCTCGTTGGGCTTCACCCATGCCTCGATCGGCAACCCTCCCTCGATCGTCACGATCCCCTGCACGAAGTTCTGGTCCGCCGGAGGGGTCACGAAGACTTCGTATAGGCCTGGCGAGAGGTTCTTGAACGTGGCGAAGCCGTCTTTGTCGGTGAGGAGGTACCCCTTGCCAAACTGGGCCACTTCATAGTCCGCGCATGGCACAGCAGGCGCAGTGGGACACGACTTATACGTCGTTCCCAGCGGATTGCCGTTGAAGTCCGTGATCTGGTGAGCGGCCTGGTGAGCAAATTGGGCGGTGCCGGCGGTGTCCTCCAGCATGACCGCGAAGCCCTCGAGGCCAGGCTCCACGTTGTTCAGGACACCGTTCAGGGACCCGTTGTCGAGGAACACCTGCACCCTGAGCTGCCCCGTGGGGAGCGGCGTTTTGTTCACGACCACGGTGACCGACGTCTGGCCGGCCGCGATCGCCGCTCCACTGTTCGTATAGTCTCCGCCCTTCGGCAGCACCGAGACGAAGTACCGCTTCGTCGGATCGACACTGGGCGGCGCCGATTCGTTGCCCGCCCCCACGACCGGCATGTAGCTGCGATGGAAGCTCACCGAGAGTGAATTCGGGTCGAGCACGCCCGGCTGGTTCTCGAAAGTGAGATCTTCTTCCAGGGTCCAGTAGTACGCAGTGACCGCAGCGCCGTCGGAGCCGACCACGTTCAACGTGAGTGGTGCACCCACAGGAGCAGCGGGGACCTCGGCCAGGTGGACCGTAATCGTGACGGTAGCCGTCGCCGAAAAGGTGCCATCGAACGCGGTGAACATGAACGAGTCCTGGCCGGCGGTTCCACTCGCCGTATACGTCAGCGTGCCGCCCGGAATGTCCGTGCCGGGAGTGACACTCAGGGTCCCGAGGCCCGGCGTCGGCGCTGCCGTCACCTGGAAGGTCAGCGGATCGCCGTCGGGGTCGATGGCGCGGAGCGTGATCGGCTTGGTCTCGCCGACGCTGAGGCCCAGCTCCTGATTCGATGCCACGGGCGCGGCCGGGGGTGGCGGCGCCAGAGGCGGGACCGGCTCAGGCGCCCCGCCGCCAGCGCCGCATGCGCCAACGCAGAGCATCGCCAGCATGCCGCCGGCCGTCTGCTCCCGTGCGACCAGATGAAGCATTCGGTCGTACACGGGGTAGCTGCCCGCGGCAGTCGGCGTCCAGATCGCGTCGTGGGTCTTGCCCGCGGGGAGCAGGATCGAGGCCTGGGCGCGCGCGTCGCTGTAAGGATTTCCGTCCTCGGCCACCAGCGCCAGTGACGCGTTGTCCACCACGACGACGTGGCTTTTGAGTCCCGCGTTGAGCATCCGGACCAGCGTGAGCCCCCCGGCCGCGCCTGCGGGGATCGGCAGCGAGGCGACGGTGTAGGACTCTCCGTTGACGAGGAAGAGTGACGGCGCGTAGTCGACCGTGCTGGTCGGCCCCGGGGCCGTTCCGTAGCTCCCGGCCGCAACCGCCTGGTGGAGCGCCACGTCGATCTCGCTGTAGAGCAGCAGCACTTCGCTGTCGTAGGGGACGCCCGCGTAGGCTTCAGGCGCTGGCGGCGGCGGGGCCGCCGGCCCCGCTTCCATCGTCACCGCGCCGTAGAGGCCCATCTGCACCTGCAGCGCCTGGTGGGAGCCGCTCTGGTAGAGGAACGTGCCGGGCTTCAGGTTGTTGAAGGTATAGAGCACGGCGGCGCCGCCCGGCGCTGCGTCGGGTGTCATCGAAACGATGCGGCCGTCGGCATTCCGGACCGGAGTTGCGTTGAAAGCCTGGCCGGGAATGACCAGCGACACCGGCTCCGCGCCGGGTCCACTCAGGGAGTTCGTCAGGCTGATCTCCAGGGTCGACGTTCCGCGCGGCACGACGATCCGCGGCCCGGGCACGCTCGGCGTGCCGCCGACGAGCGCAAACCCCCACATCGGGACGGCGACGGTGTGCCCGCTGGGCAGGGTGACGGTCTTCGTCAGCTCCGCCGCAACGAGATCGACGTGGTGGATCTGGGCTGCTGCGGTGGAGGACAAGAGCCCGAACACGGACACCAGGACCAGCATGGCTCGGGACGGCGTGATGCCCGGGAGACTATTCGTTCGCATGGCGTGAACCTTTCCCAAAAGGTCAGCGGACCAACGACTCAGGGCGCGCTCCGTAGCCAGGTGTGTCATGGGATCACCACGCCTGCCGGCTCGATGATGAGCATCGTCATCATTCCGCCCGGGAACAGGTCGAAGTTGATGATTTCTTTCTCCGTGTGGGAGTGCCACATGTGGACGAAGCCGGCACTCGGGTTATTGCCGCCCTCGCCCGGCGGCAGCAGCGCCAACGTGCCCAGAAACGGGCTGCCACCCCAGAAGCCGCCGAAGGTCTGGCTGAGCAGGTCCGGCAGGACGACGGGAAAGGGCTTGCCGTGGTCCGCGCAGTACTCGCGCGTCAAGGGGTCGAGCCCATCGGCGTCAACCGTCAGCGGGTCGCACACGTGCGGCACGAACGTGACCTCGTCCAAGGGGACCTGGTCGAACGGCGGAACACTCGGGTCGCCGTAGATGTCCCAGCCGAGGTCCTTGCCTGTCCAGCGGAAGATGGCGTCGACGGTCTGGCCCGGCACCGACTGGATCGTGAAGACCTCGTGCGACCGGTCGACCGGGTCGTCGTCGACCGCCAGGTCGCCCTCTGTGTCCAGCACGTACCCATCTCGCGCGATGATCCGTGCGTGGTTGCCGTGATGATGGAAGGGATGCATGTCGTGGCCTCCCCCGATCACGCGCATCAATACCCGGTCGCCCGGGTGCGTGCGGACCAAGGCGTTATAGGGCTGGGTGGGGAGGGAGCAGTGCGTGGTGCTTTCCGCAACAATGCAGCCTCCGCCCGGCGCGGCGAGCGTGTCCGGGGCGTTACGGCCGTTGATGAACCAGTAGTTGGGAAAGTAATCGGCGAGCAGCCCTGACCTGTAGGCGGCGGCCACGCCCTGTTCCTCGACGAGATCGTGAATCCGCGAGTCCATCTCCGTCAGCAGGAACAGGTACTCCTGGTCGTACGCCGAGGCGGGCGTCAGATACGCCTGGTTGGCGGCTGCGGGTCGGACGATGAGCGCGCCCACCAGGCCCATCTCGATCTGCAGCTCGGGCTGTGACCCGCTGGTGTAGTGATAGGTGCCCGGTCGGGCGGGGACGAAGGAATAGGTCACCGTCCCGCCCGGCGCGGCGACTGTCGCGGGGCCGGCCTCGAGCGTCAGGGATCCCGGTACGCACGGCCCTGACGTGCATGTTGCCGTCACGCCTTGCTGCCCGGGGAACACCAGCGAGACGCGCTGAACCGCGGCAGCGGGCAGTTGGTTGGTCACGCTGACCGAGATCGGCGTCTCACTCTGATTGACGACGAGCGTCGGCCCGGGGTACTGAGCGCGACCGAGCGCGGTCGAAAACCCCCACAGGAGAATGCTGTGGCCATCGGGGGTGGAGATCCGATCGGCCTTGGCGGTGAGGCTGAAGCTGGTGGCCGGACCCACGCCGAGCACCTCGGCTGGGGCGCCGGTCGCCACGAACACCGAGAGCAGCGTCAGCGCCAGGACGGGGACGGGCCGAAGAGGGTCATTGAGCCGCATGACGAAGCCTCCAGAATCGGGAATCGCTGCCGATGGATCTGTCGACGAGACCTTCATGGCACACCCGGTGCCGGCGCGCCGATGCGAATCTCGGTCATCATCCCGCCGAAGTCCTGGGCGTCGTTGCTCAAGTAGTTCAGGTTGGTTGTGTAGAGCAGGTAGGTGCCGTCGAGGCCCGCCGTCTCGAGGATGACGTCGATCGCTTCGCCGCCGCCGAGCGTGACGGAGTTCGTCGTGTAGTAGAGGTCGCTGCCGGGGGTGAGGCCGCCATCCGGGCTCGGCCCCCGGTGCAGCCGTGCGTTGTGGCCCACGACCTTCATCGGAATGGTCGAGGCGAGCGTGTAGAAGCGCGTGGTCACCAGGCTCGAGATGCGCAGCAGGACGCGCTGGCCGGCCGTCGCCGTGATCAGGCTGTGAACCGGCTGCGAAGGCGAGCAGGGCCCCCCGGGCCTGCAGTTGCGATCGGTCGGGGTGACGATCGGGTCCGGATTGATGGTGTCCGGGTAGCCGCGGCCGTTCAGCATCGCGTAGCGGTCCCGCATGATCGCGAAGGGAAGCGGCTGAACCGTCTCGCTGGCGTTGTGGAACTCCGGGTCGAAGGAGCCGATCTGGACCGGGTACTCGACGTCGTAGCCGGTCGAGCCGTCCCCGTCGTTATAGACATACTTGTTGCCGGTGACGTGTCCGGCGGGGCAGGGATTCAGCACGCTGTTGTCACACTCGTTCTGCCGCGGCTCCACGTACAGGTTGCCCAGCATGCCCATCTGCATGTGCTCGGTCGCCTCGACGTGGCAGTGGTACATGTACGTGCCGGGCTCGATGATCTGGTAGTAGTAGGTGAGCGTCGATGCCTGGTTCACGGCTATCGAAGTCTCGGGCGTGCCGTCGAAGACCGGAGCCGCCTGGGGGAAGCCGTGAAAGTGCACGGAGTGCGGGTCGGACAAGTCCGGCCGCAGCACCATGCCGACGTTGGTGAGGTTCAGATAGAAATCCTGGCCCTCCTTCAACCTGATGGTCGGGGCTGTGAAGTTCGCCGCCAGCGCGCCCACGTCCATGACGTCTGCGGGCGGGACGCCGGTCACATCCGAAAAGCTGAAGATGTACAGTTCCGTCCCATCCGCCATCGTGACCTTTCCGTCGCCGCCGGCCAGGTGCATGCACTTGACGTTGGGGTCGATGTCCGTGTCGGGGACGGCGTCTCCGTTGGTGTCGCCCGGACACTGGACGAAGATCGATCCGGACCTTTGTGGATCCAACGGGCCCTGCGCCGCCACCGGCGGACCCGCTGCGAGAAGCGTGACCAGCCCCATGCCGAGAACCAATGGCCGATTCATTCGCCGTCTCCTTGCCGCAAACCACCGACGTCAACGCTCGTGAGGCGCGAAGCTGCGGTCGTTCGCCCTCTCGAGCCAGGCTGCGCCCCTGTCCACCTGAAGATCGCGCTCACCGTCTGCGCGCCACCGGGCTTCGGCACGGCGCCCGCGCGCTGCGCTCCAGCGGGGCCGCCATTCAATCGTGGGACGCTGCAAACCTTCACAACAGAACCCTTGGAGGGACCAAGTTTCCCGAAGCGACAGATTGGGGCAGAGGGCGCGGGGCTGTCTTTGCGCTGGCGCAAACAGCCGGCGAAATTGTCTCGGCGAGCGCCTAGGCCGTGGGGCTGCGGGCCGCGGCCGCCTGCGCGATCGCGCCCAGGAGCCGAAGGTCCTCGATCACGACGCGCTCGCGGCGGGACCTGACGATGCCCTGGCTCGACCATTCGCTGAGGACCCGGCTCACGCTGAAGAGCGTCGTGCCGGTGAGCTCGGCCAGATCAGCCCGCGACAGCGGCACGTCGCCGAAGACGCCGTCTTCGAACCGGCGGCCGGCGGGTCGCACCAGGCGCAGGAGCGTCCGCGCCAGCCGTTGAGGCACCCTCTCGGTCGCGAGCTCGCGATAGCGCTCGTCGCGCTCACGTAGCCGCCGCGCCTGGATCCGCAGCGCGTTGAGCGGCAGCACGGGATACAGATCGAACAGCTTTTCCAGATCGCGTCGCTCCCAGGTCAGCAAATGGCTGGTCTCGAGCGCGACGGCCGTGGCCGTGTCGACTTCGCCCGGCGAGAGACCCAGGCCTCCCAGCACCTGCCCGGACACGGCCAGCCGGACGACCACTTCGGACCCCGCCGCTCGGGTCTGCAGCAGCTTGAACCGACCCGAGTAGAGATAGCCGAAGAGGTGGGCCGGCTCTCCCTCGCGCAAGAGAAGGCCGTGGCGGCGGGCCACGAGGTTGCGCGCGCGGCGGGCCACCTCCCTGCTCCCTTCGTGTGGGATCCCCTGGAACATCGGGCACTCTCTGACCAGATGCTGCTTGAGGTCGGCCGAGGCGGGCGCGAGCTCCAGCGGCGGCGCCCCGTCGCTTGGGATGGGGGACCCTGAGCGACCCTCAGCCATGCGTGTGCTCCACGACGATGCCCTGGGCCATGGGAGTCACAACCGACACCGTAAGAACAGGAAGAAAGGCCCCCGTGTCTTTGCGCGAGCGCAATCAGCGTCCCGCTGTCCGCGAAAGGGTCAATTTCGACGGCGGTTGGCGCCCGACAGGCCTTCGGCCAGGCTCGTGAGGCCTGGGATGTCGTCGATCAGCACCGCCTCGCGGCGGGCGCGCAGGATCCCCTGCGCCTCCCAGTCCGAGATCAGGCGGCTGACCGAGAAGAGCGTGGTGCCCATCATCTGGGCGAGCTCCTCGCGAGACAGGGCGACGAGCACGCCCCCGTCGCACGCACGACCGATATTGCCCGCGAGCCGCAGCAGCGTGTGGGAGAGGCGCTGCGCGACGGGCTCGGTCGCGAGCTCCCGGTAGCGGTCCTCCATCGTCGCAAGCTGCTCGGCCATGATGTTCAGCGCGTTGCGCTGGAGTGGCGGGCAGCCCTCGACGATCGTCTCCAGCGCGCGCCGCTCCCAGCACAGCGCGTGGCTCTCCTCGAGCGCCTCGGCCGTGGCCGAATGGGAAGCTCCGGCCGCCAGCCCCACCCCGCCGAACACTTCTCCCGGGCCGACCAGCCGCAGGATCACTTCCTCGCCGCTCGCGCTGAGCTGGCTCAGCTTGACGCGGCCAGCGCGCAGCAGGCAGGCCTCGCTTGCGGGCTCGGCCTGCCGGTAAAACGCCGCGTGCCGGGCCGCGTGGCGATCACGCGCGCGTGCCGCCAAGTCCAAGCACTGGTCGCGGCAGACGCCGCGGAAGAGCGGCGTCTGCAGGATGAACTCGAGGCGCAGCTCAGGCTCTCGGGAGCGGCTGGGGACAACAGATCCCCCCGACGTGCGGCGAGGCCGCGACGGATCGAGATCCATAGGGACGCTCTGTTCCGAGCTTTGTCCGACGGAGGCTATGACCGGTCCGTGGCAGCCGCAAGTCAGGGAAACCCGCACACTGCCGACGGACAATCCCGCACAGTCCCTCCAATACGCACTCGCGGCCGGCGGACGAGGCGGGTTTGACGAGCCGGCGCGGGGCGGTTAGAAGCCGCGAGCTTCCTGGGCCGCGCCTCCGACCCGAGCCTGCTCCGCCGGGTGGGCTCGAGGCGCGCGCGGACGACCGGTGTCCACCCTCTCCGCCGGCATGCGCAAGCGCCTCGCCCTGGCGCGCGTGCTGCTGCAGGACGCCGCGGTCGTCCTCCTGGACGAGCCCTACGGTGAGCTCGACGCGCCCGGTTTCGAGTTGCTCGACCGGATCATCGCGGAGCTGCGGGGGAGGGCGGCCAGCGTGATCATGGCGACGCACCTCGTTGAACGCGGCCGGCGGCTCGCGCGGCGGCAAAGGACCGTCCCCACGGCCTGGTCCTCAAACTCTCATGATTTCACACTGCGGAGGCTTGTGAGCCCGATCACACCCGTCGTCAGGACTTCGTCGACTTCGTCAGGACCGATTGACAGGGAAGCGCCCGCCTCCTACCTTCCTCCTAGGTACGACGAGGGATGGTTTCAGGAGGCGCTTTCCGGCGGTTCTCGGGGCCCGAATCGAGACCATTGGCTCGAAGAAAGGAAGCAGGGTCATGACGCTACGGAAGGTCATACGCGCGTGGAGGGATCCCGCTTATCGCGCCAGCCTCAGCGAGGCCGAGCGCGCGCAGTTGCCGGAGAGCCCGGCAGGGATCATCGAACTGACCGGCACGGCTCTGGATGCCGTCGCGGGAGGAGGTGGCACGTCCGGGGGCTCGCACAATTCCAGCGCGTCCAGCCATTCCAGCACGTCCAGCGCCTCGGGCGGCGTGCCCCCGCCCCCGCCCGAGCCACGCTAGGATCACAGGCGCTCGGTCACGCGTTCGCCACGGCGCGGAGGGGGTTGCCGCTGTCCCTTCCGCGCCGGACTTTTGTCTGTGGGCGTGACCCTGGACCCGTTTGAGACGGCGCACCCGGCCGACGAACTCGCCTGGTACCGCGCGACGACCCTCGCCGAAAGGCTCGCCGCCGGAGGGTCACCGGGCGATATCGAGGCTGAGGCGCAGGAAGAGGAGCGAGCGCGGTTTCGCCTGCAGAGCTGGAAAGCGCAAGCGCCCTTCGGCACGGCATCGTACTTCGAGCAGCGTCTTGCCCTCGACGGCCTCACAGCGGTTCAGCTGTGGCGTATGCTTCTCGAGTCGAGCGAAGCCGTCCGGAAGCGCTTCCCCGAGCCTCCAGGCTGGCTGCTGGACCTTGCTGCAGCCCTTTCTCGACCGTGCGGGTTCACCTCGCTCGACCTGCTCCCGGATCGACTGAAGGGCAAGGCGACCGTCGGTTTCCTGCATGCCGCTGCTCCGCTGATCGATCAGGCTCTCGCCCGTTTCGATCAGGGGGTCGCGGCGATCACGACCCGCTTCCCTCTCGTCCCTTTCGATCCGGCCACCGTCAAGAGGGTCCTCTTCGCCACTCTGCCGGGCGCCCTGTTCGAGATGTTGAGCAGGACCATGGTCCTGGAGCTGAACATCGCCCGCCTCGAGGGAAGGCTGGACGGCACCAGCCCCGAGGAACGCTTCAGCCGTTTCGTGGAGAGCCTGAGTCGGCCCGAGCGGGTGCGTTTCTTCCTTCGCGACTATCCCGTGCTGGCTCGCTTGCTGGTCGAGCACGCGCAACGGTGGGTCGCCGTCAGCCTGGAGTTCCTCGAACGCCTGTGCGTCGACTGGCCGGGGATCAGCGCCGCATTCGCCGCGGACGTCGCCCCCGGCCTCCTCATCGACGTGGCGGGAAACCTGGCAGACACGCACCGTGGAGGGCGGTCCGTCAGCGTCGCGAGGTTCGGCTCCGGGCTCCGCGTCGTCTACAAGCCGAAGTCGCTCGCCGTGGACGCGCACTTCCAGGAACTGCTGCAGTGGTTGAATGCGCGCGGCGCGGATCCGCCGTTCCGGACGCTGAGCGTGCTCGACCGCGGGACCCACGGCTGGGTGGAGCATGTCGCGGCAAGAGCGTGTGGATCGGCCGAGGACGTACGACGCTTTTACGAACGGCAAGGAGGCTATCTCGCGCTTCTCTATGCACTGGACGCCACGGACTTCCACCGCGACAACCTCGTTGCCTCCGGTGACCACCCGTTCCTGGTCGACCTCGAGGCGTTGTTCCACCCGCGCCGCGCACGCGTCTCTGCAACCCGTGTCGCGGAGAACGCCAACACCTCGGCGCACAGCATCGCCAGGCTTGCGATCTCCTACTCCGTGCTCCATATCGGTCTGCTTCCCAAACGTGTGTGGGGCACCAGCGAGAACGAAGGCATCGATCTGAGCGGCCTGGCGACCGTCGACGGGCAGTTGACCCCGCATGGCATTCCCGACTGGGAAGAGCCGGGGACGGATAGCATGCGTCTCGTGCGCAAGCGCAAGCTCATCTCCGCGGCCGAGAACCGTCCAGAGCTCGCCGGCGCGCCGGTCAACGTGCTGGACTACCGGGACGCGATCCTCGACGGATTCGCCTCCACCTACGCACTGCTTCGCGCCCACCGGGACGAGCTGCTGTCCGACGACGGCCCCCTGGCGCCATTCGCCCAGGATGAGGTGTGCGTTTTCTTGCGCTCGTCTCGAAGATACAGGCGGTTGCTCCGCGAGAGTTTCCATCCGGACGTGCTCCGGGACGCGCTCGACCGGGATCGCCTGTTCGACCTGCTCTGGGCGGAGGTGGAGGACGATCGGGACCTCGCCAAGGTCATTCGGGCGGAACGCGAGGACCTGCTGCAAGGGGACATCCCCCAGTTCACAACCCGTCCCGCCTCGCGTGACCTCAGGACAAGCAGCGGCGCCCGCGTTCCCGGGTTCTTTGGCGAGTCAAGCTTGTCCAGCGTGCGGCGCCGGGTGGAACAACTCGGGGACGAGGACTTCGAGCGCCAGGCGTGGTTCGTGCGTGCGGCGCTGTCTACGGTGCCGGGCGACGAGGCATGCTGGCCGACGTATCACGTGACCCCGTCCGAGTCCGTGGCCACCGCAGCGCGGTTGCGCGCCGCGGCGCAGGCGGTCGGCGATCGGCTGGAGGCGCTTGCCGTGCGCGGCGAAGCCGACGCTTCGTGGATTGGTTTGGCGCTGAAGCGGGACCGCTTCTGGTCGATCGTCCCGTTCGGGATGGATGTTTACAACGGTCTTCCCGGCGCCGCTCTCTTTCTCGCGTATCTCGGCGCGGTCACGAGGCAGGAACGATACACTGGGCTGTCGCAGGCGGCTCTGGCGGCGTTGCAGCGCCAGATCGAGGAGAGGCGATCCTCTGTGACCTGGATTGGGGCCTTCGACGGCTGGGGTGGGCTGATGTACGTCCTCACCCACCTCGGCGTCCTATGGGACCGACCTGAGCTGGTGGCCGAAGCCACAACCGTGGTCGATCAGTTGCCCGCCCTCATCGAACAGGACGAGGTCTTGGACCTTGTCGGTGGTGCGGCTGGGTGTATCGGAGCGCTCCGCTGTCTTCATCGCTACGCTCCTTCCGATCGTTTGACCGCTACCGCCGTCCAATGCGGTGATCACCTTCTCGCACGTGCGCAGAAGATGGAGGAAGGCATCGGTTGGCTCCCGAAGCATGCCGGGCACCGCGCCCTCGCCGGGTTCGCCCATGGGGCGGCCGGCATTGCCTGGTCCCTGCTCCTGCTGCACGGATGGACCGGCCTCCAGCGTTTCGGCAAGGCGGCGGGCGAGGCCATGGCCTACGAGCGGAGCCTGTTCGTCGAGGAAGCAGGAAACTGGTCGGATCTGCGGGAGCGCGGGGCTCCGTCGGGTGGGTCCAGCCGGGGACAGCCAGGCTTCATGACGGCCTGGTGTCACGGGGCGGTGGGCATCGGCTTGGCGCGGCTGAGCGCGCTGCCGTTCGCCGACGATCCCACGGTGCGGAGGGAGATTGCGGTGGCACTCGAGACGACGCTCCAGCGGGGCTTCGGGCACAACCACTCGCTGTGCCACGGCGATCTCGGCAACCTGGAGCTCCTGCTGCAGGCGAGCCGAGTACTGGGAGATCCCGAGTGGGAGGCCCACGTTCGGCGCCTGACTGCGACGCTGCTCGGGTCCATCGAGAGGCATGGATGGCTGTGTGGGGTGCCTTTCGGAGTGGAGACGCCAGGTTTGATGACGGGACTGGCGGGCATCGGTTACGAGCTGTTGCGGCTCGCGGAGCCAGAGCTCGTTCCTTCCGTCCTGGTCTTGGAGCCGCCGCGCCCGCCGGCGGGCGCCGGACCGCCCCCCGATGGGAACGCGCTCGCGAGCTGATGGGTGGAGCCCGCAAGGAGGTGCCGGCCGTGAAGGGCGTGGGTGAGGACGTCCTTCGTCGGCGGGTCGGCCTGCCATGACGCCACCTCTGTTTCGACGGGAGGTCCTGGACGCGCATAGAGAGCGGGCGTTGGGCGCGGTTCTGCTCGTCCAGCCGGTCTCCACCACCATCCTCACCCTGGTCGCGGTCGCCATCGCCTTTGGCTTGGTCCTCTTTTCCTTCTGGGGCGAGTACACCCGCAAGGCGCGTGTCAAGGGCTACCTGATGCCCACCCGCGGGCTGATCAAGGTCTACTCGCCGGAAGCGGGCACGATCCTCGAGAAGCAGGTGGCCGAAGGCCAGCGCGTCGCGAAGGGGGACATCCTGTTCGTCGTGTCCACGGAGCGGCGCTCGGGCGAAGCGGTGGAAGCCCAGGCCGCCGCCATCGCCAAGCTGCGGGAGCGCCGCGCCAGCCTCGACGCCGGGCTCGCTCAGCAGGATCACATCGCCGGGATCGAGGCCCGCTCGCTGCGGCAGCGCGTGAGCGGCATGGAGGAGGAGCTGTCCCAGCTCACCCAAGAGGTCGCGACGCAGGAGCGTCGGCTCGAGGTCGCGGCCAACTTGCACGCGCGCTACAAAGAGCTCGGCGACCAAGCCCTCGCATCGGAGGAGCAGGTCCAGGAGAAACAGCAAGAGCTTCTGGATCAGCAAGCCAGGCTTCAGGCGCTGCGCCGTGGCCGGATCGCCCTGACCCGCGAGTTCGACGCGCTGCGGGCCGAGGTCGGCCAGCACGAGCTCAAGGCCCAAACGCAACGCGGGGCGCAGGAGCGGGAAGTCTCGGCGCTGGAGCAGGAAGTGACCGAGTACGAGGCCCGGCGGACGATCGTCCTGACTGCCCCCTCGGACGGGACCGCCACGGCGGTGCTCGCGGACCGCGGTCACGCCGTCACGCCGACCCAGCTGCTCGTATCGATCCTGCCCGCTGGCGCAGTCCTGGAGGCCCATCTCCTGGTTCCGTCACACTCCATCGGATTCCTCGCGCCGAACCAGACCGTGGCCTTGCGGTACGAGGCCTTCCCCTACCAGCGCTTCGGAAGTCACACGGGCCGCATCACCGAGATCTCCAGGACGCTGATCCTGCCCAACGAAGCCGCCCTGCCTCTCCAGCTTCAGGCGCCCGCCTACCGCATCGCTGTGGCGCTGGACTCGCAGCGCGTAAAGGCGTATGGAAAGGACCTTCCGCTGCAGGCCGGGATGCTGCTGGACGCAGACATCTGGCTGGACCGTCGCAAGCTTTACGAATGGCTGCTCGACCCTCTCTACAGCGTTCTGGGGAGGATCCGATGATGAGCGCCACGCTCGCTTTTTCGGGCCGGCGCCGAACGCCGCTGATTCTGCAGACGGAGAGCGCGGAATGCGGGCTCGCGTGTCTCGCGATGGTGGCTGGCCACCACGGTTACAGGATCGACCTGGCCACGCTCCGCCAGAAGTGCCCGGTCTCTCTCAAAGGCACCACCCTCGCCACCCTGATCCAGATCGCGTCCAAGCTCGACCTCGACTCCCGGCCGGTGCGCCTCGACATGAAGGCTCTCGACAGGCTGCGACTGCCGGCCGTTCTACACTGGGACTTGAACCACTTCGTGGTGCTCACCGAGGTCCGGTCCCAGGCAGTGGTCATCCTCGATCCCAACCTCGGCCGCCGGACCGTGATCCTCCCGGACGCCTCGAAGCACTTCACCGGCGTTGCCCTGGAGCTAACGCCTAGCGAGCGGTTCCAGCCCAAGACCGAGCAGCGTCGGATCGGCCTCGGGCAACTCGTGGGACGCCTCCCGGGTCTCGGCCGGGCGTTCTCGCAATTGCTGCTCCTGGGCGTCGCGCTCGAGGTGTTCACGATCGTTGGCCCCTTCTTCATGCAACTGGTCCTCGACCACGCCGTGGTATCGGAGGACTGGGACCTGCTCGCCGTGTTGGCCCTGGGGTTCCTGCTTATGACCCTGATCCGGGTCGGGGTCTCGGCCCTGCGCTCGTGGGTGGCGCTCTACGTGGGCACGACCCTGAACCTTCAGATGCTGACGCGGCTGTTCTCGCACCTCCTGCGGCTGCCGATGCCCTACTTCAGCCGCCGGCACCTGGGGGACATCGTCTCCCGCTTCGAGTCGCTGGGGACGATCCGCCGGACCCTGACCACGACCTTCCTGGAGGTGGTCGTCGACGGCCTGACGGCAGTGGCTACCGCGGTGATGATGTTCGTCTACAGCTCGAAGCTGACCCTGATCGTCTGCGCCGCGACCGCGCTCTACGGCGCGCTGCGCGTGGCGAGGTACCGGAAAGTGCGCGAAGCCACCGAGGAACAGATCGTGTGCACGGCCAAGCAGCAGTCCAACTTCCTCGAGACCATCCGCGGCATGCAGAGCGTGAAGCTCTTCAACCGGGAGTGGCAGCGCGGCATCGCCTATCAGAACTTGGCGGTCGACAGCTTCAACGCGGGCATTCGCGTCGAGAAGCTGCGGATGCTTTTCAAGGCACTCAATGATCTGGTGATCGGCGCGCAAAACATCGCCGTGATCTGGCTGGGTGCGGCCTTGGTTCTCGACCGGGCCTTCTCCGTCGGGATGCTGTTCGCGTTCCTGTCCTACCAATCGCAGTTCACGAGCCGGATGTCGAGCCTGATCGACAGCATGATCGACCTCAGGATGCTGGAACTGCACCGAGGGCGGGTCGCCGACATCGCCCTGAGCGAGCCGGAGCCGGCGAACCCGGTTCAGTCGCTACAGCCAACGCGCTGGGATCTCGAGGTGCGGAATCTCAGCGCGCGCTATGCCGATTCCGAGCCGTTCGTGTTGCGGCACCTCAGTCTCCGAGTCGAAGAGGGCGAATCCGTGGCGATCGTGGGTCCCTCGGGTTGTGGGAAGACCACCCTGCTCAGGACGATGCTCGGGCTTCTGCCGCCGAGCGAGGGCGAGGTCTTGATCGGCGGCATCAGCCTCGCTCGCCTGGGCCCCGCTCACTCTCGCAGCCTGATGGGCACGGTGATGCAGGACGACAGGCTCTTCGCCGGCTCGATCGCGGACAACATCAGCTTCTTCGACGCGGAGACCGAGACGGCGCGCATCGAAGCCTGTGGAAGGCTGGCCGCCATTCATGACGACATCCTGGCGATGCCGATGGGTTACCACACGCTGATCGGCGACATGGGCACGGTCCTCTCCGGAGGGCAGAAGCAGCGGGTGCTGCTGGCGCGAGCGCTCTACAAGCAGCCGAAGATCCTGTTGCTCGACGAGGCGACGAGCCACCTGGACGTCGCGCGGGAGAGACAGGTCAGCGAGGCCATCAAGCAGCTCAAGCTGACGCGGGTGATCGTGGCGCATCGACCGGAGACGATCGCGTCGGCGGACCGAGTGGTCTCGCTGGCCGGCGAGCAACAGCCGGTGGGAGATCCTGCAGACACGCCCGCAGCTTCATCGATGGGCCGCTTGGAGCGCTTTTCTTGACGAAGAAAGGCCTCTGTCGAGGCCCTTCGAGAACATCCGCATGTAATCGAGATGATGAGAATGGTCGGGGCGAGAGGATTCGAACCTCCGACTTCTTGGTCCCGAAACCAAGTTCTGCCGTGTTTCAGACCGTCCCGGCGGATTGACGCGCCGGCGCGGGGCGAGTAGAAACGTCGGCGCATGACCGCTCTGGCCGTGGAGACGATCGGGCTCTGCCGGCGCTACGGCCGGCGCTGGGCGCTCAGCGACGTGAGCCTGGGCGTGCCCGTGGGCTCGGTCGTGATGTTGGCTGGGCGTAACGGCTCCGGCAAGTCCACGCTGCTGCGCGTGCTCGCGACGGCGCTCCGGCCCGACCACGGCAGCGCCCGCGTGGCCGGCCACGACGTGCGGGAAGAACGCGACCTCGTGCGCCGCCAGGTTGCCTTGCTCGATCATCACTCCTTCCACTACGAGGCCCTCACCGCGCGCGAGAACCTCGAGATCGCCGCGAGCTTCCTGGGCCGCTCCGGCGACCCGAGTGTGCTCCAGCGGGTGGGTCTCGAGGCACGCGCGGACGACCCGGTGTCCGCCTTCTCCGCCGGCATGCGCAAACGCCTGGCGCTCGCGCGCGTGCTGCTGCAGGACGCGGTGGTCGTGCTGCTGGACGAGCCCTACGGCGAGCTCGACCCGCCCGGCTTCGCGCTGCTCGACCGCGTGATCTCCGAGCTTCGGTCGAGGGCGGCCACCGTGATCATGGCGACGCACCTCGTGGACCGCGGCCGGGCCCTCTGCGACAGCGCGCTGCTGCTCGAGGAGGGCCGCCTCGCATGGAGCGGG
>Ga0247727_10003625_pt1 | contig 33831 bp, 37 predicted proteins | sample WisWelCaveWW1625_FD_202498 | JGI IMG/M metagenome (GOLD analysis project Ga0247727, IMG submission 202498) | Biofilm microbial communities from Wishing Well Cave, Virginia, United States - WW16-25 | ecosystem: Environmental > Aquatic > Deep subsurface > Groundwater > Cave microbial mat | place...
AGCGATGAGGTGAGATGGATTGTTATTTACCAATGTTCCAATCGCCATGACGACTCGGTGCACGAACCAGGAAATAGCCGAACCCAGAATAAGGAATAAGCTCCCCAAAACAACATTCGGTAGATAACCTAGTAAACGATCGAGAACTTGGTCAGCCCCCAACACCCCTAGAGACGCAACTGCCGGTAGAGCAAAGACAATGATCGCTAGCCAGCGAAGCAGCTCGCCTCCAAAAGTGGTTACGTCTAGACCTTCGTGTCGCTTCTGAAGTGACTGATAAGTACCCCAGCCGGAGAGGCTTCTTTCCAAATTGATTGCGCGCATTATCTCACTCCAGACTCTTTTGAGGATGGCGCCTACGATCAGACCGATGACAAGAATTATTACTGCTGCAAGCACGTTGGCAAAGATTGGGCCGAGATTGGAGAAGAAGTTGTTAATCGAATCTTGAGTTAAGTTGATGTAGTCCTGTAGTGTCAAGAATAATCACCCCCTTCCAGACAAATTTCAGCATTATTAATTGCAATTTTTATCTGGGGGGCAAGCTAAAATTTCTTAGGGCAGAAGATTAGAGTATCTACTATCAGTTATCGAGAAGTTAACTTCAGTCTACTACTTGAAAGTTTTCCTTGTCAATCCTTTGTGTTTAAATGAGTTTTTCCCAGCTGAAATTCTCTCTTCCAAAGTGGCCGTAGCGGGCGGTTTCTTGGTAAATAGGTCTGCGCAACCTCAATGTCTCGATAATTGCGGGGACCGAAAGTTTAAGCAGTCCCCAAGCAAAACTCTCTATAACTTTCATGGACTTTCTTTCTGTACCAAAAGTTTCTATTGCGCGGGCTAGGGGTTCTGGCTGTCCAATCACGTAAGCTACTTGAATCTCTACTCTGTCTGCAAGTTTTGCAGCGACAATATTTTTGGCGATGTAACGTGCTGCGTAGGCTCCGGAGCGATCTACTTTGGTTGGGTCCTTTCCAGAGAAGGCCCCACCTCCAGCCCTAGCAAAACCTCCGTAGGTATCGATTACGATCTTACGTCCGGTTACCCCAGTATCTGAAGCTGGTCCTGGGGTTGTCCAGGGCCCGGCACCATTGACGACCAAAGAGTCATTATTTACAGCGAAGTCGAAACGATTGAGAATTGGTTTGACTAAATACTTGAAGATATCGGCTCTCAGCTGTTTTTCAGTGATTTTCTTTTCGTGAGCGGCGGCGAGCACTATTCTCTCAACCTCTTTTGGTTTACCCTTCTCGTAGCTTACGGTGACCTCGCTTTTTCCATCAGGATAGAGGTAAGGGAGCTTGCCGCTCTCACGCAGGCGGTCCAAGCCTTGGACTAAAGAATGTGCCAGAGAGATTGGAGTTGGCATGAAGTTTTCAGTCTCATTGGTAGCAAAACCAAACATCATTCCTTGGTCTCCGGCTCCATCTTGCTCTACCCCAGCCGCGATTTCGGCCGATTGGAGGTGAATATAGGTTTCAATAGGGGAACGAGAAGTAAAACCAAAACTTTCTTTCGTGTAGCCTAGAGCCTTGATGACTCCTCGGGCCACTTCTTCATAGTTTGGGTGGCCTTTGGTGGTTACCTCACCGGCTAAAACTATTCGGTCTTTGGTAACTAAAGTCTCAACTGCTACTTTGGAGCGTGGTTCTGCTTTTAGCGCAGCGTCTACAATAGCATCCGAAACTTGATCGCATATCTTATCCGGATGTCCAGCCGCTACTGACTCAGAAGTAAAAAGTTTATACATGAAAAAGCCTTCCTTTCAATGCAAAAAACACATCCCAAAAGAGATGTGTCAACTTGTAAGTTTCCCTTTTGGGCGTATCGACTTGGCACCCGTACTTTAAGGGTTGCCGCCCCGTTCGATCGGGGACTCTTGATACAACGCGCGCTCGTCACTTCTATCTTCCCAAGCCAGAAAGTACTTGTCAAGACATACCCTTTTGTGTAAACTTGCAGGCAGCTTAAGGCTATTTTGAAGCTATGGAAAATTTATTACTTCTGAGCATTTTAAGTAGTTTAGTGGCAATCGTTTATGGGCTAATCCTCGTTAGTCTTGTTTTGCGGTTGCCAGCCGGAGACAAGCGCATGCAGGAAATTGCTGCTGCAATTCAAGAGGGCGCTTCCGCTTATCTTACTCGTCAGTACCAAGTAGTTGGTTTGGTCGGGATCACTATCCTCGTGGTCATCTGGCTGACCCTTGGACAGACCACGGCCTTAGGGTTTTTGCTAGGAGCGGTTTCATCGGCTTTGGCTGGCTTCGTCGGTATGAACGTGGCGGTGAGAGCCAATGTACGTACTGCGCAGGCGGCCAAAGAAGGTTTAGCACCAGCTTTGGACGTTGCTTTCAAAGGAGGAGCGGTTACCGGACTCTTGGTAGTTGGTTTGGCGCTACTTTCTGTTACCAGTTTTTATTACTATACGGGGGACGTTAAAGCTTTGATTGGCCTGGGGTTTGGGAGTAGTTTGATCTCTGTCTTCGCTCGGCTCGGGGGTGGAATCTTCACTAAAGGAGCAGACGTTGGGGCGGATTTAGTCGGAAAAGTAGAAGCAGGAATACCCGAAGATGATCCCCGCAACCCGGCAGTCATAGCTGACAATGTTGGAGATAACGTTGGGGACGATGCAGGTATGGCCGCAGACCTTTTTGAGACTTATGCGGTGACGGCGATTGCTGCTATGCTCCTTGGTTCCTTTGTTTTTGACGGAGAAGAGACCGCTGTGATCTTGCCGCTTGCTCTGGGGGCGGTTTCCATTTTAGCCTCAATTATTGGAACGTTTTTTGTTCGTCTTCGGGGCAAAGCAATCATGTCGGCTCTCTATCAAGGTTTGTTTGTCTCTGGGATCTTGGCAGCTGTTGGTTTTTGGTTTGTTATCGACCGCTCAGGAGTCTCACAAGATATTTTCTATGCTTCTTTAATTGGTCTGGCCGTGACTCTGGGTATGGTAATAATTACTGAATTTTACACTTCAAAAAACTTTGGCCCGGTTAAAGCTATTGCTTCTGCTTCAACTACTGGACATGGGACCAATATCATCGCTGGACTGGCGGTTTCGCTGAAGTCAACTTTCGCCCCGGTAATTTTGATTGTTGCTGCCATCTTGCTAGCCTTTAATTTGGCAGGTTTGTACGGCATCGCTATTGCTGCCATGAGTATGCTATCAATGACCGGGATTATTGTGGCTATTGATGCCTTCGGACCGATTACCGACAACGCTGGGGGGATTGCTGAAATGGCCGGATTACCCCAATCAGTTCGAGATGTGACCGACCCGCTTGATGCGGTCGGGAACACGACTAAGGCAGTTACAAAAGGGTATGCCATTGCCTCGGCTGCTTTAGCGGCGCTGGTACTCTTCGCCTCCTATTCAGAGGAGTTAATGGCTGCCGGTAAAAACGCCTCCTTTCAAATTGCAGACCCAAAAGTGTTGATCGGTCTATTTATCGGTGCCTCGCTGCCTTATTTGTTTGGGGCCTTGGCCATGGAAGCAGTCGGAAAAGCGGCAGCAGCCGTAGTGACTGAAGTTCGACGTCAGTTCAGAGAGATTAAAGGAATTATGGAAGGAAAGGCCAAACCTGATTATGCTCGAGCCGTAGCAATTGTTACCGCTGCAGCACAGAGAGAGATGATTGTTCCTGCTCTGATTCCTGTCGTTGCCCCTATTTTGGTTGGATTAATTTTTGGTAAAGAAGCTCTAGCTGGCTTGCTAGTAGGAACTATTGTCACGGGTTTGTTTGTTGCCCTATCTATGACAACCGGAGGAGCGGCTTGGGATAATGCTAAAAAATACATCGAAGAAGGCAATTTCGGTGGCAAGGGTTCGGAGGCTCACAAAGCGGCCATTACTGGGGATACGGTAGGGGATCCTTACAAAGACACCGCCGGACCTGCAATCAATCCTATGATCAAGGTTATTAACATCGTTGCACTCCTTTTGGTGCCTTTCCTAAAGTAATCAGGTGTCTTTGCGTTCAACTTGTTCTCAAAAATATTTCAGCACCAATTCTTTTTCGCCAAGTTGAAGTTCTTTAAAGCCTGTTGCAAGGTTTCTTCCTGGGTTGAGTTGGTTGTGTCGATGACTAGGTGAAAGTACTTCGGATCTTCATAATTATCTTGGCTGTAGAGAAGGCGAAACTTATCTTTAAGCTGTTTCATTCTTTCGATCACTTCCTCTGGCTTCTCTTCATGAGTGTGTCTTCTGCCTGCAATTCTAGCTTGTACTGCTTTTAGGTCGCAGGTCAACAAAATTCGATAAATAGTTTCTTGGTGACGTGCAAACCAACTAGCATAGTGGCTATCAATCACATAACCACTTTCGTTTTTGACAATCTCGGAGATTTTGTTGTCCAAGTAGCGCTCGAAACCCTCGGGAACTGCGGCCTTATCCCAAAGGGGGATATTGTGCTCGAGGTGATATTGACGGGAGATGTCTCCAGCTGAAATATATTTCCAACCAAGCTCTTTAGCCAAATTTTTAGCTAAAGTAGAGCTACCAACACCCACGTTCCCAGAAACAATAATACTGCGAAAAGTACCTTCCATTAAACTAGTGTAGCAAAAAAATAATTTCCTAACCAATAAATCCTTAGATTTGCAAAGCAAAGCGCAGGATCTTCTTGAGAACTAGTTCGAGAAGATCCTATAGTATTGATGTTGAAGTGAATAAGTAGTAAAATTTGGCTCCAAGAGACAGATCAAACCAAACGGTTTTTTTGATTGGAGGGGGAACCGTGATCCATGAAGCTGGTCCGTTCCGGGCAGTCTTCGAGTGGGACCCACACTATGTAGGTCTTTTCTTCGCTACTTGGTCCGCTGGCCTGTGGTTCCTCGTTGAGGCGCCACGTTCCTACTTTGACGGTAGACGCCCTCCCTGGGGGCTGGCGATCTTCCGTTGGAACACCAACTGGCTTGGGGACCTATTGTGCCTTTCGGCCATGACAGGAGCCATAGCGGTCTACTATCAGCAGTTCGGTGGTCCGCAGCCAAGAGCCGAAAGCGACGAGATTGTTTGGGTGGCAGTCGGAATCGCAACTACCGTGTCCTTCCTCTTCATCTTGTTTGAAGAGCTGGCAGGTAGCTATGCGGTTCGAGCCGACAAGTTCAACGCTAACCGTCTCTATCACCTGGTTTACTTCTGGGTGATGGTTTATCTGGCTAGTACAGCCCTCACTCGTTTCGCGATCATTGGACCAGGAGAAGCTCAGACAGCGGTCGTAGTGGCGTTCGTTGCTGGCGCTGGTTGGGTAGCGACTTTTGTTGCGGACACTCTTGGCATCGAGAATTTCATCTGGCTTGGGGTGAAGTGTCGTTACCCGCACCAGATACCTAGGCCATGAGGAGAGAGCTAAAGGAGTCGAGTGTTGTTCCATCGTGAACCACTCGACTCCGAGGCTCAGTTGATTCTAATCTATTTCTAGATGGATAAAGCTTTCGGCGTAGGAGACTCCAATTTCTTTTCCAGCTCGAGCATTCCACTTTTCCAGCTCGCCCTCAATTTCGCTTTTGGTACATTGACTTGGGTGTTTGGCGAGTAGCTCAGATTTTAGCTTGATTAAATCAGTGATATCGACCCAAAAATTGGGCTTGTCAAAATTGTAAAGAAAGAGGTCTTTGACTTTATGGGTTCGCAAGCCTTCTCTTTGGTGTTCAGGGAAGGTTAAAAAATCTCGTGCTAGGGGATAGACTGCACTGAGAGCTGCTTCCCCAACCGCAAGGTGATCTGGATGATTGATTTCCTTTTTCGTCAGTGAGTAGCGTTCCGTAGGGTCGAAGCTCATGACTACGTCTGGTTGATATTCACGAATGAGACGGACGATTTTCTCTTTCAATTCCGCAGTTGCTTCAAGATGAGCGTCTGGATAATTCAAGAACCAGGTTTTATCTAGGTCGAGCATTTTGCTTGCTTCTAGCTGCTCTGTCTGACGGATCTTGGCCAGTTGCTGGCTATCTAGATTTTTGTCCTCGGTTCCTTTATCGCCGTTGGTGCAGATGACTATGGCTGCTTTTGCGCCTTGCCCCAACCACTTCAAAAGAGTTCCACCAGCACAAAAATCGAGATCATCTGGGTGGGCACTGATAACGAGGATTTTCTTTCCCTTTGGGTCGAAGTCTGTCATTTCGTTTAAGCTTATACTGCAAATTTGGTCTCTTTTCAAGCCAGTTTCCTGCCTATGGTATATTCATTTGGTGATACCTTTAGCGGATACCAAAGGAAGCGGGCGTTTTCCTTTCGTCACAGTGAGTTTGATTGCGATCAACATCTTCGTTTTTCTACTTGAGCTATCAAGTTCAGATCTCGATCGGTTTATCGAAACTTACGCTTTGATTCCTGCCTTGGTTAATTTCTCTGATTTCGATTCTCTCAAAAGCTTTGTTACTTCGATGTTTTTACATGGAGACCTGCTTCATATAGGCTCGAACATGCTTTTCCTGTGGGTTTTTGGTGACAATGTTGAAGAAAGACTGGGGCTCTTTTACTTACCGTTTTATCTTCTGGGCGGGATCATTGCTGCTTTGGCTCAGTACGTTGTCTCACCATCTTTAGCTATCCCAACTCTCGGTGCATCGGGGGCTGTTTCAGCGGTTTTGGGGGCCTATTTAGTACTCTTCCCCACCCATAAGGTGAAAACCTTGGTGCCGGTCTTTGGTTTTGTTACCTTTATGACCTTACCAGCCATGACCATGTTAATTTACTGGTTTGTGGTTCAAATAGTTTCTGGTCTGATTTCAATCGGAGCTGTTGCCCAGGGAGGGGTGGCCTGGTTTGCCCATATTGGTGGTTTTGTTTTTGGTCTTTTGGTAGGGAGTTTGGTCAGGAGATATTACACAGAAGGTGGAATAAGGAAATAGAAGTAAGCGGCAATCTGACCTAGCCTTCCTGAGATCAACAAAAGACCCAGGGCGATCAAAAATCCTCCCGCGATCCAATTGAAGTAACGTAGGAGGTAGCTGTATTTTTTCAGCCACCCAGAAACCGAGGTTATGAAGAAGGCAAAGAAGACGAATGGTATAGCCAGACCCAGTCCGTAGAAGACAAGGTAAACCCCACCTGTGGCTGAGGTGCTGTCCGCACCAGCCAGCAAAAGAATGGCTGCTAGAATTGGTCCGACGCAAGGAGTCCAGCCAGCTGCGAAAGCGGTGCCTACCAAAAATGATTTGACTAGATTGTAAGATCCGGCCGCCGAAACCTGAACTTTGAAGGTTCTTTGTAAAAGATTGAGAGGGATTATTTCAAGCGTTACTAAACCAAAGGAAATAATTAATATTCCCGCAACTAAATTAAAACCGCCAATATAGGCAGCAAAAGTTTGCGCAAAAAGCCCTGACAAAATTCCAAAGACCGTGAAGACCAGGATAAAACCTAAAATGAAAGAGAAAGTTGAATAGAGAACATGTCGACGCAAGACGGTGCTACCAAGTTCTTTTCCAAAGGGAACCCCTGCCAAATTGGAGAGGAAAATTGGGATTATGACTACAACACAAGGGCTGAAGAAAGAGAGAAAGCCGGCGAAAAACGAAATGAAAATGTTGAGGTTGTCGATCACTTCAATTTACCTTGGAAAAAGAAGCCTTTAAGGTTTCTGAGCTTGTCTGTCCTAGAAATTTGTCGATTTGCTCACCTGAACTGTCGAAAGTAAACATGGTATGTTGGTAGCGAACCCCAAATTGTTGTGCCAAGTCTCTCTCGTCGCTTGAGGTATCACTGTCGTTGTAGTTGACACGAAAGCCGATCAGGTTGCTTTGCCCCAGAGAATTGAAGGTGGAGACCATTATTGGCTCCTGTGCAGCGCAGGTTGGGCACCAGTTAGCATAGAAAAAAAGAAAGATAGGGAGCTTCGCCTCCTTTGCCTTTTCGTATTCGGATTCTTCATAGACAAAATAATTGTTGGCCAATTTAACTGCGTTGATGGTCACCTCTGTTGAACCTTGTTTGGAAGAGTAAGTGGCACTTCTGCTTGCTTGTGCTGGGGTTAGGGTTGAGGAAGTTTTTGGGGTTTTCGTATCCTGAGATCTGCTCAAAAAGAGAAAAAGACTAAAGGCAACTAGTATAAAGGCGACAATTCCGATTGGAACTAAAATCTTTCTGTTAGGCACAAAGTAATTATAACAGACTATTCAGAGCTTTAAATACTGGTTGAACTCGACTAAAATGTAGTTAACGCACTATGGAAGCTAACCTGTCACCAGAAATTTCCCCTCCTCAAGCCAGTCAAAAGGCTGAAGCTTTGGCGAGGAAAGAAAACCTTGAAGACAAAAGAGTTGAGACAGAATCGGTCCCGAAAGACAAGGAAAAAGACCCTTTTAAAGACGCTCGCGAGGGGCAAGCAAGAATACTTGAAGCGGTTCTTGCTGAAAAGCATCTATACTACGATCAAGACGCATTTAACAATCAATTCCAAGAAGACAACAAGCGCTTTTTAACCATCGACGTAGTTGAGCCAACCATCGATGCCGAAGGAAACACCATCGATATGAGGCGTAGATTTTTCAAGGCTTACCTGCCCCAACAGAACCCAGAAAACGATGCAACAATTAAAGAGCACTTCAAGAGGCAGGTGAGGGTGCAGGAATTTCTTGACGAAAGAACCGACTTTCCGGTTACCGAGATCTTAGACAGCAACACCCATGAAGAGTCTGGGCCACTTTATTCTTTAGTCAATTGGTACGACGCGGGTGAAGGCGTAGGTTTTTTGAGGGAAGTAGGGGATCAAGAAAAATTAACAGATGAGCATGCACAGATCGCGATCGTTGCTATTAGGAGTCTGCACAATCAGAAGGAGATACCAAGTGAATTAATCAGTGTTTTGGATAAAAGAGTCGCTTATCGTGATTTTGATGGCTTCAGAGAAAACCTTAGACAGATCTTCGATCGCAGAGTAGTCGGAGCAGGGAGTTTTCATTCACCTGAAGGCTCTTCCTATGCGGAGCTTATGGCGAGGAAGACTGGTAGTGTAGATTTTACTGGACAGGTTGACGCTTTAATTGACAGTTCCCGCGCTGTAATTGAAGAATATCAAGGAAAGGGAGTGCATTTGGTTCATGGGGACTTTGCTCCCAACAATATTTTTCTGGGAGACGGTTACAATAGTGACAAATTTATCGGTCTTGACTTCGAATGGGCGGGGGGCAGTGAAAATGAAGTTTTAGCTGCCATTTATGATTTTGGTAATTTACACGCTAGGTCTTGGAACAACCCCGCCTTTCAGGATGCCCTGAGTCGAGAAATGATCGCTTCTTATACAGCTCATGGTCGAGAAGACGTAGGTCGAGCGGTGGTTTCCCTAGGGATTTTGCGCTCTCATATGAATTTAGGTAGTTATTTTGAAAATGTCCCTCCGGATAAAGAAGTTGATGTGGAAATAAAGTGTAGACAGGAAACAGAGAAGGCATTGCCAAAAGCTTGGACGGCTGTTGGTCTAGAAGTGCCTTTCCAGGTTGCTGAGAACCCATCTTAATGTGTTAGTATTGAATTATGGACGATCCTGAAGGGGCCGGTTTTAACCCCGAGCAAGATAAATCCTCGAGTCAATTTTCCTCAAAAGAATTAGAACAATTTCGTTTTCTCAAAGATCAAGCTGATAAAGGAAAAATCGGTGGTAAGGGAGACCAACCGAATCAAAATCAAGAGTTTACCCAACACCCAGAACCTGAGCAATGGAAGGAAATTGATCCTGAATGGAGAGATCTTCCCTTGGAACTTAGAGAGGAATTTCAGGAGAAGTTTGGTGAAGAGGTTGCTACTAACGATCGCAGTGAGTTTGTTAGGAGATATAAAGAGTGGCTTAAAGAGACAGGCTTTGACGAATACCTTCCAGAGGAAACTCGCGAAGGGAGCTTGCAGGAGCGTTTGGAGGAGATAATTAGGCGAGATCTTCCTGCACGTGAAGCTGTGCCTAGAGAGGTAAAAAAGCCAGAAAATTTTATTACCAACATCCCAGGGGGTGGTTATAATGAAATTTTCTACCAAGCCCTGATGGAACAGTATCCTGAACTAGGCCTGTATATCAACAATGGGGCTAAGGGCTTGAATGGAAAAACCTTATCTTGGGCTAAGGCCGTCTGGACAGTGCCTGAAAAAACTTTCTTGGCTAAGACAGCTATTGATGAACTTTGGGGAGACCCTATCTTGGAAGTTATTTCTGATCTTGCTAATGACGGCGGTCTCCCAGGGGCCTTCCCCAGACTAAGAAGGGCTGAGCAGAGCGGGTTGGTGCCAGAGGGTTCTGCCGAGAGATTGATGGTAATGGGGCTTTCAGAAACAGTCAATTTTGATGAATCACGCCTTACTCGAATGACTCCACCTGAGAAGCGTGCTCATGAAGATAATAAAAGAAGGTTGGCTAGAACAAAATCAATCCCGATGACAGAAAACGAGATTAAAGATTTTCTAAAACCCCAATTCGAAAGAATCCTTGGCCCTAGTACTCAACTAAAATGAGTTTATTCAATATTCGCACAAGCAATTTTGATTGCCTCTGAGTAGGTTGGATAGGCGTGGATCATCTCGGCGAGATCGGAGGCTTTTGCCTTGAGTTTAACTGCTAGGGCAACTTCATGAATTACCTCACCGGCCCTAGAACAAACCACTGAGCCACCGACTACCGTACCATCTTGGTCGACGAGAATTTTGGCAAAGCCATCAAATTGATTGGTCGTATTGGCGCGGCCAAGAATTGAGATAGGTGCGGTACCCACCTTGAGCACAATACCTTTTTCCCTGGCTTGATCCTCTGTAATCCCGACGCTGGCAGCTTCAGGGCTTACGAAAGTACAGCGGGGGACGGATGAGTAGTCTACCTTTATCTTTTCCGCCGAAAAGGCGTTGTGGGCGGCGATATAGCTTTGGTAGTAGCCGGTGTGAGTAAACTGGTAGGGCCCAATTAGATCTCCAGCAGCGAAGATATTGGGTACGGAGGTTTGCAAGTATTCGTTGACTACTGGACCCTTCTTATCGACTACAATTCCGGCTTTCTCAGGTGCAAAGGAAAGAAGAGGTTTTTTCCCAGTTGCCACCAAGAGGTGGTCAGCGGCTGCCACGTTCTCCTTGCCATCTTTTGTATAGTAAATCGTTTTTTGTTCGCCATTCTTGGTGACTCGGCCAATATTGACTCCAGTCAGAACTTTTATGCCCTTGTTTTCAAAGAGTGCTTGAACAAGATCTCCAACCTCTTTGTCCTCACGGGCAAGTAGTCTAGGTAGGACATCGGCGATGTAAACCTCAGAACCAAAAGCAGAAAAAAGTTGAGCAAATTCACAGCCAATTGGTCCACCACCGAGAATGAAAATGGATTTTGGAGGAGCCTCAAAATCAATTGCCTCCCGAAAGGTAATATGTCCTGATTCAGCTAAGCCTGGTATCGGTGGAACAAAGACTTCAGTCCCGCTAGCAAGCAAAATGAACTCTACTGAGTAAGTCTTTCCTTCAGCCTCTACCTCATGGGCAGATTTTAACGTTGCTCGGGATTTGATCAGACTCATACCGTCTTTCTGAAATGATTCCTCGCCATGAGTCGCACCAGTACGGGAAACCACCATCTCGCGCCACTCTTTGATTTTTCGGTAGTCAAAGCTGACTTCACCGGTGTTAATCCCAAAGAAGCCAGCGGTCTTGGCAGTTTCGTAAACTTCCGCAGCAAAGAGAAGGCCTTTGGTTGGAACACAGCCGAAATTGGGGCACTCTCCACCAATTGCCCCTTCTTCAAAAATGGCCACTTTTTCCCCAAGAGAGGCGGCGTAATGGGCTCCAACACTTCCACCTGCCCCGCTACCAATGACAATGAGATCGAAGTCGTAGTTCATGGCTTATGAAACATCCATGTGGGTTCGGTACAAGAAGGCAGCTTCTGGGTTAAGCCGTTCTAGAGAAGAAGAGATTTCCACGAAAAGCTGATGCGAGGTCACCTCGGATTTATCGGCAATAATTTCATTGATCTCGCCAGTTACTTTTTCAGCGATCAGCTCTGCCTCTTGCTGTTGCACACGTAGGCTCATGCAAGCTGCGTAGACGCTAGCGTAAACTTTCTTTTGATCGTACGGCTCCTTGTGGCCTGCTCTTTTAACAATATGTGACATATTAGCCAAAATTGATCGTCCCGTTGGCTATTAGTATCAGAAGCCAACCAAGTGCAATTAATAAAAGTCCAATGAATAGTCGCATGTAACCACGAGAATCCTGTTTCCATTGTTTAACAGAAGAAAGTTTTGTTCCAGTAGCGACTAGTACAAGAATGAAAAGCAAAGGTGCGACAAAAATTATATTGTAGAGAACAAGAAGTAGGAAGGCCGAAAAATTGAAATTAAGAGAAAGAATGGTAATGATGGCTAGGTAGGGAGCTCCGGTACAAGGCAGCTCGACTCCAGCTACAAAGGCGCCAAGTAAGATAACTCCAGGTACGGTTGTATTTTTCGCGAAACGTTGAATTTTGTCCGTGAAGAACACAGGAATCGCTAGTGAAAATCCTTTACCGTACCAGAAGAAATCTTTTACTTCAAAAATGCCGGCGAGAATAACAAAAGATCCGACTATAATTGAAAGGTACTCAGTAACGAAGAGTGGTATTGAGGCTAGAAAATAAACTAAGCCGAGACCGGCAATAAGGTAGGTTAGGAAAATAGCAAAGACGTAGATACTTCCTAGAAAAAGCATCCGACCAACTGAGCCATTACCGGAAAGTACCACCGAAACCATCAAAATGAGCACCCCGATCGCGCAGGGGTTGATACTATCAATCGCCGCGCTGCCGACAATCACTCCTAGAGTTGGTAGATGTACTTCAATCCCCACTTTGGTACTTTCCTTTCAAGATTTGCAGCTTATAACTATCGCAGAGTTTATCGGTACGTGTCTTGGCAGGTTCGAATTCGATGATGAGACAATCCCCTGGAGGTACTGACCCGTGAGGACTGGGTGTATAAGAAGAAAGATCAGCAAGTTTTTCCCTGCCGATGTTGTTCCCGTCGACTTTATAAAGAAACGCCTGCAGCTCGCCATAAGTACCGTCGGGGCATTGCTCACCGTTTTGCATACTTACTAAACCGGAGTTGGTGGGTAGGCTCAAACTCGCATTGGTCAAGCTGCCACCCGCAACCTCTATAAACCTCTTAAAGCTAACATCCGCTTGATTGATGACTACTCCTTCGATGTGGATACGAGAGTCATTGTGCTCGTGCAGGGTAGTGGCCCCGACCTTATTTGAAAAGCCACTTGGATCAACTAAATCAACCCGCTCTCCACACTTGTAAATCTCAAAATCAGTGTGCCAATGAACTGGGCCACCAGTTTCAGATGAGGCGTTGAGATAAATAGTTGAGCCGGCCAGAAAAAGAGTAGTCAGAATGGCTGGTAAGGTAATACCAACAAAAAAGACCTTCTTGGCTCCTTCGCTCAGGTTCTTGAAGACAAAAGTGAGCGCCACGAAAGCAATAATTGTTAGAGAGGAAAACAAGACTGCCTTCATAGAATAGGCTCGGACGGTCTCTTCTAGGGTATTTGTGGCGGAAATCGATTCAGCAAAAGCTAATTTGCTCGCTAGTAAAAGAGAAGATAATGCCAAGAAGATGGACAGGAGGCTCTTCTTCATCAATTTTAATAATATCATAGTGAAGCTGTTAAGTTAACCTTTTACTACTGCCAGTTTTAAGCTCAGGGGTTTCCAGCAAATTGGAGATCCCAGCCAGGCGGCGTATTACTTCAAAGCCCACCCAAATTAAGACACAAACTACCCCAATATAGACCCAATCGTACCAGTCGATGTGTTTTATTTCGAAGAGATTGGCTAGAAAGGGTATATAAACAATCGCTATCTGCATGAGGAAAGAGGCAACTACGGCAACTATTAACCAGGTGTTTGAGAAGAGTGGAGTTTTGTTGTCGGAACGTATTATTAGTAGACGGACTAGTTCAAAAAAGACGATTGCTAAAAAGGCGGCGGCACGGGCTTCAGCAGCGCCTTCCTTGAGGTTTAAGATGTAAATACCCAGTACCCCGATAGTAAGTAGGACTCCAAAGATCATCATCTCAAGCCAAAGTTTCTTGTTGATAATTTCTTCTTGAAACCTCTTGGGATTGTAGCGCATGATGCCTTTTTCGGCCGGATCTAGTCCCAGAGCCACTGCCGGCAAACCATCAGTAATGACGTTTATCCACAGAAGCATGGTGGCTGTTAAGGGTTGGTGTTGAAGAAAGATTACCGCAAAAAAGACTACCAAGACCTCGGCAATGTTGCAGGAGAGTAAATAGTCGACGAACTTTCTAATGTTGACGAAAATTCCTCGCCCTTCCTCAATCGCCGCTACGATTGTGCTGAAGTTATCGTCTAGCAAGACTAAATCGGAAGCTTCCTTGGCTACGTCAGTTCCGGTAATACCCATGGCGATGCCAATATCCGCTTTTTTGACCGCTGGGGCATCATTGACCCCATCTCCAGTCATGGCAACTATATGGCCATGACGTTTCAGGCTCTCAATGATCTTCATCTTGAAACTAGGACTGACTCGGGCGTAAATATTTACTTCTTGAATTATTTTGTCTAATTGTGTATCAGACAAAGTGTTCAATTCGGCTCCGGATTTGCTTTCTCCCTTGATGCCGATATCAGCTGCAACGGCTTTGGCGGTAGCTTCGTGATCTCCGGTGATCATTATTATCCTTATGCCGGAGTTGTTGCACTGTTCGATGAGGGGTTTTACCTCGGTTCTAGGAGGATCGATCATTCCTTGCAAACCCAAGAAAACTAAATCGGATTCGAAGTTCTTTTCGGTAAGAGCCGATTTTTTGTAAGCGAAGCCAAGGGTTCTAAGAGCACGGTTGGACATGGACAGGGTTTGCTCTAAAATATTTTTTTTGTCCTTTTCGGTAAGAAGCGATTCCTTGCCGTCTCGGATTATTTGGGTGCAATGCTCGAGTAAGATTTCAGGAGCTCCTTTTGCAAAAACTAGGTAAGATCCATCCTTTTTGATTTGAACAGACATCATTTTGCGATCAGAGGTAAAGGGGATTTCTTTGGTGCGTTGCGCTTTGAGGCTCAGACCAGCTTTTTGAGCTGAAACCAAAAGTGCCCCTTCTGTGGGGTCTCCAATAATCTTATCTCTTTCCAAGACTGAGTTGTTACAAAATAAACCTGCTTCCAGAATAGGTTGGAGGTTTTTTGGATCCGTTTTTTTACCTGAAAGGGTAAATTCTCCGCTCGTGTCGTATCCAACACCGCTGAGTTTGTAAGAGGCTGCATCAAAGAATATTTCTTTGACCGTCATCTCGCCCTTAGTCAAGGTACCTGTCTTATCTGAGCAGATTACGTCAGTTGAGCCCAGTGTTTCAATTGAGCTTAGCTTGCGTACTAGAGCGTTGCGCTTGAGCATCCTTTGGGTTCCTAGGGCAAGAGAGATGGTGACCACAGCTGGTAAACCTTCCGGAATCGCTGCAACCGCCAAGGCGATGGCTGCAACAAAAGAGTGGATGAGTTTTTCGAGCCAGGGTAGGGAAGAGGTTTCGGAAGCAAAGAAGACAATAAAGACAAAAACAACCCCCGCGATGCCTAGAACTGCGTAACCTAAAGTCCTACCAATCTCATCGAGCCTTTTCTGTATTGGAGTTTTTTCTTCCTCAACTTCCGCAACTGAGCTAGCGATCTTACCAATCTCAGTTTTGTCCCCGGTTTGGACGACGATTCCAAGACCCCGGCCGGAAGTGACGCTAGTTCCCGAAAAAACCATATTTTTTTGATCGGCGATTTCTAGATTACCCCCAAGAGTTCCTTCGTCTTTACTTACTGGGGTTGATTCTCCGGTCAGAGAAGCTTCAAGAGTATTTAGGGACGAAACTTCTATCAGACGGATATCGGCTGGGACTTTTTCTCCCTCTTCAAGTATTACCAGATCTCCTGGTACTAGCCTGGTGACGTCAATTTCTATTTCTCTGCCGCCACGTAGCACCTTGGCTTTGAAGGCAAGTAGTTTCTTGAGAGCCTCAATCGCCTTCTCAGCTTTGTATTCTTGGAAAAAGCCAAGAACAGTGATCATGAGGACGATTGCCAAAATGAGTCCACCTTCAATTAGATCCGACTGATCTCTTTCGCCGAAATACCAAACGAAGAAGACTAGAACAGCTGCTCCAATTAGTATCAGAATTAGACTACTTTGGAATTGTTCCAAAAAGATAGATAAGGGAGAGACTCTCTTTTTGACTGTTAGGTGATTCAAGCCAAAAATTCCTAGCCTCTTTTCTGCTTCTTGATCAGTTAAGCCAGAGCTATTAGTTTGGAATTTGGAAAGAAGCGCTTCTCTGCTGAGGGTGTAGAGTTTTTCGGCAGCGGGCATCAAAAAAAGTATAGCGTAAAGTAGGCTTGTTTGACAGCTTGGTTTTTTTATTTTAGAGTTAGGGTATGGGTATTCTAGGAATGGGTCCTGAAACTGCCAAAGAAGATTTTGAGTGTCCCAACTGTGGCAAGATGGTCAAAATGGGTGAGCATTTTGCTAAAGAAGACAAGAAATTCTGCTGTGAGCACTGCTGTCTTCAAGGTGAGAAATCCGAGGAAAAGAAAGCTGCGCGAACCTGCGAATTCTGCTAAACTCCTCCCTCTAGCGAAAAATAATCGCTGAAGCAATTACAAAATAAATTATTAAACTAATTGCGTCTTGTACTACAGTTGTAAATGGCCCGGCTCCAAGCGCAGGGTCTGTATGCTCTCTATAGAGAAAATTAGCGATTATGAGTGCCATAACAGTTGCTACCGAAATACTGGCAAACATGGCTAGTCCTACGGTTATAGCAACATCAACCGAGCCTTTCCATGCCAGGGCAAAAAGCGCAATTGCTAGACCGAATAACAGTCCGATTGCCAAACCAACAAGGATTTCCTTGGTCAAATAGGTAAGGAAGCGAACCCTCTTTTTTGCTAGATTCCGAATGTAAATTTCTTCTGTCTGGGTTCCGACAGAATCACTTAAGTAAACAACAATCGGTATAAAAAAGGCCAATTCTACTTTGCTGGCAAGCAAGTTCTCAAAACGGCCGATGAAGAGAGTAATTAAGAGACCACCGAAGAGTCCAACAACAAGCCAAGGTAAACGCAATCTCAAAAGCAAGCTTACATTTTCGGTAGCATCATCGGCATAAACTGTCTCGTCTTTTTCGTGTTCCATGTTCACTAGAAACAATAATTTACCCCAAAGGTTTTGTAAAGGTTGTCTCTTTGAAAAGTGACTAAGAATACGTTATAAGTATTAAAGAGGGGGCAAACAATGATTACAAAACTTATTGATCTTATTTTTCCCATTAAAACTGCTTACGCCCACTGTGATATTCCCTGTGGCATTTACGATCCTCACAATGCCCAAGTGGCAGCACATACTATCATCCGAATGACCACTATGATTAATGACTTAAAGTTTGATTCAGAGGATGAAGACGAGATCAAAAAATCTCATCACCAGATAGCTCGTTTGGTAAAAGTAAAGGAAGAACACGCAGAACTACTCAAACATGAAGTTCGAGTAATTTGGGGAGATTACTTTAAACCCGAGATAGTGGAGAAATTCCCCGATCTTCATGACCAAGTTTGGAAAATCATGAGGCTTGCTTCCAAGGCTCGTCAAGAAGTGAACCTAGCCGCAGCTGACGAACTGCTTGAGGCGGTACAAAAATTTGCTGAAACCTACTACCAATCTAAAGGTTTAGAACCCGTGCGAGTCAAATCAGGCTTTCCCACCGAAGGTGAAATTGTCGTTCATAAGTGAATTACTACCTATTAGTAGGTACCGTGTTATCGGACACAGCATGGAACCCACTTTAAAAGAAGGTCAGGTCGTGTTTGTAAATCTGTGGGCTTATGTTTTCACTGGCCCTAAAGTTGGAGATATCATCCTTTTTGATTACCAAGACAAGAATCTGTTGAAGCGTGTAAAAAAGATTAACGGAGCTAGCTGCGAAGTTTCCGGAGATAATCAAACAGACACTCTTGAAGTAGGTCCTATCAATTTAAAACAGATAAAAGGTAAAGTAATTCTTTAGTACCTCAGCGAGGTTGTTTTCGTAGCGCTAGAACGATTCCTGCTAAACCTGCAATTAAGGCAGCGTAGGCGATCCAGGTTGTTAGTTGGTTTGTGTCTTCCACAGCTGTGTTTGTCTCCACTAAATCGTTAACTATCTTAGTTTCAGAAAAGGGACCTTTACCTTCTTCTTCCAACTTTTCTTTTTCCTCTTCAGATAAATTCTCTGTGGCTTTCGGATCCTGATCCCAAGAAACTACTTTACCGTCGGAATAGGTTTGATAAGCTTTCCACATCAAAGTGGTTTCTTCGGCAGGAGCCTTGGCTCTAAACTGGAATTGCTCGAACTGACCTTCGGTTATCTCGCCACCTGACCAAGTTATTTCCGAAACAGGGGCGTCTTCTCCTTCCCCAGCCTTCTTAACCTCAATTTTCCAGCCCGGTGCTACATCTGGCATGACATCTTCTAGTCCATCAGGTAGCACTAGCCTGACTGCAACAGTCGACTCTTCACGTTCATTGGGAGATTGAAGAGTAAAAACGTACCGTTGGGCGATACCAACTTTTTCATCGATCACTTGGGTGTGGGCGGAAACTGCTGAAGTCGTCAGTGCAATGAGTAGTGTTAAACTGAATACAAAACTAATAAGTCTTCTAAACATTTTCCCTCCTTTTCTCAAGGAATAATGCTAGCAAGAAAGCAGTGCCAATTGCAACCAGAACTAAGTATTGTAGATTGCGAAAAAAGAAGTTTTGATTGAGATTCTTTTTAGTTTCACTTTCTCGATCGACTCTGAGATCGTACTCAAGAGTAAAGGGTTGGAAAGAAACTGCGTTCGTTGAGTTACCCACGACGGTAATTTTGTAGATGCCCTTTTCGGGAAAAGTGTAGGAAAAGCTTGAAGCGTCCAGAGAAGGATCGCTTCCCAGTCGGGTGGTAAAAATCTCCCGCCCGTCTTCAGAGATCTTTACTAGGCAACTGCAATTCTGTGGCGTAAATTTGCTTTCCTTGTCATTGAAATCAAAGAAAAAATAAGCTGCTTCTCCGACAATTGGATCGTCATTGGGATCAATATGAACAACGGCGCTAATCGGTCCATCGGACTTAAGGACATGGGCGTCAGTTACTCGTGGAAAAAAAAGGGACGAAAAAGAGAGGAGAAGACTGAGTAATAACGTCTTTCTCAGCATGGTTATTCAACCCTCAAGGTAAAGTCAGTAACGAAGACCCTTCCATCGTGATTAAACTGTCCAAAGGCTCGATAGACCCCTGGTTTTATTGGTCCGTAAATTCCGAGCGGTAGAAAATCAACTCTGGGACCAAAACTACTGTCAGCAGTTGGTTTCTGAAGGTTGTAAGGATGGACATGCAGGTAATCGTAAGTTTCTTGGTTGATCATGACTAAATGACCATAAGTCGCTAAGTATGGTTTGAGGTTGGTAATGGGTTCATCGGTCTTTGAGTTCCTGATAGTAAAACTAATTGTTTGCTTTCCAAGACTCATCTCCGAAGCCTGAGGTGGAACAGAAGTACTTAGGCTGACTTTATAACCTCCAAAAGTTTGGGTGAGATTTTCATCTGGCTTTTGAGTCGCCTTGCTGGCATTGACTCCACCTATATTTAAAGTGAAGGCGATCTGTTGCTCGATAGCACCTCTCGGTTGGAAATCAGCGTAGAGATGATAAAAAGCGTTTTTGGGGAATTTGGTGGTGATCTCAAACCCATCGCTTACTTGTCGTGGGTGAATATGATTAAAATAATCAAGCTTGTCATTTACTATTATTAGGTGAAAGATCTCTTCATAGGGTTGGTTGAAGAAAGTGACGACGGCTCCGTTGCTTGCGTCATAAATCCTGAAACGCAGCTTTACAGTTTCACCAGCCTGTGGATTTTGAGGTGGAAAGAAGCTGACAGTGTAGCGCTTGGTTCGGTCACCATCGAGTCCGGGAATATTGGAAAATTGACTGAGGGTGTCGGTATTAGACTGCTGGGCCTCACGGGCAAGTTGCACATGAGCACTGTGTATGCCCAATGAGGTACTCCCGTCAGTTGGGGGTTTGAGGTAGCTGCCTGCAAAACCCAGAAAACCGACGACTACTGGTAGGCTAATACCGTAGCTCCAAGTAAGATTGAAAGTTTTGATGAGATATTTATCGAAGCGAATAGCTTCTAGAACCAAGAGAACAGAAAGGGCAATAAAGAAAATCTTCGGGATAGTGCTGGAAAGGTCAATGAAATGACTACCGAGCATCAAGGCATGGATGAGAATTGCTGCTGCTGCTAAATAAACAAAGCGATGTAGCTTCTTCCAGTTTCGCCCGAGTCTTTTTTGCATAGAATCGAAAGATGTGGAAGCCATTAATGTCAAAATGAAAAGAGCGGTTCCCGAAAAAACTATCGCTAGTTGGTATTTGTTGGGCAAAGCAAAGAAATTTAGTGGACCTCCAAGTAGCCCGAAATCGGCTATGGCCGCATGGGTGGCAGAGAAAAAGAAAGCACTGACGCCAATTGCTCGGCGGGCGGTGAAGTAGAGAGCTTTGAAAGGAAGGTTGGGCAAGAGTGAATAGAGTGGGCTAGCCAGCAGTGCAAAATAAAGGTAGGTGACGGAAGTTAATGCGTAGGCCTGTGCCAGACGGGTAATTTGTAAAGATTCTGAAGGGACTTTGGTTTTGACCAGATAATAAATGAGAATTGCTAAAAGAAAGCTAAACCCAAGAACAATTTTACGAATATTTTTTACTAAGAGGACCAAGACAAACTCCTTTGCCAGATATTGACCTTAAATATTATAGATCCCAATATTATAAATACTAGCGCAAAATTTACCCACACGTAGTTTGACAAATCTGCCGATTTTAGATTAATATTAAAGCTAGATGCGTAAGTTTTTCCTCGCCCTACTCTCAGTTTTCATTTTGATTGTTTTGCCAGTTGCTACTTATGCGGCTAATGCTCGAGCCGAAGAAGCCCAATCACGTAAAGAAGAGATAAAAGAGCGTATTGAAGCCAAAAAGCAAGAAATTAAGGCCAAAATTGCCTCCCGTGCTGCCCTACGCAGAGAAAAACTGGCTGAGGTCAAGAAAAAGGTTTGTGAGACTAAGCAGCGCAATATTATCCGTCGCTCTGAGAACATGGCCAAGAGGGCAGATAAGCAGTTTGATGTTTTTGGAAACATTGCAGATAGAGTTGATACCTATTACACCGACAAATTAGTTCCTCAAGGAAAAGTCTTACCTAACTACCAGAGCCTTAAAGACGAGATTGCCGCCAAAGAGGAAGCTGCTCAAGCTGCAGTCGAGGCAGCGCTGGACGCAGCCAAAAACTTTGACTGTGAAGGAGACGACCCAAAGGGGCAACTAACTCAATATCGTGAGTATATGCAAGAAGTGATTAAAGCCTTGAAAGAATTTCGTACCTCGATCAAGAACTTTATAGTTGCAGTTCGCACCTTGAACGCTAAAGGAGGAGACGCCACAAACTCTGCCACTCAGAGTAGTGATTCAGATTAAATATGGAAATCAATGAAGTGAGTGCTCCAGTACCAGTAGTCAAAAAAGGCAGCTCCCGTTTGATCTGGCTTCTTGTCGCGGCCGCAGTTGTCGCTCTACTCGCAGTAGGTACTTACTGGTATCTTTCAATGATTAAAGGTGAAGATATTACTTTGTCTCCGACCCAATCAAGTGAAATTCGTTCTAATGCAGACCTGACTAAACTTGAGAAACAGCTGGATGAAACTGACCTAGACGCCCTCGACGATGATCTGGCTGGAAACGATTCAGACGCTGCCGACTTCTAAATTTCTTCCCTCTAATTATTTTGGTGACCCTAGCTTCTCTGCAATTAAACACTTTAGTTCAGGTTCTGAAGGAATGGAAGAATTTGAATATACTTGGAGGAACTGAGGCTAATACTAAGTTTGGAGCTAACTACCTGGGGATATTAAAATAACTTGATTACAGAGCTTTAAATGTTTCCGCCATGAGGTCTTGTCAAAATAGAAATTATGTGACTTTGAAGAACTATTTATTAGGAGAAAATTCAATTATCCACTCAATACCGTATTTATCTCTAAACATACCCATATATAATCCCATACCATCAGACATAGGTACTTCTACATTACCTCCAGATGAAAGGCCATTAAATATTTTTTCTGCCTCTTCTTTACTTTCTGTACTTACTGCAATTTTACTTCTATTTTCATTTTCATTTACTTGTCCCATACCTTCTGGAACATTATTTGCAATCAACTTATTATCTTTACCAATAGGTAAGGTAATAAACATCATTTTATTTTCATCTTTATCATTTAGTACTCTTCTAACATCTCCACCGAAAACTGATTTATAAAAATCAAATGCTTCTTCAGCATTACCGTTAAAGTTGATCCAAGGATTTATTATCATAGTTTAATAGTATCAAATTATTGTAAATTTTAGAAGGTGATAGAAAAGTGGTTAAATTAATTGACAGAACAGTCAAATATGGTGACCCCGGCGGGATTCGAACCCGCGATCTGCTGGATGAAAACCAGCTATCCTAACCACTAGACGACGGGGCCCTGAGGAAGCTCATTTTAACAAAATTCCTATTTGAATTCAATTCTTCCTAGAAAGCGAAAGGGCGTTCCGAAGAACACCCTTGGGCGATCGCTCTCTATTCCGTTGTTGGTGCTAGTCCGTGGCGGGGCGAGCGAGAAATTCCTCACGGGCGCGCTTCGCTCGATCGTAGGCTCGCTGGACCTCGGGACGTTTCAGATCGGCGCCGACGATGACCTTGTCGGGTTCGAGGCCCTTGAATCCCACCACGAGCCGTTTCCTGAGGGCTGGGTCGGGCTGAGCGCTGCGGTAGTAGACGAGGTCAGGGTTCAGAGCCACCTGGTCAAGACCTGTGAGGGCCATGACAGCAGCTGAAACCTCCTCGGCGCTACTTACTCGCATAGTCACCATTGGTGAGTCGATGGAGAAGCCCTTTCCCCAACGCTCGATGGCGATGTCGGATTGCTCGTAGAAGACGATACTGTCGTCCATGATCTTCCCCTTCTTGAACTGAAACCGTACAGACAGCTGCCATTCTAGCATTTTTGAGGTAAAATTCGAAATATGAAAGAGAATAGACTTGTGATTAAAATTGACAAGCCAGTTTCTGAAGTCTTTGCCTTTACTCTCAACCCTGCAAACACTCCAAAATGGATAGACTCAATTGTTACTGAAGAAACGAATGAGTCGCCAGTAAAAGTAGGTACTATCTACAAAAATCAAGATAAATCTGGTGGCTGGTCAGAGTATAAAATAACTGACTTTAAGGAAAATGAAATGTTTGTTCTTTCTAAGGTGGGTAGTAACTATCACGTTAGGTACAGACTGAAACCTACTGACGCTACAACTGAACTTGAATACTATGAATGGGTTGATGAAGGAGAACTTGAAGCCCTTTTTACCTTGGACATTTTGGAAAAACTAAAACTTGAATTGGAAAGTATCTAAAGTAGGATTCGAAATATGATTATTCACGTAGCCTTGTTTAAATTTAAACCAGAAATTTCAAAAGAGGAGATTGATAACTCTATGTACGAAGTAAGACTCCTAAAAGGCAAGATACCTCAAATCCTTGAGATCTTCGCTGGGGAGAACTTCTCTAAATACTCCCAAGGTTTCACCCATGCAATTGTGGTTAAATTTAATACTAAGGAAGACATAGATGCCTACAGGTCTCACCCAGATCATAAACCCGTAGCTGATAGACTCGATCAAATGGAAGAGGATTCAATAGGAATAGATTTTGAGGTTTAGCTTTTCACAGCTACCATACTAATCTCGACTCTCGCACCAAGTGGTAGTTCTTTCACACAAACAGTTTCTCTGGCAGGAAATGGGTCAGAGAAATAACTTCCGTAGATCTCATTCACCTTTCCATAAATAGACATATCGGTAACATAAATTGTTGTTTTCACTACAGCGTTGAAACTAACTCCAGCTGCTTCGAGAATTGCCTGAAGATTGTCCATTACCTGATGAATCTGCTCCTCAATCGTCCCTTCAAGAAGCTTTCCTTCTGCGGTTAAGTAAATTTGTCCAGATGTAAAAATCAGATTGCCGTCAACAATGGCTTGGGAGAAAGGAGTAGTCTTGGGAGGAGGTGCTTTGTCGGTTTCAACTTTTGTTTTCATACTGCTCATTCTAGCATTTTTATTTGCATTCCAGAAGTAGCGCTGAGTATTTATTAATTACCCTCAACCAAGTAAACTATTCTCATGGCTGAAAATGTGCTTGAAGTAAAAAACTTGACTAAAAATTTCGGAGATTTCAGGGCGGTTGAGAGTATTTCCTTTGAAGTTCCTAAAGGCAAGATAGTCGGTTTGCTTGGTCCAAATGGGGCTGGTAAGACGACTACTATTCACATGCTGCTCGGAATTACTTCACAAACTTCCGGTAAAATTCTTTATTTTGGGCAGGAATTTTCCGACCATCGTAGTGAAATATTGCAAAGAGTCAATTTTGTCTCTGCTTTCAATACTCTCCAAGGTAGAATCAGCGTCAAGGAAAACTTACTAGTTTTTTGTCACTTTTACGCCGTAAAAAATCCCGAGCAAAAAATTGAAGACCTAACCAAATACTTTGAGATTGAGGATTTAGTAAGAAAACGTTACTGGGACCTTTCTTCAGGACAGAAAACGAGGGTAAATTTGATTAAGGCCTTCTTGAACGATCCGGAGATCGTCTTGATGGACGAGCCGACCGCCAGTCTTGATCCTGATATTGCCGACAAGACGCTCAGCTTCATCGAGGAGAAACGGGCGCAGTTAGGAATTTCTATTCTCTACACTAGTCATGATATGGAGGAAGTGACCAGGGTTTGTGACGAGGTCATTTTTCTTGACCATGGGAAGATCTTTGCGCAAGACACTCCTTTAGGACTAACTAAAAGAATAGAGATGGCTACCCTAAAACTGACCTTTGACGGAGAGAAAGAAACAGTCGAATCTTATCTAAACGAGCAGAAACAAAATTTTGAGTTTTCCCATAAATACGCTGTCAGCGTTAAAACTAAGGAACGACAGATACCAAAGTTGATCTTTGGTCTCTCTGAGGCGGGGATCTGGATCACCGACATTGAGGTCAAGAAGCCGACTTTGGAAGACGTTTTCCTGCACATCGCGAGGGGAGGCAAAAATGAGTCTTGAAAGAATTTGGGGAATGTTGGTTCAAGAGTTTTTCATCACCAAGCGCTCGCTCGAAGTGATAGTTGATCTTTTCTTTTTTTCAACTATTACCATTGTGGTCTTTGGCTTTGTTTCCCTCTTTTTGACCGGAAGCATCAACGGGGCCCCGGCTCACTATCTAATTCTGGGACTGCTTCTTTGGGAAGTGATCCGAGTCAATCAATACTCGATCACCGTGGGGGCTCTGTGGAATATTTGGTCGCGAAATTTAAGCAATATGTTCGTTTCTCCTCTCAATGCGAGAGAGTACGTGCTGGCTTTGATGATTTCTGCAACAGCAAAAAGTGCTCTGGTCTTTTTGATTGTCTCCACTCTTGCAGCGGCGGCCTTTGGGTTCAATATCCTTTCTTTGGGGGCAGGTAACGTCCTCTTGTTCTTTGTCAATCTTAATATTTTTTCTTGGTCAATAGGACTCTTGCTTCTTGGGGTGGTTTTTGTCTTTGGAACCCGTATACAGGCTCTAGCCTGGAGTATGATTTTTCTTTTTCAACCGCTGTCGGCAAGTTTCTTTCCAGTCGAGGTTTTGCCTTCTTTTGTTAAGCCAGTTGCCTACCTGATCCCAACCACTTACGTTTTCGAGGCGGCTAGGGGCGCCTTGGAGAATCCAGGGATAAATTGGGGTTCTTTTGGTATCAGCTTCGGGCTAAATATGATTTACTTTTTGATCTCGGCTGTTGCTTTCAGAGCTATGTTTGCTCGTTCAAAAGAGACAGGTCAATTTGCTAGCAATGAAGGCTAGTAACCCGCTCTAAATTGTCGCCCCAATTAGTGCCTGGAGGAGGAAGCCTACCACGAAGGCTACGAAGGCGGCGAGTGAGCCAACAGTCAACATTTCGATACCCCCGATCCACCATTTCTTGGGAGTGATTAGGGTTCGCAGCGCACCGGAACCAAAGAGTGCGACAGCTGCGAAGATTGGGGAAAAGAGAAGTGCGTTTTCAGAAAGAGCGGGAATGACAAACGGGATTAAAGGTGCCGTTCCTGAGGCGACAAAGGCTGCAAAGGTCGCTAGCCCGTGTCTCCATGGTTGATCATCAGGATCTTCAATGATTCCCAGCTCATGAACCATCATTAGATCCACCCACAGTTTTTTGTCCGCCACGGTAATTTCTGTGGCACGATCAAGGTCTTGTCCCTTGAAGCCCATCCGGGCGAAAATATCGCGTACTTCTTGAACCTCAATTTCGGGAAGCTGCTCGATCTCCCAAGCCTCCTTACCCCTCTGGGCTCGTTCATAATCTTGATTTGACCGTCTTGACAGAAAACTGCTCGAAGCCATTGAAAAGCCATCGGCAAGAAGGTTGGCAAAACCCAGAATGATGATGACGAAGGGGGAAAGAGAGGCGCCGGCCGCTCCGCTGACTACCGCGAAGGTAGTGACTATTCCGTCGTTTGCCCCGTAAACTAGATCCCCTATGTAGCGGCCGCTTTGCTTGTGATGGTAAATATTTTCGAGTTGAATGTTGCTGGTGTGGTCCGGTTGGTCAAAAAGTTCTCTTTTGCGTTTTAAGGCCGCTTCCAACTCTTCCTTTGAGTATTGTATTTTTACTTTATTTTGCACCAGTGAATTAATTTTAACATTCACTTAGCTTTAGTTGCGGTTAGAAAAAGGGTGTGATAAAGTCCGCCTTTGCTATGAAAAAAAGGCTAACAATTTCCTTGCCTGCCGCTGCGGGAACCTTAGTCGCCAACCTTGAAGTTGAGCAGGTTTCACCCTACGAAGCAATTGAAGCGGTACGCAAGAGCTGGAAAAAGGCTCTTAAAGAGGGTGTTACTCCCTTTGCGAATTCCGAACTCGCTCAACTTGTACCTATTCACAACTCTTCCGGGATAAAAAGCCCTTCTTTAGTAAAGAGAATGGTCAAGACTATCTCTCATGGGAGGAATATTCTCGAGAAAGACGGCCTGCCAAATATTAAGCTAGCGGTAACCCCCGAGAAGAGATTACTTGTTTTCGATGGACACCATTCCTTGCTCGCTTATTTTCTAGCTGGAAAGAAATTCTTGAGAGAGATACCTTACCTTGTCCTGGGATCAACTAATTTTGAGCCCGTGGAGACTAGTGAAATCTCCTTATTTTTTCCAAAAGCAAGCAGACTCTTAGTTAAAGAAAATTGGTTTAGATACACCGTGAACTGGCAAGCGCAGGAGGATAAGCAATTGGAAGAAAGACGAGTGGAGAATTTGTCTGATTTAGCCGCCGAATTTAGCAAAGGAAACAAAGCCCCGAGCCAAAAGTAAGCCTTTCGGATCACGTCTGAGCTTTCTCTCCAATCCTTCACGGATTTTGGGATTCTGCTCTTTCTCGAATCGGGCTGGTAAATAAAAAAAATTGTAATAGGCTTGATCAAACTCCTCGAAACCGAAGTTTCGAAGCTTGAGCTTGTAAGAAAGGGGATCCTCGAGCTTCATAGTTTTTTCATTATCCAAAACCTTTGAACTTTTTAACTGAAGAGTGATCTTGGACTTTGCCTTTTTTAACTCATTTTCGGCGAGACCGGCTGGTTTCAAAATTTGTTCGACTATTGCCTCGGCGCTCCAGCGATCAAAACCAAAAATATCAAAATACAGATTGTAATGAGAGGCGATCAGAAGTCCACCTACTTTAAGAACTCGTTTTATTTCTGCAAAGGCCTCTCGCTCTTCTTTGAGAGAGAGATACGGGAGAACTCCATTTAGGATTATGACATCAAATTTGGTGTCTAGTTTGCTCAGTTCCCTGAGCGAAAGATGCTGGTAAACATCAGGCAAGCCTTCTTCCAGGGCCTTTTTTCTCGCTGTCTCAAGCATCCCTTGCGAATAATCAACGGCAATGGCGTCCCAACCCCTTTTCTGAAGAAGCCGAGTCATCAGACCCGGACCACAACCAGCATCAAGAACCTTACCTTTAGGTATCTTCTCAAGAAAATCAAGGACTACCTCGTAGCGAAAAGAGTTGGACGGATAGTGAGCGCCTTTAGCATGAAAAGAGTTATCTTCATAATCTTGGGAAACTGAGGTCCACAGGGTTGAGTCTGTTGAAGAAAATTGTTTTGCCATTAAATACTGGTTTCCGTTCTTGGGGTCGTAGCGGGGCGATGACGGCGTTTGACTTTAAGCTGGGCGAGGGCTTTTTCTAAGGCCGCCGCTGTAGCAGCGAATTCTTCCTCGGATAAGATGTGTTTCTCCTTCATTGCCTCCTCGGCTCTTTTCTTGGCTTCCAGAACCGTCTTTTCATCTATCTCTTCTGGAGACTGGGCCAAATCGGTTAAAACCGAAACTTTGTCCCCAGTAATCTCGGCAAAGCCACCTCCACTGGCTAAGGGAATAGGTTTTCCATCCTTTTTGGCGGTAATTTCCCCAGCCGCAAGCTGGGTAAAAACTGGTAAGTGGTGGGGTAAAACCGTGATTTGTCCTTCAGTCGTGGTCAGAGTGACTTGATCAACCTCACCTTCGTAGACTTTTTTTTCAGGGGTTACTATTTCTAGCTTCATAAATTCCTACAATTTTTGGTCTAGAAACTCAGGCACTCAGCGCCGCTTTCTAGCTTGATAATAAGTATTTACAGATCTCGAGCTTCATGAGTTTTGAGGCTCTTAGGCACTTATTTTACTCCAAATAAGCTCGATTGACAAACCTTTCTTATACAAATTAAAATAAAAACATGCATATCCCTGCTCGAGCCGGATTTTTACTTTCCCTAGCCTTGGTTGGGATCGTGGTGCTCGATTTTCTCTCTCTTAACGCATTTCGCGCCGAGGAAAACAAAAAAGAAGTTGATAGAAAAATCGGCTTTTACACTCAGGACGAAGGAAGTGTGCTTCCTGGAGGGTCTCCAACTTACTACTACAAGTTCTACTTGAAGGACTCTGCTTTCCAAAACATCACTAATTCCGAGAGTTCTGATGAAAGTTATATTTCAGGTGCGAGCGTTACCGTCTTGAACCAATCCTCTTTTCATTGTGGCGACGGTGGTAACCACTACACCTTTGAGTATTATTCTGGCCTCTACAAACTAATTTGTCAGGAAGCCGCTACAATGTCGCTACAAATAGCGGCGAGTGGTTATTTCACCAAAACAGTGAGCCTAGCCTACTATCAGGGAGAAATAGCTACAATTTATCTGAGTAAATACGTTGCGTCCACTCCTCCACCGCCTGAGACAATTAAAGACGTAAGTTTGCCTAAAGTTTTTAAGGAAACTGGAAAATCTACCAACCTGACTAAGATCAAAGATCCGGCTAAGGTTGAGGGCCTGATACTGGATACCAAATTCAACACTATCAAGTACAAAGAAGTTGTCAACCTTTCGTCAACCGCTACCAAAGATAAATTTAAGATTTTGGACAAATACGTTAAGGCCTCTCAGAAAGGGATTGTTGGTCTAGACTCGCAGAGTTTGGGTGCCTTAAATAAGCAAGCAACCGTAACGATGAAGAGTTTAACCTTTTCCAAGACACCTAAGATTTTGGTCGATGGTCAAGAAGACAAGGATAAAGTTGTTACCGATATTAAGTACGAAGACGGTACCTTAAGTTTTGATGTTAAGCACTTCTCGACATTTACAGTTGCGCCTGAAATAACCATTACTGAACCTCAGTCAAGATTTGAGACCAAAAATTCTCAAATTGATCTAAAGGGGACAGTTTCTGATCGTATCGCCAGCGTTTCCGCCAAAATAAACGGCAAGAACGTTGCTGGCCTAAAAGTATCTACTTCTTCGGGAGAATTTTCGGCTAAACTCGATCTAATTGAAGGGGTGAACAAGATTATTGTCTCGGCTCTTTCAGACAATGGTGCTACCTCGTCAGCTTCTGTTAGCGGCAGCCTAATACTGGTTTCCAACAGCCTTACCTCCCCCTTAAGCCTTTTACTAGCGGTTCTTGCTCTTGTGGCCCTTGGTTTAGTAATTTGGAGCGGAAAAATGTGGATGAAGAAGCGAAAAACGGAAACTACTAAACCCTCTTCTACTCAGGGATAATGTTAAAATTCTTGGGCTAAGGACAGGTTCGCAACAGCTTAATTCTTAACTTCCTCGATTGATCCTCTCATGGTCACTACGTTCCACGTTTGTCCCTTCTGACTTCGTTAATGGCCCAGTGCATGGGTCGCTACGCTCTATACTTGCTCTATTTCTTCGTTAACTCAGAAATATCGCCGCGCATAAGTCACTTAGTTCCATGTTTGTCGCTTCTGACTTCGTCAATTGCTCCTCTCATGGGTCGCTAACGCTCTATGTTCGGAAATATTAGCTCTTAATCTCGCTAATATCTCCTCTCATATAGAACTCTTGTTCGTTGATAGAATCAAACTCTCCCTCAAGGATAGTTTTGAAACCCTTAACTGTCTGCGCGATGGAAACATATTTTCCGCCCCGACCAGTAAAGGCTTCGCCGACAAAGAAAGGTTGAGACATAAAGCGCTGAATTTTTCTCGCCCGAGTGACAGTGATTTTGTCTTCATCGGAAAGCTCTTCCATACCAAGAATAGCGATAATATCCTGCAATTCTTTGTAACGTTGAAGTACTTTTTTGACTTGTGAGGCGACTTGATAGTGTTCCTCGCCGACAATTTCCGGATCGAGTGCTCGTGAGGTTGAAGCTAGTGGGTCAACTGCTGGGTACAAACCTTGCTCGGCAATCGAGCGCTCAAGAACAATAGTGGAATCCAGATGGGCAAAGGTGGTGACTGGGGCTGGATCAGTGTAATCATCTGCAGGCACATAAATTGCTTGTAGAGAAGTGATTGAACCCTTCTTGGTAGAGGTAATCCTTTCCTGTAGCTGTCCCATCTCGTCTGCTAAGGTAGGTTGATAGCCCACCGCCGATGGAATTCGTCCTAAGAGAGCCGAAACTTCAGAACCGGCCTGGGTGAAACGGAAAATATTATCAATGAAGAGCAGCACGTCTTGATTTTTTTCATCTCGGAAATACTCTGCGATAGATAATCCCGCCAAGGCCACCCGTAATCTTGATCCAGGAGGCTCGTTCATTTGCCCAAAGACCATAGCGAGTTTGTTTAAGACTCCTGCCTCTTTCATTTCGTTATAAAGATCGTTACCCTCACGAGTTCGCTCACCAACACCAGCAAAAACAGAATAACCACCGTGCTCCTTGGCGATATTGTTGATCAGTTCTTGAAGAATGACCGTCTTACCAACCCCAGCTCCACCAAAGACGCCGATCTTTCCTCCCTTGATAAAAGGGGCTACCAAATCGATCACCTTAATTCCAGTTTCGAGCACTTCTTGTTTAGTTTCTTGCTCGGTGAGCGCGGGAGACTCGCGATGAATCGGGTAAAACTTGCTCGATTCAACCCTTCCCTTGTTGTCGATCGGTTCGCCAACTACGTTTAGTATTCTACCAAGCACTTTTTCTCCGACTGGCACAGAAATTGATTTACCAGTATCAATGACCTCAAGACCTCTTCGCAGACCGTCAGTTGGTCCCATGGCGACAGTTCTCACCCAACCGTCTCCCATGTGTGACTGAACCTCAAGAACCAACTTCTCGCTTGTAAAGGGGTTTTTGGCTTCCAGGGCGTTGTAAATAGTTGGGACGGAGTTTTTTTCAAACTCTACATCGACTACGGCCCCAAGAATTTGAACGATTAATCCTTTGTTCATAGCTTTATTCCAGTGTTATGGCAGCGGTTGTAATATCTAGAATCTCCTTTGTAATAGAGTCCTGCCTGATTTGGTTGTAGGTAAGAGTGAGATCGTCAACCAACTCCAGTGCATTGTCGGTAGCATTTTTCATAGCCAACATACGAGCAGAGTGCTCTGAGGCTCTAGCTTCAAGTAAATAATGAGTTAGCTCCATGAGTATAAAATGCGGTAGTAAGGCTTCAAGAATTTTATCAGCCGCAGGTTCAAATTTAAATTCGATTGCGCTGACTTGACCCGCCTCTTCCTGGAGAAGATTTTCGAAACTTGCTAAATCCATGATTGGCAGTAGCTGTCGGGCCACAGGCTCTTGCCTAAGAGTTGAATGAAACTCAGTGTAAACCACAAAAATACGACCAACCTCTTTGTCAAGAAACTTTTGGGTCAACAACTTGGTAAGTGGTCGAATGGTTTCGACTAGGCCATTTTCAGGGAGAGGAAAATCGGCTACGACTTCTCTGCCAGTTTTGGCGAAAAATGATTTGGCTTTGGTTCCAAGAGAAATAAAAGAAGAGTCGAACTTAAACTCTGAAAGCTTCTTGATAAGATTGGCTGTTAGTGGACCCGCTAGACCCCGATCAGAAGAAATTGCTACGATCAAATCCTTTTCAATGCCATTACCCACTAGAAGGGGATGGTATGTAGGGTCTATTTTACCTATCAGGCTGCGTAGAACTTCATTAATTAATTGGGAATAAGGCTTGCCGGCAGTTGCTGATTGTTGAGCCCGACGCATTTTTGCAGCTGCTACGAGCTCCATGGCCTTGGTGATTTTGGCAGTATTTTTGATGGACTTTATTCTTCGGCGAATTTCTCGTATATTGCTCATGGGTTTTAGACTTTAAAGGTTTTTTTGAACTCCTCGACAGCCTCTTGCAGCTCTTTAATTAGTCTATCTTCTAAAGTTTTCTTTTCAGCAATCTCGGTGAGCAACTTTTCTTTTTTACTAGTCAAAAACTGAACAAACTTCTCCTTAAAGAGGGGAATTTGCTCTTTTGGCACTTCATCGGTGAACCCATTGGTTGCCGCCCAGATCAGAGCCACCTGTTGCTCAACTAACATGGGGTGGTATTGAGGTTGCTTGAGAATCTCTACTAATCTTTGCCCTCGTCCAAGCTGTTTGCGGGTTTCAGGGTCAAGGTCGGAGCCAAACTGTGCAAAAGCCTCAAGGGAGCGGAACTGAGCTAAATCTAGACGAAGGGAACCAGCCACTTGTTTCATCGCCTTAGTTTGAGCCGAACCTCCGACCCGAGAGACCGAGAGACCGACGTTGATCGCTGGCCGAGTTCCGGCGTAAAACAAGTCTCCCTCGAGATAGATTTGTCCATCAGTGATTGAAATAACGTTGGTAGGAATATAGGCAGACACATCTCCTGCCTGAGTTTCAATGATCGGTAGTGCAGTCAGTGAGCCTCCACCGTAATCTTTGCCCATCTTGGCAGCCCTTTCCAAGAGTCTGGAGTGAAGGTAAAAAACGTCTCCCGGATAGGCCTCGCGTCCGGAGGGACGCCGCAGCAGAAGGGAAATTTGCCGGTAAGCCCAGGAGTGTTTGGTAAGATCGTCGTAAATGATCAAGGCATCTTTTCCCTGGCCCATGAAGTACTCACCAATTGCGGTCCCGGTATAGGGGGCAATATACTGCATTGTGGCTGAATCGGCAGCCGAAGCCGCGACAACTATGGTGTGTTTCATGGCCCCGAAGCGCTCGAGAGTGTCAACTACTTGGGCTATCTTGCTAGTTTTTTGCCCAATAGCAACGTAAATACAGACGACATCTTTTTGATTAATTATGGTGTCGAGGGTAAGAGCAGTTTTCCCAAGTCCTCTGTCCCCGATGATTAGTTCACGCTGTCCGCGTCCGATGGGAATCATAGTATCAATAGCAATAATTCCCGTTTGAAGCGGGGTACGGACAGATTCTCTGGTGATGACTCCTGGAGCAACCTTTTCGACCGGTGAGGAATGAGTAGTTTTGATC
>Ga0247727_10003626_pt1 | contig 33830 bp, 48 predicted proteins | sample WisWelCaveWW1625_FD_202498 | JGI IMG/M metagenome (GOLD analysis project Ga0247727, IMG submission 202498) | Biofilm microbial communities from Wishing Well Cave, Virginia, United States - WW16-25 | ecosystem: Environmental > Aquatic > Deep subsurface > Groundwater > Cave microbial mat | place...
GCGGTCTTGCAGAGGTTCCCTGCGTCAGGATTTTCACCGCCCTCTCCCGGCCGAAGCCGCCGTCAAGCTCGATAGTCTTCCGGCTGTGACAGCCATGCGCGTAGGCTCTCAGATTGCGACGATCCAATCGCGCACCACCGGCGGACACTGCGATGATGTGGTCAACGTCCGTGGACCTCTCGCCGCAACCGCAGGCGCAGTACGGCTCCTCGAGCAACACTAGGTAGCGAAGTCGCCGCCATTCGGCATCGTAGCCGCGTTGTGCTGCCGATGGGCGTTGGTGCACCGCGCACCTGCCCTCTCGAACGCGCTTGTTAGCGCATCCGAGAATGACGCAGGTCCGTAGGACTGCGGCCATTACTCGGCGCTGTCTCCGTCGTCGTCGTCTCCGCCCTCCGGTTCGGTATCTGGTTCGGGTTCACCGTTTGGCCTGGGCTCCGGGTCGTACAGCATCGATTACTCCTCCCTGAAATGAGAAGACCCCCGGCTTTCACCGGGGGCCCTGGACGGTATCCCGCCCACACTACCAGAAATATACTACCGCCTATTCAGATTCGTCAATCAGGTGTGGGCGCGCGGGTCTTCTGCGCCATCTGTCGGCGCGCTGGGGCGGAACATCCGGAACAAAACCTTCGGATAACGCTCCGCTTTGAGCGCGGCAATGGATGCTGGCGTCCAGTCCTGAGACACGATCAGGGCGGCGCGATCTGGCTCGCGGGCGAGGTCTCGGTGAACCGTCCAGGCCACTAATGACACGCGCGTGTCATTAGTCCAGGCTTCGGCTACCCGGCGGTACTCACGCAGGGTACTGAAAGACATCCCGATGTCCTCTGCGTACTGCCTCAGGCGGTCGAGTGCGCCCGTGGACACGCCGGGCGACCCGATGGCCTCCGCCTCTAGCGCGAGGTCGCCGATCTCGAACCGCGGCTCGCCTCGATCTGCGTCTGCGAGCGCTCGGCCGCGTTCGACAAGGCGGTTCCATTTGGTCTCCGTGATTTTCTTTGGGGCTGTAGCTGTTTGGGTCATTGGTAAAGACTCCCCTCTCTGGTGATATTCCATTCAGAGTTGGCCGATATCGCCCCTATAGCACCACCTCCCTACGTCCGTTCAGCACCGCGCACACCCCCTTCACCACCCGGTCCACCGTCCGCACCAGCTCGCCCTGCTCCACGCCCCACCAGTCGGCCACCCGCTCCCGCCACGCGTGCGTCCCGCCCGTACGCCAGCTCGAATACCCCATCGCCAGCACCATGAACGCCATCTGCACGTCCGCGAACGGCAGCTCCCGCAGCGCCCGCTCGATATCCGCCTTCACCGCAGCCCGTCGGCTCCAGGACGCTTCGTGCAGCGGCGGCGGGCGCGAACCCAGCTGCTCCTCGTTCTTCGGCGGCCGCGCTCCCTGCGCCCAGCGCTGGTAGTCGCACAGAAACTGCCGCACCCGCTCGCTCGTGTAACCGCTCCGCTCCACCGACGCCGCTACCCTCACGCCAACACCCGCTCGATCTCCGGCCAACCCTGCGGACGCCAGACGTACACCTGGGGATGCCAGCGAGCTCTCGAACCCGATAGCCACGTCGCCGATGCCTTGAGCGTCGCAATCCATTCCTCTTGCTCCGCGCTCAGCTTCCCCTTCTCCGCCTTCAATTCCGCGAACAGCATCCGGTCCCCGCGCACCGCCACGATATCAGGGAAGCCAGCGTCCCCCTGGATTGCCGTACGCCAACTCCGCGCCGTCATCGCTGGCCGGAAGTGCGCGTATCTCCACCCACGCAGCCGCAACAAATCGCACACGGCGCGCTGAAAGTCGCGCTCTGTCTGCGGGATCACGCCCCGTACCAGTCCCGCAACAGCGCCGCACCCAACGCCGGGATGGGACAGTCGGGGGCATGCCTTCCCCGCATTGCATGACCAGGCCGCATCGTTACATTAAGCAACGCGTAATTACAAGCGTTGCATCGCAGATCGCCATCAGGCCACCGATATAGCGCCCATTCAACCGTCCTCTGCACCGCGTCACGGAGCTCCTGACGGTCGTCCAACCGGTGCCAGTGTAACGGCCACGTCACGGCCTCTCCTGAGTCCCATCCGAACGCAATCAGGCTTTCCCGTTCAGCAGGATTAGTCACGGCTCACACTCCCCCTGTGCATTGATGACGCCTGTAGACGTAAATTGGAATACCCGGCCAACGCCTGCGACCAGCCAACGCATAACGCTGCTCCACTGCTATCGACAGGCCGTACTTAGCAGCTTCGTCACCTAGATACTTCCAGAGACTCAACCCGAGACCCTCTTCGATGTCCACATAAATCCGCTGACCGAACGGGGCGAAGAAATCCACTCCACACCACGGGCTAACAATGACGGCCTCATGCTCTTTCAGCAGCCCCTCGACGTAAGGCACCATAATGTGTGGAACGTCTGTAGAGTGCTCAGCTCGATAGGGCGGCCTACTCACGGCTGCCGGGCATCCTGCACCGGCATCTCAATTGTGTCTAGCTTCATTGCTCGCCTCTCCTTCTACCACGACCAACATGCATACGAGGCTATCCAAGGATTTAATCCTTGTTCGTTAAAAAGTTCGTACGCCTTCGTCGCGTTCCAACGCGGATCGCCCCACTTCTCCCAGAAATCGGACCATCGTGTCGAGTGGATGCTGTGCAATTGGAACAAACCGTAGACAGAACCATTCCGCGCCATCGACCCGGATACTGGCACGGAGAAGTCTGTTGGGCCAGATTCGCAGTGTGCAATCCGCACGCCGGTTACGCAATCCGCACCCCAAACTTGGCAGATAATCTCCGCCAGAGGGTCGCCCGTGATGAGCACCCCGTAGGCCACCGGTACGACCGGCGCGGCTGTTGGTGCAGCCGGCGGAGGCGGTTCAGCATCATCCGCTCCGTCTGTCGCTGCTGGTAGTCCGGGATCCAGCCCCACAGGAGTTCCCGTAGCATCCTCTAACCCCTTATCTGCGGATCGCTCCGCCTCTGCCCACAGTCGGCGCATTTCCACATCCCATCCGGGAGCATCTGATGTAGCCGACGGGCTGGGTAACACTGCCCCTCGCAGAGCAACATCACCACGTCCCCCGGTATCAGCGTAGACACCGAGCACCGCCGTTATCGTGAGCGCCAGCAAGGGCGCGACCATCAACCATCGCAGTTACTCATTCCCTCCGCTAGACCTGGGATCTCCGGGCATCACGGCCGGCGCACACCACCAGCCCCGTCGCGTACCTCGAGACCAGGCGCCCGTCGAGAGACGACAGCGCCACGTTCGACGTGATGATCGTCGGCAACTGCAAGTCACACCGCCGGTCCAGCACGCGGTACAGCACTTCGCCCGCCCACTCCGTGCGCTTCTCGACGCCCAGATCGTCGAAGACGACCAGGTCAGGGTCGTCGGCAGTATCCGAGATGACCTGCGCCTGCGGAAGTTCCCGGTCGTGGATGCAGAACCGGACGTAGTCCAGGTACGCGGGCACCTTCCAGAAGTTCCCGGCGCCCGCCGCGTTTAACGCCGCGATCGCGAGATGCGTCTTGCCGGTGCCGTAATCGCCCGTCAGGAACGCGGACCACTCGCGGCCTTTCGCCACGGCCTGGACGCGGATGTAAGCCTTCCTGTTGGCATCGGTGGCACGGAACGTCTCGAACGTATCCGTGAGCCGCGGCCTGGGCACGCCCCTGACACGACGCCGGCACGAGCAACGGGTGTAAAGGGCCATCTCGCCCGGGATCCGCAGCGTGCCGGCGTCGCCGCACCGGAGACACGAAATCCCCTCTTCGGCGATGTCAGCCACTGCTTGCAGCGCGTTCACGGTTCGCCTCGACTTCGGCCTGGACGGCCCGCGCTTCGGCGAATCTGTCTTCGGGATCAGATCCGCCAGGCTTCGAAGGCTTCCCGCTGAAGCAGCCTTCGGCTCGGTGACGGCGGGCGATGGCGCCGACGTAGCGCCAGTTTCGCTTGTTGAGTTCGCTGGCTTCGTGGAAGCAGTGGCTGATGCATTCGTCGGACCAGCCATCATCAATTTCCTCCTCGATTTGCTGCGCGACGTGCGCGTCAAGTGAACCGATTGTCGATTCGTACAGGCCGAAAGCCAGCGCCGCCGGGCCTACGCGCGCACGCGCGTTCTGGCTCTGCTTCTGCTTCTGCTTCTGCTTCTGCTTCTGTTCTGTATCTGTTTCTGTATCTGTATCTGTATCTGCCGCGCGCGTGGCTCCAGTTTCGGAAACGTTTCGGGAACGGCGGTATCTACGTACACGCGCGGTTACATCGTCACTGACTGGCTGCCATTTCGCCCAGTTGTGTACAGATACGCCGTCAGGTAGGCGGTCTAACAGACATCTGGCGACCAGCTCATCGACGCCGGTTAGCACCCGGTCTTCATTCATCCGGAGCCGAAACGCGATCTCCGCCGTGGGTGGCAATACCCATCGGGGGTATGAACCGCTCGCTAAACAGAGCAAGTTGACCCAGAGTTTGAATAAATGCGGCGACAACCGCTGCACTTTCGGGTCGTCCAAACTGCACTCCCAGTATCGAAACCACTTCACAGCAACACCGCTTGCGCCAGCCGCTCCCGCATCATCGCCACGTACTCCGGACATCACGAAACACCCCCACCAAGTTCGCCACGTACTCATCCAGCGTCGGCTCCATGCCGATGCCCGCGTCCTCACGGACTGCACCGCAGTGACCGCACATCGTTCGGAACGGAACCGATGACCGCTCGACGTTGGCCGCAGAGGCTTCCGGGGATTTACCGAGCCCCTGTGATGACGTTCCGCCCATCAGTTTGAAATGGCTGCACTCAGCATCACCGCCTATCCAGGTGGCCGTCCCGTAGTCCCGCTGGCCCCAGTAAGGCGGGGACGTGATGCAGCAGTGCACCGAACCGTCCGCCATCCCACGGAGCACCTCGCGGCAGTCGCCCTCAATGCACGTCACGGCTTCACAGCCCCGTCCGTCTCCGCCAATGCCGCCCATTCGCCCTCGACGGTCTCCTGCTTGAATGCCTTGAGCTGCACGAGCATCGCTGCCACCACTTCCGGCAACGTCATGCCCTGCGCCTCTGCGATGCCCTCCGCGTGCGCCAGGAGCGCGCCGTCAGTCTCCGCCACTCCGAAGAAGGCATGGACTCCCGGCTTGTCGTACCCCAGGTCCCGCGCTGTCGCCCAGAACTCAGCCCACCGGGGCTCAAAGCCCTCTGGCGGCGCGTGCACCTCCGCCGGCATATCCTCCGGCTCCGGCTCGATCAGTCGCGCCGTCCCTGCGATGTACGGCTCCTCAGATACGTCGTTGCCACTGAGCACAGACGGGCAGTACGTCTTCACTCCCGTCGATAGCGCCCGGGCGAAGAGCATCGTCGCGGGGTACTTCTTCCAGGCCGAGTAGTCCGTGATGAGTCCCGCGCGCTTGGCGTCCTCGATCGTGAACACAGACGCGCCCAGGCGTCGCTCGGTCGCGGCGTCGTACCGGTAGAAGACGACCCGGCATTCGGTGTCCGTCTTCGCCTCGACTTCGTACCGGTACTTCCCCGATCGCTGCACCAGCGCGGCGAGCACCTGGTACCCAAGATGGATCTTCGGCGCCGGGTCCTTCGCGTTCTCCCGAGGCGGGATCACGTGGACGTAGTTCAAGCTCTCGATGAGCGACAGCCCCATCTCGCGCCCCACGGCGATCTTGAACGCCGCCTGCGCGACTGACCGCATCGTGGGATAGTACCCCGACGCCACGACCATGCGCGCGGTGTCCGTTATCTCCGCCGGAAACGTCGTCTCTTCGTGCCACGCAGCGAGCGCGCGCGCGTCCCGCTTGGCGTCTGTCTGTGTCATGCTCTCCCCTTCTTTATCCGCCACTTATTGCTGACGGCGGGGTCACCTTCTGCGATGTAATGACTTCGAGTTGTGGCTCATCCATCCATTGCGTCTCAGGGAGCTTTCCGTCCTTGTCCACCGGTTGCTGGATGGCGATGCGAATGCAGCCGTTCAGGTACTCCGTTCGCGAAACAGCGATGCCTTCTAGCCCCGATACGCTGTCGCGAACCTTATCTCCTAGCCCAATTTTCTGTGTCATGCTCTCTCCTTCTCCGGCGCAGCCCTGCGGCCTTCGCGCGCCTCAACCCACGTGGATGTCTTGGTCTCGATCAGCTCCTCGATTGCGTCAGCATCGATGCCGGCTGCTGTCCCTGAATCGCGTAGGCGCGAAGGGTCAAGGGATTTGGCGGACACCGCCGCCAACCCGACCAGGACGTTACCGGCGATTTCGTGCCGCGCGGCCCAATCCTCAAGTTGCTCAGCGTATGCCGTCTCTGTGGTGCGGCTCCGGAAGCTGACATACCCGTACTCACTGCCATAACGCTCTATCCCCTGCTTCGCGAGGAGCGCGCCCGCTACGGACCCGAGCATCCCCTTGTACGACTTCCAGAGCTTCTCCTGCCGGGTGCACTCGATCATCCGTTGGGTCAGAAAAGCGAGGCGCTCTGGCACGTCGGCTATGCCCTCCGGCCACTCGATCACCTCGCCGGTGTCCTCATCGATGATGAGCTCGCCCACCTTGGCGATGTGGGCGCCGTACGGAGCGACCGTCTCCGTCACGACTTTGTCCCTGGGATGGCGACATCCCGTTCATATTCGATGCCCTGCTCATCGAGAAGCTCCGCCACCTTGTCGGCGAACTCATCGCCCCCGCCGATCTTGACCGTGACCTTCTCGATTCCGCTCTGGTCAGCGAACTTCTCGCCGAGCCGCAATTGCGAATCGGCCAGCCCGAGGAGGACTTGCTCGCCCTTAATCATCTCGACGATGTCGCCCGTGTTGACGCTGTCCCCGTCAAATTCGAGCGTCAGCGTGCCGCGCTTAACCGTCTCTGTATAGTCTTCGTGTTTCTCCAGCTTCTCCGTCACCTGGACGCGCTTGACCGTGACCCGGAACGTGAGCGGGCTCACGAGAGCGCTCCCTGCCGCGCGGCGCGCTGACAGCCGCAGCGGTCGCAAGGCATCGCGCTGTAGGCGTTCCACGACTGCCCGCAGTTCTCGCACATGTACGCGCCCGGCCTGTGCTGGCCCTTGTCGATGGCGATGTGCTTCACCGCGGCGTCCCGGTCCGTGAGCGCATCGCTCGGCCCGCGTCCCCGCCAGAGCATCCGATACGAATACTCGCCGATGAAGTCCTCCGGGCGTTGCTCCGCCCAGGGGTGCGATACGTGGATGACGATGAGCTTGTCCGCGACGCCGTCCTCGTGGTTGCGGAAGATGTACACGGCGTCGCGCTCACGCTTCGCGAGTGCTTCCAGCGCCACGAGGACGCGCTCGGCGGAGACCTCCGCCAGGCCGCGTACGATGGCGCCCTCGCACGGCCGGCAGAACGAGTCCAGGGGGATGCCATGTAGACACGTGTCGCATCGACCGCTCGGCGCGGTATCCTGAGTGTTGAGCTGGGTGGACATTTCACCTACCTCTCTTCGCCCGGTGACCGATGCGCACCGGGCGATTTTCTTGCTAGTGAGTTGGGCGCCCCGGATCGCCCCGACAAATACGCCCGGAGCGCCCAGCAAAGCCAGCCCTTGCCGAGAGAGTGGCAAGCGCTGACGGCGGGCGATCAGGGGGGAGGAAGGACAGCTTTCGGGGGGTCGGCGAGTCCAGCCCGTCTGATCGCCCAGCGTCAGCGTTCGCACGTCGCCAGCTGGCCAGTAGTTCAGCACATCGCGGGTTCGTGACCCTGAGAACAGCCTCCGCCTGCTCGGACGAGTACCAGACTTCCTTGCGCGTGGCCTCGGAGCTCACGAACTAGTCCTTCGCCAGGAACATCCGCCCGCCGTACCCCAGCGGCCGGTTGGCCTTGCAGCGGTTGTAAAAGATGCACCCGTGCCGCTCCTTGAAGTGCGCGCACCGTGCGCACGAATACTTCTTGACCCGCTGAAACATGGCTTCCTTCGGATCCACGGGCGGCGTGAGCGTGCGCCCGGTGTTCACAATCAGCGTCATGCGGAGGCCTCCGCCAGCCTGTGGGCCTTGTCGACCTTGCTTACGAAGAAATCGCCACACACCTCGCACTTCGGCGCTTTCACCTCGCTCCGCGCTTTTGCCGGCTGCAGCGCCCGCAGCGCCTTGTCAATCACCTTCAGCTGAGCGCGCTGTTTGACGAGCGTAGCGGCGGTGGCCCGCTCAGCGCGGCGTAGGGCGTCCGCCGTTTCTGCCATCACCCGTATCAGGTTGACGAACGGGTCCCCCTCCGCTTCGTAGCCGTTGCCAGAAACGGCGTCCACCTGGCGGTCGCCGCACGCGAGGCAAACGAGATCATCGCCCTCCAGGAACACAGAGCCCCTACATCCCTCGCGCCTGCACCGCTGGGCCACGGTAGCTGTCTGGGCCGTCATGCCGTGGCAAGCTCCGGCGCGGGCAGTTCCCGGCGCTGCCGCAGCCAATCTTCGAGGATCACGGTCACCAGTTGCGACCGAGACTGTCGCTGCCGTGCCGCTACGTTGTCCAAGCCACGGATGACGGTCGCGGGTACATGGACATTGATTGTCTTGGAGCCATCTGGATAGAGCGGTTTCGGCGGCAAACGGGGTATCCCTTCTGTCTGTAGTCGGTGACTGTAGTCCGAATTTAAACTGAAGTCCTAGACTGTTGTCAAGTCCTTTATTAACAAGATACAATAATTTCCCTTGACAAAGATTGACAAGAGTCAATGACCATGCTTACTCTGACGGCGATGAGCATCCCTCAACTGGTTGAGGGGCTGGCTCGGAAGTACGGGAGCGTGAGCGCAGCAGCCCGCGCCTGCGGGATACCGGAAGGAACGATGCACCGACTACACAGCGGAGAACGAACCAATCCCACGCTGGAGACGTTGCAGGCGCTCGCCCGTGGCTACGGTAAGCCAGTCTCTGAGATCGTGCGCATGCTGGAACGGGATGTTCGCACTAGCCGGACTACATAACTACCGCCGCCCTATCGGAGCGGCAGGCTCTTATTTGGCCCGGAGCATATATAGTGCGAAGACTTTATGAGGAAGGGAAGCAACGAAAATGACCGGCCCGACGTCCATAACACGGGATACTGCCATGTTCAGAGAGCGCGGAATACGCCCGCTGGATTGCATCTGCGACGGCAGGGGCCGGACGTGCGCCGTCTGTCTGGTGCTTTCCGCCTGCTCGCTGCGCGTAGACCATCCGGACTCGCTCAGCATCGGCATGCTAAAGCGCCGGATACCGGGCATCAGCGGCCGCGAGGCGGCGATTCTGCTGGAAGCGTCGAAGCTCTGGCGGTGATAGAATGATGCCGCTGATGAAACGCGTGCTTTATGCCCTGCCCGTGCTCGTCGGCTTCGCATGCGGTGGCGGCGACGGCCCTCTTGCCAACACGCCGGAAGGGGCCGTCCTGCAATTGTTCGACTACATAAACAAGGGACAGTGGTCACGGGAGTGGGACGCACTCCATCCCGTGCACCAGAAGCGTGTTCCCAAGGAGCACTTCATTGAATGTGCCGAGAGAGCGGATGTTCCGGACATCGACGGTATCGATATCTTGGAGGTCTACGACGAGACGATTCCGCTGCCGGGCTACACCAAAGAGGTGGACACCACCGCCGTCACAGTTCGGTTGGAGCTATCCAGCGGACTGTTCAGCAAAGAGAGCGAAGATACTTTTCATGTGGTGCTGGTTGACGGAGTGTGGCGCTGGCTTATGTCGGACCCCAATGGCTACTCGGGCGCCGATTGCCCGTCCGGCTAGAGCCGCGGCTTCACGTAGCGGTCGAACAGCCCCGCCAGGAAGAAGCTCAGGAACACCAGCACCGGCGTCAGTATCGTGAGGTCGTCCGACGTCAGCCAGTCCGTCTTGTTGCTGACGAATGCAAGCACCGCCACCAGCGCCGCGAACAGCATCCCCCGCGTCGTCCCGTCCTGAACCGGGGTATCCGTGGATCCCGTTACCGTCCGTATCGCCATCTTCTTACCTCCTGTACTTCCCTCGCAGATATGCCCGCAGTCTGTGCGCTCTCACCCTGAGACTCCCCGGTTGCTTACCGTCCTTGCGTTTGCGGTAGTCCGACGCCACCGAGTACCAGAGCAACCAGCCCACCTTCTCAGGGTCACCCAGGCACGCCGCCTTGATGTCGATGTAGTCGTCGGCGGCGAACACAGCAGCGGGGATGTCAAACTCCCAATCCTCCTCCAGGCCGCGCCGGACGAGTGATGCAGCCCGGTGCTTCCGCTCGTCGCGCCATACCGTGTCTCGCGTCCAGCGCGCCAACTGCCATGCTCCGATCTTCTCCCGTGGCGGGAAGCGCAGAAACCGCACCCATATCTGCTGATACAGATCCTCGTCCGCCCTCGCCACGCTCTGGGCGATGCGGGCGAGGTCGGCGTACGGCAACATGGGTCATCGAAAGAACGGCGACGCTCTGAGCGCCGCCCTCTCCCCTTCCCTGAGTCCTACCGCCGGGTACGCCAGGAACCGCCACCACGGCAGCATAATCGTGTCCGCGTCCGCCCAGTCCGTCGGGTGCGGGAGGCCGCAGAAGCAATGCCCGAGCTCGTGGGCGATGGCGCCCCACCACTCGCGCGACTCGTCGGCGTGCGCTTCCGGCGGCGTGTCCCGCTGCGGATAGTTCATCGCCATCAGTTCGAGTCCCCACCCTTGCAGCCCCGTGCGCCCCGGCCACGGCCACGTGGGGATGTCCTCTGCGTCCATGCGGTAGTTGTCGATACCGATGGTGCCGCCGATCCAGCCCAGCGGCGCGATGGCAAAACTCACCCATACCCGCCGCTCGTCGCCCTTATCCACGAGCCGCCCGCCGACATAGATGCGCTGAGCCGCGGCTGTATCGAGGATGTGGGCCGTCCCCTCGTACATCCCGAACCCGTGCTCGAATTGCGCCGCCGGCACAGTGCCGTTAACCGTTACGCAGGGGTACGTCCGGAACGTCTTGCCGACGTGCTTCCAGTACCACATCTGGATCAGGCCCATGCCCAGGTCGATGCCCCGCTTGTAGTCGTCTACAGGACGCGCTGCGCGGTCGTGGTCGGTGGGAACGTAGACGATGGCGCCGACTCCCAGCGTGTTCCTCTGCGCCCGGTCCAGCCAGCTCATGGCGCCGGACTCGGGGTCGCTACTGCCGCATTGATGCTCACGTCCTGCTGCTCCACCACCGTCTGCGGCTCGTCGTCTGTGAACGCAAGGTAGAACGTCAGCACGCTGAACGTGAGGATTACCACCAGCAGGATCGTCGTCAGGTCAGGGGCCTGCCGCATGGTCATGGCCCGTGGTGATGGCTTCCAGTGGCACTCGCCTCGTGCGCCGTCAGCGCATCATCCACAATCGCGGTCACCGCCCGGTGAATCCAGCCCGTCAGCCGCGCAATGGGCTCTGTGTTGCTGTCCGGATCCCCGGCGTAGTCCTTGCCGTAGCCCAACAGCTTGATTACCAGGTCGAGCTTGGCTTCCTGTTCCGGCGTCATGTCTGCACCTCCTACGATGATTGCGGCGATGTCGTTCCAGCGGATGCGGTCGTTAGGGCAAGACGTAGTCCCCGGCGCAACCCGTCTGTGTTCCTCGAACCCCTGCCCCAGCACCGGCGCTTTCAGGTGTGGGCAGAGCTTCCGTAATTCAGAATAGATGTGCGCGTCGGCCTCTACCTGGGCGTTGGTCTCCGGCGCGGTGAAATCGCCGGGTACGCTTTCGTGCTCGACGCCCACGCCCGTCTTGTTGGCCGGTGGGTTACCAGATGTCCACGTCGCCATCTCCAACTCGTAGTGCTGCCAGATCGTCCCGTCGGTGAGCACACTGGCGAGCCATGACGCCGTGGCGCCGGGCCGGTGGCCCTGTTGTAAGTACGCCCGATAGCCCTGAGCGTCATGGCAGATGAGCTTGTCGATGTCCGCGAGGCTGCGGGCGAAGAACTTGCCGTGGGGATACGCGGGGTCAAACGTTGCGGGCTTCCAGATGGCAGCCGTGATTCGGGTCATGCTACAATCCGTAGTCCGTGGGTTCCCCAGGGCGGCTGACAACGGGAACATCTGGCCCGGCAAAACGGCTGATGAGCGGTTGAGACCACCGCGAAACGCTAAAGCGTCCCGTGGAGTCCTCCCTGCCGGGGAATAACTGAGGACCTAGGCCGCCCAACTTCGCACCTCCTTCACGTACCTGTCCGCTGCGTCTCCCGTCGGCGTCCACCCCTCCAGCGCGTCCAGCCAGGCGTCCCAGATGGCGACGGCGACGAGGATGCCGAAGAAGAAGACCATGCTAAAATGCGCTCCGGGCGACGGGCTTATCCGATAGCTCAATGGCAGAGCAGCTGGTTCGGGATTCCCCGAGCCAGCAGGTTCTCGGTTCGAGTCCGGGTCGGATAAATCGTCGCCTCATGTCGTCCAGGTGATCTCGGCTAGCGGCGTTTCGGAGTCCGGGGAAGAGCCATAGTCCTCCTCTGGGAAACAGTGCTTGCATAGAACCTTCCCCTCTTCAGTCAGTGATGGGACTTGGTCTTCGCTCAGCTCAATATTCGCCATGATCTCCGGACATTCAGGTGGGTCAAACAGTAGCCCGCCATTATCAACCCAGCGATGCACCTCGCCGGTCGCGCTGTTAAGCATGAACTTGATCGTTTTATCAGGCATCGCTCTCCTCCTTGAAACAGTGCTGACAGCGCTCACAGCCCACATCGAGGAAGGCCTGTATCTCACCTTCCTCGATGTCGCGCTTTTCCTCCATGTCATCGAGGTTGCACATTTCACTTGTTAGCCGTGGCCCGCCGTCAATGACCGCCGTCCGGTGTATCTTGCCGCTCGCCTTGTTCAGCACGTACTCATAGTAGTTGCTCATCGCCTTGCCCCTTCCCGCGCGTCCAGCCATGCCAGCAGCAACGCCTGGGCCGCGCCTAGCAGGAACACCATCATCGATGCCGAGATCAGCCAGCGGTTGACCTCCACCGTCGTCATCCCCGCCAGCCTGAGCGCCGTCGCCAGTCCGAGCGTCATCACCGTGCCCCCGCCCGCGATCAGCGCCTCCCGCCCATAGCGCGAGTAAGCGGTCGCCGACAGGCCGACAGTGATCATAGTGGCACCCGTGATGAGAGAGCAGATCATCAGGACATAGGACGCAGCCGTCATCCCGAGACCCTCGCCGCGACAATCCCGATCAGCGCCGAGATCCCAGCGCCAGCCGCGAGTACCGCCAGCCCGCGGAGGATCATGTTTTCCCACTCTAACCTGAGCATGCGCTGGACAAGTCCGGGCTTACTGTTGCCGAACACGGCGGTGATCAGTCCAGGCGTCTGCCGTGTACCGTAGACTGCTGCTTCAAGCGCCTCAATGCGACCCTCCAATTCCGTCATGTGGGTGGCCAGTCCGTCTCCAGCGCCACGCCTTCCGTCGCCTGCCCCGTGTTTACCGCCGCGTAGTCCGCCGTGAACTTCGCGTCCTTCACACGCCGGATGACCTCCGCCCTTGATGTTGGCAGCAGCCATGCTAGATATGCCGCCGCTGTCTCCGCGTTCGTTGCCCCGCCGAAGGCCGTCCTGATCCGGGGGATGGCGGAGTCCGGCACCGTAACCTCCGCCAGGAGACTGTTGGCGTCCGTCCGTATCTGCAATCTCGCCATGTTCTATCCTCCGATCACCTGCGCCCGGCCGATGCCGCGCCGCGATATCTCATACTCATCCGCGCCGTGCAGCATGTACATCCCGACCTGGCTTACCCGTCGTTCCTGCCCGGCGCTGTCCGCTATCGAGTGGCCCCATTCGCACGTCGTGTTCAGGTCTGTGTCGTCCCAGCGATCTGTTTCAACCGGTCGTACCGCCGTCGTCCGGGCCGGGGGGATTACGCTGGAAAAGACCTGCGCGTAGAAATACTTTGCCGCCTCCGGAATCAGTTGCTGGCCGTAGAAAAGGTTTGCCCCGTGCTTCAGCCGGACTCTCGCGGCGGCGTTCAGCGTCTGCCCGTAGCAACGCGCCACGCCGCCAACGCCCAGAATGTTCTTGCCCGTAGGGAACCCGGCGTTCCGGTAATACTGGATAACGGCGGCAGTGTTATCCACCGCCGTGATCTTGACGTAGGATGTGCTGACGTCGCTTGGCGGCACTTCGTTCACGTACCCCGGTTCGTTGGCGGCATCGTCTGTGCCGGTGTCGCCTTTGACCCAGGAAGCGTGGTTCGTGCTGACAACGTTCGGCATCAACCACTCGAAGTTCGGCAGCCACGGAGGCCAGCCGCCGCCCGCCCACATCGAGAAGTTGGTCATGTAGTACGCGCCGGACGCGCTGCCGTAGGGACGTCCCCATCGCAGATAGTTGGTCGAGCCGAACTGCTTGTCGTAGGCGGAGACGGTCTCCAGTAAGTCCCACGCCCCCGAGTTGTATTTGAAGATGCGGAAGTCCAGGCTCCGGTTTGGCACGCTCCATCTGTGCTCGATGAGATACCAGTCCGGGGACGCCGCGTCGATGACGGTCGTGCTCGGCCCCGCCAGCGTCACGCCTAGGTAGGACGTGAGAAGCAGTTGCTTGCTGGTGTTGAGCGCGGGGATGAACCCGCCAAGAGAGCCGGTGTCAGGCCCGAAGAGGATAGGCAGCAGCGCGCCGGGGTTGGTCTTGGGGCGAAGCAGGGCGCTCATCGAGCCGTCCTGGATGTCCGCCAAAGCGTCCTGCCGCGTTATTTGTATCAGCCCGGAATCGATGCCGCCGAACGTGGAATCAACTTCGAGGCACCGTCCTCCACCGTTCACCGGAGTCGCGGGCGGAGATGGGGTCGCCACCACTACCTCTACTGGGACGTTGCCCTCGTAGTGGACCGTGCCGCCATGCTCATAGTTGCTCTGCGTCGGCCAGTTGCAGGCGAACACCAGCTCATTGACCGGCGTCGCCATTACTGCCTCACCAGCGCAATCACGTACTTGACCCCGCTCTTATCGCCCGCCGTGTGCTGCACCGTGAACCGCTCATGCTGAGCCGGTGTCACCGACCACGACGAGAGATCACCCCTGTTTGGCCCCGGTGCACCTGTCGGAATCGTCAGCGTCCCGAGCGAGACGCCGTTCTTGAACACCTCGAACGTCTGCGCTGCTCCGACCGCCGACTCGGAGTAGGCCATCGCCTTGTAGCTGGCGACCGCCGTCGCCCCTGCCCACGGCACGAAGCCCTTGTTCGCGCTGGTGGTATTCACCCCGAACAGTTCCAAGATACCGGTCTTTTTCTCCCACGACAGGCTCGCACTAGACGCCGAGTATTGGGCTGTGACCCTCAAGATGGCGTCGGCGGTAGTGTCGATCGCCGCCGTGCCGTAGCCCAGGCCTATCCAGTTCTCAACTGTGCCGCTGGCTCCGGTGACTATCAGGTTGTCGGCAGTGATGTCGGAGATCATCAGCTGCGCCGAGCACCGTTGGGCGTTCGTCGCCGTGTTATGTATCCAGACTACCAGCACCCACTTAGCCTTGTTCGTGGCTACGTTTTCAATGTCGATGGCGGCGGACGCGAGGATAATCGTCGCTCCCAGCCGGACGCGGAATGTGATCGTGCCCGCTGCGTTATTCAGGACCATGCCGGTCAGCGTGAGCCTGAGCCCGCCCGTGGCCCCGATGGTATTGGCCGGGATCGTGTAACCCGGCTCGCCCACGAAGAAATCCGTCTCGGTGGTAGATGACACAATACTCTTGTCGGTGTTGTCCCGCTTGAGTACGGTTACGGCGTCGGGAAACGCCGTGGCATTGATGGCGGGATCGTCCAGCGGGATCAGTACCACCTCTGGGTCTATGCGCTTGTGCACATGGTCACCACGCGCCACCTTTGGCGACGTACCCGCTGCCTCGGCGGCACCTACGTCCGCGATTTCCGCCGTGGTCGCGTAGTCCACGTTTACGTCCGTCTCGTCGCTGCCCGCGTCATCAGTGGCGATCAGGCCATCCACGAAATTAAGTCCAGTGCGGGCAGTCAACCCCGTCCCGTTCTCTTTAATCGTGTGTCCACTGCCGCCCGCATGAGTGTGTAGCGTGGTCGACCCGCCGTCCGTCAGGTCGATGTAGTTGGCGTCGGCCAGGCGCACGAGCAGCGAGCCGTCAACGATGTCCGTCTCAGGGTGCGTGTGCGCCGTGGCCGCGTACCCGAGCGAGACGTCGCCCACTCCGTTGTCTGTCAGCGTGCCGTTCGGCACCCTGATAACCGTAACGGCGGTGTCAATCGGCGTGCCGTCCTCCTCCTGGACGGTGAGCGCTGCGTCGCCGCCGCCGCCGCTGATGACGAGCTCCATCTCGTCGTTGGCGGGGTCGTCCGTGAGCGTGCCGCCGGAGATGATGTTTAGAATGCGGCGGGTGCCCTTCGTCGTGCCGTTCTCTTTGAACGTGAGGACATTGAGCGTGTCCTCGCGGACGTTCTTCCAGAGCGCTGCCCAGCGCCCATGCCGTCGTATCTGCCGCTGCTTTAGTGGCGGTATTGCGCGCGGCGTCATGCGTTCCCCTTGAAGATGTGCGTCTCGCCCGATGCCCCAGCCCGGCCCGCGCCGCCCGCTGCCCCGGCCTGAGCGCCCGCCCCGGCGCTGCCACCCGTACCCGCTGCCCCGCCCGCTCCGCCCGTCGCCGTAAAGGTGCCGTCGTTGATCGACTCGATGCACATGACGACGATCATGCCGCCGCCACCACCCGCGCCGCCACCGCCACCTCCGCCGCCGCCCAGGCCAGCGCCAGCCCCGTTCGTTCCATTGGCGCCTGCCGTCCCATTGCCTCCGTTCGACCGCGCTGTGCCGCTGTTATTCCACCGCTCGCAGCAGACGATGAGGATGCCGCCGCCCGCACCGCCAATGCCGCCCGCTCCGCCCGCCGTTGAGCTATAACCTTGACCGCCCGCGCCGCCTCCACCACCGCCCGCTCCGCCGTTGTGGGTCTCGACAAAATCGAGGAGCGCCTGCAAGTAATCCAGGTTGTCGTAGATATTGGCCCCGACAGCACCAATGGGCGAACTGCCAGCGACCGGCGACGCCCCACCGCCGAACCCCTTTGTGCCGCCGGTCCCCGCTTGCAACACGTAAGTCTGCGTACCGTAGGCCCGGCCGCCGATGCCACCGTCACCGCCTTCTTTCCCGTTCTCGCCGCCCGCGTCGCCACCGCCGCCGCCGCCGCCGCCTCCTCCTCCTGCGCCAGATGACCATCCCCGCCAGAACTGGGGCGGGCTGTAGATGGCCGTCGCACCGCCGCCATCCCGCGCAACGTCAGTAACGTACGTCCCCCCCCGGTCACTCTGTGCGCCCGCGCCGCCGTCGTTCGCCGGGTCACCGCCACCCGCCGCGCCTCCGGCACCTGCGATGGGGCCGAGAGCATCCACGTGTAAAAGTCCCGATGCCTCGATGGTGAAATCACGACAGAAGATCAGTATCGGCGACAGCGTCGCCGAACCTGTGAGGATGCCTGTGCTGGTGATCTCGATGTCCCGGTAACGGTTGACCTTGTTCGTCAGCGTCGTCGTGCCGCCGGTTACCGTCAGGTCGGTTGTCGAGTCGTTGTTGAACGGGAACCGCACGCCGTACCGGTAGATGCCGGCCACTTCCCGCAGGAAGCTGATCGCCGTCTTCGATACGGGGTCGTACGAGATGAAGCTGATCGGATCCCGCACCGGCCCGAGAGCCCGTCTGTAGCCCGCTGGAATCGGCATTACAACCCTTCCTTTACAACCCTGTGCGGGTGTACTGCATCGTCATAGGCCCTGAGCAAACCAGTCATCGAGTACATGGCCCGCCGCCGCTGCGTTGGCGTACATCCCCGCCTTCGTGGCCGTGTTGTGCGCGCTGTCCGTGAAGTCGGCGACGAGCTTCCGATTGAAGTAAATCCGGTGCCGGTCGCCCTGGACGATGGCGCGCAACTCTTCGGCGCCGGTCTGGGTGATGACCACGTTCGCTTTCGTGGATGGCGTCCCGGCTGTCACCTTCTCGACCAGCAGCCTCGAGCCCGCCGCAATCGCCAACTGCACCCGGTAGTAGTTGCTCGCGTCCACGATGCGGTAAGCCATGCCGAGCTTTTCAGATCCCGTGACCGCGCCGCCGGACGTCGAGACTTCGACTACCATCTGCGCCGCGCCAAGCTCGATCCACGTCAGCCGGTCGGCGCCGGTGTCAGGGTCTGCCTGGCTCGAGGCGATCGCCCACCCCGTCGTGTTCAGCCACGTATCCCCGGAGACGGATATCCCGAGCGTGCCGTCCGGCCGCGTGAAGAGGTCGAAGGCGATGTTATCCAGGTCACGATAGGCCGATGACGGCGTCAGGCGAAATTCCGCCGACGTAATCTGATTCGGCCCGAGGTCGTACTTGATGGCGTCGACGTAAAACCAGTCGTTAATCATTGCCCCGAATTCCGCGCCCAGCGCTGTGTCCTTGTACAGCACAAGGTCACCGAGTTCGGCAGAGAGCAAGTCCGCTGCCGTCGCGTCGTCGTGCAGGTCGAACGCCAGCACGAGCGCTTCCACCGGGTAGCGGTGAGTGCGGAGCAGCGAGTAGGAATAGTGCGATGCCTTCTCGCCGGTCTCGTCCGCAAACGGCACGGTGATTGACGCGCTCGCGTCAGACGGCTGGCCCGCGACGCTCTTCGCGGACACGAATATCGGCGTGTCCCCGAGGATCGTCTCGACCACGCCGCGCAACCGGAACGCGGTCACGTACAGGTCGACGCTGTTCGGCCCGAGCTTGATTGTCGCGCCGCCGCCCTTGTCAGTGACACTCACCACGAGATCAGCCGTGCGGTCTGTCCCCGAGCCGTCGTTGGCGCTGTTCGCCAGGTAATCAATATTTGCTTCCGGCGTCGTCAGCGTTATCACCGCGCTGTCGTAATTGAAGTCCGCCTGGTACACCTTGCCGGCCGCCAGAAAGAAGGCGTCGGGCGGCTGGTTGTGCTTCCCTTTGCTGAAGCGAAACACCTCCTGCTCTAGCTGGTCCGCCTGGTAGACGCTGGCCTGCACCTGCACCTTTGTAATGAAGTCGTCGGCGCGGGTGTCATAGGCGATGCGCTTGGGGACGATGGTCGTCCCGTCGCCCCATGTGTGCAGAATGCCGCCGGAGTTGCCGAACGCGAAGAAGTAATAGGCGAAGGCGGAGACGGAGTTCACCTCCGCATCCGAGCCCACCTGGAACTGACCATTTGCCGGCGTCATAGACTCGATCCGGTCGCTGACCGTGGCGCCCGTCGCGTACTGGAACGAGGCATCCCCCACGGGCGTCGCCAGGGTACGCCATGCGGCCTCCTGTGCGGTATCGCCCTTGATGCCGACGACAGTCGGGCTGAAGGACATCGGCGCGGCCGGAAGGCTGCGTGTGGATCCGTTGCCCGTGTAGGTCCCCACCACGAGGTTCTGAGCGTTCTCGAACGTAACGTAGTGGTACGTGATGCTGCTCTGGTTGACGTTGGCGCTGGCCCCGACGCTGAAGCCGTCCGAAGTCAGCGCCGTGATTTCGTCCGTCGCCCCGGCGGACAGGTTGAAGTCGAAGCTGTCCGCGCCCATACCGGTCGTGCGGAAGAACGGCCCCGCCGTCCCCAACCGGATCACCCACGCCATGACGGGCGTAAACCCGGACCCGCTGACCGTCTGGCTGGTGCCGTTGCCCGTGTACGAGCTTGTGGTAACCCCATCGCCGCCGAAGGCGTACCAGTAATACGCTTTCCCGGACTCGTTCACGCGCCCGGTCGCCGAAGCGACATGAGCGACGGTGAACCCGTCCGTATCCAGGGACTGAATGCCATCGTCCTGGGTGCCGTTGGTGATGTTCTGCGCGTCGCCCATCGTCGTCGTGCGGATCATCGCGTGACCGTTCGTGGCGTGGTTGGCTTTGACGACTACAACCTTCGGCGCGAACCCGAGCCCGCTGATTGCCTGCGTGCCGCCATCGCCGGTATAAGTCCCGTAGGCGACGCGGATTTTCGTCTTGGTGCCGAGGCGCTGGCTGCGCGCTTCGAACCGTGGCGCGCCGGCCTTCGTGATCCAGAAGACCCCACCCATCTCGGCGTAAGCGCAGTCCATGATCGCCGATAGCGCCTGCTGCGCCCGGACGAAATGGAACGGCATCGTGTGCACGCCGACATCGAGATCCCGCGCGCCCGTCCAGCCGATGGAGTCCAAGACGGCGCCCACCCCTTGATCCGTGCGGCGGCTCTGCGACGAGAGCACATCCACCGCATCGAAGCGCCGCAGGTATTCCGCCAGGTCGACGGCTGTGAAGGACGCCGTGTTCTCCAGCGGCCCCGCTTCGCGGTTCCAGAGGTTGGACTGCCGCTGGATGTATCCCGTCCAGATCACGTACTCGATAGCGTTGTGCGTGGCCTTCAGCTGCACGGGGATGCCAGGGTCGAACTGTCCGTAGACCGCGCCCGCGCTGTTGCCGGGGGTGTATCGCCCGTCGTAGTTCGTGATCTGGAACGCGAGTTGCGAGACGCGGTATACGCCGTCCTCCCCGAGCCCGCGGTCAACCGACAGCCCGCCGGTGCGCTCGCTGACCTTCGCCGTCAACACCTCCTCGTATGTGCCGTCGCGGTTGAAGTCCGCCAAGAGCGCCCATGTCGGTACGGTGAGCGCCATCAGAACATCTCCCGCTGCCACTCTTTGCGGATGGCCGCCGCGAGCTGGGGCGCGATGCGCTGGACGCTGGCCCCGTCGATGGCGCTGATGTTGATGTGCACGATCGGGGCCATCTGCTGCTGCCAGCGCGGGGAGTCGTGCGCCGTGATGCGCTCGCCGCCATGTACCAGCGCCAATCGCTCCATGCCGAGCGGCCCGGGGACGACGCCGCCGTAGCGGAAAGCGAGGCCATGCTGACGCAGCGTCTCCATAAAGTCGTGAACGGCAAACCTGTCGTAAAGCGCGAATGCTCCCATTGGCCCAGTTAGGCCCCAATGGTCCCGCAAAACTGCCATCATCCCGCCCTGTGACGAGTAGAGGTGATTAAGATCGCGAGCGATTTGCGTCCACATCGTCGGTACGTGCTGCGTAATTGCCCAGAACTCATCAAACGCCCCAGCGCGACCGAGCAGTGTATTAACGGCTTCTTCCCAGTTGGCGGGAATACCCGTGAATTCGGCTGGCGGCGTGCCAGGCGGTAAGCCGCCAGATACTGGCGGCGGGTTGGGCGGTAAGCCGCCAGGCAGCGGCGCGGGCGGGTTGGGCGTGCCCGGAACGCCGATCCCAGGCAGCGGCTGCGCGCCGCCGATAATCGCGTTCCAATCCTCGATTAGTTTTCGGAGTTCATCGAGCAGCATCTGGCGTGTCTGCTCGTCAATGGTGCTCAGTAGGGCCAGCCGCACCTCGCGTATCGCGCGCCAGATATCCTCCATCCGGTCCTTCATCCCCAGCGCTAAGCCGAGGACGAGATTGCCGCCAATCTCCGCCATCAGGCGGGACGGAGACGTTATACCGAAGAAGTCCAGCAGAACACCCGGAAGCTCGGCAATCTTGTCCCATAGCCAATCGATAAACCCATCCCAGGCTTCGGCAATGCCTTGCTTCAATCCGGCCACAATCTGCCTTCCAGCTCCCAGAAGCAACAGGCTGAGGTCGCCAAGAGCACCGAGCATCACCAGCGGCAGACCCGCCCACCAGGGGAGAAGTGTGTTTAAGTAGAAGTCCTGCGCGCCGTCAAGCAGTCCCTTCAGCAACTCGAAGCCCTTCGGATAAAGCGTCGTGAGCACGTCGCCAATCGTGTTAAGGACGAGCAGAGGGAACCCGACGTAGTACCAGTACACGACATCGTCCCAGTACCGCTTGAAGCCGTCCCAGATCGCTCCGAGTAGCTCCTGGCCCTTCTGCAGGAGTACCGGCGCAGCGGCCACCAGCCGCGCGACGATCTCATCAAGGAACCCGAGTTGCAGATAATCGAGAAACAGGTTCAGGATCCCGGTGGCGATATCCTTCACGTCCTGCCACGCTGCCTCCCAGTCGCCCTTGAACACGTTGTTGAAAAACGAGATTACCTCTTCGGCAACGGTGATGATGCTCTGGATGTAGTCGATGATGTCCCCCACCTGATCCTCGACAATTCCGGCGACGTACGTCACCACATCGCTGATGACGTTGAACGCAGGGATGCGGGCGGTGATATCGTCAAGGACTTCCTGTACCTTCGCCTTGATCGCATCCCAGTTCTCCCGCACAAGCCCGAGTACCGTGATGAGCCCTACAATCGCCGCGATAGCAACTGCTCCAGGTCCAAGCGCGATCAGGATGCCCACCCCGATGGCAGTGATCGCGGCAATCAGGATGGGCTTGTTATCGACGATGAACTGGACGACTGGCGTCAGTGCGTCCTGGATCGTCTGTAACCCGAGCACGAAGGCGGGTGCGAGATGCTCCTGCACGACCGCCGCCACGTCCTCTAGCACGGGGCGTATCTCCTCGTCGAAGACCACCAGCATCCGCTCGACAGCGGGGATCACCTGGTTGACGATGGCTTCCGTCAATTTCAGCTTTGCCTGCGTGATTAGTAGCGTCACCGGCAGCAGCTTCTCGCCCAGCTTGGCCTGTAGCTCCTCCGTCTTCGCCGCCGCGATCCGCTGCGAGTTGGCGAGCTCGCCGGACGTGCTTGCGAAGTCGCCCTGTACATCCGACGTCTGCTCCATGATGAGCGCGAGGGACGCCGCCTTCTTCTCCTGATCCGTGAGCGACGAGGCTACGTCCTTCCCCGTCATCGCCAGCGCCTTGCTTTCGATCGCCGCTGCGTTCAGCCCGACCCCGAATTTCTCCAGCGGATCAGCCTCACCCCTAAGCCCTGCCTGGATCGCCCCCAGCGCCTCGCCCACGTCCACGTTAAACACGGACGCCATGTCCGCCGCGCGCTTCGCTAGCTCGATGCTCTGGTTCGCCGCCTCGTCCGCCGAGAACCCGTAGTTCTGCAACATCGCCCCGAGCGGCGTCACGAGCTGGTTGAACTCGCGCGAGGACAGGCCGAACGCCGTGGCGTTCTTCTGGCCCCAGTCAAGGATTTTCCGCGCGGAGTCGCCGAAGACGACGTTTACGGCGTTGAGTGACTCGCCCAGATCCTTCGCCGCGTTAACAGCGCCGCCCACGAACCCCGTGACCGCCGATACGCCCGCGCTGAGCACGTTGGCGCTAAACACGCCAGCAGCGATGGTGCCGACGTTACGGAGAGTATCTCCCATCCCGCCCAACGGCCCGCGCGACCGCTCGGCGTGGTCGCCTATGCGCTCGATGTCGCCCTGCACGTCCCGCAGAGTGCGCGACGCCTCGTTCACCGCGCGGATGGCAAAGCTCAGTTCAGCGGAACTAGCCATGCGCCTCCGCTTTCATCCGGGCGATCTTCGCCGCCTCGGCTTCTGCGCTCATCACCAGGAGCACGTCCTCGTAGGCGAGCGCGTCCTCACACAGCGCGCGGTACGCGAGATACCCGCCGGCACGGTCCATCACCGCTACCCAGCCGAGTTCGGCAGGCCAGACGCCGCCGCTTGCGAGCTCCCGTTTAAATTTCTGGACTCTTCCTCTGAGCGCGCCCGCCACAGGTCGTTGAGCGCCGCCTTGATACAGTCCACGCTCGGCTCGTCGAGCGCGCGGATATTCTCGGGCGTCACGGGATCCGTAAACGACCAGCGCTTGATTGCGATATCCAGCGTGGCGAACTCGGCCGCTTCCAGCACGGGCGCCGCTGTCAGGTCTGATACCTGTAGCCCTCCCCTGCCATCGGCGGACAGGTGCGCGCCGCCGGCCGTCGCCTGCTGGACGCGCACAAGGTCGTAGCGGCTGGGCCGCCGCTTTACCTCCACCCACTCGCCGTTTTCGGGCAAGTCGATACGAACGAGATCATCCTCTCGGATCAGGGGCATAAAGCCTCCTCTATATGGCGGCTAGCAGGTTCTGAGCCGCGAATTCCAGCGTCTTAGTACCCGTCTCGTCGTACACACTCTCAAGCTCCATCGAAACCAACACTTGCTCACCGTCATGCGAGAAGGAAGGCGGACTCACGAACCGGTACGCGCCATCGATGTTGACGTACCGGAGCGCGCTTACCGCGCCGATCAGCGACCCGTTGTTGCGGAGCCGGATGTAGACGATTGAGTTCGACCGGTACAGCGCAAACTTGGCCGCGCCCACAGAGTCGTATTCCATCACGAGCGACAGCCTGGCCCGGATGTTCCCCACCTTGTGCAGCCCGAAGTCAGCGTCCGCGCGCCCGTCCAGGACGTAGTCGGGCTCGTAGCCCGTCGTGACTTCGAGTGACCCGGAACGCACAAGGCCCGTGAGCGCTGTCCCGCCCATCCCGGCGTATGTCGTGTCCCAGAAGATCGCCAGCAGGTTGGACGCCAGCGACTCTCGGGGCGAGTAAGCCGAGAGCGCGGCGGTCGGGGTGCCCGTCTGGCGCGCCCGCGCAAAGAGCTTCACGTTCAACTTGGCGATCTGGTTGAATGCCCAGTCGATCTTGAAGCTCTGGCACATCCCATAACCCGACTCGCCGTAGTAGTGGTTCGTCACGCCGTCGCCCCGGATCATCTCGACGGTCGCCGTCTTGATGGTCGGCACGCCCGTCGTCAGCTCGGGGAGGTACGTCCACAGCCTGGCATTGGTATCCACCGTCGATGGCGAAATGCCGCCCTTCACGCCGGTCTCCAGCGCCCACAGTATCTCCTCGGCGGTCAGCTCGGTGTTGACGTCGATCATCGTGCCCCGGCGGAGGACAGTCCCGGCGCCGCCCGTGTTCGCGCGCACGCCGGCCGGGTACGTCGACCGGTAGAAGTCCAGCTCCTCGGCCATCGTGTGCTCGCCGATGAGGACGCGGGTCGCCGCAACGAGCGTGCCTTTGGTGGTCTCTATGCCCACCTGGAGCTTGTCAAACGGGTGTATCGATGCAGCCATCGTCTATTCCCCTTCCTCTTTCGTCTCGGCGTCCTTCACGGCCTTCTGGTAGTTGCCGGCCGCGATCTTTGCTTTAGCTATCGCCGGGTCCGGCTCGTCGTGGTCTTCGGCAGCCCAGCCTTCCGGCAACGGCACGATGCCCACTTCGTCGATAGTCTTTCCGATGTACTTAAGTTGCATGGCCTAACTCCCTGCTGCTGGCGTTGCCGCCGCCTGCTCGCTTATCTGAAATGTGATCTGGTATCCGGTATACAGAGTCCCGCCATAATCCAGGCCGACCAGCCCACCATCACCGTTTGATAGACGGATGCAGTGATTCACGCGGCCGCCGAGGGTCACGTTGCCCACAAACTTTTCCAGAAGCGCATCGAGGTAAGGCAATACACTCGCTGACCGGGCGCCGAGGTCCGGGCCGGACTCAAAGATCTGGATTGTCACCAGGTATGTGTGTCGGTGCTGGCCTACGGTCAGGATGTACTCTTGATCCGGCCCCTTGTTGACAATGACGCATGGGAACTCCGTCAGAGACGGCGGGATGGCGTTGGCGTCGGTTTCGGACGGCGAATACACCCGCTGTATACCGGTGATCTCTGCGATCAGGTCGCGGATCTGGGCCAGCGCCGTGATCGTTGATAAGGCCATCTAGTCGCCCCGCCCCGCTACGCGCGCCCACTCCCGCTCGTACGCCTGGATGAGCTTGCGCCCCACGTCATTCTTTACAGCCCCCACGGCCGCATCGCCCCTCCTGATCCCGACGAACGGTCGCGCACGCTGGCCAGGTGACGCCTGAAATGCTTGGCCGGACCGCTGGCGGCGGCCCGTGAAACCGCGGTAATACTTGCGCCGGCCAAACTCCATGCTCTTCGCACCTGGATGGCGCACCTTAACCGTCGCCCGGATGCGCGCGCCCGAGCCCCGCACACCAATGAAATCGACGGTCTGAGCGATCCCTCCAGGTGCCCGCCCGCGCGCCGCACCCGTGAGTAACTGTCCGCTCTCCTCCATCGCTTCACGGACAAATGGGGCTTCAACGTCCTGCATGAGCCTGAGTGCGCGGATCAACGATCGCGCACCCCTTACTTCGATATCAACGCTGGCCGATCGCACCATCAGGAGACCACCAGCCGCAGATACGGTGCAAGCATGTCCCGGATTGCCGGATAGAGAGAGGCGAACGCGTAACCCCCGTATTGCGGATCGCCCAGAGTCCCCGAGTATCCGGTCTGCTGGTCCCGGAGTAGGCGGGATACCTGCATCGCCACAGCGCGCTCTATCGGCCGCTCGAAACGGCGCCGGTACACCGCCGCGCCATTCGCGTGCGCTGCAGCTGCGCTGGCGTTCAGTCCGCGCGTCACAGTCACTGTGTTAGTGGCGATGGCCGTGATGTCGAGCTGCTCCGTACCGATGACCAGCGTATCCCCGACCGAAAGCGCTGCGGCACTGGTAAGATCCAGCGCCGTCTCGCTCCCGTCGTCGTCTTCAGCCAGCGTCGTCACCAGCGCCGTTTCATTCGAGTATCCGAACATCCCCACGATCTCAATCCGTCGGCGGCCGACTGGCCATGCCGTAAGCGAAGTCGATTGGGGGTTGAGGTCGATGCGCCATTTTGGGCTAACGTTGTCCGGCCACAACCAGTAGTCCGTGTTTACCGCCAGCGTCTTCTCAAACGTGCCGTTTCCGTCCTCGTCCACCTTGAGGCTCGTCACCGTGAGCAGGTCATCGGGCAGCCAGAGCTGGCTCAGTCCATTGCCGTCGTAGACGCGCGTCGCGATTTCGCTGTAAAAGCGGTGGTTTGTCTCGTTGTCCACTGCCCGGCTTACCTCTTCGATGAGCCGGAGCAATGCGGCATCGTCAACGGTGGACGTCTGCCGGTTATCGGCCTTGACGCTCGCCAAAGAAACGTATAGGTTCGGCAATTATCCGGCCTTTCGCCCCCTCGAACGCGGCCTGACCGCCGCCTCTGGCGCTTCCAGCGTCGCCGCCTCCGGCTCGTCCGCTTCTGGCTCTTCGTCTTCCTCGTATGGCGCCGGCTCGATCAGCGGCTCGCCACTGTGAAACTCCGCCTTGTTATTTCCGACCAGGTGCTGCGCCAACGCTCGGTTGTCTCCCACGTCCACGATGTCCCCCGGCCGGAAGACCGGCGGATCGCCCGTTCCCGGCTCGAAGACCGGCGGCTCCGCTATCGTCGTCGCCCGAAGAATGCGAATCTTCATTCTTCCCTCCTATACGCTGTCTCGCGTTCTTGATTTCGTATCGCAGCCCCGTCGGCTCGATCTGATCACAGACAATGGCCCCGTGGACGTACCACGAAAGCCCAGCCTTCTCAGCTTCGACCGCTAGTGCGTAGTCGTCTGTGCCGTCCTCCAGGCGGAAATACTCCCGGACCTCCCACGGCCCCTTGCTTGTCTGGAACGTCTTTACGGGCACCTCGATCTTTCGAATGCTTGACGTCCGGTACATCGTGAAACCAGTCCCGGTCATCCACACCTTATGTATCCGCCCGTCTTCCCACCCCCACCACGGCTTACCCGAGGCTTCCATGGTTACGATCGGCGCCGGGATGTTCTGCCTGGCCGGGTATACCCCGCCCAGGATGTCTATCTCGGGGTTCTGCTCCATCGTCTCCAACATTGTCTCGACGGCGCCGCCGGACAATGGGATCACGTCATCGTCCCAGAACATGAAGTATTCCCACCCCTGGCCCTCGGCCGCGTTCCATGCGTAATTCCGCGCGTCCTGGATTCCATAGCCCACCACGAATACGAAGGCTTGGGCCTGGCCGAGCGGCATTCCCGTGCTCAGCATCATCGCCTCGTGCTCCACTCGCAGTGTTCCAAGCGTGCAGATACCGATTGCGAGCTTGTTCGGGGCGTCCATGTCCCCACGCCGGAATATCCCGATCATGCCTGCTCCTTCCGCAGCCAGGTGTGCATGCTGAATAGGTGCCGCTTGGGCAGGGCTTCATCAACCCTGAACCGGGCGTCGTCAAACTCCCGCACTGCCTCCCACGGGCCAGGTCCATGTTCCGGATGTACAGGGTGACCGTTAAGGTTCGTATCCTCGACGACCATGTATTGGCCGGAAGTCACGATGTCTTTGTAGACGTCCAGTTCCCTCGCCACGTGATCTTTTCGGTGATCTGAATCAAGCGACGCCATCACTTGCAGGCTCTCGCCAATTTGCGCAATTTCCTCCCTTACGAGATCAGCCAGGGCGACGCTATCGCCCTCCAGGTAGATGATCCGCGGGTGCTCAGGGCGCCGGCTGCCTGGATTGATATCGATTGAGACGACGCATCCCTTTCCGATCAGATCCATGCAGTGGGCGAAGAACATGGCGCTTCCGCCGTAATACGTCCCGGTCTCGATTAACACGTCCGGCCGGTTGCGGTGCAGGAGTTCCGCATAGATGAACAGGTCAGCCGGCCATTTAATCATGTTGTGGCCCATCCATTGCAGGCTCCACGTCCGCTTAGTCCAATAAAGGCGGTGGAAAGCGTTGACGATCGCCTCTTCGACCTCCGGGGCGGGGTACGTCACCCCGCCCCGGTTCGATACTTCGATCGTCACTAGGTCGTCGCGTCCTTCATCACGCTCCAGCTCTCCGCGTGCCGGACCTGGAAGTCGGCGAACATGAGCGCCACCAAGCGCACCACGCCGGCATTGCCGCCGGTGTACGGGTCGACCAGGATTTCCAGGTCGCTCCAAACGGCAACGATGCCTTCTTCCCAGTTCCCGAAGAAGATCGCCGAGCACGTGCTGACGGTCCCCTTCGTCAGGTCGCTGCGCACTTGGTTCGTCACGAACGCCCGGTAACCGTTGAGCGGGGTCCCCGGGGTCGCTGGCGCCAGGTTCGCGGGATCCTGCCAGATGAAGAGCCCGGACGAGCTGACCCGCTCCGTGTTCTTCAGCTTGCCTCGGACCTTCGAGTTCGTGATGTAGGCCAGCCCGCCCATATCGGCGTTGGCGACGGCCACGTCCGTTTCCAACTCCACGATGTGAGCCCACGTTGGCGCTGCGCCGTTCGTGCCGCCTGCGACGTCTCCAATACCGGATGTGTTGAACACGCCGGCTGGCTCCGCGCCTGAGCCCGACCCGTGGAGCACGGTCCGGTCAACCTCGACCGCCAGGTTACTTGCGAGGTCCTCGCGGATGAAGCGCTCCACGTCCATCGAGCCCTGAAGCAGCGTCTGGCGCGTGATGTCCGTGTAGCAGGCGAGTTGGCTTGGCGAGAATTTGACCTGTCCGAATGTCGCAACGCCCTCTGTCGGCGCGACGCCCTCAGACACCCAGGCAGTGTTCGTTGTCGCCGCCGTGTGCTTTGGAAGAAGCAGGTCGCCGCGCAGGCCCGTAATGAACCGCACACCAGCCGCCCTGGTGACCATGCGGTTACGGAGTAGCTCGATAACTCCACCGTGCTCTACCTGGACGATGTCGGCGCCCTCCGTGCCGACGGTCAGGTCGCGCTGTTCCCCCATCATCACTTCAAACGGGATGTGCGCGCTGCCCGGAGTGTTGGCCTTACCGGATCGCTTAGCGACCGCCTCGCTGACCTCCAGCTCCAACCGGGCATCCTTCTCGGAAATGATGCCGGCTTTTGCCGCGATCAGACGGCGGATGCTGAACTTATTGATGTCGTCACGCGACATACCGATGTAGTTCGGCGCGTCCGACGGATGGGGCTTGATCGCCCGGTCCGGGGTTCCTGAGTTGGCCTCTTCGGCCATCCGCATCTCTTCCTCGTTGCGGATCTGATTCAACCGCTTCTGTACGTCAGCCATCACGCCGTCGTACTTCAACTGCTCGTCCGGTGTGAAGTCCCGGTCTTCTGCGTTCACGTCGGAGAGCATCGCTCCCGCTTCGTCCAGCAGCTTCTTCCGCTCCCGCTTCAAGGCGTCAACGTCGACGCTCTGTCGTGTCATTTCTCTTCTCCTTCTCCGTATTGCTTGCCGGCCTCCATCGCGAGACGCCATTGTTTGACGTTCATACTTCGCGATTTGACCGAAACCTCTTCTTCCACCGAGTGGTCTTGCGCCGGCTCGGTGGGTTGCTCTTCTTCCGCCGAGTGGTCTTGCGCCGGCTCGGTGGGTTGCTCTTCTTCCGCCGAGTGGTCTTGCGCCGGCTCGGTGGTTATAGCCAGTGAAAGCGCCCGCGCGGACACGATCGTGTCCTTGTAGGCGGGAAAGACGACGGGTCCAACGTCGAACAGCCGGACTTCTTTCAGCGTCCGCAGTCGCTGCCCGCCCTCTTCCGGCAGACTCCAATCGTCCTGAATGACCTGGAAGCTGAAGGACTGACTGACGACGTCGCCGCGCCTGATAAGCTCCAGGACATCGCGTCCGGGCTCCGTATTGGGCATCTTGACGCGCATATGAAGCCCCTTTTTGTCCTCTTCCAGCTGCAAAGTGCCGTTTCTGGTGGATCCTAGCACCTGATCCGGATTGTGGTTGAAGAGCGCGACGATAGCGGGGTTCTCGGCGATTGTCTTCGCGAAGGCGCCCGGCGCGATCTGTTCCACGAACCCGCCCAGATTCTCGGATTTTCGGTTAAAAACGGCAGCATAGCCGTCGATGACGCCCTCCGAATCGTCCGTCAGGCGCAATTCCAGCGGCATTGTCCGGCGTTCCGGCGGCTCTGTGAGTCGCTCTGCATCGTTTGTCATCAATCACCGTCCTTCCAGGAATTCGACGACCGCGTCGATAGCATCTGACGCGGCAGGATCCACTTCCCGCACCTGAACGGGCACGGGCGCCGTATTCAGCGGCACGTAATAGCTATCCCCGTCCGTGATGGGGTTCATGTTCTCCAGGCGCCGGATATCATTCGGACTCAGGGCCCCGAGAGACCACAGAGTGCGATAAAAGTTAGCCCTGGACGCGGCGTCGCCGCGCAAAAGCCCGTCCAATTTGTGCTCCACGAAGAACTGTGCTCGCTCTTCTGGTGGCATTAGCTGCTGCTGAATCGCCTGTTCCCAACGAACCGCCCAGGGTCGCACAGTGCTGACGACGTGGTCGATATTGGCCTGTTCTACGCTCGAATAGGACATCGAGCCCTGCGTTACAGCGATTTTGTGGGGTTGTACGCGGTATAAACGCGCAATTTCGAGGACAGTGAAGCCTCTGGACTCAAGGAATTGGGCATCCTCCGGACTTACCATCGACTCTTTGACGCTCATGCCTTCTTCAAGGATGGCTGTCCGCTGGGCATTGCTTACACCCGCCAGCGACCCCTCCAGGTCGGCTCTGAGTCGTTGATGTGCCGCCTCTGAGAGCTGGCCAGGATGCATAAAGTAGGCCGAAGGGCGCAATCCATGCGCGAAAAACCCGGCCCCGAACTGCTCCGCCGCGAGTCCCATGCCGATCGTCTCCCGCGCATAGCCGATCGGCGAAAGCCCCTGGATGCCGTTGGCCGACAGGCCCCAGATATGGAACATCCGGTTCGTTTGGATGCGTTTTGTTTCCCCGTAACTGGGCTGAACGTAGTATTCCAGCTCATTTGACGCCGTATTTCGCCTGAGCGAGACAGAAGATGGATGCAACGGCCACAGGTGACGGACACGGCCCATCCCATCATCCTCAATCTGCGCGAAGGCGTTGCCGTACGTAAGCAGATGGGCCGTCATCGTCTCCCGGAACACCATCGCTGACATCTCCGGGTTCGGCGCATCGTGCAAAATGCTGTACAGCGGGTGCTCTGGCGCGATTTCTTTGCCGTCTTCGATACGCCGATAGACCGCGAGAGGGAGGGACGATATGTCTTCGGTGATCACGCGGACGCAGGCCCACACCGCCATGAGCCGGAGCGCCGTATCCTCGTTCACGGGGACGCCGGCCTGGGCGATGTTGGCTCGATACAGATGCTGCAACAGCACGGAATAGTTGTACTGTCGCTCTTCAACCATCTTCTTGCCGAACGGCCATAGCTTCATACGCTCAGCACTCCCCGCTCTTCGTAGACGGATGGCGTTACCAGATGCGCGCCGGCGGCGATCGCATCTTCGCGCGCCTGCCAGGACAAGCAAGCGGCTATGGCCGCGTCAATCTTTAATGGCGAATCCGGCCGCTCTTTCTGGATCGTCCACATCAACAGGTCGTCGTCGTCCCGAAAGCCGTGCATCTGCTTGAATGAGTTGCTGATGGCGCCGATAAGGCGATGGTCTCCGTCGTGCGAGAGGTCTCCGCGGACTATCGCGACCCGGTATTGCGCGAGGGCGTGCGCCATCTTCCGATACGCCGTCGTCGCCCACGCGTAGACGACTTCTCCATATTGGCCTGCCCATTTCGCGAGGTACGTGCCCCACTTGTAAGGGTCCGCGTACATCCTCCAGACCTTGAACCGCTCGAAGGCGTACGCGACCGTCTCATCCACGGCCGCGAAATCGATCTGCGGCTCCGGCCCAGCAGGTTCCCAGTAGCCGATCACCCACTGATAACCGGTCTCTACTTCCGTTCCGATCAGCGCCGTATGATCGCGGCTCAGTGATCCGTCAAAGCCCAGAGTCACCAGGGCGCCGGCCTGGGGCACATAATCAGCGCGCTTCAGTTCTTCAAAGCGGCGTACATCGAAGGGTTTATCCTCGAGCGCCGTGATCTGGTTCAAGTAGAATCGCCGCGCCATCGCCGCTGTCGTTCGCGGGTCTCGGATCTCTGCCAGTAGCCGTTCCGGATCGATCCACTCGGAGTCCCCACGGGCGGTCACAATCCCGGCCCTCACTGCCGCGTCGTCATCAAGATCGAGGATTTCAGGCGCTTCGAGTGAGTCATAGAGAATATCGGTGCCGGCTGGAGATTGCTGCATTTGCCGGTAGGCTTCCCAATCGTGCTCGGCGTCTGAGTCCTCGCCCGGTGCGTGCGCGTTTGAGATCGCCAAGACCCGCGACGCTCCGTCTCTCGACTTCGCCGCGTTCCTGGCGATTACCTTGCTCATTTCGTGGCCCTCATTCGGGCGGAGCCAGTGGTGTGTTTCGTTCTTCAGCACAAACGTAGCGCGGCCGCCTTCGAGCGCACGCGGCGAGCTAGTCACAGCCTCGATGCGCTTCCGCCCCCGCAGGCCGTAGATGATTTCTTTCCCGAGGTCGATCTCGTATCCGGCGATCGCTGCCGGCGACAGCATCCCGGGAAACAGCGTCATCGTATTGCGTGTCTGTTCGCGGGATACTGCGGCGGTTTGTATCCAGGCGGCTGAGTGCGGCATCGCGACCGGCTGGCTGCCATTCCAGTGAGAAAACCGACACGGCCCCACGAATTCGATGCAGCAGAGCGCCGCACCGAGCGGGTCCTTTCCGTGCCCCTTCATCCGCCGAAACATCCCGTACCTGTACACAAACCGGCCGGCGCGGTCGACGGCGTACCAGTTGAGCACGAACAGCGCCTGTTCATCGGTGAACCGCCACGGCTCCCCGGCTCGCGGGCCGTCCGGTTGTAGAAGATTCTCGGCCGCCCATCCCAGGATTTCCCACCCGAGCGTATGGCGTGGAACCTTTCGCGGTCCGATTCGCACTGCTGCCTGCTTCAACGCCCACGCCCCGTGAGTCGCTTCTTGTAGTCCTGGATGGCCGTGATCCCCAGCTGCTCCTCATCGGGCGTGCTGTCCACGTACCTGATCCTCAGGTCCCGGAGCGCATCGGCCGTCGTGCCCATCACCTTCTCCCGTAACCGCAGCTCGCCGGCCACGCGCAGATCGCCAGCATGGAAGGCGGCCGCCAGAAGTGCGGTATCGGTTGCAAACTGCCAGTCGGAGTCCTTCCACGAAACACAGTGCGGCATTCTGGAGATCGCAGCCCACCAGCTCTTTGTCGCCTTCGGCCATGGCATCCCGTTCGGTTGCCACCTGGGCAGCTTTGGCGCCCCATCGAATGGATGGTTCTGGACCTCCACCCAGTCGTGGACGTGCTTGTTTGGGTTGCGCCGCTCAGCGTCAGACTTGGGCTTGCGCCCCACGATCGCCATCAGCCTTAAATCGCGAGATTCTCCATCGGTCGCGAAATCATAAATACCCTCTGATGGGTTGGAGCGGTCTT